>Ga0180438_10011294_pt1 | contig 10807 bp, 9 predicted proteins | sample SS_ome_12_FD_132455 | JGI IMG/M metagenome (GOLD analysis project Ga0180438, IMG submission 132455) | Hypersaline lake sediment archaeal communities from the Salton Sea, California, USA - SS_3_D_2 metaG | ecosystem: Environmental > Aquatic > Non-marine Saline and Alkaline > Hypersaline >... | reverse complement strand
CATCATGAAGATCGCCTGCTGCTGGTTATATGCCATCACCAAGTATGGCTACCCACCCAGCCTTCCCGATACTTTTCGCGTTTTAGAGGAAATGGCAGCGCTTGGGTTCCAGTACATCGAGCTGGAGGGCGTGGGGCCAGCCAACATGCGCGCCGTGGCCGACGCGCGCCACGACCTTGAACGGTGCTGCAATGATCTGGGGCTGCAGGTAGTCAACTTCTGTCCCATCCTGCCCGGTGCCGTCAGTCTCGACCCGACGACACGGCAGCAAGCCCTCGACCTCTTCAAGCTGGGCGTCGAGGTAGCAAGCGACCTGGGCTGCGAGTTGGTCCAGGTTGATAGCTTTACCCCACCCCTGACCTTCATCGGTGAGACCCCCTACAAAGAGGCCATCCGCCACGGACAGCAGTTCCGCGTGCAGGTTGATCCTGCTTTCCGCTGGGAGGCCTTATGGGAGGTGTTGGTGGATAGCACTCGCCGCTGTGCAACCATCGCCCGCGATGCTCACCTGCGCCTGTGCATGGAGCCTCGGGTTGGGGAGATCATCAGCAATACCGATGGCATGTTGCGGCTGATGGACGCCGTCGGTGACGACAATTTCTTCGCTGTATTGGACACCGGCCACCAACACGCCCAGAAGGAAATCCTGCCCCTGTCGGTGGAAAAGCTGGGCGATCGCATCGCCTACCTGCACGTCTCCGACAACGACGGGCGGACAAATGAACATCGGGAACTGGGACAGGGCACGGTAGATTGGGAAGGAGTGTTCACTGCTCTCAAGAAACATGCTTTTGAAGGCTATGTAGGCGTAGACATCGGCCGGGTAGAGGGCCAGTTGGAAGATTTGGACAGGGCCTACCGCCGGTCCAAATCGTTTCTCGAAAACTTGGACGCATCGGTCTCTGAGTCAGTGTTCTCTCGTTGGTAGGGGGCGTTTTGCTGAATGGATCCAAAAAGACTGGAAGGAAAAACCGTAGCCATACTGGTGGCAGATAATTTTCACGTACTTGAAACTTTTTACCCCTACTTTCGCCTGAAAGAAGAAGGGGCTGGTGTTTTCTTCGTTGGCGCCCAGGCTGGCGCTGTTTATAAGGATTCCGGTGGAGAACCGGTAACAGCTAATCTTGCCGTCGAAGAAGCACTTTCTGTCAAGTTTGACCTCATCCACTGCCCTGGAGGCTTTGCCCCACTCACTATGCGGGCCAATCCGGCTATGCTGGAACTTGCCCGAAATCATTTTGAAAGAGGCGGCCTTTTTGCAACCCTATGTCATGGTGGATTCTTTCTGGTTTCTATGGGAATTCTGAAGGGAAAGAAAGCCACCAGTTATAAAACCCTGCGAGACGATCTGGTAAATGCCGGGGCAGAATATATAGACGACGCTCCCGTAATCGATGGAAACCTCATTACCGGGCGGACTCCGGCGGACCTGCCTGTGTTTATGGAAGTGGTTATAGCTGCCATGAAAGGAGGAGAACAATCCAAAACTACCCTGGCAGGTAGAAAAGCCGCTGTTTTGGTGGGAAGCCGCTATCAAGTCCACGAGACCTGGTATTCCTATTTCCGTCTAAAATCCAAACACGCCGACACAGTTTTTATTGGACCTGACGATGAAGAGACAGTTTTCAGTCGGTACAGCAAGTATCCTCTTACACCGGACTTGACTATCTCCTCTGCCGCTTCCAGTCTCTACGATGCAGTAGTCGTTACTGGAGACTGGGCCTCAGACAAGATGAGAATTGAACCTCCCTTCCTTAACCTCCTAAAGAAGCATCATCGTGCCGGTAAGATCGTCGCATCCATCGCCGAAGGCCACAGCGTTCTCATTTCCGCTGGCCTGTTATCGGGCAGAAACGTTGCCTCTCTGCCGGAAATGCGTCCGGATGTTGAGAATGCCGGCGCCACGTGGGTCGGCCCAGTCACTGCTGTGGACGATAATCTTGTAACCGCAGGCGGTACATTGAACCTCCCCAAATTCTTACCAGAGCTTGTCAGAAAGATAGAGATGGGATAAGGGTTGACCCTTCGAAGAGGACGCTATCTACGACCAAAGGACAATCCATGACACATCATGAAAGGTTTGGTTTCAAGAACCTGGCGGAGCTAGAGGCCAAGATCACCTCGCTGGGCCTCGATATCCTGCTGGACACCGACCTCGAGCCGCTGGGTCGCCGCGTTAAGATCGGCGCGCTGGAGACGCCCAACTCGCTGGCCATCCACCCTTTGGAGGGCCGTGACAGCACACCTGACGGCGGGCCAGGCGAACTCACCTTCCGCCGTTACCAACGCTTCGCTGAGGGGGGTGCGGGCCTCATCTGGTTTGAAGCTACGGCCGTCGTGCCCGAGGGTAAGGCCAGTCCTCGCCAGCTTTTGCTCAACGAGGAGAATCTTTCTGCCTTTAAAGAATTGTTGCACAGGGTGGAGCAGGTGGCAGCGGCCGCTTACGGCTTGGCGCATCGGCCAGTGACCGTGCTTCAGTTGACCCACTCCGGGCGTTCCAGCAAACCCATACCTGTCATCGCCGTGCACAATGAGACTCTCGATGCAAAGTTGGGTCTGCCCTCAGACTACCCACTCATCTCCGATGGGGAACTGGAGGCGTTGGAGGACCACTTTGTTGAGGCAGCGAGATTTGCGCACCAGGCTGGCTTTCAGGCTGTTGACATCAAGGCTTGTCATGGCTACCTGGCCTCTGAGTTGCTGGCCGCTCGCACCCGGCTGGGTAAGTACGGCGGCAGCTTTGAGAACCGAACCCGGTTTCTGATCAACATGGTGGAGAAAATACGAAGACAGGTCGGCAACGACCTGGCATTGGCTGTCCGCCTGAACGCCTATGATGGCATTCCCTATCCCCTTGGCTGGGGCGTGAGCCGGGAGGATGCCGCCCAGGAAGACCTGGCCGAACCCATTCAACTGGTGCGGCTATTGTACGACAAGGGTGTGCGTGTAGTCGGCATCTCGGCTGGCAACCCCTACTACAACTCATACGTAAGTAGGCCCTTCGACACGCCGGTTCAAGGGGGGGCGATCCCCAACGAACATCCCCTCGAGGGAGTGGCCCGCCTGTTTCGCATCACGCGCCAAATCCAGCAGGCCGTGCCAGAGATGGTCATTGTGGGGACGGGCTATAGTTGGCTTCGGCAATTCCTGGGCTATGCGGCTGCGGCCAATATCCGCAACGGGTGGGTGACCATCGTCGGGGTAGGCCGCGAAGCCCTGGCCTACCCGGACTTTGCCCGTGACCTGCTGACGCAGGGCGAACTGGGCCCAAAGAAGACCTGTATCACTTGCAGCCGGTGCAGTCAACTCATGCGTGACGTTGGCACGGTCGGGTGCGTGACCTTCGACCCGGAGGTCTATCGCCCCATCTACAAGAGTTTGAGAGCTGGAAAGGAGTAACATGGCTGATTCCCTGCTGTCTCCCCGTCTGCGCCATCACCCGGCAATACAGAGGGCACGCACCCTGTCCCGCTCACCGGATGACCCCATAGGAGCGCCATCCCTCTTCCGGCTGCGCCTGGCCCATCCGGACATGGATCTCAAAGCCCTCCTCTTCCAGGCGCTGGATGCCGTGCTGTGGGTAAGCGGGCAGCAGGTGACCCGCCTGCGATTGCAAGGAGCCGGGGAGGACACCCAGGGCTTGCTGGTCCTGGGCGACAGGTGTTTGTGCACCCTCGACTTGCAGGCCGAACAACCTGCAGCCCTGGCCTTTGAACTACATGGCCGGCGGGGGCTGCTGCAATACGATGACATGGCCAACCCGAGCATTTGGTTCCAACCGGTGGCCCAGCCCGCCCGCAACCTGGTGGCCTGGCCGGAACAGTGCCAACCCGCGCCAGGAGAGGCGGAAGCCTTCCCCTTGCGGGCCGATGTCGAGAGGACGTGGCGGGTGGCCCTGGCCAGCCTAGCCAGTGGGGAGGTCTGGCAGGCAGCGGAGATGGCAGTATGAAGCTGATCCGCGTGGGACTCGTAGGCTTTGCCAACTCCCATCAGAAGGACTGGGCGGAGCGCTTCCACCGCCATCCCGACGTCAAGGTGGTCGCTGTCTCTGACCATTCCCCTTTCGGCACTTATGGCGGCGAAGAGCACGCCCGGCGGTTAGGAGCGGACTATCATCGGGACTACCGTGACCTGCTGAGGCGCAGCGACATTGACGTCGTCTCCATCTGCTCCGAGACGGCTCTCCACGCTGAACAGACAGTCGCGGCCTGCCGGGCTGGGAAACACATTTTCTACGATAAACCCTTTGCAGATACGTTGGAGAACGGGCGAGCCATCGTAGAGGCGGTAGAGGCGGCGGGAGTCAAGTTTTCCATGGGCTTTCACCTCCGCCTCGACCCCGTCTTTCGGCGCGTGCGCCAGGTGCTGGCTGACGGGATGCTGGGCCCCATCCGTCACATTGACCTGGTCGGTGAGTGGGGACGGTCGGCCACCATCCACACGCCCTGGATGCACAATCCGGAGACGGCCGGCGGCGGTGCATTGATCAACTTTGGCGTGCACGGGCTGGACCTGATCCGCTATTGGACCGGTGACGAGGTGGCTGAGGTCTACGCCGAACTGGGCTATCGCACCTATCCGGAGTATCCCGTAGAGGACACCGCCGTGGTGCAGATGCGGCTGCGTGCTGGGGCCACCGTGACTCTAGTCGCTGGTTGGGGCAAGCCGCTGGAGCGACACACCCATGCCTACGACGCGCGCGTCGAGGTGCGCGGTCAGCATGGAACGCTGCGCGCCGACTTTTCGGCCCAGCACCTGGAAGTGTGCAGCGAGACAGCGCCCTACGACCGCACTACGTGGATCATCGTCAGGGGCTACCAGGACATCCGCGCCGAGGTGGTTGACATGTTGGTAGCCTACATGAACGGCGAGGGCCAACCGCTGGCCTCGTTGGAGGATGGCTACCGCAATACCGAGTTAGTTGAAGCGGCCTATCGAGCCGCCTGCCAGCACCGGCCGGTGACGCTTCCTCTGGCTGACTAATCTGGGGAGGGTTGGTGAGGGCACAGATCACCCTGTTGCAGGAATTCAACCAGCCGTTGACTATGGGCGAGATAGACGTGCCCCCATTGGGGCCAGGACAGGTGCTGGTACAGGTCGAGGCGGCGGGGGTGTGCGGCTCCGACGTGCACATGTGGCGCGGAAAGGACCCACGCACGCCACGCCCCATCATTCTGGGCCACGAGGGCGTGGGACGTGTGATCGAATTAGCGGGGGAGAAGCGCGACGTGGATGGCGTCCTCCTGCGTTCCGGCGAACGCGTGCTGTGGAACCGGGGGGTGACGTGCGGAGCGTGCTACTACTGCACGGCGGTCAAAGAACCCTCCTTCTGTACAGGCCGCTGGGTGTACGGCATCTACCGCTCGATTCACGAGCCAACCTTCCTCAACGGCTGCTATGCCACGCACATCATCCTCGATGCACGGACAGATATCTTCCATGCCGATGAGACCCTTGACCGCGCGGTGCTGGTGTCGGCCTCCTGCTCCGGCGCGACCACGGCTCACGCCTTCGAACTGACACCGGTTGTCGTGGGTGATACAGTGCTCATCTACGGCCCAGGTCCGGTGGGTGCCTTCGCTGTAGCCTTTGCTCAAGCCAGTGGCGCGCGCCATATCATCGTGGTAGGGGGCACGCCCCAACGCCTGACGCTTTGCGAACAACTGGGGGCCACGCTGATCCTCAATCGTCACCAGACCGATGCGGAGGCCCGCCGTGAAGCTGTGCTTGACCTGACCCATGGACGCGGCGCCGACCTGGTGGTGGAGGCTTCGGGCAGCCTGGCGGCCATGCGCGAGGGGTTGGACTGCGCCCGCCACGGAGGGGCGCTGTCGTTGGTTGGCTTCGGCACGCCGGTGGGCGATGTTACCTTCCCACCCTTTGAAAAGATCGTGCGCAAAAACTTGCACCTGCAGGGAGTGTGGGCCAGCGACACACGCCACACCCGGCAGGCCATGTCCCTTATCGAGTCACGGCCGGAGGCATTTGCCGCCCTGGTCACCCACCGCTTCCCGCTGGCCGAGGCCACGGCCGCCCTGGAGACCGTGGCCCGCCGCGAGGCGATGAAGGCGGTGCTGATCCCGTGAAAGACAGCGGCTTTGAAGCCATCAGCCAGAAGGTCCGGCAGGTGATCGGCTGGATCAGGCAGGTGCGCGGCGAGGAAACTTGACCCATGGGCCAAGAGTGTGATATACTGGTCATCGGCGGGGGGGGAGCGGCCCTGCGAGCGGCCATTGCTGCTCACGAATCGGCTCCAGAGCGGCGCGTGGTGCTAGTCACCAAAGGGAAGTTGGGTCAGAGCGGGGTGACGGCCACTGCTTGTTCCGACCGCATGGCCTTCCACGTCACCTTGCCCACCACCGAGCCGGGTGGTCCCGACGCCTGGCGCTACCACGCCGAGGACATCTATCGCATTGGTGGCTGCGTCTCCGATGCTGATCTGGCCGAGGTGTTGGCCCGCCATGCCGCCGAGGCCTTTGACTACCTCGACCGGTTGGGCGTGCCCTTTGTCCGGCGTGCCGACGGCACGGTAGACCAGTTCGTCACCGATGGCTCCAAATACGCCCGCGCCTGCTACACCGGCCCTCACACCGCCAACCACATCCACACCGCGCTACTGGACCGTTTCCGCGAACTGGGGCTGGAAGCCTGGGAGCAGACCATGGCCGCCGAGTTGCTACCCGCGGCTGGCGGCCGGCGGATCGCCGGAGCGCTCTTGGTTGACGAGCGCAGCGGCGAGCGCACGGTGGTGCGAGCCAGAGCGGTGGTTCTTGCCACCGGCGGCGCAGGGGCGGCTTTCGCCGTCAACGTTTTCCCCGACGATTGCACCGGCGACGGCTACGCCCTGGCCTATTGCGCCGGCGCGCAGTTGGTCAACCTAGAGTTCATCCAGATCGGCCTTTCCTCTGTCAAGACCAAGCTGGCCTGCTCGGGCAGCATGATGAGGGCCCTCCCGCGACTGGTTAACGACTGCGAGGAAGAGTTCCTATCCCACCATTCTGCCCCAGACACGCCGCTGTCTCAGATCTACAACGTCCTCTTCGCCAAGGGCGCAAGCTGGCCAGTGTCGCTGGAGGAGCCGTCGCACCGCATTGACATCGCGGTGGAACGCGAGCGAGCCGCCGGGCGGCGTGTCTTTCTCGACTTTAGCCGCAACCCAGGTAGCCTTGACTGGGAGAGGTTGGACCCGGCCATCCTTCGCTGGTATCGGGAGGTCAAGGGCGTGGACCTGGATGACCCGGCCTTGCATCAAACCCCACTGCACCGCCTAGAAGCCATCAACCCCCAGTCAGTGGCCTGGCTGCGGGAACGGGGTATTGACCTGGAGACCGGAGAACGGGTGGAGATCGCCCCGGCCATCCAGCACTTTCAGGGCGGTGTGAAGATCCGTATCCATGGGGAGACGACGCTGCTTGGGCTCTATGCAGCAGGCGAGGTGGCTGGCGGACAGCATGGGGCCAACCGCCCCGGGGGCAACGCCCTGCTCGACTGCCAGGTGTTCGGGCGGATCGCCGGGGAGTCGGCGGCGAGGACAGCGGCCGAACTCGCTCTGCTGGATGAGAGTGCACTGGCGGCAGCCATGTCCGGGCTGGCGGTGCTGACAGAGGAAGGTGGGCTGCCGGCAGCCGAGGTGCGCGCCCATGCTCAGCGCATCGTCGCCGACGCAGCGGGGGTGGTACGCACCGAGTCAGGCCTGCGGGCCGGGCTGGAGGCACTGGCCGCGTTGCGCGCTGAGGGGCTGACAGCCGACGAGCACGGCCTGGCCTATGCCGTTGAGACGCGCAACATCCTCGATGTGGCAGAGTTGGTGATGAGAGCGGCGTTACACCGAGACGAGAGCCGGGGGCCGCAACTGCGCTTCGCCTCACCCGATGCTACTGTGCCCATTCCCCGGGGCGACAGACGCTGGCAACAATACATCGTGATCCAACGTGGTAGGAAGGGAGCCGAACTGCATGCCGTGGAACCGGTCCGTCCACTTTGGAACAGCGGGGTTAAGCATTCAAGGTGACCACTGACTTGCGCTTCCACTGAAACTGGCCAGGCCGAGGCCGTTATCAGAAGAGATTTGAGGTAGAAAAGGAGAAACGCATGTTCAAACCGTACGGCATTATCCCGGCGATGGTCACGCCGTTGGATGAGAACGAGGCACTCAACGAGTCTGCACTGCGCTGGCTGGTGAATCACTTGATAGAGGGCGGAGTACACGGCCTTTTCACTATCGGCAGCCAGGGAGAGTTCTGGGCCTTCGATCCCGAGGAAAAACGCCGCATCCTGGAGGTGGTCGTGGATGAGGCTGGCGGGCGGGTGCCCGTCTACGGCGGCACGGCGGCCGTGAGCACCCGTGAGGCTGTCGCCTTGACCCGCATGGCCGAGGAGGTGGGCGTGGACGCCGTCTCGGTCCTGACCCCCTTCTTCGTGTCGCCCACTCAGCAGGAGCTGTACGAGCACTACGCAGCCATCGCCGAGGCGACCTCGCTGCCCATCGTGCTCTACAGCAATCCAGGGCGCACCGGTGTCAGGCTGACGCCGGAGACCCTGGCCCGCCTAGCTCAGCTTGAAAACATTGTCGGCATCAAGGACTCGAGCGGGGACCTATCCCTGACGGCTGAATACGTCCACATCACTCCAGACGACTTTGCCGTGTTGATGGGACGGGATACCTTGATTCTCGCCGGTCTGCTTTACGGCTGCGCGGGGGCCATCGCGGCCACGGCCAACGTTGTCCCCCATCTGGTGGTGGAGATCTATGAGCGGTTCCAGGCCGGCGACCTGGCTGATGCGCAACAGGCTCAGGAACGGCTGGCGCCGCTGCGCCACGCCTTTGGCTGGGGCACTTTTCCGGTGGTGGTCAAGGAAGCGGCCAACATGATCGGACTGGTGGCCGGCCCTGCCCGTAGGCCGGTCGGAGCGATGTCTGAGGAGGCACGCGAAAAGTTAGCCCGGATACTGAGGAGTCTAGAGGTCCTGTAACCCATCCCAATTGAAGAGCCAGCCGGAGATGCGGAAATGGCTAAACCGGTGGTTCTGCTCTACGAACCCATCCATGAAGACGCTCTGGCGATTCTGGAGGAGAAAGCCGAGACACGCTGGGCCGAAAGCCTTCACGAGGACGCACTACTAAGGCAGGTGGCTGATGTGGAAGGCATCATCATCCGCGCTAACGGTCAAGTCAGCCGGCGGCTGATGGAAGCGGCCCCGAACCTGAAGGTGGTAGGACGGCACGGTGTCGGGGTGGAGGCGATTGATCTCGATGCCGCCCGCGACCTGGGTATCGTCGTCGTCAACACACCCGATGCCAGCACCGAGTCGGTGGCTGAGCATTGTCTGGGCCTCATGATCGCTCTGGCCAAGCAGATCGTTCGCGCTGATCAGGCGGCTCGCCGCGACAAATGGCATGTGCGCTATGAATACATTGGCACCGAGTTGCGAGGGAAGACCCTTGGCCTGGTCGGCTTCGGACGCATCGGCCAGCGGACAGCCACCTTGTGCCACCTCGCCTTGCAAATGCCTGTTCTCTACTATGATGTGGTGGATTACCCGGACGTCGAGCCAGAGCTAAACGCGAAGCGCATGTCGCTGGAAGACCTCTTGTCCGCCGCCGATGTGGTCTCGGTTCACGTGCCGCTGGTGCCGACCACGCGGGGGCTCATCAGCGAAGCTGAATTCCGGCGCATGAAACCGACGGCCTACTTTATCAACACGGCGCGTGGCCCGGTAGTGGACCAGGTGGCAATGGTGCGGGCACTGCAAGAAGGCTGGATCGCTGGGGCCGGTCTGGACGTCTTCGACCCGGAGCCGTTACCCTCTGACAGCCCGCTGTTGGCCCTGGAGAACGTGGTGGTAACGCCGCACATGGCCTCCCACACCGATGAAGCGTTGCTACGCATGGCCTTGGTGATAGAAGACATCATTGCTGTGCTGGAGGGAAGGGAACCTAGGCATCGTGTCAATTGAGCTGGGCACGGTTCGACGGGGCCTGCCCTCCGCGTAGCCGAAGGGCTCACCACAGGCTGGCGTAGCCCGCTGCCAACAGCCATCATTGTGGGAAATAGAGGGACCATGCCCGTCCCTCATAGAAAACGACAGCCAGTTTTTGAGCCTCAAGGTGTGTCACCTTGAGGCTATTTTTACGAAGAGCCAACGTCTACAAACGCAAGCCCCTCTATCGAGTCCTTCACTTTCCAACTCAAGTTTGACAAAGACGTGATCATGTGGTATAATCGTGTGGAATCTAGAATTTTAAATACTACACTCTAGATGGACGCTCCGCCTCTTCCCTGCGCCGTGCATCATCGTGTGGTGCCCTAACTCAACCCATCTTGGGAGGATCCCGTAAATGGAACAACCTACCTTTCCCCAGATTGATCACACAGCCCTCAGCGAAAAGGTTTACCTCATCCTTAGAACAAAGATACTCAAGCGTGAACTAGAGTTTGGTCAACAGATCTTGATTGATGAAATAGCGTCCCAGCTCGGTGTGAGCCGCACTCCAGTGAAAGATGCTGTGAACCGTCTGGCTCTGGAGGGACTGGTAGAAAAAGTGCCTCGCCGGGGCACCTTTGTCACCACATTGACCTCGCGAGACGTGGCTGAGCTTCAAGACTTGCGGTTGCTTCTGGAGTTATATGCTGCCGAAAAGATTCTGGAAAAGGGAAGAGTAGAATTGCTCTTGGCCGAAATGGAAAAATGCATGGCTAACCTAGACAGGGTTGCCAACGGTGACCATCTTGATCGTGAAGCTTGGATGTCATGGAACCGTGATCTGCATTTGTCTCTCATCAGACTGGCGGACAACAGCCATCTG
>Ga0180438_10011292_pt1 | contig 10807 bp, 6 predicted proteins | sample SS_ome_12_FD_132455 | JGI IMG/M metagenome (GOLD analysis project Ga0180438, IMG submission 132455) | Hypersaline lake sediment archaeal communities from the Salton Sea, California, USA - SS_3_D_2 metaG | ecosystem: Environmental > Aquatic > Non-marine Saline and Alkaline > Hypersaline >... | reverse complement strand
TTAACCGGGCTTAACTAAAAAGTCAAAGAACACTTGGCGCAAAGTGATGAATAAATCGACCACGGAGCACCTAATTTTTTGTTTTATTTCTTTTCATTTTTTCATACACTATTTGACATTACCGTTTTGAGAGCCCACAGAAAACACAGAAGGACACAGAAGTTTTTATTTTTTTCTTTTTCTTCCATTCTGTGTATTCTGTGTATTCTGTGGGCTCTTCCTTTTTTATAAAGCATTTGACATTACCGTTATTATTTAATAATATTTTCCTGCTTTTTCAATGACTTCATCTTTTTTCCTATCGGGAACTTTTGCAATCAAATTGTCCAGGATATCTTTCAATTTATCCTGGGGAATAGTGCTTAATGTATAACCCTTTTGATGGGCTGCTTTTTTAAATATCACCGGTGCAGCCGGTCCCAAATAAAGGGAAAATAACTTTTCCAGCTCTTCTATTTTTTCCGGAGGCACAGCATTTTCTACCCTTGCCGTTTGATCCTGAGCCTGATCCGGTAGAGGTTCAGCGTCTTTAAGAAGTTTCGGAAGCTTATTTGAAACCGCTGTCATTGTCAGGGTAAATGCCGGCATGGGTATATCCTCGCTGGATATGATATTGACCCAGCCCCCGGCAACAGGGTAATAAAAGCCCAGGAAATTTTCAAATTCCCAGCATAAATAGACGATCTCCCCTTCATCCTGTGGTAATATTTCTTTTATTGGCTGAAATTTAAGCCCTATCACATTTAGAAGGTTTTTATCATACGCTTCGGGAAAATCAAATGCAACCAGGAGGCCATCGTCTTTAAATATAGCGACGCCGACAACGCCGGGGATACTTTTTATACTATTCATCAGTTGATTCATTTATAACTCCCTAGTTTAAAACCAATCGGTTAAAAAGTTCATTCAATTTTTTTTTAAAAGCTGAAAACTTGGCGATTTCCGTTAAATCCAGGATAATGATATAATCGTTATATTTATATATCAACCGCTTCCTGGCTTTAAGATAATATATAAGGTTAGCAGGTTCTCCCATTTTAAATTCATTCCCAAACCGGGCCCCGATAACCCATAAATAGATACTTGCATTTAAAATATCTTCATTATAATTATTTGAGGATGCCGTGAGAATTTCCCCTTTTGCATCGGCAATGATAAAACGTTCCACCTCCCTAAGAGAATGCAGTAGATTAGCTATTATCGATAAATGATCGCTTTCTGATATTTCCCTGTTTTGGTCTAATGCCGTGGTATGTTCAGGAGAACGTTTTTTTTCATCTCTGATCCGCGATGCTTCCATTACCATTTCCATCAACGTCATATTTATTTTTTTCTCTTTTCTATGGTTTATATATTCTATACTTATCTCTTTTTCGTCATATAAAGAATTTATACATTCTTTGAGTGCTTCTCCTGTGGAAAGCTCCTTAACCTCGATATCCATGAGTTTTCCCTCTTTAAAGAAGATCTTCCCGTTTTCTTTCCCTATTTTTACCGTTAATATCCCGGTTTTTTTTTCCATTTCAATAAGCTGCATCATTGCAGGGAGGCCAAAATTTTTTATCAAATCTGTTTTTCCCCTGTTTCTCATCATTTCATCTATATTTATCACCATTCGTTCCGGTAAAAATGGTTTCTTAACAAAATCAATGACTCCAAATTCTTTAAATTCTTTCTTTTCTTCGTTTACCTTTGTGTCTGAGATGATAATGATAGGCAGCCATATTTTCTTAATATGAAGTTCCGCTAAAAGCTGAAGACCGTTCATAACAGGCATTTGTAAATCGAGGATCAAAAAGTCTATCTCCTCCTTTTCCAGTATTTCCAGTGCGTTCTTGCCATCGTGAGATGTTTTAACCGTATAATTTTTGTTAATCGCTAATATATTTTTCTTGAGACTCTGGACAATCTCTTTATCATCATCGACAATTAATATCGTTTGTTCATTCATAGTGATTCTTGTTTTTACTGGCCTGTATTCTGCATCCAAAAATTTGAAAGGTCCTATTTGGACTTTATTTTTTTTAATAATACCTTGCAGTGAATTTCGAGGTTTCAAGTGAAGTTTTCTGGTTTGCCATGTTCAAAATATACACGATTCCACCGATTTTGTCAACTTTGATTTTTATCCCAAATCCACCGCCTGATTTTTAGAAAATGGTGGATTTGGTGTTCAAAGTTCAATGTTCAAAGTTCAATGTTTATTTCAAAGACTTAAAAAAGTTAATTACTCTTTTAAGCTCATCAGCGTTGAACGTTGAACCTTGAACCTTGAACAAATTCACCCTCCGTTTTGACGGTGGATTTTGTTTTGTGAATTCTTTTATTAATCCTAAAAATATGGTATAATATATGTCCATTCTTTTTTGTCTCATCTTTGTTTGAAAGGAGGATACACGTATGAATAAAAAAATTTTCTTAATAATAATGATTATTTTCTTTTGTATCGGTTGGACTAGTAATTCGAAGATCAACACCCCTGTATGCACGGCTGGAAATGATCAAAAGAGACCCCAACTGGTATCTGACGGCAGCGGCGGTGCTGTCATCATATGGGAAGATTTTCGCAAAGGCAGTGATTACGATATCTATGCCCAGCGGATGGCTTCCTCCGGGATCGTCAATTGGGAACCAGATGGTGTTGCCATATGTACGGCCGGTGGCCCTCAGCGATATCCTCAATTGGCCGCTGACAGCTCTGAAGGTTTCATAATAACATGGTATGATAGGCGCAACGGGAAAAATAATGATATCTATTCCCAGCGCATAGATTCCTCCGGGGAGGTTTTATGGACCACTGACGGGATCGGGATATGCACAATAGAAGGTGACCAGTATGATCCCGGGTTGGTATCTGATGGCCAGGGCGGTGCTATTATCGTATGGTATGATAGACGAAATGGGAAAAATTACGATATCTATGCCCAGCGGATAGATTCTTCCGGGAGTGTTAAATGGGTTTTAAACGGAGCAGTCATTTGTAGTGCGGAAGGAGACCAGGATAACCTGCGACTGATTTCCGACGGCCAGGGCGGTGCCATAATAACCTGGCAGGATAGGCGGAATGGAAGTAGTTACGACATTTATGCCCAGCGGATTAATTCCTATGGAACGGTTCAATGGACTGCGAATGGCATTGCCGTATGTGAAGCAGAATATGATCAAAGGGTTCCCCAAATAGCATCCGGGGAAAGGGGAGGCGCTGTTATAACCTGGCAAGATAAGCGAAATGGAAGTGATTACGACATTTATGCCCAGCAAATAGATTCCATTGGGAAGGTTCAATGGGCCGCAAACGGTGTCCCTATATGCACGGCAGAAAACAGTCAATACGATCCCCGGCTGGTATCTGTTGGCAATGGCGGGATTGTCATCACATGGCAGGACTACCGCGGCGGGAGCCAGTGCGATTTTAACGCCTTCGCCCAGCAAACAGACCTCAAATCGGAAGTATGTGAAGAAAAACAGTTACACGATTGGAACATCTATGCCCAGCGAATCGATTCTTCTGGAAAGATTCAATGGGCTGCAAACGGTGTGGCCATATGCACAGCTAAAGTTGACCAGTATAAACCCCAGGCGTTATCCGATGGTGTAGGCGGTACAATAATCACCTGGCAGGCTTCCGATAAGGAAAACGATCACAACATCTACGCTCAGCGTTTAAATTCCTCCGGCACTGTCAGATGGCCTTCGGATGGTGTTGCTGTATCCACGGCTGGGGGGAGTCAGTTGGAGCCCCTATTGGTCTCTGACGACAGGGGTGGTGCGATTATTACATGGTATGATAAACGGAAGGGAAATAATTGCGATATCTATGCCCAGAGAGTATGCGCCTCCGGAAGAATCAGCGGATGCTTTATACCGGTTGCGGTGATTAGTGCTGATAAGCTCAGCGGTATCGCTTCTCTAAAAATCGATTTTAAAGGCAGAGATTCCTATGATCCGGATGGCTTCATTACCCGATGGAAATGGAATTTCGGTGATGGAGATACAGCATCCACTGCAAATGTTACGCACATATACGCTGCCCCCGGTACGTATACGGTAACTCTCCAGGTCCGGGATAACACCGGTGAATGGTCCTCATTTGTAAAAAAAGAGGTAAAAGTATACTCAAAAGAGGGGTAAATCAAAAATTAATTTTAATATAGCGGCATTCGCTTTAACTTTCTTCTAAGAGTTTTTTGATTCTACTTTTTATAAATTGATCGCCACCGCCGATTTTAATAAAATCGATATCTCCTTTTTTGTTTATAAAAACCAATGTCGGTATCCCTGGAATTTTATAGGTATCAAAGTTGGCCTTATCATCTGCTATTGCAATCGGGTAGGGGATTTTTTTCCGATCCACATAGTTTTTAATCAGTTCAATCTCCTCCTCTTTATTCACTTTTCCTTTATCATCCACATCATCTCTATATGTGCCGTACAATCTTGTCGAACCGATTAACACAAATTCCTGATCCTTATTTTTGTTATATTCTTCCACAAGGGTCGGGGTTACTTTCCTGCAGGAGGGGCACCAGGGGGCCCAAAAAGTGACAACGACGACCTTACCTTTCAACTTTTCTACTTCAAGAGGAGAGGAATTGACCCAGGTTTCGGCAGCAATAGGGAATGCTTTTTTCCCGACAAAATCGAGCTGTCCCAGGCTTTTTTCCAGGAGCGCTTTTTTTCTTGGTTCTTTTGTTTCAGCAATTCCCTCTTTAAAGAGCGTTTCCGCCTGATCAAAATCTCCTTCTTCTGCAGCAACTGAAGCCAGCATTAAGTACATTATATACCTATTTTTACTATGAGATTCAGGGATATCCTTTGAATTCAAAAATTTTTTTGAGTATTCTTTTTTTACATTATTGTCCTCATGTTCTGATCCGAGTATATAATAAGCATGGAATAGGTCATCGAGATCTTTTATTTCCGATTCGATTTCTTTGAAAATATCGTAGGCTTCGTTAAACTTTTCCCTTTCAAATAGGATTTTCACTTTCACCATTTTCGCTTCATTTATTAAATCAGGCGTTTCGGCCAGGACATCATCAATTTTCTTCTCTGCCTCATCCAATTTTTCCAGTTGCAGCAGCACGTTGCTTCTTAAAATTTCTATTTCTTCTATGGCTGGACTCTTTTCAAATTGTTTCAGAAGGGTTTCGAATTCTCTTTTCTTTTCTTCCTTGTAAGCCACAAACTCATCACGTGTTTTTACTTTATTTCTACTTTCTTTTAGTTTATTTGTGACTTTAATATAATCGTCAGAAAATTTCTTTGCATCTTCTTTTCCTGTTTGGCAGGACATAAAAAACAAGACAATAAAAACCAAGATAAAAATATTTTTAGACATTTTGCCTCCTTTTGGTGTTGGGAATTTTATTCTACCATATATGTATTTATATTTCAATAACAAGAAAAGGGAATCAACCCAGATAGTGTTCGCTGCTCTCTTTAGAACAAATGTTCTTGTACGGACAGTGCTGACAGTTTTCCTCATCCTCCGTTTGAACAAAAGGAATATTTTTATCGAAAAGTTCTTGAAATATTTTTTTTAATATCTCTTCAAAGTTTTCTAGCAGCGCTTCATCTATCATATCGGATTTGTCAATCTTTACAAACGTGAGCTCGTCATACATCTTTTTAAACGGATAAATACCCAAACGGTATTCGCCCTCATACGGATGGGAATGCTTTAATAAATACCAGTAAAAGAACAACTGGAACGCCTCCTTTCGATTGACCGCTTCGGAGCCGGATAATTGGTCCATCGATTTTAAGTTTAAAGAATCTATCCTCCCGGTTTTGTAATCAATGATGCGGTAAACATTATCCCCGATAACATCCAACCGATCAATGGTTCCCTCTAATCTCACATGGTGCTCGGTTCCATCAAGGAAAAACCCGAGGTCCACTTCCTCAATCTTTTGCTCCAGCATTAAAATCTTAAATCCGATGGTTTGTTTTTCCTTTTCGAAGAAATTTTCTAAAAATTTCTTCATTACTTCAAAGGCAATGCGATTCCTTCCCGTATGAATATCCCCTGCTTCTAACTCCTTTTTAAAGGAACGAGTCAGCTCCGGTTCAATTCTTTTCTTTATATTTTCAATATCCTTAAAAGAGATTGGGCTATTCTTGCCGCAGTAGGGTTGGTACAGTTGGTGGAGGGTTTTATGGATAATATGGCCGATAAGCCGGTAATCCGGGCTTTCATACACCTCCTCTTCCTCTTTGAGCTTCAGGATATAGGTGAAATAGAATCGCAGCGAACAGGAGAGGTAATTCAAAAGCGATGATGTGGAATAACTTTTTTGGGATACCATCTCAATAATCTTTTCAGACTTTTTGATGGAAATCTTTTTAATATCCTGGGGTTCAAAGGAAAAATCGATGATTTGATGGTTTATCCTGGCGTTTTTATTTTTCTCTGCGTATTCGATTAAAATCTGGTCGATAAAACGGCTCTTTTCACTTTTTTCCACCCCTTTGACCTCGGTTGTGTAAAAAAGCGTGGTATGTTGAGCATTTTTCAACAGCCGGTAGAAGTGATAGGCCGCAAGAGCATCCCGATCCTTGTAAGTGGGCAGCCCTATTTCGCGCCGGACGTCAAATGGAATGAATGACTGATGTGTCTTGCCCGGGGGCAAATGCCCTTCATTGACCGAAAGTATAAAGAGGTAGGGAAAATCAAGGGTCTGGGTCTCCAACATACCCATTATCTGAAGCCCCTCCAGCGGTTCGCCGGTAAACGGTATCCTGCTCCCTTTTACAATATCAATAAACAACTGGCGGAAGGTGCGGATGCTTAGTAGGGAGCCGGTGTTCTTAAGGGAATCCTTCAACCGAGTCAACAGGGTATAAAAATGATAAATGTACTCGTAATCGATGGAAAACAGGTCTGGCTTAGTCTCAGTATAAAAGCTGCGAATGAAACCCAGCAAATCCAGGAAAAACGTGATAAACGCCTGCGAATTTTCACGAATTTTAAATAAGTCCTTTAGAATTCTAATTAAATCCTTTAACAACTCAGCGGTAAGGGTTATTTCTTCATCCTTAATATGGCCCTGCTTCTCTTTTTTGATATCCTCGATAAAACGTGCAATCTCTTCATCCTTAACATAGACCCGGTTCTCTTTTTTAATTTTTTCGATGAAACCTGCAATTTCTTCCGGTGCCATGGGTTTGATATACGGGTGATTCAATACCCTCTGGATATCCTTATAATAAAGTCCCTCCCCACTTCCCTTAGAGGGTGCAGCTCCACCACCTTCATATACACGTAATTGCATCTCGATAATGGAATTAAATAGACTATACACCGGTGTCTGCTGCAGCGGAAATCCAATGGTAATGTTGACTCGATCCATCGACTCTGGCAGGGAATTCAAGACAGGGAACAGCAGTGTCTCATCCGGCAGTACCACCGCGATATTTTCCGGGTTCTTCAACGATTCTTGCATCTGCTGGAGCTTAAGCCCCAGCACTTTGGCCTGGCTCACCTTTGACTGCACACCGATAACCGTCAGGTTTTTTTGTCCGGAAAGTGGGTCATCCACCCATTTTGGTTGTTCTATCTTTAATGTTTCCCTGTTTTTCCTGAAAAAATACCCGGCTTCCTGGTTTATATCCTCCACAAAATAGCGATCCATATCCCAATAGATTTCTGCCTTTTCGTTCTCCAACAGGTGCCGGAGGATGGTTTCCTCTGCCCTGGTCAGGGCATTAAAACCGCAAAAAATCACCTTATCCCAGGCCAAAACGCTCCCTTTTGCATTGGAAATAGTGGCAATGTTTTTTGCCACCTCTTGAAAGACCATTCCTTCATAGGCTTTGTTTTTCTCTTTCAGCAGGCGGTTAAATTCCCGGTGAAGGATTCCCAGGTCTTCCCAGAAACTGGTATATCGATTGTAAATATCGGATTTTTCCTCTTTGGTAATATCTTCCACCGCTTTAAATTCCTTCAGGGTGCGGAACAGTTTCTCCGTATCCAGGAGGTATTTGTCAATTTCATCAAAATCCGAGATAATCATCTTGCCCCAGGGATAAAAATCTTCAAACTCTTTGGGAAAATCCCTGACATGTGTTTTATAGACCCCATAGAGTTCAAAGATAAGGTCCAATGGGTCAGAGACCGTTAATTCGGACAAACGGGCAATAAAATCATTAATGGAAAAAATCGAAGGTGCCCAGATCGTGGCCTCCGGTTCTTTTTGGTTTCGTATATGCCGCCTAAAATAAATCCCTGCCCGATGGGTAGGAAATACAAACGCAAGTTTATGCATATGATTCCCATACTCTTTAGTAAATTTATCAGCTATTTTTTCTAAAAATCCCATTTTTACCTCTCTTTCTTCGTCCCCTTTGTTGTTTAACCTTTTTTCTGTGTTTTTCTGTGTGTTCTGTGGGCATGATTTATACCTCTCTAATCTCTTTATTTTCTAAGTAGAATAGATAAGCCTCGATATTTTGATACCCCATGGCCTGGACCGCATTTTTGTATTGGAGCATTTGCTTGAAATGGAGATCGCTGGTTTTACCGGTCTTAAAATCAATGATGGTGACTTTATCGCCTGAAACAATCACCCGGTCCGGTTTCAAAACACCTTCTGGCGTTAAAATAGGGGATTCTATAAACACTGCTTCCTTCTCTATAAGCTCAGGATTAAACCATTCCTTAACCTCTTCAATCTCAAAAATCTTTTGAATTTTTTCTTCCAGGATATCCCGTTCGTCTGCTTCGATATCACCGGAAACCATAGCAGTATCAACCGCATGAGGCACATCTTCCTGGGAACGGATACTGGAAAGTACTTTGTGAACCAGGATGCCCCAGTTTCGTCGTTCTACCCGATAACCGGTATCAAAGCGCCAGAATTCCGATGATTTCCTTCGGATGGAGATTTTTTCATACCATTTGGTGGATATCAGTTGATCCGATTCGTCATATTCAATCTCCTGCGGTTTTTTTTCTTCTTTCTCTTTGGGAAACAGTTCACCAAACGTAAATCGCCCTTCCCATTGGTTATCTTCTTTCATCAGCGGTCGAGCCAGTTCATTTAACCATAAATAATTTTCATTTTTCTTTTTCCGCTTTGTTATAATATGGAGATTGTCCACAGCGCGAGTAAAGGCCACATAGAGAAGATTGATATTATCGATCAACACCTTTTCTTTTTCCCTCTTGAATTCCGGTTGGAAATAGGTTTCCTCCAGTAATTTAATTGAATTGACCGGCATTGGGGTTTCCAATGGGGGCTTGGTCGGCAGCGGCGGATCAGGGGTAAGCCAGAGCTGTTTATCCAACATATGTTCCCAATCAGCATAAGGAATAATCACCACCGGGAATTCAAGCCCTTTGGCTTTATGGATGGTCATAATTCTTACTGCAGGTTTGGTCTCCGGCACGATCATGGAAAATTCCTCCTTACTAACCTCCCACCAGTCCAGGAAAGAGGAAAAATCCACATTGTTACTGTTTTCCGATGTATAATTGGATACAATATCCAGGAAGGCTTGAAGGTATCCCATGGTTTTGAAGTCCATGCTCTCAGGCAACTTAAAAATTCGTATCGCCTCTTCCATGACCTCATAGACCGGCATGCGAATGAGGTAATCCTTACGATTGACAAACTCCGAAATCTCCTCGGATATTTTCTTTAGAATGTCCTCCTTGAATTGATTCTCCGCCAGGAAATAATCGCCCAAAACGGTCAGTTCTATTGGATTTTTGAGTGTATTCAGGCTCAGGAAATAGATAATCGAGGCCTCTGCGATTTTATCTGCCGGGTTGCTCAAATAGGTAAGAATATCGATTAAAAAGCGGATCAAAGGGACCCGGGCAAGAATCAATGAATCCGGCGACACCACAGGTATCTTGTTTTCCAGGAGATATTCCGCCACCATCTGGCCTTTTTTATTCTCCCTTACCAGTATGGCAATATCATTGGTTTCATATCCCCTATCCAGGCAATCTTTGATGATCTCCTTTACTCTTTCAAAAACCAGAGTATCCGGTTCTTCTTCTACTATGGATTCTTCGATAAATTGGAGTGAAACAAACCCGCCTTGTTTTCGAACCGGCTGTTGGGCAATATCGCTGTAGATTTGTTCCAATTGCACATTCTCATTTTTATAAAATTCACTAATCTTTTCAAAAAACCGGTTATTAAACGTAACAATATTTTCCCGGCTTCTATAGTTTTTATCCAGGGGTTTAATGGTCAATTGTTCGGGTAAGATTCTTTTTTCAATATCTTTTTCCATAATTTCCCAATCCCCGCCCCGCCAGCGGTAGATAGACTGTTTACCATCCCCCACTGCCATGTTGAAAAAATCAGTAGCAAGGGCATTATCGATAAGTGGAAACAAATTTTCCCACTGCAGCCGGGAGGTATCCTGGAACTCATCGATCAGGTAGTGGCTGTATTTCTCTCCCAGGATCGAATATATAAACGGGATAGGGGAGTCTTTAACAATCTCATACACCCGGACATTAAACTCTGAAATAGGAATCACATTATTCCTTCTCTTGTATTCATCGATCAGGAGTTTTAAACGGTTGATAATGGCTGTTAAATAGATATTATCCAGGATGGATGCCGCGGTTAACGCCTGGCTGCGGTTGGTATCGTAATGAAGCATGATGGCCTCGCTGATTTGCGATAGGCCGCTCTCAAGTAAATTCTCAACAGCACTCTTTATTTCAGCAGGCGCGGATTTGCTGGTCCATTGTCCCTCTCTAAAACGGCTTCCCATCTCAAATTTTTTTTCACCCCCCCTTCTAAGATTCGCGCATTTTTGGAGAAAGCCGGCAGCTCCA
>Ga0180438_10011290_pt1 | contig 10810 bp, 10 predicted proteins | sample SS_ome_12_FD_132455 | JGI IMG/M metagenome (GOLD analysis project Ga0180438, IMG submission 132455) | Hypersaline lake sediment archaeal communities from the Salton Sea, California, USA - SS_3_D_2 metaG | ecosystem: Environmental > Aquatic > Non-marine Saline and Alkaline > Hypersaline >... | reverse complement strand
TCTAACAATCGCCTTATGCCTCTTTTCGCCAACGTTATCGTGTTCCAAAGCGCGTTTAGCCATCGTTGAGTAAAAATGGGTCGTGTTTGTGTTGCGGTCCTCACCGATCAGAATGGTGACTTTAAACACCGATCGTCAACGCGGGAAGGTTTTCACTTAAACTGTTCCCCAAAGTTTAGTTTTGCCCGTTTATGGTACTCGATAGTGTTTTCACTTAAACTGTTCCCGAATGTTTAGTTTTGCCCGTTTATGGTACCCGATAGCGTTTGCATACACCGTAGGCTCTTGGGCTAAGTAAAACTAAGTAACGACGTTTAATACTTCCTAAAGTATTGAAGTCAAGCTCGATCTTTCAACCACTCATACACCTCCACATGTCTTCTTTCAGCAGCAACAAACCTACATGCCGGCAAACTCCAAGGGCATGGGGGGGATTGCTCCCTCGCCCACTGCAACACCTCGAGATGTCCCCCTCCAGCAGCTGCCTTACATGTCCCCTCATCCCAAGGGCAGCCATGCTCCCTCAACCACTGCAGCACCTCCAGATGTCCTCCTCCAGCAGCCGCCCTACTTGTCCACTCACTCCAAGGGCAGCCATGCTCCCTCAACCACTGCAACACCTCCAGATGTCCTCCTCCAGCAGCCATACTACATGTCAACTCATCCCAAGGGCATGGTGGGGATTGTTCCCTTGTCCACTGCAGCACCTCCACATGTCCTCCTTCAGCAGCCCTACTACATGTCCACTCATTCCAAGGGCATGGGGGGGATTGCTCCCTTGCCCACTGCAACACCTCCAGATGTCCTCCTCCAGCAGCCCCGCTACAAGTCCCCTCATCCCAAGGACAGCCATGCTCCCTCACCCATTGCAGCACCTCCAGGTGTCCTCCTCTAGCAGCCTCACTACATGTGTGCCAATCCCCAGGGCAGCCATGCTCCCTCGCCCACTGCAGCACCTCTAAATGTCCTCCTCCAGCAGCCAAGCTACATGTCCACTCATTCCAAGAACAATCATGTTTCCTTAACCATTGCAGTACAGATAGCCAACCGTAGCGTGCAGCATCATGACACTTCAACCTCGCTCTACTCGAACACACCAACGAGGCGTTTCGAAACGTTTTGCACGTCAATCCAGCCATAGGTCTATGCACGTCGTCATCAAAGCTCAAGATATACACAATAACTTCCAAGGGCAGTAGAGTCCAGTCAACATGTCTAGCGATTGCCTTATGTCGCTTTTCACCCCCGTCATCGCATTCCAAATCCAAAGCGCGTTTAACCATCGTCTTGTAGTCGGTAAACAATGGCGACTATGCACCCGTTCGCTGTACCCGGTAACATTTTCACTTAAAACCTTACCAAATATAGTTTTGCCCGTTCCCTGTACCCGGTAAGGTTTTAAGTGAAAACCTTACCAAAAATAGTTTTGCCCGCCATAATATATCGTAAAAAAAGTGAACTCTAAATTATATTATTTCAAAATATTCTTTTCTTCCTTTAAGTATTTTTTCGTATTTTCTAGCCTCTTCAGGATAATCTTTGCGCAAAAGTTCAAATCTTCTCTTCAATTCATCGAACTCATCTTTAATATCAAACATATAATTTTCACCAAAGTTGATTTCATCTTTGATTTGTAAAAAGAGGGCGGGGATATCTGGTGATTTCTCGGTTTCTATTCTTTTTATGATTTCGTTGATGTGATCAATTACAGTGTTTAACTCGTTCAAGGAATCAACGGAAGAAGATGCCATCATCTTTGTTAATTATAATCAATAAATTTTCAACCTTTTAATTTATTATCGAGTTTGTTTTTTTTGTTTTTTGGCTTAAGTTTTCACTTTATTTTTCTTCTTTTCTTTTACTTAAACCTGTCAATCACTTCGCATTGGGAATAGGGTGATCATGAGAAGAACACAAACTTTAGATCGATTGCAATCTACTGGTGCAATAGCATGGACTATGCTGGTGCTAGGCACTCTCTTATTTTTACCGTTGAGTATCATTTTATACTACAATTATTCGATGGGACCTAGGGTATTTGGATTTCACGTGATTGCGGTATTCTATGCGGTTACTACGTCAATCATAATATGTGCGGCGCCACTTGTTGATCGTGATTATATATGGGCGTTTATATCTACGATAATGCGAGGAGGTGAGTTCATAGAGTACCTTCCTGTTCACAAACGGAGGGTAATTTCGAGATGATTTCGGGAAAACCGTTTCCCAAAAATGTTATTTTCGGGTACTGACGGGCAAAATTGTGTGATTCGGGAAAAAATTGTGGGATTTGTGGAAAAAAATAAATGTTTGTTTCCTGTCCCTAAAAAAGGATAATATCATACTTCATTATTCACGCGACAGTTTCGGGAGACAGAAACGCAACAATAAGGAAATATGGACATTGAGAATTTTCTGACATCCGATTTTTCAGGAGAATGTCTTGCTGATATTTTAGAAGCTCACAAAAGAGGCGATGTTGCGAAGTTGTCCTACAAACTGAATGAGTACTGGAACAAGAGCAAAGTTTCCGGTGTACCACTGCGTGTTCCGATATCTTTGAGATATCATAAAGACGAAGTTGAAGGATTCGGTGGTAATGAGCTTGAATTGAGTCCAACCAGTCATTCCGGTGGGGAAGTGGATTTGAAAACCTTCTACAAGGATTTCGGCATCCCTGTACTCTATCAACCGGAATGCATTGACGAAGTGAAGAACGATATCAAAAGTCGTGGATTTGACGTTAACGTTGAATACGAATACGACCAATATGACAAGCAGAACGGCGAAATTGTATGGGTGTGTATGGTTTTGTCTTTAGTTCCCCAGCAACGTTATGTGGAAAGAGCAAAAAGAAAAAGCGACCAATTTATAAGCGAGCGAAAGCATAAGCAAACTAAGTTGTGTTCTATTGCGAAAAGGATTGGAAGTTGTTAATCTGTTAACCTTTTTTGGGGAACGGAAAACATTTTGTAGTAGCATATAAATGTTGCAACCTGTCGGCAACGAAAACAACGTTCAAGTTTTTCCAGCTGATCCCGTTGATGATTCTTCGAAAAAAGAGACATTTATTGGGAAAAAACAAAATTCACCTCATTTTTGGGGAAAGGGAAAAAACAAAGTTCGTCAATGGCCGGTTATCTGTGATAGCCGATCTATTACAGGATGGTTAGTTTTAATATTTCTCTTTTACCTAATGACTGGCGGTTGGAAATCGTTTCTTCGGGGTAGCTCTAATTGATAAACCTTATATGATCAATTTCCTTTTTTCTTTTTCTTTTGGGAGAAAACACATCCGCCTTCCTTTCCATATTCCTTTTCTTTTTCAAAAAAGTGTAACGTGTGATGGACGAAACAGAAACGATCCCTACTACTCATAATGATTTTACTCAACCCGAAACTTCTATACTGGCCCCAATACAAGAGCTTCCTTCTCGATACGAAGGTGTGTCTCGTTCTGGGCATCGACGTATACGTGAAGATAAGTTATCCATTCGAAAAGAGCCGCCTGAATTGCATTTGGAAAAAAGTCTTACAGAAGGCGTAAGCTTGGTTGATCGGTGGTTGATGATAAGTTCGTGGACTAATTTTCCCGAGAGTCCATATTATAGATCTTTAGTAGAAAAAATATTGGAAAATGATGTTAGGGCCTTGTTAACTGGGCAGATTCTTGATGTTGTTGATGGAGAATATGGAGACATTTCTCCCCAAGAAACCGATGGTGCATCTATTTGGTCGACGCTGTATTCTAAAGAATTCGATGATGCGGCGCATGGATTGATTGATATTTTGGATAAGACGTTGTTGAAACTAAGATACCATTTTGATTTGAAATTTAGTAGACTGAAAGCTGTCAATCAATCCGAAGGTATGTTAGCACAACAAGAAGCGGAAGATAAAGCTAGACGTGCACAAAAATCAATGACATTACTAGTTTGTCGATGGATGAAAGAACTTGACGAACTGTTATTACATCAAAGAACAGAATTTGGTAGTGTCGGAAACGAATCTTTTCTTATAGAGCGACTCATTCTGTGGCTTTTACGCTCAACTGCAACTCTTTTGAAGTTTTCTGTTGGAAAATTCTTACATTCGTCTGTACGAGTAACGGATTTCCCTTCCCTTTCCACCTTTCAACATTGTTTTCCGGCACTGTGTCTCGTTCCGTTGCATGAAGAAGGTGTGATTTCCAGATGGACGCAAGATACTGTGATATTTTCGGTGGAAACGTTGAATCAGTTTTGGTATGAGTCGCCATGGAGCGTGGGGTTGCAGCAATATGTTCAACATTTACATTTGCGTTATACTATTTTGATGACTTCTACCTTTTCAACGTCTTCCAAGATGTTGAATCGGACTGAGATGCGTGAAGTTCAAACATTATCCTCGGACATTGCAGATGTATCATTACATCATGATTCTTCTGCTGCAATTGTTGACCTCGGGTTATATTATGAATGTATTCAAACTACGAACGAGAAAGAAGATGAGAGTTTGCTTAAGGACAGCAAGAAAATCCATGAACCGGAAGACCTTGAAATTATGCATGTAAACGAAACCTATATTCATTTTGGAGAGCGCAAACTCTCCGCAATCCTTCTTGAATCCAAATGGCTTGATGATATAGAACTACATCATTCTACTGCCATTTGTCTTGACGATTTTAATAACGCTATGAAAAGCTTTTTCGAATGGCTTGTGAAAAGTGTAGAGGACCGCAGTTCAAAAGAATTTATCAATCACGAATACTATGAAAATCTATTTAAATACATGGTGAACCCCGGTGAGGCCGTTGAATTTAGGACAATGAACAGTTTCGACGCCTTTAACGCTGAAAGTGTGGTCGGAAATATGAGAAAAACTGATATTGACAGGATTTACGAACAACTCAGGGATATAAAACTCTCAGATCTCCCCGCCATCTTCGGTTCCGTCTTTTTTTGTTCGGGAGAAACGGGAACGGGAGAAAACGAGAAAGACGAGGAGTGGCCGAGTAAAAAACAAAACGGACTTGCGAATATTTTTGATGCTATTGGTAGTGAAAATGAGGTGGATGTTAACCCGTCCATTGGGGGAGAAGTTGAGGATGACCTCGTTGATGCTCGACGAATGGGATCGCCGGAAGAATTGGATACTGATACAAATATTGATGGAAACGAATCAGGAGGATGTTCTGTGTTTGACGCTACAGAGTTGGAAATGACACCTAACCATGAAGTTTTCACTGGAGCATTCCGAGCAACTATAGCCTTACAGTATAGCGCGTTCAACAATTTGTTTACAAGAAGCGAATTTCCACGAGAATGGGGTGATATTATGCCCGGGGGTGCATATGATAGTTTATATGAGTCGTCTTTTCTCAGAACATGTAGAAGTGACAAAGGAAAACATATTGATTTTCCTATGATTTTCAAGACCGCTGGTTCGTTTTTCGTGCATCTACCTTGGGAAGATCGGTATATTTTTGAAAACGACATTAGATATTTTTCGAGCGGCATTGGCGGGGCCGTTTATATAGCTTTAAAGGAAACTAAGAAATTTTTAACTACAAAATTCCTAGAAACACCCCGAGAATTGATGAACCCGATATTGTATGAGGAACTGACAAATTTCAAAGAATTATGTGATGGTATTTTAAGCGAAGTGTTTTCTGAAACGGTCTGAATAACGGTGTGTTGTTTTGGTTGAAACATTTTTCCTTTGAAACAAAACAACACATTGTTATTCAGAAAAGAGGGGCAGAGGAAAGATTCATCAAAAACGGGAAAAATAGCCTTTGGTTGTTTTTATACTTGAAATCGGTTACTTATTTATAAACTTTCTTTCCTTCTTATGAACAAAGGAGTGACAAAGAGAGTGCCGAAGAGCATCCCTGATATTTTAGTGGACGGCAGAACAGGGCAGTTGATAAGGAGTGAACGCGTACCATGTGATGCAATGAGGATGGGAACACGCCCGCGTGGCCAAGTTGTTGACAAAGGCGGTTTTTTCACGACTTCTACCACTGAGTATGCTATACCGATGCCAGCTACGCCTATAGAACCAACAGAACCGATTGGGTTAAATATAAACTATGCACAGACAGCAGTCAGTAATTTCAATGCCGGTGGAATTTGTCGGGCTATTGTTGCGTGTTTAGTAATAGCAGTGTGTATTTTCCTCGTTATTGTGATCGTCGCGGCGGTAGGAGCGATCTGAAGCTTGAATATTCTAGCGGAACTGATTTCTTTTTCTTCTCTTCTACCCAATTTTGGGAGGTTTGGGTGAAAGAGAAGAAAAGAAAAAGAAATAAACCTTTCCGTTGTAAAATACAATTGAATAATGTATATTTACTAGTTACACAAAATTCCATTTTTGGGGGAAGCGAAAAGGGAAAAGGGAAAAAAACAAATGAAAAAACTGGTGGTTTTTTCTTTCATTATATTTTCCGTGGTTCCATCAATTCATTGTAGTGACGAAGCGTTACAAATCATTTCGGGTTGTTTTAGGGATTTTGAATGCAACAAAGGGGAGTATTGTGATAAAGAATCGAAAGGATGTGTGAAAATACCAGAATGTAAACAATACGAGGCCAGAGAAAACGGAAATGAATTTGGGCAATGTGTAAGCTGTGTCAAAGACGAAGAATGCCGGTGGGGAGTTCAGGAAAAAAGAAAACATAACTTTTGTTGGATTGGCGATGGTTTGTGCAGAGAAAAGCCCCCGTTTACTTTAAACACCTATGCCTGGCAGCGCAAATATGATTCTAAAACAGGATTTGTGGACGAAATGGTACCAACTACGTCTTTTGTGGATGGAGAGCCGATATGCTTTGTGGTTAGCACTTATTTGAATGATTTTACGAAATATCTAGATATACAAATTGATGAAGTTACGACGTGTGCGCTTCGCCAAACGGAATTTGAAGCTTTGATTAGAATTGAAGAAATGAAGAGGGTACAGGACCACCATGGTATTGAAAAAACACATCTTCATCATGGAATCATACCATATCAGCCTGAACATCACAATCAAACGGGTTGTAATACGAATCGACATGGGCAACTGAATGTGGTGAAATTTTTAGGAAAGAATGCTGAACAACCTGGTGATTTTCACGACAACATAGGAAATGCTTCCTTCACCATTACAGATTCAAAATCAGGCTCATCGGCTCTATGCGTGAAAGCCCAATCCATTTCACCAAATCAAATCCCGCTTTACATACAAGCCGAAATTTCGATTAATCCACAATACGATGTCATCGAAAAAGAACTTCATTCTTCAAAAACTAATGATGAATATGATGAAATTGAAGGTTTATTGGAAGCCTATGGAATAGATATTCATCATAGTAAAGGTAAAAAGAGATTTTCTATGGGAAACAGAAATTTGAAATTCGGGAGAAATTTTGGACGGCACACTGCAATAGTAGTGTCAAACCTAGATCACGGGACTTATATAGTGTGTGGAGAAGGCAGCCATTACGACGGCCACCATTCTTGTACGCACTCCAGTCTTCATACCGAGACATATTTTTGGACATTAATTTTGAGTTCTGGTGCTATTATCTTGGGCCTTGCAGTATTCTTCGCATCCTTTGGCTCGGTTGTTGTAGTATAATCATCATTCATATCCATCTTCTACAAATTCTTCCGTTTTACATCTCTTCACAATAGCCAGAATCAGCTGCTTATCGTTTCCTACGAGTCGCGCAACAACTCGTTCATCACTTCCTTTCTTCAAACGGACTCGTTTCTTAAACCGGTATGAACGCTCCCTACATGTCTTTTCCAAGATAAGCCGTCTGCTATGCACATTGTACCATTTAGACTTTCCATCGGAACCCACAATGGCATATTTGCCCGTCTTATACAAACGTAATAAATGCTCTACGATTTTTTCTACCTCTGCTTCATCAATAGTTTCTCTCGGTTGTATTGAAACCGGTTTTTGTTCGTAGTTTTCAATTGTTTCGCGTATTTCTTTAGCAAAACCTTCCTTTGTACAGTACTTTCGTAAATAATAACTTATGTGCGAATCAAGTTTCAATTCCCATAACATTGATGCTGGAAAAACGAGAGTCTCTAAATCTTTCAATTCGTTTTCGTCTCGTTCAACGAATTCATCGAAATAACCCGCACCCACAGTATTTATATTCTTAAGTTTAGATCGGTTCGTTCGTAAAATCAACACATCATAATGTCCGTCTTGACGTGTTTCTAATACCACTCCAAAATGTTCAATACACCTTTCAAATACAACTACGCCAACAACATCGCCTTTCTCAATAGATTTAGTTTCCCTCGTTTTCTTTGAAAAATGATAATAATCAAAATCTGATTCAACCGACCGAAATCGAGGCATAATCACATTCCGACCAAGCTCCATTGATCCCGCGTCTTTTGTATCTTATACTAATCCTATAGGTAGATTATGATCCCATAATTAATATATTTGATTCACACCCAAGTATTCTATACCAGCGTGTGCATCACACATCCCGGCGCCGCCGGATTTACTGCCAAGAAAATACAAGTATTCGTACACGTTATTTATAAAATTAAACACTTTAACAGGATCAAAGGCGTTATATTTTTTCAACGGAATAAAAGCTTTTTCACCAAAGGTGTTATCAACCAACCAAACGGACGAAATTGTTTTTGATAAGAGTTGTTACGGATACAACTTACGTATACAACTCACAAATATAGCTTACGAAGCATACAATATGGAATATGATTAATATAATGTATTTTTCTTTTACTTTCGGTGCAAATTATGAACTGTGCATTGTAACAAAGTAAAAAGTTCATCGGTGTCTTTGACACACAAATCAGCAGCAGGACCATTTGGTCCATAGTACCAATCATCTTCACATTCTTGTTGTTCGATAGGCGTCAATTCCTCATAATGCAAATTCGTTCCATCGGGTTTAAGAAACCAATCATCTCTGTTGGTTTCATTAACTTTCGAAGCATTTTCTCTTTTCTTTAACAGCGCTTTCTTCTTTCTAGGCATGCTGGCAACTGAACGATTACACTAAACTTGTAAAAGCTATTAACCGGTAAGACTTTCAGTGAAAATCATACCAAAAACAGATTTGCCCGTTCGTTTGGTGGCCGATAATGTTGATCTGGAGGGATTCAGAGACGTTCTGCCCGCAAGATTCTATGAATAAAATGAAAGAAAACGGGCCTACAATGTGTAGGTAATAATGTTTACTACATATTAAACATTGACATTAGACTAAGCGTAGTAGACGATATATGTCGGGCAATGCTTGCGAACACGGATAGCACTCTCCGATTCGTGTGAAAGTGTTATCAAGCAAACGAACGGACAATCTGTTTTTGATATGATTTTCATTGAAAATCTTATCAAGTAAACGAACGGGCAAATCAGTTTTTGGTAAGATATTCACCGAAAGTCTTACCAAACAAACGAACGGGCAAATCAGTTTTTGGTAAGATTTTCACCGAAAGTCTTACCAAGCAAACAAACGGGCAAATCAGTTTTTGGTAAGATATTCACCGAAAGTCTTACCGGTCGCTTCGTTAGAATGGTGGAGTCGTCATTACACACGTTGATTCATCGGGAAATAATAATGGAGGTACAATTCTACTCCCTCCCATAGTATCGCATACTCAACCTTTCGTTATACTAAATCACCATAGTTTAGGACTAGGAAAGATCATTGGGAAATGAAGGCCCATAATTTGAACCGCCCCGGACCCGTGCACTGCCATGATGGCGAATCGTTTTGGTTAGTATCGCGTGTTTCAGAAGTGAAACGTGATAGCAACGGAGTATGGATGGGGCACGTGCGCTGGTACGGTTGGCCAGGTGATGACACGTGGGAGCCAGTGTCTAATCTGGTGGCCGATGGTGTTGATCTTGAGGAATTTAGACATGTTCTGCCCGCAAGCTTCTATCAATAAAACGAAAGAAAACGGGCCTATAACGTGTAGGTAATACTGTTTACTACATATTAAACATTGCCATTAGACTAAACGTAGTATAGATATATGTCGGGCAATGCTTGCGAACACGGATAACACTCTCCGATTCGTGTGAAAGTGTTATCAAGCAAACAAACGGGCAAATCTGTTTTTGGTATGATTTTCACTGAAAGTCTTACCAAGCAAACGAACGGGCAAATCTGTTTTTGGTATGATTTTCACTGAAAGTCTTACCAAGCAAACGAACGGGCAAATCTGTTTTTGGTAAGACTTTAAGTGAAAACGTTACCGGATCTTCTCTGATGGAAACGCGGATTATAATTTTTCTTCGGACAACATGGAAAACACACCTTATCACAAAAGAACGTTTCACCCTTGTTACTTTGAAGATGGAACGTCTGGATTGGAACAAATACAATGGGTGAAACGACACAAACATGACCGTGTACGTATTGTTTCGCAGATAGTTGATGATGACGCGCCACAAAAAAGGATACCTTCGTTGACACGTTTTGCACAACTGGAATGTGTGCATTTGTTGAAAAGTGCGTCAGTACGACGGGAATTCCACGATGCTGTGTCTGCACACAGGAAAAAGACACCTGATTTCATGCAGCTTCTCTCTGGAATGTTACGTGGCTTGAAAGGAGAAAAGCCGGGAGACGTTGTGCTTCAGTGGCGATTGTACAAGACTTACATGCCACCCGAGTTTATTCAAACGGTTGAAGACCTTGTGAAAAAACAACCTCCCAAATATTTGTCGGTACATCACCAGGTTAGAAGCGATTGGTGTGTGTATGATGACCACAACAAATATCCAATGTACTATTAAACAATCCCCAAACTCTTACGCACATACATTTTTCTTC
>Ga0180438_10011289_pt1 | contig 10811 bp, 31 predicted proteins | sample SS_ome_12_FD_132455 | JGI IMG/M metagenome (GOLD analysis project Ga0180438, IMG submission 132455) | Hypersaline lake sediment archaeal communities from the Salton Sea, California, USA - SS_3_D_2 metaG | ecosystem: Environmental > Aquatic > Non-marine Saline and Alkaline > Hypersaline >... | reverse complement strand
TAAATTGTCAATGCTATAGTATTTATTATAGTATTGACCTCAATGTTTATGCCAAAAAATTCTATGCAGGTGGTTTGAAAACTTTCCTATGATAATGCCTGCAAACGGAATGATGCTAGCAATAGCCATAATTTCAACGGGACAGATGTGAAAAGGCATATTACCTCCTTTTATCAATATATTCTATGGCAAGCCTATTAGCCCATTTGCTTACTGGATCTTCTTTGATCTTGCCATTTTTTCCTTCAAACTTCAGTTCGTTAGAATAGTCCCAACCTCTAATAAACTTCCAAACCCAAAACTGGGGTTTATCTAGAATGTTAGCAACTTCTTTTAGCCAACCTTCTTTAAACCCTTCTGGGCTAACCAAAGATTCTTTGCTATGAAGAAGAAGCAATGCACCAAGAGCACAACATTCGGTTGGGCTATCTGCTAGCTTATATCTCTTTCTATTGAAGACATCCCTATATTCAGCGCACCAATCAAAAACAGCTCTTCGTGTTAATTTGATACCTCTTCTCTGAACATACTCTAATGCTTCAACTATTTTTTCTTCAGCTTTCATGCCGCACTTTCTTCTGGTGGTGCATGTTCGGCAACATAATAATGCACACCACGCTTTTCACCTCTCTTTACGACTTTACCTTGTTTTACCAAAGGAGCAATGACCGTGCTATAAACATCGGACCTCTTGAAGTTAGCGAACCTTTCCCAGATATCGGTAGTCTTAAAAGAACCAGTAAGACCAAGAACATAATCTCTAATCTCTTGCCGAGTATTTTCATCCAAAGGAATGCCATCATTCTTGGGTGCGTTACTAGTTTTCTTTTGTGGATATTGAATCCTAAGAGCATCAACAACGGCTTGCTGATCGAAGTCAAGCCTCAACATACCCTCAACCTTAACTCTAGCAAGCTCTCTAACGTTGGGCTCTTCTTTTGCTTTATCCAAAGCTTTTTGAGCATTTTCAACAGCAAGAGTTGCATCGGCAAGGTTTTGTCTCGACTTGGTCAAAGCAGCTTCCAAAGAGGCAAAGTCTGGATCTTCAACACCAATTTCGTTCAGAATAGACTCTACAACGCTCTCATTAACTTCACCCATTTTTACCTCCTTCAGTAAATTTCATTATCAGGTTTCAATACATCCATCATACCACAAACGCGCTAAGAAGTCAAGCACTTTTGCTTTAATATTCGTTTAGCCCGTTCCCGTATTAAGGAATTCAGTTTCATTTTCTAACTGTTGCCTACGCTTTTCTCTTCTTTCAATATCCGTTTGATTGCGACCCTTCCTATAATCCTTCTTAAAATTCTTTCTAGCCTTTCTATTCAAACGCTCCTTGTTAGCCTTACGCTCACTTCTTTTGTTTTCTCCACTATATTTCACTTCAATCTCCTTATCTTGTAGATATCATTAATAACTCTACGCAAACCAATCAATTCCTCTTCACGTCGTCTAGAGTGTATAGCAAATCTATGTGTAGATAAAATGTTATCTATCACAAAAAACAATCTTTTTGCTACAAGACTTCTATTACAATACTCCATATTGTACCAAAATTTTGATATGAGCCCGCACAAAACAACCATATCCCTATCATGCATACCAGAAAAATCATTTCCAAGACTTAGCATCATTGTAACAGCTTGTTCATACTGAGCAAAGTTGATGCATAAATTAATTTCTACAAATGTTCTTGTTAGATCAACATTCTGTTCTTCTAGATATGCATCAAATAAAACGTTTGATCTCTTTTCTATTTTGAACTCTGAATTTACTAGCTTTAAATTTTGAAAGCGCCAATAGTAATGAATTCCATAGAATTCATAACATTCTCCAACACTTGTTAGATTAGCCAAACAAACAATTTCTCCGCTATTATAACGAGCAATTAAAACCGGACCTATATAATCGGGCTTTGTTAATCTCGCTAATGTATACAACGGACGCTTATGTTTTGCATAATATACAAAATCATCAATAACACTTTTGTTGGGTTTTAAACATTTGATCTTTATCATTGTTTTTATTCTTCATGACTTTTCAATATAACTGCTCCATCTTGTGTTGCACATTTGGCAGCCAAATGCCCGCACTTATCTACAACATACGGATAACATGTTGTTTCACATCTAGTTGTTGGAACATATTTTTGAACACAACTACTTTCACCAGCAAGATAACCCCACCTTGCCACCACAACAATAAAAATACCCACAAGAACAACAACAAAAAATCCAGTTATAAAATTACTCATCACTTCACCCCTATTATTTTTATGTATTCTATAAACCACATCATCATGAAATACGATATAGTTGTGCTAATTATCATATTCTTTTTATCTTTTACGTTGTTTAGAAGAACAAAGTAACTAAATTCTACTAGAAAAATATAAGAAGAAACCATAGCTTTAACCATAGCTATGTTTACAGCATAAAACTTCTTTATCATTTTTGTGCTGATTTTCTTAATCTTTTTATTCTGGCAATGATCGCATGCCTTCCTTTGATAATCCTGTATAGGACATAACTAATACAACAAAAAGACAACACAGAAATTGTAGCGATTGGAAAAGCGCTCAATAGAAGGTATACCAAAAGCATGCACAGCAAAAACACCGACATAACCCAACAAATCAAAAAAGCAAACCAAAACGTTTCCATTGTTCCTCCTACGGGATTATAGAGCCCCAAACAATTCCCTTACTATTTTCTGTAATAGAGTAGTAAACCTTTTTTACCCCTCTAGCCTTCAGTCTATTCAAACATGTTTCACATGGTTTAGCAAGACATGCTTTTCTATTGCCTCTACGAATTCTAATCACATAGACAATAGCTCCAACATCAAGTTTCTTGGATATTCTGAATTCTGCATGGGCTTCTGGAAAGTAACCTCTATTAGTATCCGTTTCTTCTATTCTAGCAGGACCATTCGGAGATGCAACTATAACGCCATCATTCCTTATACCTACGGCTCCTAAAAGAAAACTTCTCCTATCTTTCTTTGAGGTTGCTACAAGCCTAGCCATTTCAAAATACTTCTTGTTCATGGTTTTATTCTACCATAAAAACTCTTAATAGTCAAGCACTTTCTTTTGCCTTTCAAAGAAGGCTTCTTTAGTAATTCGTTGATTGTTAATCCAATATTCACCATGAACCTTATCACCGTAATATGTTATTACTGCTGGACCATTTGGTCTGTGTACATTACCATAACGATTGTAAACTTCATATTCAATATACAAACCATATATGTTTGTATCAGGTTTGTCGCGCTTACGAATTTCAAGATCGCGTAGATAACGAATATCTGCTGGACCGTCTAACCTATGATATAAGCCTTTGTAATAATAGGCTACTCTAGATATATACCTATTAGTGTACGATATATCTATAGTAAAATCACCATTTCTAAATGTAATACTACAGATATATCCTGAATATATATCAAAAACGAAGCGAATTGAAACACCACTAACATCTTTAGATATGTAAGTTGCGCTTTCTAAATCGCCACAAGTTCTAAATTCTGTACGCTTGCAAGCTTTTTTAAATTCATCTGTAGCTACTAATTCAAGAATCGCGCATTCGGATCCGCCTATTTTCCCAAGTTTTAATAGCTTAGAATGATCAAAAAACTTACAATTATACATAATTACCTTACACTGATTGGCGGCGGTCCCGCGTAATAAAACAACGCAAACACCTTTTTGTTATCACCCATTGTTCTTTTAACTAAAGGATGGTCTTCTTCGAAGCAACCTTTAGGGCAAGTATACCAAGTAGAATTATCGTTATACTTAAGTTCGCCGTTGTACTCATCTAGATATTCTCCACAAATTGGACAAAACATCTTATTCTCCTTTTAGATTAGACATCGTGCTGGAAATCTCTGTAAAAACACGCCTGCCCCTTGTTGACTTTGTTGGTGTGTAAACCTCAATCTTATAAACAACATGATTGCGGCTATCTTTGTAAACTGTTAGTCTTGTTCTTGTATCATTCATGATTGAGCCCCTTTACAAAAGTATCCAAACTAACACGATGCCCTTTCAAGTAAAAGACATTATCCCAACCTGTTGTAGTTAACATTCTATCTGCCGGACCAACTCTGTTATGCATTATACCGCAAATACGGTATCTTTCTCTAAACACCAAACCTTTTTCGATTTCAATAGAAGCTGGACCATCGACTCTATGCTGTATATTATTTTTATAATACATTATTGTAGTGTTAAAATGTCCAATATAAATATATGCAGGACCATGATCATTATGTCTCAGTCTATTTCTATATACCATTATTTTTGAAATGGCTCTATCATAACATAAAACAACATAATGAGCATCAGGAGTCCGACGCATTTCGCCATGGATATATCTTAACTGATCAGACTCATAGTCCCATGGATCTATTCTAAATATTCTTGTCTCTGGATCTAAACCAAGGACTTCTAAAATAGATTCTTTTTTCATGTATTGATTTATTTTAGAAAAATTCATCTTTGCTCTTAAACGAAAAAACCTCCGCTAATTGCAGAGGTTAGAAAACAAAATGTAATAAAGTTATGGGAAAGTTATTACAAAAGGACCGCCCTCTGGAACTAGCTTATGCTTTGTTAAATATGCTTTAAGCTCTCCAGGTACATTAGCATATTTTTGTTGTAGTCTAGCAAGCTCTTCTTCTGAAATGCCCCTCTCAAATTGCAACGGAGAAACTTCTAATTCTGTATATACCAAACTTTTTAATCCGCTTGGATATCCAATTTTGATATTTGCATTGATGTTATCTTTTAGAAGACCATCTACAAAGTTTGTTATTATCCCTTGCTTGGCAGCGTTTACTATAGTAGATTTCAAAGTCTCAGAGCCACCAGCAAATTTTGCAAACCTATCTACCAACTTGACTAAACTATTAATTCTCATACTTTTATGCAACAGGAATGATATATTTATTTCCTTAACCATCCCTTTATTAGTTTACCAAAAGTAATAGCCGTAAAAATAGGCACCGACACGAACCACACAAAAGATACAAGGAGTGTTATTAGAAATGCTGCTATAACAAGATCGCCGCATTGTTGCTCAAACTTCTCTGAAAATACCGTAATCAGAATTATAGTTAGAAATGCTGTTATAATAGCACCACTAAGATAGATGATTCCAAAAATGTTCATTTTATCTCCTCAAATTAGAATTGCACCAGGATGTTCCCAGTCATATCTCAAATGACCATCAGGAAAGAATATAAGATTTCTCATAACCGTCTTGTCGTCAATCTCTTCAACCTTCAGACAGTTAGACAAACAAACATTCTGTCCGTAATAATCATAAACCAAAGCCCCATGAGCAAGTCTCATTAAAACAGTTCCGCATTCATCGAAATAATTAACTATTTCAGTTATATTCTCTTGAGTCAATCTATGTTGATTTACCCAAAAACTATGCATGTTCTTTGCAGCAGAACGAGGATAGTTTACCGGAGTCAAAGTAACTTGCTCAACATCATTGAGCTTAGCAAACTCAACAAACTTCAATACATCTCCCAATGCCCCAATTAGATTTTTGGTCATTACGCAATTTAGTCTAACAGAGAACCCAATGTCATGTAATCTTTTAATTAGATTTTCCAGAGGCGGATACTTGTCCTTATGGGGCAAGTATATCTCTTTGTTCTTTTCATCTTCCCAATGGGAGACGCTGATAGCTATTGTAGTGATGCCGCGCCTATACCATCTTTGCAGGGTTTCATCTGTCACATCGTGTAGAGCTATGCCATTTGTTTGAATTTCCATCAAAGGAAATTGGTCTTCTAGCTTCTTTAGATATGCATCTATTGTGTCTATCCACAGTGTTGGTTCGCCTTTGCCTGTAAGCATGACGGTTGTAACGCCGGATGCTTTAGCTAGTTTTATAGCAACATGTAGATTGCGCCAATTAATTTTTGGCGGTTTGTTGTCCATATTTCCCGAATGTGTCATTTTGCTGACACAGAATGGACATCTTGCATTACATGCTTTTGAGCCAACGAGAATGCTCAGGGTTTGTATTTTCATTATGTTCCCCTTATGAATCTGATACTATAGACTCTGTCAATCTTTCCAGATAATTAGAACCTTCGCTATCTAGATAGATAAACCTAACGTTACTTTGTGGCACTAGGGTGTCTTCCAGACCTAGTCTAATATGAATAAATCTAGGAAAAACAACGATTCTATTAACTGGCATTGCGTCGCCTCGCGTTCCAAACATGGAATGATTGTTGATGCGATAATATTCGTTACGCAGATATACCGTGTGGTACTTGTTATCATCTCCAAACCCTCTTCTGGCTCCATTAAGACTAATGGGATTCAAAAATACTACAATTAGAAGTCAATCAGATTCTTTTCTATTTTTGTTTATAGTGCCCCATGACTTTACAAGCCTTTTTGTTATCTAGAAGATAACATGCTCTATGGCAAGACTCATAATCAAAACACGTATCGGTTTTTTGTGGTGGCTCTTGATATGGTGAACAACCAACAACCAAAACAACTAAACATGCAAACAAAACTCTCATTCTTTTTCTCCGTAATCTATTACAAGTGTTGATATGTTATAGCCATACCTCGTGGATTTAGACAAATATACTCTAAACCCAAAGCGGGTCAAAACAGAAGTTAGTATATCAATCAACTTTGATACTTTATTTTTTGTTTCTTCATTTAGATTTCGCTCAATAGAACAAAACAAATACTTTGAAACAAACTTTCCATTGGAGCTAGAAGTGAAAATATGCTCATCTATAGATTGCATTGTTTGATCAAAATGAGGAAAGTGCAACCCTTCTGATTGAAGACTTTCTACAGCTTTATTGTAGTTATACTTATCTTTTACATATTCTGGATTAAGTATTTTCATATCAATCTCCAATATCTATTACAAGACGATAACCACAAGTAAAGTTTGGTTTTTTTGGATGTTTTCCTTCTATTTTTGCACTATAACCAAGCTCTTCTAATAGTTCTCCAATAAACAATAGATATTCCTCAATGTCTTTATTTAGGACATCACAATGCGAAGATTGGAGAGATTGTACACTAAAAACCTCTATAACCGTAGAACGCATTGAACCGTGATGACGGGTTGGTAATGTGCCTGAATCTAATTTCAGAAAGATTCTATTTAAAACGCTACTTAAATCTTTAGGTAGCAATATGTTTCTAAGAGTTCTTTTTGATGCTATTCTTGAGAACTTGGCTCTATCTCTTGCATATTTTGGAGTTATCATACAATACCTCTAGCGTGATAGTATAGAACCACAATTCCGGCAGAAACTATTATGCATGTAAACCAAATGAATAGAGCATACATCACCAAGAAATCCTTAAAGCCGGAAGACCGTTTTGAGTGGAGCACTCAACGTCATAACCAAATCTCTTGAACACTCTTGCTAAAATCTCAGTTCTTTTAACTTTACTATCAAAGAACTGCTTCTTTAGCTCCTCACCTTTTACATTTTTATTATTGTTTCCAAACAACAAAACATACTCATCTTCTCCGTTGTCTGCTTTGTCGTCTATCTTTTCGCTGATCCTATCTAATATGGTTTTAAAAGGCATCACCTTTTTATGATTACCAGATATGCGAACAGCTTCGCTTGTGATTCTAGAATACTCAGTGAAATCTCTTACAAAATCTATGCTAGGTATCATGTCCACCACTTTCCATTCATAGCAAGATACATACTATAGTATCTTATATCTTCTGTTACCTCTTTACCAACCCATTCAGGTAGTTTAGGCTTAATGTCTTTTGATTCTAATTCGACTTCAACCAGCCACAAACCTGATAAATTACCATGAAATTCATCTAACTCCCAAGTTAAACCTTGCTCTTCATCTCTAATGAGATATCTAGTCTTGTTTATAACATACTTAGATAGCTTAAATATACTTCTACCATCCTTATTAGGTACTAAATACTCAAACTCATCTCTTTCAATCGTGCCATCTCCCTTAACAGCAATTAGAGATCTTCTAAGGGTTTCATCTGTTGGGTTTGTTATAATGATTCTAACACACGGATCAACAGAAAGATATCCCTGATCCCTATTTAGACCATTCTTTAACTCTGGAAGTTTAGAGATGTTAACTAAAAACTTCCTTTCTGTTTCTTTAGCCATCAATCCTCCAAATCAAACTTTACTAAAGTTTTACAAGATTTATCCTCGTTTAGATCGCCTATAGCTTCTAACGCAACATTGTGCCCAAATCTTGACAGAACAGAAATTATTATCTCAGACTTTCTAATCACTATCTTGTTAAACTTCTTATATAAAGCTTTTTTAGATTTGCTAGTTAATACAAAATCTCCATCAAAAATCAAAATTGGAGTATGGTCAAATAAAACTATTTCAAAATTGGTTTTGCCGGCATTCGCTAAAGCAAGAGCCTCCATGCCTATTCGTTTTAAAGTCTTTTCCAACCCCAAATTATGATTGGCAAGCATAAAATGACCTTTGTTCTTATAAGGAACAAAGTTGAATAGTTCGTTGTTTGACTTAGCATAAGCTGCTGTATCTTTTAAATAATCTGAAGATGGAAACATATTTGAATATATATTAGATGCCAATTACCTTGACTTCAATTATGAATATTATGTTATGAAATATATGGAACAAAAGGAAAGAACAGAATTACTAAAAGACTTAGAACAAACTATGCAAGAGATAGTAAAAGCTTCTGGTGGTAAACCTGAAGAATACGATAGAATGACTCAAGAAGTATCTAACGTAATTGGTCAAATAAAAGGTTGGAGTACATTACAAATAAGATTGTTTGAAATATACTTCAAATTAAGCAAAGACCAACTATAGCTGGTTATACCACATCCTATCTTCTATATATTCTTTAGCAACACCTTCGGCAATTAATTTGTCATATGTATCATCAAACTCTTGATCAAAAAATATCTTGCGCTTCTCAGCTTTTTTTAGTTCTTGCTTAAGACCATGCGTAATATTATGACGACATTTGATGTATCCTATATATAGTCTAGTTTTGTATCTCTTTCTGCTAGCCCTATTCAGTTTTTGAATAAGCTTATTTTTTTTAGATTGAGAAATCATCTTACCATTCTCTTCAACAAAGATAAAACTTTTGGCTTCAATATTCTTGAAGCCAATGACGATACTGTTCTAATTATAGTCCATGTTGTAAAAACGGTAAGGTAAACCGCTATGATTGTTAGAAGAGGATTATTACCAAAGTATTCGGTAGAATTATGAAACAAGTATGCGCTAAAAACCCCCATAGTTGGGAACATGGAGTCTTTTGCATATTCAACAACGCCATTACCACTATTCATTTTATCCTCATTCTATTTTAACAATTATTCAGTCAAGCAGTGTTCATTGGCGGCTTCGGCAAGAAGCGCCGCGCTTTCCTTATCAATCTTGTAAATTTCAATCATACCCTTTTCTGCTGATCTATAGGCTTTTACCGCCACATCTATAATTGCACCATCTGGGACAGCCTTTGGGTTTTCTGGAAGATGGTTTGTTTGGAGGACAAATTCCACACCAAACATAGCAACCCAAGCACAAGTATGTTTTATTACATTTCCAACCTTTATTGTTTTATTAAGCATATTATCTTCCCCTCATTAAGTTAAGTATTACTTCTTACGCCTTTGGCGTCTCCTAGCTTGTCTTTGAGTCTTGTTCTTTTGACGTCTTTCTTTCTCTTGGCTACGCTTAACCTTTTTAGGTTTGTTAGTTACGCATGTATCGCAGCTACAATCTTGATGATCTATCATTATAGTCTCCTATTTATTCTTGTACTTCACTTCAGCGAAATACATTATAAAATAGCAACAAACGAAAAGAATCAGTGAGAGCAGAGCAAACACTGAAATTGTGCCTGGCAACATTGGCAATGTAGAGAAAACAGTACATAGGACTGCTCCTAACGTACATATTGGCAATGTGCAAAAGAAGAATACGATTCTGAACGCTTCCTTTACGCGGTAATAGTCAAAAAAATCAATCACAGCTTCTTTGTTTTTCATTATCTACAACTCCTTACAAAACTACAATACCGCTAAAAAGATTAACAGAAATCGAGTCCGAGGAAAATTATCGCCATAACTACCAGCAAAACAAACACGTAAAGAAACTCTTTTTGTTTTCCATTCATGGCGACTCCTAACAATGGGCGACTGATAGCAACACAATCACTATAATTGTAAAGCCTATCAGAGAGCCGTAGAATAGCCCTCGATTAAAGATAATCTTTTTTAAGGTAGATTGTTCTTCGTTCATGCAAGATACTCCTTCATTTTTTCCTTTAGGAAGTTTTCTGCCGCTTTGCGGAAGAGGAAACCAGGATCCTTCCCCTCAATCAAAACGTTGTTATCCGAAACCGTAACGGTTGCATCAATTGCAACAACCGTATATTTGCCACTAACAGACGCCGTGGTATCAGAAGTCCACTTCAAAGCGATGTTTTGCTCAGCCAAAAAGTCACCGAACTTGTTGATACGATTCTTTGCCTCAGCCACGCCCAACTTATGATTATGTTCAACTTTCATATCTACCTCACTTCTTTTTGTTGTTTTCGTTTGGAATTACACAGTAACATTCATCACTCAAAGTATAATGAGCTTCTGTATTATCTGGACATTTACCATCATCACATGTAGAATCGTTTCTTATTCCATATATTGTAAGGAATATACAAACCAACGAAACCACTATAATAGTTATGGCAATAGCAAAAACTACATCCAATTTAGATGTTAATTCTTTGAATCTAGCCTCAACTT
>Ga0180438_10011287_pt1 | contig 10811 bp, 8 predicted proteins | sample SS_ome_12_FD_132455 | JGI IMG/M metagenome (GOLD analysis project Ga0180438, IMG submission 132455) | Hypersaline lake sediment archaeal communities from the Salton Sea, California, USA - SS_3_D_2 metaG | ecosystem: Environmental > Aquatic > Non-marine Saline and Alkaline > Hypersaline >... | reverse complement strand
GCTTTTGAAGTTTTTGACCTATTTATTTTTTTCTATAAGAATGCTGATACGTTTATTACCCCTTTGCATAAAAAGATTTTTTTATTCAAACTGTTTGTATCGTTCGGTTTTTATGGAGGGCATGCGCCGTTGTCTGTTGATCTGTTTGGTCGACTCAATTCAGAATCTATTGACAGTATCGTTGACTCCCTCATACATTTAGAAATCGAAAGAAGTATAGATCAGTGGTTGTATTGTTGTATGCAAGCGCATCCACAGTCAAAAGATTTTAAAACGGTTCGGTTTTTAAAGCGAATAGGTTGCTATGAAAAAACGTAATACATTTTTGTTAGTATTTGTTCTTTTGTCAGGTCAAATGTTTGGCGGAGCATTTATTAAAAAGTTTGCGGGTGGTGGGGAGTCAGAAGAAAAAAAGATTTTTATTACAGAGGCAGATGAGAAGAAGACTCAACTGGAAAAAATTCAGCAGGAATTAAAAAAACAGGAAGAAGAATTTGCTGAGTTTGAAAAAGAGGCAAAAAAAACACTTCCCGAAACTGCTGGAAAGATAAATGAGACGAAAGCACGGATTAAAAGCGAGCCACAAAATGAAGAGTTTTTAACGAGTATAATTTCTCCTTTAAACGATTTATATCAGATTATAAAAGATCGCCAGCAGCAATATACACGTCAAAAAGATTTGCTTGCTGAGCATAGTAAGTTATTAGATGAATTTTTAAAGGATCCAAAACTTGCTGAATACCTTAAAGAATATCAAGACTCCAAGCGGGTGTTATTTTTCTTTAAGGATCTCCGTGCTCTTAATAAAATGGAAATTGATTTGCAAAAACAGATCAAGAGCTTGGAGCAGCAGGAAAAAAATCTGATAGCAGAGCTTGAAGGTAGAGAGAAAAGTGCTGCTGTAGCACAAAAAGCATTTCAAGAGAAACAGGAAGAGTTAAAAGCTTTTTCTGCAGCTCCAGACAAAAAAAGCTCTGAGGAGACATTTGGTTTTAATATACAACAAAAAACAGAACTTCTTTTGTTGCAAGAACAGTTGTTAAATGAAAAAGTTGCGTTTGCAAAACTGAAGGTTCTTTCAACAAAACAAAAAATTGCTCAAATTCAAACAAAACTTTCTATAGAGCGGAGTCGTCTTAAGATTTTAATCAAGGTTTCAGAAAAGATTGAACCGCTTGTGCAGGTTAGTGAAGAAGATATTGTCAATGCTCGAGCAGAACTAGACAAACAAAAAAATAAAATTTTTCGCGTTACAGAAACGTATCGTCAACAATCAGAAGCGCTTGCACGGGAGGCAAAGGTCCTTTTGCAGGAATTGGAAAAAGTAGCACGAAATTACAATGTGCAGGCTGACGAGAAATTAGATGATTGGAGTTTTGAGCCAGATCAGACGGCAGTTTCTTATGCTGGCCTTATTTCTTCGGCAAATGTAAAGGCCAGGCAGAAGTTGGCTCAGCGTGAGCAAGAGTTATTAGAGGCGCAACGTCAGTTAGAAAATAAAAAGCTTGCTTACGAGAAGTTGAAGGTAAATGTAAAGGAAAGTTTCTATGGTATAAAAAAGAATCGATTTCCTTCTGCTGAAGCTATTACTCAGGAGGTAAAAAAATATGAAGCACCAAAAGCAGATATAGAATCGACTTTGTCTCAATTTAAAGAACGAAAAAATGTAGCAACGTTGTTATTAAGTTCTCAAAGGAAAGCCCGAGAAAACATAGAGAAGATTGCCAAAGATTTGCAACAAAAACAGGCAACGTTGTTTCGTGGACGTCAAGGCTCAAGTGAATATGCGCGACTTGCAATGCTTTTGCGTGGAGCGCTTGATAAAATACAAAAACAAATTGAAGTTACAGAAAAAACGCTTGCTATATACCGAGATATTATTGCGGTCAGTAAGAATGCGCAGCAGGAAGTTGGCTTTATTCTTGATCGTTTAACTGCTGCATCGTTTTTACAACGAGGGGAATCGGCAATTAGGTGGGAGGATGCAAAAGATATTGTTCCGAATGTAAAGCAGTTTTGGACTGACTTCAGTACTTCTCTTTCTCGATTTAGCTTTTCTGTTTTATCAGAAAATTTTAAAGATACATTTCCGTCAATGTACGATCTTTTATTGTTGCTTTTAAAGATGGCATTACTTGTTGCATTTTTATTGTTGTTTCGTTTTTATTTGCGATCAAAACTTCATGCTTTTTTTGTGGGGCTTGGTCAATACGCAGGGTTTACGAGAATTAGTCTATTGATGCGTGTGTTTATAGAATTTTTTGTAAGCAATTTTCTTGTAATATCAATTTGGATTATTTTGTGGGTAATGATTCGACTTGGTGCAATTCCCGGTCAGCTTGTACACATACTATTTTACTTAGTTTCCATTCCATATGTTATTTATTTAATCACGCGTTTTTTTACAAAATTTGTTTCGTTTAATGCAGAGCATGAATATGGCATTTTAGGAAAACAGTTTCAAAAGAGGTTTGTTTTAGTTGTTTCTGTTTTGTTGTACGCAACTGTTGTTATCCAGTTTTTCAGAAGAGCGTACATGCTTTATGGTTATCCCCAGTCGCAACTGCCGGTTATTTTGTTTCATATCAATTTTATTATTTTGCAGATCTGTCTAATTTTTTTAATTACCAAAGAGCAGATTCAGAGTTTGATTCCGGAAACAACCGACTTTTGGAAATCTGTTCGGGTACAAGTTGATAGATTTTATTATCTAATTTTAGCATGTATTGTTGCCATTATTGTTATGAGTCATCCGGGTGTTGGTTTTGGAAAACTTGTTTTATATGCTTTGTCTCGTTTGGCGCTAACCGCTATTTTTGTCCCAGTTTTGTTTTGGGCACAATCATTGCTCAAGAAAATTTCTTCTAAACTATTTTTTGTAACAGAAGGTGATGTTGCAAAAGAACGATTTGGATCTGCAAAAACATGGTATGGCCTTGCTGTTATCATCTCATTTTTACTTCTTTTGATTGTTGGTCTTGTGGTTGTTGCCAAAATTTGGGGATATCCAATTACATTCAAAACTGTTTTCGATTTTATGAAGGCAGAACGGTTTAGGGTTGAAAAACCAATATCGTTTCTTACGTTTTTCCAGATTTTGGCCTTCGTGATAGCTGGTTTTTTATTGGCTGCAATATTTAAACGATTTGTTCTTCGCAAAATATTTGATCTGCTGTTGATTGAGATGGGAGTACAGCAGGCGGTATTTGGTGTCACCAGATATGCGATTATTCTCTCGGTAACTGTTATTGGCTTGCAAAATGTTGGTCTTGGTCCGCTGACAAAATGGTTATTTGGTGCGTTGTTAGCTGTTGGTTTTGTTATTAAGGAACCGCTTGGAGATTTGGTTGCTTATTTTATTTTGTTAATTCAGCGGCCTCTAAAAATTGGTGATTACATTCAGATTGATGACAAATCTTTTGGTGTTGTTCGGAAAATTTCTCCACGTTCAACTGTGCTTCGTCAAAAAAATAGTATGAGTGTTGTAGTACCAAACTCACAAATTTTAAGTAAAGCGGTTTCTAATTGGAACTATGTTTCTGGTTTTGTTGCTGTTGATGATATTTTTGTAAACGTTTTGTATAAAGAAAATCCAGACAGAGTTATAGAAGTTTTACGTGAAGCAGTGGAATCACATCCAAATATTTTAAAAAGTCCAAAGCCTATTGTCCGTTTAGAGAATCTTGGTGAGTACAGTTTTACTTTTTTAGTTCGTGGCTATGTTAGCTCTCATTATACGCTCGACAAATGGAATATTGCCGGTGATTTGCGGCTAGCAATTGTGCGAGCACTTAGAGAAAATAAAATTAGCCTTGCGGTACCAGTACGTATCATGGTGCCATCAAAAATTAAAAAGGGAACGTCAAAGCAGGTTGTGACAGTTCAAGAGGAACCTGGTGCTGAGGAGATTGAGCCAGATGATAACGGTCAGTAAGCTCTAATCTTTTTTGAAAAAGTTTTGGATTCTTTGAATGCCGTCGACTTTGATCAGCCCTAAAAAGATGAGGTACAGAGAGAGGGCGATCATTACATAAAAGCATAGGTTTTGTGGCAATAGGCCAAATTGGTATAAAAATAAAATGGCACCGACAGCGATAAGTCCAATACCTTTTGCTTTGTTGTTAAATAGTTTTTCTGTGTTCATTTGTTTTTCCTTTTTTTTAATATTTATTTTTATTTTTTAAAAAATGTTTCAATTTTTTTTTCCGTACTGATTTTAATTATGCCAATAGTTATGAGGCATATTCCTGTTGCAAGAGCAACGAGTAATGCAGGTAAAAAAAATACAATCGAGCCAACAATAACGAGACCTATTCCTTTTTTACGTTCATAAGAAAATTTATCCTTGCCCATTGCTTTCCTTTTTTTGAGATAGAAAATTAATTTCAAAAACAGCATAAAAATATTACGCCAGTTTGGCAAACATGTTTCTTGCTGGCATACTTGGCTTCAAGAAAAGAGGAGAAAGTTTTGAAGCTTGTGTTTTCATAATTTTTATATTTTTTCTCCAAGGAGTTTTTATGGATAAAAAGGGTGTTACAGCTTTTTTTTCTTGTGTGTTGTTGTTGAGTTCTTGTACAAGCTTTGGACAAGAGAGCAAGCCTGCGGTAACAGAGCAATCTGAAGAGTTTCCTGGTTGGATTTCCGAGTCAGAGGCTCTTAATAAGGTTAAAAAGTTATATAAGCAAAAGAGAGATTTAGCCAAAGACCGTAAGTCGCATGAAGAAAAATTAAAAAAACTTAATGATAAAAGAGAAAAATTGGAAAAAAAACCTAAAAGCCTAATGAGTGATTATGAAAAAGAGAGAGATAACTCTAAGTTAGCTTCTGAATATCTGAAAAAAAAGAAAGAATTAGAAGTTGAACAGAAGTGTTTGCAAGATAAATTGAAAGAAGTGGAACGTAAAATAAAAGAGAAGAACGATGGATTGGAAAAAGTGAAGGAGATGCATCCAGTTATTAAAGAACGTTTAGAAGAGCATGAAGGCAATTTAAAAGGATTAGATAAGTTTGGTAAACAATGGGCCAAAGAAAATAAAAAAAATAGATTTTTATTTGAAAAATGTTTAGACGCAGCTTTGAGAGGCAATCTAAGTAAAAAGCAAAAAGCTGAATGCAAAGCTATTTTGAAAGAGCATGGAGCTGAAGGTTTTGCTAAAGACAAGGAAGAAGTTCAAAAAGAAGAAGCAAGATTAAAAAAAGTTATGCAAGAATTATTTGATGCAAAGGTAGTGTTTACAAAATAGAAATAATTCTGGGATAATTTTCTCTAATTTTTAATTGGGCGGGAGAGAAATCTCCCGTCTTTTTTTTTTAGCTCAAAAAGCCTGCCAAGGGCCAAGAGTTAGAAAAATCTAAGTGGTAATCTTGCATTGGTTGGTGGTGAACCAAAAAACGGATTGTTTGTATCGGAATGCTGTGTTCTCTGATTGTTCTTAATAACCCTTCAATCCACATAAGCTTGTCATATGTGCTGTCTGTTTCATTAAACGGATTTCGGTCAAAAGATAAATAAAGCTCCTTGTTGTCAGAAAGTAGCGCAGATTGGAGCATTACTTTTTTTGCCATGACGTTTTCTTCGTCTAGTAATGTAAGCCAGCTATTAAGTAAATGTTGCGTTGTTTGTGCGTTATCTTGTGTTTGCAGAATTTCTACTGTTTCTTTGTTCCAGCGTTTATTGTGCCAAAAAAAGAGTGTTGCTGGTTTTTTTTGTGTGCGTAGTTGTTGTGCTGTATTTTCTGATTCTGTTTTGTAAGAAGGAAAACGGAGCATAATCCAGCCCTGACTATACGTAAGGAAAAAAATGCCAACAAAAAAAAATGCAATGCAAATAAAAAAATAGTTACGAGGTTTCATAGCGTGCCACAATCGGTTGTAAACTTTCTGCTATCGGTTCAACATACAGTTGCCAATCAGTTTTTTCTTTAAGCCCAATTTCTATAGCTATTGCTGGAGCTTTTATACCTATTAGCGGACGGAACGGAAAGCCAAATGGCCCATGGAAATCAAATAGTTTTTTATATGGATCATTTGTGAGAGTCGTTGCAAGGTCTTGTGTATACGTACGTGTTTTTTTTCCATTAACTCTGTGTGCGGCATCATATGGGCAAAAATATAGTTCTGGAATTTTAGTAATAAATTCATCTGCTTGGGAAAAGTAAAATAGAAACATGTTTGGTTTTGTTTTATTTTCTGGAAAAAATTGGATGCTTATATAAAAATCAACATCCAAACGATTACAAAAGTTTGCATTTTGTAGAGGATAGATTGTTTCGCCAGGAAAACGAGTCAAAATGATGCGTGTGCCAGGATAAAGTTCTTCAACTTTTTTTTTGAGAGATTCGCAAAATTGAAGAGTTATTCCACGTTCTAGACTGTCGCCAATTTGTCTTCCGGTATTTTTTGCGTCTCCTGCCGGGTCGAGCATAATGGAAAAGCCGGCGAAGGCTAGAGAAGTATGAAAAAGAGCTAGCAGTAGAGTAGATTTTTTTTTAATTACCTGCATTCTAAATCACTTGTTAAAAATTCTTTTAAAAATGTTTTCCGCACAAGGCTTTTATTATTTTTTACCCCCATGGCGATTGCTTTTGGTTGTCCGATGAAGATACATAATTTTTTTGCCCGCGTTATTGCAGTATAGATTAGATTTCTTTGTAGCAAAGTAAAATGTTGTGTAAATAAAACAATAATGGCTGCAGAATATTCTGATCCCTGACTTTTATGAATAGAAATAGCATAAGCCAGGACAAGTTCATAAAGATCTGCACGTTCGTATCCAACAACTTTGCTGTCGTATCGAACAATCAGCTGTTGGTCCTCTGTGTCAATTTCCGTGATTGTTCCAATTTCTCCGTTAAATACATGCTTGTCGTAATTGTTGCGTAGCTGCATCACGCGGTCGCCAACTTTATAAGAACCACCCATAAAAGAAACCTGTTTTTCTGTGTTTCCTGGGTTAACAATTTGTTGCAATGCATGATTAAGTGTTTGTGTGCCAGCAGAACCTCGATGCATTGGTACCAGAACGACAGCTTCATCTTTTGGAATGCCAAATTTTTTCAGACCGGTTTTATAAATTTTTTCTAAATGTAACGGAACATTTTCTGGCAATTCTTCTTTAATAAAAAAATAGTCGCGTTTGCCTTCTGCAGATTGTGACTGTGGAAACTCTCCATTGTTGATTCGGTGAGCGTTCATGACAATAGAGCTGTTTTGTGCTTGTCGAAAAATTTGTACTAGTTTGACGCTTTGTACTTTTTTGCTTGCGATTAAATCTTTTAAAACATTTCCAGGTCCAACAGATGGTAGTTGATACACATCTCCAATAAAAACGATGTGTGTGTCTAGTGCTATTGCTTTGACCAGTGCATATGCCAAAAAAATATCGATCATTGACGATTCATCAATGATTAAAAAGTCTGCTTCAAGGGCATTTTGTTCGTTGTAACAAAACGTCATGGTAGAAAAATCGAATTCTAGTAAGCGATGAATGGTGCTTGCATGTCTTCCGGTACCCTCATGAATTCGTTTTGCAGCTCGACCTGTTGGTGCAGCAAGTTTGTATCGCAGATGCTGTTCTTCCAAAATACCAAGCAATGTTTTAATTAGTGTTGTTTTACCGGTGCCTGGTCCACCAGTTATGACTGTTACTTTATTTTGCAAACAGGCCATAACTCCATCTTGTTGTTCTTCATTGAGTTGCACCGAGCCTCCGTACGAATTTGCACGGAGTTTCTTGTAAATTGCTGTCAGGTCGAGTTTGTGGCGTGTTTTACGTTCATTTAGTTTTTTTATTTTTTCCGCAATTCCTTTTTCTGTGTAGTAATGTTGCGGCAGGGTGACAAAGTGTTTTTCTTTGTCGGAAATTAATTTTATTTTTTGTGCATCAAAAAGATTGTGCAGAGCAATTTTTAGTTTTTGCTGCGTATCATCGGCGTCTAGTTCTAGCAGTGCAACTGTTTTTTCTTTGAGTGCTTCAAGTTCAACGTATACATGTCCATTGCCAAGTTGCTCTGCTATGGCAAATAAGATGCCGGAATTGATTCTTTTTAAAGAGTTGTGTTCAAAGCCTAATTGTTGCGCAACGGCATCAGCCTTTTTAAAACCGATTCCCCAAATATCATCTGCCAAACGGTAAGGGTTTTCTGTTATAACGCTGATTGAGTTGTAGCCGTATGTTTTGTAAATTTTTGTGGCAAATGTTGTTGAAACACCTTTTTCTTGTAGAAAGACCATGATATTTGCGATTTCTTTTTGATCTTTCCATGCGTTTGTTATTGTTTCAATTCGTTTGGGGCCGATGCCAGGAACTTTTTTTAAAAGATGTGGAGTTTCTTCGATAATTTGTAAAACCTCAAGGCCAAACATTTTTACTAATTTTTCTGCATAGACAGGGCCGATACCTTTGATTAGTCCAGAGCCTAAATATTTACGCAGTCCTAAAATAGAAGAGGGCAAAGTTGCGGTGCAACTTTTTGCATCAAATTGTTTGCCAAATTTTGGATGTATAACCCAAGAACCTTTCAGGCTGACTTGTTGACCAGCGTTGACGCCAGGCATTGAGCCTTTAACGGTTATTTTTTCTGAGCGTTTTGTTTGTAAAATAAGAACGGCAAAGCCATTTTCTTCGTTTTTAAAAAGAAAGCGCTCCACCGTTCCTGTTAGTTCGTCTTGTATCATTTGATGTTTTTTATTTTTCTGCCCTGCTTTGTTTTATCAGTTCGATAAACAGTGCTTTTGCTTTTACGCAACTGTAAGCCATATCTTCAAGGTAGCCTGCAAGGTCTATGCAAAATTGTTCAAATTCTTTAAATGATGTTATTTTTTCTCTTAGTAGTTTTCCCTCGTCTCCATCTAATTCTTCTCCCCATTTTAACAGAAAACTTTTTGGTTTGTTATGGGCTCTGCAAGATTCTTTGAGTAGTCCAAGAATTTGATTTTTAAATGGTTTGATATTTTCTACGTATCCTTTGGTTACTTCTAAGAAATCTTCTTTTATTTTTGCAAGTAGATTTTGTAATTCAGTTATTTTCTTCTCATCTCCAGATGCATGAATACTTGCTTCTAGTTTTGCAAGATCAGAAATAGAAACATATTTTCCGTTAAATAAATAAAGGCCAATTAGCTGGCCATTAGCGTTAAATACTCCAAGAAGCATTTCTCTGACTTCTTTGCGTACTTGTAAAATTAAGCCGTACACTTTACCGTTGATGGCATAAGATTTTCCATCAATAAAGTCGAGTAAGGGTGAGTTGAGAATTACGTGAGCTGTCTTGGTTATGCTATTGGCAATAAAAAAAAATGGGTAAATCAGGACAGATACTGCAATAGTTAAAAGTTTTTTGTTCATAGAACTTCCTTTTTTGTAAGAAGATTGTTAAAAATTAAACTCTAAATCAAATGAAACTGTGTAATCACCTCCTATTCCTCTATTCCAAAAACTGGTTTCGCCATTTAATGAAAGAACAAGATTTCTGTTTGACCGGTTAATTTTAAAGTACAGCCCTCCAAGCCATTTGCTTTGGAAGGCAAATGGAGCTCGTGCACGCTCAACGCATATTCTATCTTCTAAGAACTTTGGTTTTTGCAGATCAGAGAATTTTTCTTTTGAGCGCATCCAATACTCTGAGCCAAGATAAATTCCCCACCATTCCCGCTCGTGGTACCATCTGCTGGTCCAACAAAAAACAAAACCCGGGCAAACGGTGCATTCGAGTGCGTATGGAAAAAGTTTTCCGACAATTTCTTTTTCTGTAAAAAGCATGTTTTCTAAAGCATTTTCCGATTCTGGATATTGTTTTATAAATTCAGGGTCATATAGTTTTGGGCTTGGATTTTCTGCGAAAAAACGCATTTCGGTTCCGGGAAAGAGATATTCAAGTGTTAGGCGTCCTTTCATCCAAATGTTTTTTGCCCATGGTCTTGGAACCAGTGCATCAAGGCGCCACATTGACCGCAGTACGGCACCAACGCCAAAGTGCCCGTTGTTACCCATGGGAGCTTCAAGTAAAATGGAATTCAAGTGGTCGATTGCTTGGAAGGAAAGATCTGTCAAGCTTTGTTTTGCCTGCGCTTTTTCTTGTTCTGTACCGGTACCGAGTGAAAGAATTGCATCAAGATGATAACCGATTAGATCGTTTAAGTTTGTTTCTGGTGATCGGATAAGTGGTTTAAAATGTTGGCCTTTTAGGCCTTTTATCATTGCCCAACCTGTTGGTACTGTTGCAAATCCACCAATGCGCGAGCATGAGCGCTCATGGTTTGTTAATCGGAAGTCAAACCCAATTCGAAAATCTCCAATTCCAAGTTTATCACTGATTGCATGTTGATCCTGAAACTGTTCTTGTTGTTCTGGATCAGCTTCGCCCAGTTGTTCTTCTATTTTTTTTTGTTCGGGTTCTGTTATCCATAAGTTGCGCTCTAAATAATAGAAAGGAATTTTGTAGGTAAAACGCCATTTTTCTGTTCCGGCTCTTCCATACAACATCACTCCGAGTTTGCGTTCTTGAACAGTTCCACATTTAAACAAATCAAAAACTTCCGCAGGGTCAAAATCAAAATCAGCTTCGGCTAATTCTTCTGACTTACTTGTAGATTTGCTTAGCGCCTCTAAAAAATCTTTATCTGTTAGAGCAAGATACGAACAGATTGCATCAGAACCACAGGTGTTTGCATCAGACTCGCTGGTAAAGCGGGCTCTATCCATTTTGTTAAAGAAAAACTCCATGCCAAAAAGTCTTTTTATATAACAATAATCTTTGTCCATCATACCCATTGGTAAGTCTATCACACTACGGTAGTTAAGACGGTTT
>Ga0180438_10011286_pt1 | contig 10812 bp, 12 predicted proteins | sample SS_ome_12_FD_132455 | JGI IMG/M metagenome (GOLD analysis project Ga0180438, IMG submission 132455) | Hypersaline lake sediment archaeal communities from the Salton Sea, California, USA - SS_3_D_2 metaG | ecosystem: Environmental > Aquatic > Non-marine Saline and Alkaline > Hypersaline >... | reverse complement strand
TGTATCCGAGCCGGAGCCGGAACCCGAACCAGAGCCAGAGCAAGATGATATCATGGCTCCATTAAATGGGCTCGATGAATTGTCAGACTCTTCGATTCCATCTGAAAGTGATGAAAAAGAAGGTCCTGAGCCCATTAAGGAAGAAAAAGAAACTAAGCCGCAAGAGCGGCCGTGGGGAGAACAGGAAGTTATTACCAGTGATGAACCCAGGGAAGTTGATCCTATTCCAGACGACCAAAAATCCGTTGTGTGGAATCCTACTGGCGAAAGCCCTCTAGGTAAGCCACCTAAAGGAGCCGTAGTAGCCGTTTCTCCGGTAGAGACTTGTCTTGCCGATGAGGTAGATCCTCTTGGTGACGACAGCCCAAATACAAAGCCTCATGTCGCAAACCCGAATTTAGATGAGGCTTTTGGAAAACAAGTTAAAGGGGCACATGTCTTTCAGCCCGACAGAGACGATGCCTATCACCTGAATCCACAAGGTGGATTAGGGGCCGAAGAAGCTCCCGAGGAGTTAGGACTGGAGGACGACAACTCGGGTACTTAGTATGGACAAATGGGGTTATATAGTGGATATGGGTGGAGGTAAATGGCACTATATCCACGCCCGCCTTTCCCCTGCAAATAAGCGACTTCTTCGCAGGTATTATTCAACGATTTATCCAAGAAAGTATGTGAGGAAGTTAATCGCGGACTGACAGGGGTCCCCATTATGTTCAACCTTGATCGAACTCTCGAAGCAAAAGAGATAATAATTGTACGTAATGAATTGCAGGCTCATGGTATACACGATCAAGGGCAGGGCGTAATTCATATACGGGTTGGCGATGAATCGACCGAGGTTGGGAAATGGGAAGAGTGTGTTGGCCTAATAGAGGGTTTAATATCAGAAATTAAACCGATCTTACATGAAAAGTGGCGGGAGCTTCGTGATATCGCCCGTACCATTAAAGCCCACTCCGGCTATGAACGCGGTGGTACCATAGAGAACGTGCTGTTTCTGCGGTACGTCAAGCAAGCCTTTCTCCTTGCTCGTAATTTCACAGACCTAGAAGATGTTTGTGTAGCCCTCCGCGATTTGCTCTATATCGACATATCTAAGAAAGAACCAGAACTAATTGAATCCTTCAATGTGACGTATTTATACGTCCGTTCATTGCATAGGCTCATCATGGATGAGCTATACAGGCTGAAATTAGTTAAGCAAATTGCTTCTATGAAGAAAATAGCTTCAATAGCGGGGCCCTGGTCGAACTTGGATTTGGCCTGGGAAGAGCGTGTTTATCCTTACAGTGATGAAGAAGGAGATATGCTCAATAGACGTGAAGCTATCCGGCGACAAACAAGATACAATCCTGAATATAACATGTGGGGCTATTATTTCGTTTGGCAAGACCGTCGTCGAGATCCGTACAGATTTGAAGATATGAAGACTGACAGCCCGTATCCATCGAGAGAACTTCTGACAATTCCATAAGGGAGATTAAGTGGCCAATTCTAGTGAAAACTCGGGGGCTAACCTAGCCGTTCAACGGCTGCGGGAGTTCTGCGACTTACATAAGATAGAAACCTTGTTTGTTGCAGGAGACTGGCCTAGAGAGATGATGCTAGGAGACGATCGCGGGGTTACTAAAATCGAAGTCGCGGTTGCATTTAGTGACGAAGCGATTTTACTTGGTCGCTTGTTTGCTAGTGAATTTTTAGGCGTCGTAGCTGAGACTGATGATACAGCAGAGAAAGTACAAATTGTATGGCCTCAGAATGGGGCGTCTATCAACATCGAGTTTCAAGGTCACCCTCCTTACTCTCACATTGATGATCATGAAATAAAAGATCATCTCCGTAATGAACATATTGATATGACGCCCCTAATGAGGAATGTACTTTCAAGATCCTTTACTGTGGATGCAGTTGTGTTCGATCTTAAAGATGGGCAATTCAGAGACCCGACTGGCAAGGCATTCAACGACATAGATGACAAAAGAATTAGGAGTATTATTCCTCCTGGGTTGTTAGTTAAGCACCGACCGACTGTTGTATTCGATGCTTTAGACCTGAAGTATAAGCATGACTTGAAAATTTCATCGGACTTAACCCACAGATTAGAGGGTTTGGGGCCGCTGTTGCTGGCTCATATGAACCAAAAAGACATACTTGATAGAATAGTCGGAGTGTTGAAAGCTGGTGGGGTAGATGCACTTAAGCAATTAAAGCGTTTTCGTCTTGAAAGATTTTTAGCAAACGCCGAGATCAAAAGAAGACTTAAACTATAGGGGGATGTTATGAAATCCGAGGCCCAGGCACTTTTTGATAGTAGTTTACTAAGTACTTTGCCCGTTAAGGCCGTACCCATGAACATGGCCCCAGTTAGCAACAAAGAAGCCCAGGCTCTTTTTGAAATTTGGAACTCCAAAAAAGATCAAAACGGTAATCCAATCGTTCCAGAAGGAGTTAATGAAAATCTACTGATGGGATTGGCTCGAAGAGGTATATTAGAACTAACGTATGGATTAGAACCAAAGACTTTTCGTCAAGTCCATACTGTTCGTTTGGGCAGCGTTGCGGAAAAGGTAATTAAGAATATCATTTTAGCTGCTGAAACGTCACAGTTCGAAAACAAACAAGCGGCCCTAGACTATGAGTTGATACATAGGGCCGCTTTGATGGGTAATTTAGGAAAGCAGGCAGATGGGAAAACTGCTGCTGTCAATCAGCAGTCAGAGGACAGAACGTCAAATTGGTTTAGTAGGCTAGATGATGAGAGTAGTCTTAACTGCGACAACTAGATGTATGAATCGGCCGGTCGAACGTACTCTTACTTGGTACAATCCTGGAACTCGACAAATTGAGACCTTTAAGGGCGGCTCGTTGCGATTCAAACATGTACCGGGTCTGGGGTATATGGTTCCGGAAGTAGTCGAACATGAAGAACCTCGTTGGTTGAACTCCTGGGATTCTATACGTGGCTGGATAGAGAAAAATGCCGGTGATGTCATTGTTCTAGAAGTTGAAGAGGGGGCAGTTGCAACTATTGATATTGATGACGTTCATTGGGCTCGCTTGGAAGCCGAACTGCGTAAAGAGAGAATCCTCTATGAATCAATGACAGATCGTGAAGTGTATGAATCTGACCACCGTGAACAGAAAACAAAGAAGGACGGGATGTGGGTTAAGCAAAAGGACTCATATTCCTCAGGAAAAGACCCGTGGCGATCGGGACAAGTCCCGGCAGATACGTGGAGCCCTAAGCAAGATAGGTGGTTCTAAATGGCTCATCTCAAACTGGAAATAGCTGACACAGCCGATAAGCAAATGAAAGGTCTGATGTTTCGTCATAGTTTGCCTTCAGATCGAGGTATGCTGTTTAAGTTTGAGCAGAGTATTGGTCATTCATTCTGGGGAAGAAATACATATATACCACTAGATTTGGCTTTTATAGGTCACGATAACAGGATACTTCAAATCGACCGAATAACCCCACACAGTACAAAACATATTAGGAGTAATTTTCCGTCTTCGATGGCAATCGAAGCTAATGTTGGCTTCTTTGAAGAGCATCAGATAAAACCAGGGGACCGAGTCGAAATCGATGTGGTAGATGGAGTGTGTATAGCTAATTTTAGGAAAGAATCGTAGAATGAAGAGGCTGGTTAGTCAATTATTGATGGATGACCTCATTAAAAGCTACACGCCAGATGGGATTGTAGTGGAAGATAACCTTCCGGAATATCTATTAGATTCTAATATTCCAGATAATACTCCAAATACTCCAGTAGTTGAGGGCGAACAGCCACGCGAAACAGATGAGGCAATTACCTCTGAGGAAACCCAACAAGGCTTATCTCCTGAGGTCGAAAAACAACCGATGGCAGATATCGAATCCCTTATTGATGTCGGCATAAGGACCAAATCACTCATCGGCTTCCATTACATTACGTTAGACGGTATTTTTGTAGGTTTTAGGATAGTCGAACCACACTATGTATTTATAGCTGAGGGGACGGGAAATAAGATCTTGGTAACTTTTGATCGAACGGCAGGAGATATTCGTGCATTTGTCGTAGGTAACAGGATGTATACGGGGGTACTTTACACAGGAGCCACGTTCCAGCCTCGAAATGAGATTATGGGTGGGGCGTAAAAGTCGATTCCCTGGAGACAATAATGGACCCTAAACAACATTTTATTGATTTAGCGGGTAGTTGTGACAGAAATGGACAAGTGGTTGCCGCCGAGGCTATCGATCTCCAACTTCTAAAAACAGCATCATTTGATAAGGTTAGCCAATATGTTGGAGCAATTGGCTATGTCTTGAAGCAACATCGAGCTATGGCTAACTGCTTGCGGCGTAAGAGAGTCGGCTCGAACCAGCCGATGCAAGACATTGTTCTATCTTGTCTCAAAGAATACCAAGATTCCCAAGATTATGCTGACACTGACTGGACAAAGAAGTATGCTGAAGTGATCCAACAAAGACCAGAATTGTTCGACATGGCCCACCTGGCGTTTATTGAAGCCGTTGATGAAGCCAATGAAATAGGGCAGGACATCCATAATGTGATGCAAGTTAGGGAGATATTGCGTGAAGCAGGCCAGACTGACGAATATCTCGATAATCTAGCTAGTACCCTAGAGGCCCTCGGCGGAATGTTAGTACAAGAGGCCGAGTCGATCGGTTTCACCAAAACGGCTCAGTATAACAGGCCTGATTCTCCTCGTGGCAATTGGTCACAATTCTGGTCACCAAGTGAGACAACCTGGTGGAATCCGTTAAGTTGGTGGCAGTCACATCGAGAACGAGGACAAAAGAAGGATCTGCGTTATGATGCCGAAAAATTACAGAAACTCCTTCAGGAGATGAGGGTTACAGCACAAAGGCAGTATTCGACCATTGCAAAGTTAAAAACTCAGACCCAATCTGCTATGTTGAGGGGCAAAAATCTTGATCCGGCTGCCCAGCAGGACATGCAACAAATTTACAATAGTCTTGCCCAGATTGAAGCCGGGACCAATATTAACGATGCCATTTTGGCATTGGGTCAAAGCCTCAAATCCGTTCAACAAAATCCGAACCTAGTCGCTGGTGGTCCTATCACAGCCGTTTTAGGTGAGATTAAGAATCAAGTCGCTGGTATGCAACAAGTTGCAAACGAGATGGATGGACAAGTTAATGAGATGTGGCAGATTTTCCAGGACTTGACACAACGTCCAGCTATCGAAAACAATATAAACGTGAGAGAAAATCTCGCCACTGCCCTTCAGGACGTGACTAATTCACCATTCGACATGGAAGCGTACAAGCGTACAGAACGGGCTGTAGCCAACGTTTTGAATACGGCCGAGGGTCGTCGCCAGCAGTGGAGTACTGAAACTCCCGAAAGCCTTCCTCGTGGTGCTAGTCCGGCAGGAGCCGGTAATGGAACCGGAGCCGGAACAGGTGCTGGAGGTGGTGGGGCTGGAGCGGGAGCCGGTGGTGGAGCCGGAGGGGCTACATCTAGTGTAGACATGAGTCAACTTGGGCAACAGGCCGAATCATATGCCCAAAGTTTAACAGATGAAAATGAAATAAGAGATATAATGGATACGATTGGACCAATAAGTCTAATTCCTGGTCTAGATCAACAGGTTGTTGATATTCTGGGTGCTTTCTTTAACGCATTAAGTCAGCAGTACCAGACACTTACTGGCCAGCCCGCTCCAGCAGCAATGGGTGGTGGAACTGGCGGTGGACCTAGCAATCCAATGCCGATGGCATCGGCCAGATTCGATATGACAAAAGAATCTGATGTTAAAAGATTTTTCGAATCTTATATGAAGCTAGCCAAAGGATTGGATCAAGTCAACAAGGAACTAGCAGATGAACTAGACAATATAATGGAAGGAATGTCTATCGACGAGCTAGATAAGATCCAGACGCCAGCAGTAAGTAGAGTTGTAAAAGACTAGGCTACATTTAGAAAAGAAAAGATTTTGACGAAGGTATTTTGGTAGATAGGTGTAACAAATAGGAACGGAGAACTAGCGTTCTAAAAGGAGAGCGTCATGATGCAGAATCCATTTAATGTTGGTTCGACTATTGCCTACCCTGTTAGTGGCGGTCCGACCTGGCCAGAGTTTGTTGAAGGTCTAATCGCTGAGCAGATGGCGAAGTCGGCGGAGGCAGAAGCTCCAGCGGAAGCTCCGGTGGAACCCCAAGCTGCTGCTCCAGAAACCCCGGTAAAGGCAGCCGAGACAGAAACTCCGGCAGAAGCCCCGGCGGAAGAGACTTCTGAACAGCAACCGGAAGCGGAAAAGGTTGCCAGTTCGGACGTTGAAGTCAAGGTGGCAGAAGCTCCTGCAACTGAGGAAACGCCTGAACTAGATGCCTCAGTTACGATTGCCGAGGCGGAAGACACCGTGAAGACGGCCGTTGCCGATCCAAACGGTTATATCAAGATTGCCTCTTTGGAGCGACCGGAAAGACTGAAGCTTTTTGCTGCCCTAAGTTCGAATGCTTCGAACTTGATCTGGAATGATAAGAATAACAACCCGTTGAGTTATGTCGAAGGCATGACCAACGAGAAGTTTGCAAACTTCACTCCAGAAGAGAAGGAATGGTTTAAGTCATTCTGGCGAACCGTACATCCCGAGGATTTCGTTGAGAAGATGACGGCTGATAGATAAGTCGTCTTGTTCTTCGTCCTCAAGGAGGGATGTGATATGCCAATTGTTCCAGTAGGTCGCCGACGCGAGCAGGTGGGGCAAGGTCCGTTCCAGAACGCCTCGTTTTACGATGGCGATTTTTTCAAGAAGCTTGCTTTACTCATGCCAGACGGAGCGGGTGAAACCATTCCCCAGGGTGCCCAAGACCAGCCTGGAACCAGGCAGTTTGGTGATCTTGATGCTGCCATGATGGGTACATCCGATCAGGGCATGAATGCGGCTATCCAGCAAAGCGTAGCCGATGAAAACGCTCCTCCGAAGGGAATAACGGGTGAGGATGTCATCGAGCTTAACAATGACTTGATGGGATTCCTTAATAACCAGAATCCTCCTATTTCGGCTGAAGTTTTGCTAGAGGGCGATCCCAATGCTGAATGGACTCTTGTGGCCAAGGGTCCGAATGTACAGGGACAAACGGCTGTTACAGTATGGAAGATGCTCAACGACTACAACCTTGAGAACTCTTTAGGTTTGAAAGTTGAGATTAGAACGCAGGGTACGACCGGACAAGGTTATACTGGCCAACAACCACAGACGGAACCCTGGCAAGTGACGCTTTCTCCGAACAAAGATAAGAAAGAAACAACGGAACAGACAGGATTAGTTGTTCCGAAAGCAAGAGCTAGTAAATAAATTGCGAGAGGACTAATCATGGCAAAAATCACAGGTCATTCCATGCAGAATAGTCAGGTTTTTGACAGCCTTGTTAATAACCTGGAAGGAGCCGGGATTACTATCCCTCAGCAGGTTAAAACAGCCAGTGCTTTTCCGGAGGGAATGGATATATTCAGTAGCATGACTGAAGAAGATATGAAGATCGCCCAGCAAGAAGATTTGGACGATGTTCTTAAAGAACTTCAGTGGGCTGCTGACCGGGCGGGCGTCACCATCACTGCATCTGATCTAGGTGAGTTTGTGGCAGTCGCCAGAGAGAAGAAGTTGCGAGGACGCAAACTGGAAAGAGAAGCTCGCAAATTCTGTAGCCATCGTGTAGGCCGTGATGAGGAGATGACTTCCGGATTGACTCGCGTCCCAAAGGAAGGCCATGTAATGGACATGCCAACGAGTCGCCATACTATCACGGGAGCCTCTAGTCCAGTCAGCGATATGAATACAGCCAATGAAATTGGCAGATTTCATGGAACCCAAAACCCTAATAGTATTTGGGACCCGCATGCCCTAGACAAAAAGGCATCTGAAAAGCAAGGTGATGAACTTATTCGAGAAAGCATCGAAGCAAAGCGACAACATATGGAGCAAGAGCGTCAGCGTATGTGGCAGGAGATCCATGCCAAGCTGACTGAAAATGGTCCTGCTCTTTCCAAGGGCATTCAGCCAACTAGCGACGGCGGACCAAAAGAGCATGCGGCTCATAATCCACCCATGAGAACGTCAGATCTGAGTATGTTCTCCGGTGATCGTGATTTCGGAGGTCTTCCTGCTCGTACTGACGGCGAGAAGCTAGCCGACCAGAGAGAGCTTCGTGAGAGAGAAGTGGAAGATCATCGTGCCGACTGGGATAGACTCAAGGGACCAATGAAGGCTGCAAGCATGTCTGGTCCAAACAGTATTTTCGGTACTCCACCGCCTCCTCAGAATACTCAGACGAGCCAGCAGAGATCAGCCTTAGATAAGCTTTTTGAAGGATTTACATCACAATAAATGGGTGTAACCATGGTTCTAAGGAGTGGCAGGTGGTTGCTTTTAATCTTACTAGGCAATCCCAAGTAGAAACAGGTGAAGCCCCCGACGCTGATGCGGGGGCTTTTGATTCTAATACTATCGTTTTAGATACTAGTGACGATCTTTCCAATCAGCTTACCCAACAACAAATGGATGAATTACGAGGCGATATGGAGGAGAATTCTGATTCGCCCATTGATATTCAAGTCCAAGAACTTCGTGATGCGGAGAAAATCCTAGCTATACGGGATTTTTATGCAAGCGGACGTGACCCCACTGGGCCAGATAAGTGGAATGATTTTAGGCAGAAGATCACTCCTGAACGTCTTGATCGCGTAGACAACTACGATACAGTATTCGATCATGAAAGGTTAGAACCTTTCAAGCGAGAAATGTATGATCAAACTATGGCCCGCCTTAGAACGGGTGATCCAGACGCAATTGCTGCTGTAGCGAGTGAAATTTTAGCCTATCGAGATGACAAACTCTTATTTGCAAGTTCTCTACGAATCAAGACAGGTCAAACTGATTTTTTCCCGGTACAAGGAGAAGACGAGTTCGTTGCTCGTCTAGCAGACGAATTAATGTCATATGATGGAGAAAAAGGTGAAAATGATTTAAGGGCAGAAAGGGCCAGGCAGGCTGTATTGGAATCCGTTAGCCCGGCCGCTGAAGAGGAAGCCAATAGCTCTCTTGAAGCTGTCCAAGAACTAGATGCTGCTATTGGCAGAGAGCGAGCCGAAGAAATACTAAGAGAGGTTTATCGCCGATGGGTTGCCCCGATGGCAACTAACCCGGCAGGCCAGGAAACTCTAGAAATGGAGCCGGAAACCATGGCAAGTGACCAAATACCAGGTATCATAAAACATAATCTTGCTGATGAAGTTAAGTCCAATAAAGAGGCTGATTGCGAATCTTGCAAGCGTGATAGGATGCAAAAACAGGCCTCGGCCTCTCAACACTTTGGTGCCGAATATGTTATGTATGGCCCGAGTGAAAAGAGGATTTGTCCTAAGTTAACAGGAAAACAAATGGGCGACATCGTTTCTGAATCAACATGTCGTTATCACTGTTTGGATGGGATCGTCATTGACGACAATAAAGTGGTTTGTGGCCAGGCTATCTTCAGAGCCCACCTAATGGACAAGTTTTCTAGAGATTTCGTCGATGCAGATGGAAATCTAGTTGGTGGGTATCTCAATAAGCGTTTCGAGCAAAATCGCCAGGTACCAGAAGAGAATAAAATGCGGCTTAAGCCGGGTGAAACACGCAAACCCCGACCAGCTTCTTGGGGGAGTACAGAAGCTAGAATGCAAGCTATGAGAGAAGCAGAAGGTGAAAAACGAGGCTACAGACCTACCACTGATACAACGCCGCCCTTCAATTACAATAGGGATTATGACCGCAATAACGTAGAAGTACCAAAAGCTCCAGCAGAGAATCGTCCTCGAAAGGCTGCTTTCAACCTGTCCGAAGTTACCAAAACTGCCCAAATTGATGACGGGCCGACAACTAGAACCGGATTTGAGTCAGAAGGGAAAGAAGTGAAATGTCCTAATTGTGGCCAAAGCCAGTGGGCAGCAGATTGTTGTGTAGATGATGATGGTCGCTTTGCGGATTTCCAGTGCAAAAGATGTCGTAAAAAGTGGTCCCAGCCTTCTCCGGATGCACCGACTGGACGCCCAGGGCTGTCGTCATTTGTATCTGGCGGAGAACCAGATAAAACTGCACAATTTGATGATGAGCCTGGCGAAGATGTTAAGATGGTAGAATGTCCTGGATGTGGTTCTGTACAGTCGGCCGCAGAAGCAGAGCTAGGTGGGCTAGGGAACCTTATGCATTATCGCTGTAGATACTGCGGAGTAGATTTTAGCCACCCAAGTCGTAAAAAGCGTAAAGAAATGCCCGTAATGGCAAGTCAGGAAGAGTCAGAGTGCGAAGATTCTAAAAAAAAAATTTGACTGAAGAGTCTAAAATAGTAGAAAATAATGACGCCCACTCTGCCAAGAAAGCAGATGTGGGCGTTTTTAACTTAAGACGGCAGAAGCTTCAACCACTTCCAAGCGGACTGGCTTTGAGTGAAATTCGTCTGCGACTTCCCAAGGAAATATTGGCTCAATTTGCAGATGAAGATAGTCAGCAGGTGGACGAAGAGGCTTTGGATCTTTGGTTGTCAAATCTTGAAGACGATAAGCTAGATATAATGAGAAGGAGTCTATCTGATGTCGCCACCCTTCTTCGGCTTAAGGAGGAGGACGACTCTGATTCAGACGAGAGTAGTAAGGCTCTCGCGATAGATGGTTAATCTTTTATTCGGAGGAAGATATTATGCCTTCAAACGTTGGTTTGGTCTTCCCCGACGACCCTCGGTTTTATGAACCCCTAATCATGGGTGATCCCTATGAGCAGGGCCTAACTCCTCAAAGT
>Ga0180438_10011285_pt1 | contig 10812 bp, 9 predicted proteins | sample SS_ome_12_FD_132455 | JGI IMG/M metagenome (GOLD analysis project Ga0180438, IMG submission 132455) | Hypersaline lake sediment archaeal communities from the Salton Sea, California, USA - SS_3_D_2 metaG | ecosystem: Environmental > Aquatic > Non-marine Saline and Alkaline > Hypersaline >... | reverse complement strand
CAGGCGAGCTAGTGATCAGTGGAAGCACTATCTTCTTCCGAGCTTCCTCCTATTCTTATGTTCTTTGATTGTATGGCCGATGTGGCCGCTTAAGATCCTGGAGGCTGCCCCAACCTTGACGGCCGGTTCCTGGAATTCTGCTTTATGGCCATGGGGGATTCCCGTCGGGATTTTCTTACTCTGGTACAGTTGGAAATACGCGGATGAGCGCTGGGGCATCGCCGCAACGCCATTCCTGTTTCCGTACATCAACTTGCCCAATTATTTAGGTTTGATGATCGCCCTGGCCGCCAGGTGGCCCAAATGGGCGCTCATCGCCTGGGCGCTCATGTGGGCAGTGGGAATTGGGATCGCCCTTATAGGATAGAGGTATGGAAGTTGAGTTATTAAGCTCGAAACACAGGATTGGTACGCATTTTATGAGGAATCTGAGGGATGGTCTACAGCGATTATTTAACAGATTTCGGTTTGAAAATATTGATCTTTTCCAGCGTGGCTCATCGGGAAAATTCAAATGAGTGGTTTGCGGATTCGAGGAAACTTAAAGGAGACCTGGAAGTGAGCAAGTGTTCATAAAGCTTGACTTGATGTTGAAGAAGATATCCTAGGTGACTTAAAATCCGAATCAGCATTTAAAAACGAGCTTCTCCGAACATAACACAGAAAAACACAGGTCTTCAAAATTGACGATGATATGTGCGATGAAAATTAATAGAAGAACTCTCTCTCGTTCCAGAAAATATCAACCGGCAGTAGCTAGAGATATCTTTCTAAGAGGTCGTTATGAGAATAAACTCTTTAGCAATGAAATCGTAAATACAACCCTTCTCGCTGAGATTGGATCTTTCAATTTAGAAACACTTATTGCGACTAACGATTACATCCAAGAGAAAGTCCTATTTAAACGATTGATCTATCCTCTCAATTATCCTTATTATTTAGGAGTGTTTCTCGACCTTTAAAATAAATCAGAACTATGAAAGAGTGAAATGGCATTGGACCACATTAGGCGGTTTTGGCAAAGATGGCGAACATCACCAACAGCAATAAATATCTCCAAAGTGTATGTTGGGGATGTAATCTCGAAGATCCTTGCGGCTGGAACTGCGCTCATTCTGATAAGGGGGATGACCAAATCTGACTACGCATTGTATGTACCCTTCGTCAGTATTGCTGCTCTATCATCCTCCCTAATCGGAAATGGGATTAACAATGCATTGGTTCGGTTTTCTGCCGATCATTTATCCCGAACCGGCGAAAAGCCTTACACGTTATATTTATTATCCCTGATTGTAGAACTGGCTATCTTCCTGGTTTTACTCATCTGTGTATATTTCTTCCCCACGCAAATTGCCCAAATGGTGCTGGGCAACCCAAAATTTTCGGACTTTCTCATGATTAGCTTGGCTTTCGGATTAGGAAGTCTTTTATTTTCAATTGGACAAAGTATTTTACAAGCAGAAGAAAAATTTACTTTCTACATCAGGACGCTGTGGATAAAACAAGGATTGACCTTTCTGCTTGTAGGGGCTCTATGGATTACTCAGACCTTGTTATTTCAGTATGTCGCCTGGTTCTTAGCGCTCCTTCAAATCATTGTTGGGATTAGCACTGCGACTTATGGCATTCTTGGCATTATGAAGGTGGATTGGAAAAAAAGACTTGAACGTGAAAGGCATCTGGCACATCAATTTCTATCCGCCTCCGGATGGCTCATAGGATACTTCGCCGCTCTTGCAGCTTTCAGCATGATGGATGTCATGATGCTATCGCGTTTCGCTTCGGCGGAAGCATTGGCAGATTATGGTGTAGCCTTCAAATATTATTCTATGGCACTACTTTTGTTAGGCTCCATCAATGCCGTTTTAAGACCGAAGTTCTCTCATGTCGAAATGCAAGAAAAAAATCGCCAGCGACAGTTCCTGGCCGAGTGGTTACGATATTCGGTCTGGTTAGGTATACCTGTTACCCTTTTCATCCTTTTCGGCAAAGGGTTATTCATATTCATCAATGGTGTGCAATATGAGAAGTCCTTTCCTATTATCGCTATCTTATCGGTTGGCGTTTGGATTAGTTTAATGCTAAGTCCCCTAAACAACATCTTAATGAGCCGTAAAAGGTTCCGATTTTTGTTCCTGTTAGGGCTGAGCGCCTTTATCGTGAATGTACTTGCGAGTTATGTTGGGGTTCGATTATGGGGTGGTATTGGCGCAGCTATCGCGATAGTGCTAGCCCATAACGTGGTTTTACAGTTTCCTATCTTGTGGAGGGTATTAAAATGAATATTTCCGGAATATCCAGGGAAGTAAAAATAGCAATACATGAAGCTCGGGAAGAACTCTCTCCATATTTAAAGCGCTTAGATTTAGAAAAATTATCAAAACACAATCGTGGGTATTTAGATTACGCAAATGATCCAGTGGGATGGTTTATTGATGTGGAAATGCATTCTCACGCCAGGATAGTTAATTTTTTATATAAGACATTATCACCAAAATCCAGAATTATGGACATTGGATTTTTTATCCCTGTAGTTCCTATTACCTTAGCCAAACTAGGATTCCATGTTTCATCTATCGAAAATTTAGCTTTTTATGATAATGCATTGAACGATATCATTTCACTTGCATCTCAATCTCATGGGATCAAAGTTCTTGACTTTGACATTTTGCACGATGACATTGAGTCAATGAATCAATTTGATGCTGTGATATTGTCTGCCATACTTGAACATTTGAATGGCTCCCCTAAGGAAATTCTTAAACGGGCTCAAGCACTTGGAGATGAAACTGCTTATTACATCATTGTGGTACCGAACGTGGCTGCTTTACACAAGAGAATTTCCTTTCTGCTCAAGGGCGCTCCACCGTTTCCTTCAATTTCAGTTTATTTTCAGTCCGCTTATCCATTCACAGGGCATAATCGGGAATACACAATACGTGATCTAAAATATGTCTTAAAGCAGAGCGGTTTCGAAACAGTTCATTTCGAAACATTTAACAAACCCATTGTGTTCAACCGATCCTTTAAGGCTTACTTTCTAAACATGTTGGCACGAATCGGGCCTGAAAGCCTAGCCGATGGCATTATTGCTGTGTCACGCAGATCATTGTAGCCGCGGTCCTCAGAGAAGCACTTCAATGAGTAGGGTAATTGTCAATGGTCTTGCTGGAATTGCCGAAATTGATTCCTGTCACAAGGTGAGAAATTTATTATTACTGGCATGGGTTCTGATGTTTACTTTCCTACACTCCCATTTTACACGTTTGGCCAGCGCTCCGAAGCAACTTGCAACCCAATTTTCATATCAAAAAAAGTATAGCTTAGTTATGACCCCTAAAAGTTTTAAGAATGACAAATCGTAAGATACATGCCCTTTTATCTCAAGTTTTAACAACGTCTTTTTCCACGACTTGTAAGAAGGTATTTAACCTATCATGGAGAATCTTAAGGGTAAAACTTCATCATGCTTGGGACTTGATCCGAGGCACAAATATTTCTGATTCCGATTTCTACCAATCGCTTGGAAATCATTTCTCCAACTCAAAATCGTTCCTTTCACACCTTGCTCAACGCAAAGCACCAAAATTCTTTATTGATCCAACTTGCGACAATATTGTCCATAATGTGTTAAACAAGCTAAACCCGGAAATCAAAAGCCTAACCATCTTAACTGCCAACACTGTATCAAATCATATCTTTGATCTACTTGGATCTGGCCCTACCTCCCTGGGCGATCCAATCGATTGGCATGTGGATTTCATATCCGGTCATCGATGGAAACGATCCTATTATGCATCCATAAAACCTGCCTCTAATCCCGGTGGCTTCGATATCAAAGTTCCATGGGAATTAAGCCGTTGCCAGCACTTCATCTGGCTTGGACAGGCTTACTTATTCACCCAAGATGAGAAATATGCAGAGGAATTCCAACGCCAATTGATGCATTGGGTGGAGGAAAACCCACCCAAGTTTGGCGTTAATTGGTCGTGCGCCATGGATGTTGCAATTCGCATTATCAATTGGATATGGGGATTCTACTTGTTTCAAGGCGCAAGTTGCCTGTCCGAAGCATTCCATCAAACATTTTTCAAATCCCTGCTATCGCATGGCCGCTTTATCTTCAGCAATCTAGAAATTTACAATACCCCCCAGGGAAAATTCACCACCAACCATTATCTTTCGAATATCGTTGGACTGCTGTACTTAGGAATCCTGTTCCCGGAGTTCAAGGAAGCTCAAAAATGGAAAGGTTTCGGTCTCCAAGAACTAGAGAGCGAGATGTTTCGCCAAGTTTATCCAGATGGTTTTAATTTCGAATCCTCAACCAGCTACCATCGCCTCGCCCTTGAAATGTTCTTATCTGCTGTAATCCTTGCACGCATCAATGATATTTCCTTCAGCGAGCCTTTCATGCAGCGCCTGGAGAAAATGCTTGAAGTCATTCTCCACATTAGTAAACCGGACGGTACCGTCCCACTCATTGGCGATCAAGATAATGGTAGGCTCCACCGTCTGAAAGTTTGGCAAGACCCACAAAGGGAATGGACCGATTTCCGCTATTTGCTCGCGATTGGCTCAGTATTGTTCGATCGACATGATTTCGCTCTCGCTGCCGGAGACCAATGGCAGGAGGCGATCTGGCTTCTGGGTGAAGACGCGATCGCGTACAGAGAAGAGACTTCCTCAGTTTCAGTCTCCACGCCAATCGTGCACTCCAAACACTTCCAAGATGCCGGAATAGTCGTGATGCGTGGGAAAGAAACCTTCCTCATTGTCGATGCTGGTGGAAATGGACAAAATGGAATCGGAGGACATGCCCACAACGACCTTCTCAGCTTCGAGCTATTCTCCCAAGGCCATACCTGGATTGTCGATCCAGGGACCTATGTGTACACACAAAACTACACCGAGCGCAGGCTGTTCCAGTCTACCGCTTTTCACAACACCATTCGTATCGACAAGAAAGAAATAAATCGTTTCGATCCCCTCACATTGTTTGGATTCCTGGATGATGCATCTGCCCATGTCCGCCGCTGGGTAATGGACGAAACTTTCGATCTTGTCGATGTTGAACATCACGGCTACACTCGGCTCAAAGAACCGATCCTCCACCGTCGTCAAATCATGCTTGATAAGGACCAGGGTCATTTCCTTATCAGAGATCAACTCGTCGGGAAGGGCACCCATCAGATCGAGGCTAACCTCCACTTAGGATTAGGGCACTATAAGATTCAACATCTTGATCCCCTCACGATTCAGTGTACCCAACCCGAAGGCATGGCCCTTGTTGTCTTTCCTGTCCTGGGAGAAGGGCTTGGACTCACCCTCTCAGAGGGATGGGTTTCGATGTCCTACGGCCAACGTGAAACCGCACCTGTATTGACCTATCACCAAAAATCCAAAACGCCCAAAACGATTGCAACACTGTATTTCATCCAACCCAAAGTCGAAACCCTTGATATCCATCGCTTGAAAAAAGTGGGGGAGGAGTTCCTGTCAAAGATGACAGCCCTCCTAGCCGTTGAGGATTCATGTAAGTGAGGGCAAAACATACGGCTTAGGCGTATCATTAACCGGGCAACACAATGAAAGATCCGTTCTGATTTCATGCTTGACTGAAGTTAAGGAGGGCTGGACCTATAGGCGATGCACATGAAGCTCTTAACTGTGACTCACGATTACCCACCCATACTTTCCGCCCGCGCCATCCGCTGGAGCGCTCTGGCGGAATATTGGGCCACGCAAGGACACGATGTTGATGTCGTCTCTGCTTGGCAAAACGGATTTGCAGAGGAAGAGACTCTGCGAGGTGTTCGGGTCCATCGAACGAATCTTAGCTGGCTGGAAAACTTGCGTGCCTGGTTCAAGAAAGCAAGGACATCGAGGAAAAGACAAAACGCAGGGCAATCCAGCGAGGCAGAACGCCTGCAGGCAAAAGGCTTCTTATCCCAAATCGCTCACTGGGGTTATCACAAAATATATAAGCAACTCTACTGGCCAGATGGCGCTTTCCCCTGGTTCCGCCCGGCCCTTCGGAAAACAAGAGCGCTGATCTCATCAAACCGTTACGACGCTCTCATTACAGTCTCTCCCTACTTCACTGCACACCTCGTCGGCCTGCGCGTCCATCAAAAGTTCCCCACCCTTCATTGGATGGTGGACATTGGCGATCCTTTCTCCTTTGAGGAGTATGAGCCGCATAATAACCCACGCCTCTATAAAACAAAAAACTTTTCTGCAGAGCAGAGGGTTTTTAACAAGGCTACTGTGATCAGCGTAACCACCGACGAAACTCGCCAAAAGTACGCCCAGCTCTTTCCAAGTCATGCTGAAAAAATCCACGTCATCCCGCCCTTATTGTCTTCTGATGAAGGATTTAAAGCGTATCTGCCGTTATTCCCTAAGGATAAAAAACTAAGACTGGTCTACATGGGTCGGTTGTACTCAGAAAGTCGACGACCTGACTTCTTGCTGCAGCTATTCAGGTCATTATTGGAGACTCCATTAGGCGATCACATCGAGCTTCATTTCTTCGGGGACATTCGAGCGGTTGAAGATTCATTCCACGCCTATACATCACTAATCCACGAAAAAATTCATGTCCATGGTCAGGTAGAACACGAAATCGCAAATCGCGCCTTGCATGATGCCAGCGTCCTAATCAATATCGGAAACAAATCCGCCTATCAACTTCCCAGCAAGGTCGTGGAGTATGTCAACACGGGAAAGCCGATCTTGAACATCATCCAAACTGTCCACGATAGCTCCATGAAGTTCTTTGAACCCTATCCATCCGTCCTTCATTTACATGATTCGGGGCCTGTTGAATCACAAAAAGCAGTTGAAGATCTGTTCCAGTTTTTATCCAATTTACCAGCACCGCTTAGCAAAGAGGAGATCAGGGAAATTCGATCACAATTTCAGATCGATTCCATCGCCAGGAAATACGAAGACCTTTTTTGACCTCTCCGGGAGAATATCACCTCTAGATTGCATTTATAGAATAGATGGACCTTCACAGAAGAATTCACTTTTGATATCCAATTTAGAGCGTGACCATCTACAATCCAGATTCGCCAAGTTCCTCTCGACAGGCTAAAATGCTCTCGTTTCGCAATGCGCTTTGCAAGGTTCTACAACGACTAAGGCCGTTAAAGAATTCAGATGCAATGGTTGCGTATCGCCGGAAAGTTGTAAGTAGAGAATGCCATCTAAGGTCAGCATTATTACGCCCGTTTACAATCGGGTTACCTGGTTACCACAGGCTCTTGAAAGTGCTTTAAATCAAACGCACCCTGATATTGAGGTGATTCTGATCGACGATGGATCCGACACGGAGGAAGCGAAAAGAATTGCTGAAGCCTATGCCGATGTACGTTATCTCTGGCAGCCGAACCAAGGTTCAGGTCCCGCCAGAAATAAAGGCCTGACCCTGGCAACGGGTGAGTTCATCCTGTTTTTAGATGATGATGATTGGCTCACCCCTGAAGCCGTGGCAGAAAAGTTGCCTTTCCTCGAAGAGGATCCAAGCATTGGCATTGTGTACTCTGATCTTTACTTAGTAACCAGAGATAATTCCACCATCAGCCGATACTACGAACATCGAAAGACACTCCCGCCATCAGGAGATCTTTATCTCAATCTTCTTCCTAGTAACTTCATTCCCATCGACTCCATTTTATGGCGTCGATCCGTCATTGAAGAAGCCGGAGGATTTCCAAATTGGTCTGGTTTAGAAGACTGGTTTTTACTTCTCCAAGCGGCCCAGAGAACCCGAATTCAATATGTCAACAAGGTCCACGGCGGCTATCGCATTCATGATACGAATCTGACCCGCATCTTGGGGCAGCAAATCAGAGGTTATACGAAAGTACAGCAGGAAGTGATTCATTCAGAGCGCTTCACATCATTACCCCATCGCGACCAATCCAAAGTTCTCACTCACTATGCTGTTCTCCAGATGATGAGCGGAGACCCTACCTTGGGAAGGACCTACTTAAACCAGGCACGCGAGCTTAAACCCAGCTATCTGCCTGCCCAATTTTTAAGTCTCCTTGCCCTCTTGGGACGAGCTCCTTTCCAGATTCTCATTAGGATCTTCCGACGAATCCGATTCTGGCTTCAACCCATCCCCTCCTCCACGTCTATTTTCTTAGGCTATGACTGAGAAACCGTCTCTATCCGTCGGATTGGTCACCTGGAACAGCGCCGCGAGCCTTCCAGAGTGCCTGGAAAGTCTCAAGGAGCAACACTTTCCTGACCTCGAGGTTATCGTCGTCGACAACGCCTCCCAGGATAACTCCATCGCTTTAATCAAAGCGTATTTCCCCAATGCCCCTGTAATACAGAATCCTGAAAATCTAGGATTCTGCCATGCTCACAACCAGGCGATCGGAGCCTCGCAGGGGAAATACTACCTTGCACTCAATCCTGATGTAATCATGAGACCGGATTTCCTGTCCAGCATGGTCGATGCACTGGAAGAGCACCCTGAATGTGGCTCCGCATCTGCGAAACTGTGGCAGTCCGTAACACCCTCAGGCGCTAAAATCCTTGACACGACAGGATTGTTCATCAACCGCCACCGACGGCAATTCTTGCGCGGCCATGGCGAGGAGGACCGCGGTCAGTATGACGAGCCAGGAGAAATCTTCGGCGTGGATGGTGCCGCCGCGCTCTACCGTCGAAGGATGCTGGAGAATGTGAAAATCCATGGGCAATATTTTGATGAACAGTTCTTTGCCCACAAGGAGGATGTCGATTTGGCTTGGCGGGCGAAACTCTTCGGCTGGGGTTGTTGGTATGTCCCCCAGGCCAATGCCATTCATCCCAGAATCTTCCGTCCTGGTCGCCGTGCACCGATGGCGACTGAAGTCCGCATCCACGCGGTTAAAAATCGATATCTATTGCTTATCAAAAATGAAAGCAGTGCTTCCTTGAGAAGGGATCTGCTACGAATTATTGCCTATGATCTACAGATCCTTGTGTACATCCTGCTCTTTGAACGATCTTCTCTTCGGGCAATTCGATTATTGCGCCAGCAGATCCCCGAAGCGCGTCAGTGGAGGGAAGAAATATTCAGCCGGGTGAAGCTCGACCCCGACGAAATCAAGGCATGGTTTATTTGACCTATGGACCTATTTATAGCTTTAAATTTCAGTGCGCGATGTTACCGAGGATCTTATGCCTGAGGCAAAATCCCACCCTAAAAGAGCCAACATCTTAGGTGTAAATGTCAGCGCTATCAACATGAGGCAAGCCCTTAAGACCATACATACTTGGATCGCCAATCGTGATCCGCACTATGTTTGCGTCACCCCCGCGCATTCGATTATGGACTGCTATCGCAATCCCGAGCTTCGTCCGATCTTCAATGGCAGCGGGTTGACCACCCCGGATGGGATGTCCATGGTCTGGATCCTGCGAATGCTGGGTCATCAACACGTCGAGAGGGTCTACGGACCCGACCTCATGCAGGCACTCTGCCAGGTTTCTCAGGAGTATGGATATCGCCATTATTTCTATGGGGGTGCTCCAGGGGTAGTTGATGAGCTAGAGAGTGAATTGCAGACGATCTATCCGGAACTGGAGATCGCAGGTCACTACACGCCCCCCTTTGGCCCTGTCACACCCGAGGAAGAGGAGAAGATTATCGCGCATATCCGCAGTGTAAAGCCAGACGTCCTCTGGGTAGGAATCAGCTCCCCACGGCAGGAAGTCTGGATGGCGGAACATTTGGGGGTCCTTGAGGTGCCCGCCTTAATCGGCGTGGGTGCGGCTTTCGATTTCCTCTCCGGACGGAAAAGACAAGCCCCACGCTGGATCCAACGTTCCGGATTGGAGTGGATCTATCGGTTCTTGAGCGAACCCAAACGCCTCTGGCGACGCTATGCACAATATCCGTTGTTCGTCATTCTCCTTCTGGCCCAGGCTACTGGCTTGAAGAAATTTCCATCGGAATGATGCCTCGCCAAAATCACCTGTAACAGTAATTGTCCCAGATTCAAGTCTCTTCTATACTTACGCTTGGTCTATCGCTTTTCGTTATTTGAATCGACTAGGTACTATGGGTAACGGTAAAATCTCTCGTTTAAGTATCCAACTTTTTATCCTCGATCTGGTATTTACTCCACTCGGATTGTATCTCGCGTCCCATCTTCGAAACCTACTGCCTTACGGCAATCCCATGCCCCCGGAGGCAGCCTTTCTCCCCTGGCAGGTTTATCCCATGGCCATGGCCTGCTGGAGTGCGGCCCTCGTCTTGAACGGCGCATATGATCACCAGCGCGTCCTGCGGTGGTTTAACGAAGTCATACGAGTCGCCTCCGCTGCCATACTGGCCACTGGCTTGCTCGCAGGGGCACTCTTCATAACCTATCGTGAAACATCCCGGTTGCAGTTTTTGTACTTCCTGGCCGTCAACCTGCTACTCCTGCTCGGCTATCGAGGCTTTCTGCGCGTTATGGACAACCTGACAGGGCGAACCCGCCCTGGTGGGGAGAATCGCGTGCTGGTCGTCGGCGCCGGTGAGCTTGGACGGCGCGTGGCCCAGGTGATCCATGATCACAGCCGTTGGGGTTTTGAGCTGATAGGTTTCCTGGATGACGCTAAAGAAAAGCAAGGCCTTGAAATCGAGGGGGTGAAAGTTTTGGAAAAGATATACGCCGTTCGCCAGGTCGTGGAGGAACATAATATTGGCGAAGTCTGGATCGCATTACCAGTGTATGCCTACGATCGCATCAACCTGGTGATGTATGAACTGGAGCGACTTCCGGTACGGATTAAAGTCGTTCCGGATTACTTCTCCCT
>Ga0180438_10011284_pt1 | contig 10814 bp, 7 predicted proteins | sample SS_ome_12_FD_132455 | JGI IMG/M metagenome (GOLD analysis project Ga0180438, IMG submission 132455) | Hypersaline lake sediment archaeal communities from the Salton Sea, California, USA - SS_3_D_2 metaG | ecosystem: Environmental > Aquatic > Non-marine Saline and Alkaline > Hypersaline >... | reverse complement strand
CGAAACTATACCGGCTGCCCAGTGACCAGGGGGGGATGCTCACCCCCGCTCCTTGCCCGACGCCCATGTACGCCCCACCAAACGTATCCATGGCGTTCTGACTCGTCACACGCCATTTGCCGGCCAGTTCGCGCCACCCCGGCGCTTGCTCCTCTAGGAATACGTGTGAATAGCTGCGAACGGGGGTGATCTCAATGTCTTCAAGCTGGAAGTGCGTCAGGTTGTCCGCGACGACGTAGACTCGGCCGGAAGGGTATGCGGCATCGTTGACGTCAAAAAGGACCCTTCCGCTCAGCATAACCAGTATGCGTTCGCCGGCCCTCAATACCCGGACGGCATACGGGGCGTCCGACGCTTCGGGTTGTTCCTCGGCGGCCAACCCGTAAGTCGTGTTATCGTAGCACTTTGCGAGCCGGACACTTGTGCCGCCCGACGGCCCCCGCGACATCAGGACATAGTAGCCGGAACGATCCTCCTGAACGCAGAACCCTATGCCGAGCGCGGCGTTCGCGTTTGGAGGCCCGTGATTCGGAAGGCTAAGACTGACGTCGACGACTGAATCAGACCACAAGCGTTCACCAACCGGGAATAACGTCCGCCCACCACCTTTCGGCTGCCATGATCGCGGCTGGCGCGGCAATCGAAGGACTTTTGTCGCATCGACAAAGTCCGGCGGACGGAATTGGACATCGCGAGAAAGCACCAAAGCATCGACGAGTGTCGTGTGGGTACGCTGGATCACCTGGATCGTCTGCGGCCCGCTGTCGAAACAATACGTGCCGCAAAGGACCCACTGCCATACGCCCGGCGAAGTGTACGAGGTCACGGCCCGGTGGGGTTCCTCGCCAACGGCAGCCCCCGTGATTCCGTCGACTTCGCCAGGCCCATCCGCACCGTGGACGCTGCCGCTGGTTCGCACGGCAAGGAATCGACTGCACCTACAGTGCCATTTCACTCGTGCCCAAAGACAGTACACCCCTTTTTCGTCGACGTTGAACGACAGGGTCAAGGCGCCTGTCTGCACGCCGTCATCGTAAAACGGATCCGCGTCGCCAAGATTCACACATCTGCCGCCCCGAGCCAACCCATCGGCGACAATGCGGGCCGGGAACACGACCTGCTCGGCGCGTTCGGCCTCCAGTCCTATGCTGGCGCCCGCGCTTCTCGACGCACACAATAGGCACGCAACACATTGCCACAGGATCCGGCTCAGGGACGACATACTTCTTTTCCCTCACCTTATTGCTACTCCATGCTACAACCCCGATTTGCTCAGTTTCTCGACATAGTTTCTGGCTTGGGGTGTATACGGGCTCTCCGGGTAACGCTCGATTAGATCCCTGAATGCGTCGCGCGCCTTGTCATAGGCCTGCTGGGAGAGTCTGGTGCTTCCCAACCAGAACAATGCCCGCGCGGCAACGGGGCTCTGCGGATCTTCTTGAGTGATTCGGATCATTGCCGTTTCGCTCTCCTCGGCCAAACCCATAGCGGCAAGGCACAGGGCGGACAAGAACCGCGCAGTAGTCGCCATCTCATTCTCGGGATTCTTTGCGGCGAAGACTTCCAGGATCTCGACCGCCTGCTCATAGCGCCCCGCTTCATAAAGCAGCAGGCCTTGTTTCATGGAGGCAGACAAGGCCTCGGGCGAATCCGGGTACCGTTCGGCCAGCGCGGCAAGGATCTCGACAGCCTCTTCCGGAGCATTCAGAGGGCCTCCGTAGCATTCAGCCATTGCGAGCCAATATCGCGGCACGCGCTCTAAATCGTCCGGATAACGATCAATAAAACGCTTATGACACGCAATGACGGCCCTGTGATTGCCGAGCGCTTCTAAGAGCGAGATTTGCTCGTCGATGAAGCCGGCAAAGGACGCGGCCGTCGCATCCGGGTCACGGTCGTGGAGCAGTTGCACCACGTCGGCCCAGGCATCGAACAGGGACGCGGTCGCCTGTTCAAGGGCGCCCGGGCTGATATAGCGTCCCGCGTTGTATCCTGCCCTACGAGATAGCACGGCGTCCCCGGCTCTGCTGCCGAACATCCCGAGTCGGTCATCCACAAGCACCTCGCAGCACGCTGCCAGCCGGCGCAGGTCTTGCGTAGAAACCGGCCCCGCGGCGGCGAACCGTTTAACGGCGTCGCTGTATGCCGACGCGAATTCCATGACTTCCCGAGCGTCCAGGTCGAAGGCGGCAATCGCGGCCATTCTTGCGAGCAGAAAGACGTTCTCGAAGGAAACCGGCTCGTCGGGCACGACCACTTCGGCCATCTTTTCCAGGTTCGGCGCAAAACGCCAATAGATTGCCGTACACGGGGCCGCAGCGTCCTCGCGCTCCGCGTCGGTTTTGGATCGGGCAAGCTCGCCATGAAGCGTTTGTGCGGCTTCCCCGAGAACGGGCGCCTCTTTGAGCAGCTTGGCCTCGATGATGAAGCCGGCGTTCCGCACCGCGGCGATCAGTGAGGACGTGGTCCCCATGCGACGGCTGATCTCCGGGTACTCTGCCATAAACAACAGGGCATCCAGGGCCGCGCGCTTGGATTGCTTGGTCTCACGGTAGAACTCGAACCTTCTCAGCAGGGCAACTCGCGCCTCGCCCTCCCGGGTGGCTTGGGTCAACTCCTGTTCACATAGCTCGAGAAAACGATTCGGGTCGTTCCCTTCGAGCGCAAGCGTCTTGTCAAACGCGGCAAGGGCAAGTGCCGTGCCGGAGGCCCGCTCGCGGACCTCCTGGCAGAATGCTTTCGCTTTCTCCGTCGATTCCTTCTCGAGCGCTTCGTACTCAAGGTCGAATAAGTAAAGGCCGATGTTGTCGTCCGGCAAGCGGTACATTAATGTTCGGTTTGCGCCGTCCTTGTTGAGCCCCTCTTCCGTGACGGCCGCCTCGATGAGCAGGTCGAGGGTCTCCCGCGATCTCGGGTGGTTCGGGAACCGGGCAATAATTGCGCCGAATTCCTCGCGGAGCTGCGCAAACGTCCCCCCGTCCGCTGCGCCGCCGGGAACCGGTTGTTCCGTGGGCCGCCTGCACGAGACAAGCATGACGCAAGCGGCACAGACCACCGCTTTGCGGAGAATCCTCCCCCAGGCGGAAAACGAAGACGCCGCACTACTTGTACAACTCATAGGGGTTCCTTTCCTCGATGGCCATCGGATGTATCAGCTTATTAGCTTCCGCCGCGGCCTTAACGATTTCCGCCCGCGTAACTTCCGTGTCCCCCATAAGAACCGGTGTCAGACTGAGCCAGAAACTGGTCAGGGCCGCGGCGGTTCCTCTCGCCTGGGTTACTCCCGCTGCTCGGATTCGCGATACGGACTCAAACCATACTTCGACATTCTTACAGAAGTCGTCTTTTCTCGATAAACGCGTCAGCGAACCAAAAAGGTCTTCCCGCCGCATCGATTCTGTGTTGCAGGGATCCTCGATCGCGTCAAACCGAACGCTCCCCCCGTGTAAGGCGATCCATTTCACGAATTCCCAGGACGCGCGCTCCTTTTCAGGCGAACTCGCCCTGATGGACAGGTAGAGAGACTGGACGTCCCACGCCGCAGGCGTATCGCCGAAGGAGGGAACGGGCGCGATGATAAGACGCTCGATCCCAACGTCGTCAAAGCCCTGCTCGAACTCCTCGTAGTCCTGCCCAAAGAACCCGAACACCATCGCATACGTGCCCGGGGCCGGTGGGGTGCGCGTAATGTTGAACTCGGCGGTCGTCAGACCCTGGACAAACGAAAGGACCTCGAGCAGCCGTGGATCGCTGACGTCAAGGCCTTCCCGAGTCACGAGCGGCACCCCCTTCTCGAGGAGCATGGCCATGGCGAGATGCGGGGCGCTGTGCAAGTGTATGCAGCAGCCCCATTGATCGATATGGCCGTCCCTGTCAACGTCCTTGGTGAGCCGCCGGGCGCATTCCATGAATTCATCCCACGTCCCTGGCGGCGACAGCCCCTCCGTCTCGAAAGCCAGGGCGTGGCACGCCAGCATAATTACGTGGTGCTGCCAAGGGACGCCCCACAGTTTGCCCTCGTACCTCACGGAGTCCCAGAGATTGTCGTAGAAGTCGCTCAGCCGGAAATCCGGATCCGGTAGGAACGCGTCGATCGGAACAAGAAACTCATTCTGAACAAGATAGGCCGTTTCATACCCCTGCGAGCCCACGACGCCCAAAACGTTTGCGGGCAGTCCGGGTATCGTGTCAATAGGCCGGTCCGAGCGCGCAGTGTGATAAGGAACCATTGGATAGGTTAGCGCGAACGGCTCGACCTCGATCGAGGGGTGCGCCGCCATGAAGCGGCGTATTTCTTCCTCAAACCAGTCATGCGCTCCCATGAACGCATAGGCGCCCAGCATGCCGACTTGGATCGTTACGCGCTCCCCCGGGCCTACCGTCTCATCCGGCGGGTCCTGACGCACAAGGGGCGCCTCTTGGCCGGCCGCGGCCCCGGCAAGCGCCCACAAGGCCACCACGACCACAAGATGTCCCGAAACGGTTCGACGCCTTTGTCTTGCGAGTGCACTACAGCATCCAGACCTCCGAACTCCCATGCTCTGTTCTCCTATTATTATTTTGGGAGGGATTTTGTGCGATGGACGCAACAGACGAACGCGCTATTCCCCTCCTGAGAGGTAGGGGCGTCACATTACAGTGCGTCCACCAATAAAGAATAGAAATCCGCTCCGCGGGCCGCAACGAGCCAAATCCCTTTTCAGGCATAGGACATCGCTCATGTCGGAGATAGGTTTTTGTCCGGCAAAAGCCGCAAGGGTTTGAACACGCGCCCCGCACCCGGGCTCACCCCCAACGCCTTAATCCGCCAGTTCAGCCTTCACCACGTAACGAATGATGTCGGCGTTGTTTCTGAGATGCATTTTGTCGAGGATGCGTGAGCGGAAGGAACTGACGGTTTTGGGACTCAACGCCAATTCCTTGGCGATTTCGGTTACGCTCATGCCCGAGCCGATCATGCGCAGCACCTGGAATTCCCGGTTGCTCAAGGATGCGTGCAGGGGCTCCTGGTCGCCGCTCACGGTTCGCATCAGCCGCTCGACCAATTCGGGGCTGGCGTACTTGCCGCCGCTGGCGACCTTCCGGACGGCGATTACGAGTTCCTCGGGGATGCTCTCTTTCGTTATGTAGCCGGCAGCCCCCGACTTAACGGCCCGCACCCCGTATTGATCTTCAGGATGGATGCTCAGGATCAGCACCGGAAAACGAACGCCCATGCGTTTCAACTCCGTCAACACGTCCATGCCCCCGCGAACCGGCATCGAGATGTCCAGTATGAGCACGTCGAAATTGGGTTTCTTGGCGGCATCCAAGACGTCCTGACCCGTGCCGGCCTCGCCCACGACCCGGATATCCGGCGTTTCGGCGAAAATCTGTTCGACCCCTTTGCGGACGACCGCGTGGTCGTCCGCTATAAAGACCTTTATCATCGTCCCAACGCTCCCGTTTAGCTTAATGCTCCCATTCCAAGCGGCCGGAATGCCCGGCAGCCATTTCGCCTTGCTCAATCCGCATGGCCTCGTCATGCGGTTCGATCGGTTCGTGTTTGGGGATGTCGACTATCACGGCGGTGCCTTGTCCCGGGTCTCCGAGCACGCGCGTGACGCCGCCCAACAGCGCCGCCCGCTCCCGCATGCTCAAGAGCCCGAGCGACCTCGAGCCTTGCCCCGCGTTCGCGGCGATGCCGCGACCATTGTCGCGGACTTCGAGAACGATCCGGCCGTCATTGGCCTCGAGGGATACACGGATCTCGGTGGCCTCGGCATGGCGGGCAACATTGGTCAGCGCTTCCTGAAGAATTCGGAACAGCGCGGTTTTCTGATCTTTTGCCAGGTCAAGTTCCCTTGCCGGCAGACGCAATTCCGCCAGAACCCCGGTTCGCTTCTCGAACTCGTGCGCCTGCCACTCGATGGCGGCCACGAGCCCGACGTCGTCAAGCAGGCGGGGCCGCAGTTCCGTCAGGATATTGCGCATCGTTTGCACCGCGTCTTTGAGCGCCGCATTCATCCCGTCCAGTCTCTCCTCGAGCAACGCCGCCGCCGGCGCATCGGCGACGCGTTTTCGCAACCAGGCCACGTCGATCACCGAACCCGTCAACGCCGACCCCAGTTCGTCATGCAGCTCCCGCGCTATCCGGATACGCTCTTCTTCACGGACCTGGACAAGATGCGCCGCAAACTGCCGCGCCTCGCCATAGGCCCGCTTCAACTCCGCCCGCGCCCGGCGGAGGTGAAGCAGGTCGCGGGCGAGCAACCAGACGCATAGACTCAGCCCGAACACGAGGCCTACCGTCATCACGCCGAGCGCGCCCGCGTAACGCCCTATCCCCGTTTGATGCGATACAAGCCGAAGCGAAAGCCCGTTGTCAAGCGCCGACAACGGCAAGGTCGCGCTAATCCGATTGTCTGCGGCCCCGCCCGAGGCCAGTTCTGCAACCACCGCGCCCTCTTCATCGAGAAGACTCACCTGATACCTGGCCGAGATCGGTTTCGGGACGGCCGCCGTCAGAAGGTCGTCCAGGCTGTAGTAGCCGCAAATCGCGCCGGCGAACTCGTTGTCCTTGAACGCGGGGGCACAGATCGCGAGAAGGGCATCGCCCAAGGGACGACGCATCGCCCTCGAGTACAGCGGGACCCGGAGTTCTCGAGCCCGCGCAAGAACACGTTCCTCCTCGGGATCCGGCTCGGAACGGAACGAAGCCGTCTCGGCCGTCGAAAGGACCCGTTCCTCTTGCGGAAGCAACCCCGCGCCAAACGGTTCCTCGACGCGCTCGGGAGCATCGAGTTCCAGAAGCGACCAACCGACCTCGCCGTCGGGTTCCCTCAAAACGACGTTCCCCAGTTCCTTATAGGCCCGACGGAACATTTGGGTCCTATCGCGTATGGTTCTGGTAGTTAGGCCGCGCGAACCATAGGTGTCCGCAAGGAACTCGACCAACCCGCGTCCAAGGTCCAACCGCTCGCAAACCTGCGTGCCCAACTTCTCCGTCTCGTGTCGCGCGAGCGTCCTCAGTTCCTTGATAGCGCTGTTCCTGAAAGCCCGAAGGGAGGCCAGGAAAAGGCAAACGACAATCAGGGACAATAGAAGCACAAAACCCGGAAGCCAGGTTCGTTCGAACCATCGCAGCTCGTCAAGCGTCGGCGGCGGCTGCCGGTTCTCCGCATCGCCATTGCTCTCGCTCATCAGCCCCTCCCACGCCGCAGGCAGCGGCGCCTGGCGGCGGTAAAAAATGCGCGAGTGAAGCATGCCTATCTATCGCGGGGCCGCTTCGCATCAGGCTTTGCATACAACCCGATGTAGGAAATAGACTGTATCTGATGTTATCACCTTTCCCGCATAGGGTCAAATAGAACCAGGCTGTTTTAGGGGTTACTCAACCGATTGGGAGGAAGGCGTTATGGAACGTTCAAAAAGACTGATTTTGGGCGCGGTCCTGTTTTCCATCGCAGGATTGCTCGTTGGCCCAAGTGAACTCGATGCAGTGCGAGACACGGAAACCGGCGGGACCCCTTGCTATTGCTTCATGGAGAATCCGTGCAGGCCCATGTGCGACACGGAAGATGATTTTTCGTGGTGCAGTTGGGAGGACGATAGAGACTACGACTGCGGCTACGAGCCGTTTACGTGGCCGTGTGGCGGCGAGAATTTGCATTGCATAAGCCTGCGGATCGCTCAGGGAACGCCTTGCCCGGATGAGTAGAAGAGTGATGGTTCGACGCCTCGACGCGCGTCCGAACCAGTTGCCCGCACTTCCCGCACCGTAAGGCGTTGCGGGAAGGCGCGGCTTCTTCGTCGCTCGGCGCGCCGTCGAATGGGACACCGCGTCGAGCCAGTGCCGTACGGCGGCTACTCGAGGGGTCCCTAACCGCCGGGCAACAAATCTGAAAGAGCGAAAGGTCCTCGTTCGACGGGCGTCATGTCTTGGCCTTGCGCGGTCAACGCCGCCTCACCAGGTGGGTGGCACCTTCAAGCGACAGCTTGGCGGTGGGGTCGTGAAGCGAGTATCTTGTAGGGGACCTCCAAACCGGGTTTGAAGGTGCCGCCCTGCAAGGGTTACCCGGCGAGAGGGGGGTCTTTTTTGCTTCGACGGGGCGTGCAATGCGTTAGGGTACTATTGTAACGTGAACGTTTAGCCTTAGGAGAAAAACCGTGGGAACGAGGTCTCGTTTGGGTAGCGGCAGGGCGTTGTCACTGCTGTGGGTTATTGGCCTGGCGTGTTTGGCGGCGCCGTTTTCCGCCTCTGCCGCTTCGCTGGCGCCCCTTCTGGAACAGGCGCGGGCCGCTCGGGATGCGCTCCCGCCTATGGCGTTTTCCTCGGTGTCTACAAGCTATGTAGGGGATGATGCCGACGTGGCGCCGACGGAGTGTCGCCAACGCCAGGAGGATGAGGTGAGACGCAACGGCGACCTTACCGACCTGATCTCGACTTCGTACATGAGCATCAGCGAGGATGAAGGCGGCACGCCCGGCGCCGAGCCGGAACCGAACATGGAAGATAGGTCGTTCTGGGACGGCGAGCGAACGTGGCGCAGGCAACGGGCGGCCCACCCTTCTGTAGAAGATCCTGTTCTCCGAGCCTCTGTGGATATGGACCCCGCCTTCGGGAAAGGGCTGAGGTTCGCCCAACATACCGGGGCCTTTCTCGAGGGACGGTTTTGGCATAATCATGAGGGAGATTGGATCGATATACTCGGGGCCGAGCCGCAAGCCTGGCTCGAGGAAAAGCCGGAACTCGTGGACGGGTTCGAGTGTCGCGTCGTGCGCGCCGCGACGTCGCACGGCGCCTATACGCTTTGGATCGATCCGGCACACGGCTACGCGATCCGGCGGGCGGAAATTACCCTCGGGCCGGACGACCGCGCCTGGGGCGCCCCCCTATCGGAGGCGGGCAAGCTGCCCCCGAAATTCAAGGAAGCCATGAAATCCGAGGACATCGTGGAACTCGATATGGCCCGGCTCGAGATAACCATCGAAGACGTCGTGGTCAGTGAAATTGACGGGTATTACGTCCCGACGGCCGGAACGCAATATCAGAAAACCTATTACGCCGACGGCACCGTGAATCACGTCAAGAAAGTGGTTACGCGCAAGGACATCGAGTTGAACCCTGATTTTGAAGCCATGGGCGCGTTCCAGGTAGACTTCCCGGAGGGAACGGACGTGACGCTCGAATATGGCAAAAACGGCCGAATGCGTTACACCTGGCAGGACGGCGAGCTTGTCACGAAAGTAAACGAAAACGTACTGGCGCAGATTGACGCGGACATCTCAAGCATTATGGATAGTTTCAGCGTCCCCGCTGTGAAGGATATTGCGTCGGTGAATCCTGACGCCGGCGTGGCCCGTCAAGCGCCGCAGCCGGCGGCGGGTCAATCCGATGTTTGGTTTTGGATGCTTGCCGGCGCCGCAGTCGCCGTGGCGCTTGGGTTTATTGCCATGAGGCGGCTGAGAAAGGCCGGCAATCGCGGAGATGCTTTTTCCACTGAATAGGCGCGGTGGCGGGGAACACACTACGCTTCCGTTTGGCTCGTCCGGGCGCTTCTGGCGCTCGGGTTGCCTGGCCGTCTTCCTCTTGGGCGCGACGTGGACCCAAGCCTGCTTAGCTGAACAGGCCGAGCCGCCGCATGTCCCCGAGGAGAAAAGGGAGATCCCACAGGACAACTACTGTGGAGTCTATTGCGTGTATTCCCTGCTGAAGCTTGCGGGAAAGGACGCAGCATTCCAGGATCTCGTCCAGCCCGAGTACATCGGCTCGAGGATGGGCAGTTCCATCGCCGAGTTGAAAAGAGCGGCCGAGGATCACGGGTTATTTACGCTAGGCCTCAAGAACGTTACGACCACGACGCTCCGAGAAGCCCAACGCCCTATCATCCTGCACGTCAAGAGGAAGGAAGAAAGCCTCGGCTACAATCACTACGTTCTGTTTCTCGGGAGCGAATCCGACAAGGCCATAATCTACGACCCGCCTCGTGCACCCCGTCTCGAGCCGTTTTACGCCTTGGCGCCGACATGGAGCGGCCGCGGCCTGCTCGTTTCCACCGAGCCCATTGATGCGTGGGCCTTCTTCGCGCCGGCGAGGAAACGCTTATTCTGGTACGTGGGGCTGTGCGCTGTCGGCGTCGCCCTCGGACACGGAATCCGCCGATGGTGGAAGGCCGCTGCCACCGGCGCGTCAGCAAGACGCCGATTCATTGGGGCATGGGTGCAGCTTGCCTTTGTTTGCGCTTTCGCACTGGCGGCAGGGCTCCTGTACCACCTGCTATCGACGGAGGGGTTCCTGGCGCGTCCCGACGCGACGGCGTCGATCAAACAGGCCCATCTTCCCGGATTTCTGCCGAAAGTCGGCCCCGGCAAAGCCCAGCGGCTTCTGAAAAGGGGAGCCCTGTTTGTCGATGCGCGCTACACGCAGGATTACGAGGCCGGCCACATCGAACGCGCTATCAATATACCCGTGAATGGAAGTGACGAGGCGCGTCGGAACGCCCTGTCGTCCGTCGCCAACGATGCCCCGCTCGTGATATATTGTCAGAGCGCCAAGTGTCCTTTTGCATTGCGCGTGGCCAGAAAACTGTATGCAGACGGCTATGCCGACATCACGATTTTCGAGGGCGGCTGGCTCGAATGGAAAAACACGTTCGCCGTCTCGCCGCCCGAACAGTCGGGACGGCAAGAAGCCGCCGAACTGCGCGGGGGGCGCTCACGAATATGAAATACGCACGAGCTTCTCGCCGAATCCTGTTCATCGTCCGGCTGGCGCTGGGCTGCACGTTGGTGCTCAGCGGGCTGCCAAAAATCAGACAGCCCTACGATTTTCT
>Ga0180438_10011283_pt1 | contig 10814 bp, 8 predicted proteins | sample SS_ome_12_FD_132455 | JGI IMG/M metagenome (GOLD analysis project Ga0180438, IMG submission 132455) | Hypersaline lake sediment archaeal communities from the Salton Sea, California, USA - SS_3_D_2 metaG | ecosystem: Environmental > Aquatic > Non-marine Saline and Alkaline > Hypersaline >... | reverse complement strand
TGTAGACGGCGACGGTGCGCCAATGGCGGACATGGTGTTGAGTCTTCAATCCCCAACAACCAGTTGCAGCGGCTATACGACCACAGATGCCGAAGGCCGTTTCTCGTGGTTCGGCATCCCGCCGAACCAGACCTGCGTTGTCAGAGCACTCGACCCCACAGACGATTACGTGTTGGGCACAAGTGAACCCTTCACAGGCGAACCGGGCGAAACGTTGGCTGAGGTGCTTATTGTCTGCGGCGCCAAAGGCGGAATCGAGGGCATATTCAGTGACGCCGAAGGAAGACCCGTGCCCAACATCCATCTCGGCTGCTGGCTGCGCATGGCCGACGGCACGCTCAAGGGCGTACCCGGCGCCAATACCGACGCGAATGGACGCTTTGTCCTTACCGAAGTCTCTCCCGACGGGTTCTATTCGGAAGTCCTCATCGCCTGCAAACGCTCTGAGTCGCTCGAGATGGCTTTCCTACGGGACATCGAGATTGTCGCTGATGCCATTGCGGACCTCGGCGTCATTGTCGCCCGGCCGCTTTCGGCCGATGAGGAAGCCGTACTGTTTCCGAAGAGTGACTGAGCGATTCGGGTTAGGCGCCGGTGGTTTGGGTCGCTTTGTCTTTAAGCGCCTGATCGACAAAGGCCTCGAGTTCCTGAATTGCGAACTCTTGCTCGGCAATCATTGCCTTGACTACGTCGCCGATGCTGATGACGCCGACCAGTTTGCCTTCATCGAGCACAGGCAGATGCCGGATTTTCCGGGCCGTCATGAGGGCCATGCACTCGTCCAGCGTCCGCCAGGGAGGGACATAGAGCACCGGTCGGGTCATAATCTCTGCCACGGGCGTGTCCTTGGACGTCTTTCCTCTCAGAATGACGCGGCGCGCATAGTCGCGCTCCGAGAACAGCCCCGCGATTTGTTCGCCGCCGATCACGAGCAAGGCGCCGATGTCGCGTTCGGCCAGTAACTGGAGCGCCTCGTAGACCGACGTCTCAGGAGAAACCGACCACACCTTGCTCCCCTTGTTCGCCAGCAACTGAGCAACTGTGACTTTCATACTTAGTGCCTCCTGTTTGGTTTCGGATTGTGCAACGCTTCTGACGATGTTTGTCGTGTTGACGTTGAATACGCTTGCCAAGGCCCCCGAGCGAAATCTGCTACCCTTATTGTAGCAGTTTCTGGGATTTCTGTGTGCTTTTTCCTGCGCTCTAGAAACGCCATTGTGCCGGAAAGGAAGACTGACCGGCGCGGTCGCGGCGCACATCTTCAGTGCACGAACGTATGTTCAGTCAACGTCGTCGCACGTCATGTCCTCGAGATCTTCTCTGCGGGGGGATGCGGAAACCTTGTAATTGTCGCCCGGCTGTAAGCTTGTGATAACAGTAATGCAGGCGTGGCCGCGGTCGTCCGTGACAGCGGCCGTAATTCCCGTGGGCCAATGTGGACCTCGGTTGTCATCTCCCTTGGCCAGGCTGTCGTCGTCGATGGGCGGCGTGCTGGCCGCCGGGTTGTCTGCGTCCCACACTTTGAAATACACGGTGACGCCTGGCTCGCCCGTGTTGAGGTGCGCGCCTACACGGCTCTTGTCTCGCAGGTCGGGCCTCGGGTCGTAGGGAGCCAATTGGCCCGGGAACATCCACACGGTGTTGTCGTTGGCAGAAGGGTCGAGTACGTTCTTGAGGACATAAGGCTCCCAGACGACGTTATCCACAACCAAGCGGTTTGCGCGGCGCGGGCGAGCCGGAACCGGCCGTTCTTTTGGCTCTTCCGACGCATCCGGGCCCTGCTTTTCCGGGGCTTCGCGCCGTGTCGAGGGTTCAGGGGCGTCGGTATTCGGCGCGGGCGCCTTTGACTGGGCGGGAAGCGCTGGCTCGTTGACGTCGTGACAGCTTGCCAGGCTGAGAAGCGCTGCGATCAGAAGCAACCAATAGGAGACTGTGCCGTTCATTGCCGCTGCCTTTCTCGGTACTATGGTATCATGGATTGTTGGCGGCATGTTACGCGGGATTCGCCGGGCAGTTGCATTAAGCGGTTTCTACCCGAAATGCTAGGGCATTAATACGATACACGGGGCTTGGCACCGGCAGGGTCGCGCTCCCGCGCGACCGCAAAGACGGTCGAGCAGGAGTTCGACCCTACCAAGACTCAGTTTTTCGCGAGATGTGCCACAAGACATGTGCTGTTCTCATTGTACTTCGATGGGGACGCCTTGGCGCTCGACGCAACGCGTTGTGGGGGGCGTGGAAATAGGCAGAGTAATAAGAGGTTTGGCCGCGCTGGCATGCGCCGCGTCGGCCGTGGTTTCATGCGGCGCCCCCGAACAGGCGGATCCTTTTGCGCCAGGGTGCACTACCGAGGAATGGGCTCGCGTCACGGCTGTGCAGCGGTATCCCCTTTACAACGCATCGCCGCCCGACTGGGAAGCCTTGGCCCGAGACGAAAGTTCGGTTGTGCGGGCGGCCACGGCCCTCGGCATCGGCCGAACCGAGGACGCCGACCTGGTTCCCTTGCTGCTGCCACTGCTCGAAGAGGGCGAGCCGCTCACCCGGCACTGCGCGCTTTGGGCATTGCTTAACATCGAGAGTCCCGCCATCAAAGAACCTCTTTTGCGTGTGCTTGGCACATGGGAAAACCTCGAGCGGGGGATTACGGATTTCGAGCTTCGGCCATTGTGGGATCGCGCAGGCATTCCAGCCAATCTGGCGGAATCGCCGTTGCCGCACCGGCGGGACTGGCTCGAACATTTTGACGCGGCGCAATACGGGATCGACTTTATCGAGCCGATGTATCCAGGGAAATACGTTATTCTCGGCCTCGCGAACTCCGAGATAGACGCCGGCGACCCGCTCGAGGTGCGGGTGCGCGTCACAAAGACGGCGGGCAGCGACGCTTCGTCAATCCGCCTCACAGAACCTCAAGGGCGCTGGTACGCCATTGACCGGTGGCTCAGCCACCCCGGCAACGACGTCTATGACAACAGGCTTCATTTCCCGGCGGACCTGTTGCACGCCGATAGGGACACCACGGTGCAGCTCGCGCGCGCCGAGCGGGTCGAAATGAATCTAACCGTCGCGACGAACCGAAAGCCGCTCAAGCCGGGCGTGTACCTATTCAAGGCGTTCTGGTCGTCGCACCCCGTTTTTGTGCGGGTGCGCCGCGACACAAGCATTGAGCAGCAACTGCCGGAGCTGCTCGGCGATGTCGCGGAAAATGTAGAGATCTTTGGCGACCAACGCGTCCGCGCGGCCGTACCTGCGATGATCGAGCTATTCGAAAAAAGGGGCGCCGAAGATGGTTTCCTGGGTTTTGCACTGGCCAAGGCCCTGGGGCAGATCGGGGATCCACGAGCGGCCCCCGTGCTGTTGGCACATCCGCATCTTCGGAATCGGGATGTGAGGGGAGACACCTCGGAAGACTTGCGCGAGTTTGGGCCGGGGGCGTTTCCACACTACGAGGAGCGGATTCTGCACTGGAAGAAACATATCGAACGTGAAGAAGGCGCGTACGGCTTAGCCATTGCGCTCAACCTGCTCGGGAGCGGAGGCTCTAAGGAGGTTGACGAAGCCCGGCTGGCGTTGATCGAGATGTTGCTTCCGGAGATTGCCAAAGGGCCGCCGTCCATCCGCACGGTCGCGCGGGCCCGCGGGCCTTTAGGGAGAATAGGGGAAGCCATCAAGAGTTTCTTTCGGAGTTTGCTCAAGAGATCTGCGAAGAAGACATCCCCCGACACATTGTATCAGGCGAAAAGGGCGGTCTTTCAGGCAGCGATTGTGGCCAGTGCGTCCAAACATCCCAAAGAAGCCGCCCATGCAATTCTCAGTGTGCGGAAGCAGCCGGCGCTTCCGAGAGGCGCGATCGATGGGTTGAACAGACTGACCGCCGATCAGGCCCGGCCCATTCTTTCGGAGCTGCTGCGCCGGCTGCGCAAGAGGCCCGGCATGCGTTCCCGTCTCCAAAATGCCATTCTGCAGACTATCCGGCGCAAAGCGCCCGAGATGCTTTATGACGAGGCATCCCCTGTCGTGTCCAGAGAAGAGGCGCTCACTTTGCTGGATGGCTTTTGGTATCTCGATCCGGCGCGGCAACGTGCGGCCGTGGCCCGCCTCGGGCCCTTTGTGACCGCCGAACGCGACCCGCAAGTCGAACTCGAGCTGGCCAAGGCCTACTATCGCATGGGCGCCTACGCGAAATGCGCTGCAACCATAGACGAAATGCTGAACCGATTCGAGGCCGACCTTCGGGAAAATGAGGCCGACGCGCGCTACGGTCAGGCCTACTACTACCGGGGTCAATCGCGGGTGCGCCTGGGCGACGTCGAACTCGGCGAGGGCGATCTGGAAAAAGCGCGCGAACTGTTCCCCCCCGACTACGCCATTGACGATTCGACGGCAGAAAGCCTGCCAGAGACTGTTGCCGATGTTTCCGGCCTGGCGAGTGTGAAAGTTCACCGACTTCTGGTTGATTACGTGACCCTCAACGACGAGAACCGATACGTCGAGTTCTGCGAGAGGTGGTGTTTCTGGATAGACCCGATGCGGCGCCTGCACCGGTTCGACCCGGTGTCCCGCGAGCGCGCAACTGCGGCACGCCTTGTTCCCGGCGTGCGCGACTTCATGGCACTGGACCGGTCGCGGGTGTTTGTAGCGTTTACGGACGGCACGGCGGCGCTGTATGAAGACGGCCGCGACGAGGCCGTCTGGCGGCGTCCGTTTTCACTCGGGCTCAACTCGTACCTTTCGGCCTCGACGCACGTCATCATTGCAGCGGATGAGGAGGGCACCCTCCACGCCATCGAGCCGGAATCGGGTACGTCCCGATGGACACGCCAAGTTGCGGGGGCACCCTGGCCGGAGCAATGGTGGCGAAGCCATCGCGGGCGGGTGCAACTGCACGGCGACGTCGTGCTCGTCCCGGATCACGTAGACGTAACGCCTAGCCGGCTCGATTGTCTGCGCGCAGACACCGGCGAGACGCTGTGGTCGCACCGGTCGCCGTTCGGCGTGGCCGAGATGGCCGTCAGTGACGAACTCGTTGTCTTGGCCGACGCCGCTGCAGACCTGGCGGCCTTGACGCTTGCCGACGGTTCGGTGCTTTGGGGTCGAGACCTTCACGCGGAAGGCGGCCCCGTGCGGATCGCGTGCGCGACTCAGGAAGAAGGCCAAGAAGCAGCCCGTGTCTACGTTTCCGTCGGGGGCGACGTCTGGCGCCTGTCGGAGGCCACCGGGGACACGGTATGGCATTGGCGCTGGCAGTGTCTCTCACTGACCGATCGGTCAAACCTGCGCGGTAAGCCCTCGATGCATCTCGCGCCAACGGATCTCGGCGTGTGCTGCGTTGTGACCTGGATGACGGAACAGGACTATCCGTCGTGCTCTACAGACGTCGCATTTGTGAGCGGCGACGGCCAACTGCAATTCCAGGCCACATTTCCCCCGGATCCAACGGATTCGGACTACATTCGACACGTCTTTGTGGACGCCCGCCGGCTCTATATCCTCAGAGATTCGCTTTGGGAAGTCTGGGACTGGACACAACTTGCGGCGCGACGCGGTCTATGACAAAATGCGCACACGTGTGGACATTGTATTGCCGCGTCGTTTGACCGCCGACCGCGAGACCGTGGCCTCGGACCCATTGAGAGCGAGGCGCCGATGCTCCTGGATGCCGCAGGAGGTAATCATGTAGCAGATGCCCGAATCCGTAATCGAGTCGGGACTGGGAGACAACGAGACGCTTCTGTGGGCGGGCCGACCTCGGCAGGGCTTCGTGTTCCGCCGGGGCGATGTTTTCGTGATCCCGTTCACCGTCTCGCTCATTGCGTTTCCAGTGCTCGTGGCAATGGCGGCGCTGCAAGAGGTGCTCGAGAATCCCGGCCACGAAGGGATTCTTTTCCCTATCCTTATCCTTCCGTTCGCATTGCCGGGGCTCTTCCTGCTTTTCGCCCATTTCCTCGTTGACTCAAAACGACGCGCAAAGACCTTCTACGGCGTAACGAACCGGAGAATGATTATCGTCTCGGGCATTTTCAGCCGGCATGTTAAGTCCCTTAACATCCGAACGCTGACCGACGTGTCGCTCAATGAGAAGCCTAATGGAGACGGCACGATTACGTTTGGCGCCGTTGACCCAATGTCGCACTGGTTCGGCGGCGCCTATTGGCCGTCCACGCCGTACGGGGTGCCCTCATTCGAGATGGTCCCCAACGTAAAAACAGTCTACGCGCAGATATGCGAGACGCAAGAGCGTGCTTGGAGAGGTGATTGATTTGAGTGCGCCAATTGACTCTGCCGCCGTGCTCGACCTGTATTTCGGCTGCAAACCGAGAGACATCGGTGAGTTCGCCGTGCTTACGCCGGCTGCGAGAAACCTGGCCGACTTCAGGCAGCTGTGCGCCAACCCACTTCGGGACTTTTCCGGTTGGGTCGGTCGAGGGTTTGTGGGGGAGACGCAGGGGCGTCGCATCGCCGCACTGTTTGCCGGAATCGGCAGCTCGATCATAGGGGACGCCACGCTCGCGGTGGGCTATGGTTCGTGCAAGGTGGCAGTCTTAATCGGGTCAGTCGGAGGCTTCGAGAACACAATGAGCATCGGCGACGTGGTGCTCGCCGACGAGGCCGTCGTCGGCGAGGGTTTGTCGCGCTACCATCAGTTCCGAGCGCCGTCACAAGACACATTTGGGCAGATCGTCATGTGGTTGCTGACGCACTTCCACGATGTGAACGCGATGCCGTAATTTAAATGCGTTCAACTACCACTGACTCGGCGCGTGCCAACGGGCCCTGGAGCTGACGCATGTCAGGCGTGCTCGGGGGCTCCCGCCTTGATGAAGACAATCGTGTCGTTCGTTTCGAGTGTGGGTAGGGCGGCGAGGTCAAAGCGTTTCTCGCCGCGATAGACGCGCACGACGGCGACGTTCTCGAGTTGGGCGGGATGCTTTTCCACCTCGGAGGGTGCGACTGGGCGCTCGTCAAGCTGCAGCGAACCGCCAACGCTCAATAGGTCCTGCATGGTCTCGACGATATGGGCGCGTCGCGTGGCCGCAGCCATTAGGTTGCCGCCCGCCGCCGCGCGCGACACGATGGTATGCGCCCCGCTGCGTTCGAGCAGCTTGGCGTTTTCCTGCTCGTGGCACATCGCGATGACGTGGGCTTCGGCGTTCAGGTCGCGGACGGTCAACGCCACGAGCACCGCCGTATCGTCGCGTCCCGGGCACACCAGGACGTTGGTCGCGCGTTCGATGGCGACCGATTTCAGGACGTTCTCGCGGGTCGCATCGCCGCTCACCGCCACGACCCCCGTCTCGACGGCCTCTTTCAAAGCGTCTTCGGCCAAGTCAAGCACGACAATCTGATCGGTTGGCGTCCCCTGGAGCAGGAGCTCCTGCACGGCGGCCCGGCCTGTCGCGCCGAAACCGCATACAATCACATGGGCGTCGAATTTGCCAACGGCGTGTTTCATTCGATATTCCTCCTGAAAGCGCTTAATGATCAGTTGGTACGCCGTGCCAAAGAAGACAAAAATAACGAAGAACCGGACAGGGGTCAACAATAGTGCGTCAATAAGACGCGATGTGGTATCGACGGGAACGATGTCCCCGTAGCCCACCGTGGTAATCGTCACCATGGTGAAGTAAATGCAGTCGGCGAACCCCGGGTGTTTACCCGTTTGGGTGTCCTCGAGGCCTTTCTCGAAATAGAGGATAAGCACCGTCGCCGCGAGCACGCTTAGGAGAATGGCAAACCGTATCAGGACGCTTTTCAGTCCTGGCAACCGCACCGGCGTATATAACCGTCCTGCCATAGTCAAAAGCATACTATGCCTTTTGCCTCGATTCCACAAACTGAACGACACCGTCGCGCGAGCGGGCGGGGCTTACGCCCCCCGGACCCATGCGCGTACCTGGACGGCGTACCTTGACGGCGTTCGGCCCCTTTCTCTAGGATTACGTATCATGGGTCCTTGGGAACGGACGGCAATCCGGCGTGCTGAGGCGGCGTCTTTTTGAGCAGTCTTAAGCCGCTGAACGATTTCCGGAGTGCCGGGAGGTGGGTGCGTGTTATCGGACGCACAGGGCAGACGGTTTCGAGGGGTTCTCAGTCGGAGGTCGTTCATAGAGCTCGGATTGCAGGGCCTTCTGTCTGCGAGCTTGGCGGCGGGCTGTGGGAAGCGTCGCGCTTTGCTCGAAAGGAAGCCGAACATTGTCCTGATCACACTGGACACAACCCGGGCGGACCACCTTTCAAGTTACGGTTACACCCGCCCGGCCTCGCGCAACCTGGACGCATTGGCCGGTGAGTCGCTCGTGTACACGAGCGCCGTTTCGCCCTCAAGCTGGACCCTACCGGCGCACGCCTCGCTGTTTACGGGCAAATTCACGTCGAGTCACGGCGCGCGAAAGGACCCCGAGGGGCCGCTGATTCTTTCCGACGCCATCAAAGGGCCCGAATCGTGGAACCAGCACCGCGCGCGGGGACTCAGTACGACAGCGATCACCTTGGCTCAACTGCTCAAAGGTGCGGGGTACGCCACCGGCGGTGTGGTTGCGGGGCCCTGGATGATGAAAGTCTTCGGACTGCACCAGGGCTTTGACTACTATGATGACGATGAGATCTCTTCATTAAACGGGCGTATCGCGCCGCGCGTTACGGCCCGGGCAATCGAATGGATCGAGGAGCACCAGGATAGGCCCTTCTTCCTTTTTCTCAACTACTTCGATCCCCATACCCCGTACGACCCCCCGCCGAACGAGTCCACACGCAGGTTTCTGCGAGCGAACACAGAGCTCGATGAACTGGTTGCCCGGATAGCTACCGTTCCCGAGGAAGCCGTGCCGGACGAAGACAGGTGGAATCTAATCAACGCGCTATATGACGCGGAGATTCACTACATGGATCGGTTCATCGGGATTTTGCTGGACAAACTTCGCAGACTTCGTCTTTACGATAAGACGTGGCTCGTGGTCACTTCGGACCATGGCGAGCTTCTGGGGGAACACGGCGAAGAAGGGCACGGCAGCGACCTCTATCAAGAAGAACTCCATATCCCGTTTTTCACGAAGTACCCAAAAGGCGAAGTTAGTCCGGACGCGACCGATTTGCGGATCCAGCTTACGGACGTGATGCCGATGATACTTGAAAGACTCGATCTGCCTTGCCCCCCCGACATCCAGGGCGCGGCGCCCAATGTCGGCCACCCTGTCATCGCGGAGGTCTATCCGCTCCCCGCCTTGTCTCCCAAGGGCGATTCCCAGGCAATATTCGACGGGAGCTTAAAGTTTGTCCTCAAAACAAAGGGGTCGAATCGGCTATTCGATCTGGGAAAGGATCCTCACGAATCGACGAACCTCGTCGAAGAGCACCCCAATGTGGCAGAGGCCATGCGCTCGAAACTCATTACCTACCTTGCCTCTCTGCCAAAGCCCGAGGCTGCTCGGCCTCAGTCCTCCAAGACCATAGATGAGGAGACTCAGGAAAAACTTGAACGGCTGGGATACCTGTGACCCGGTACTTTCCAGGCAATGTCTCCGGGGTGTTCCCGAGGTGGTGCCCTTACAGCGAGCGCATGCCTCGTTCGGTCTATTTGTGCGGGTTCGCTTGAGCGGATATGATCTTGGCGACCTGCAATTCCGGACGAACCTTCGGGAAGGGAGGAGGAACGCGATGACGCCGGGCGACATAATCCGATTCGCCGAGGACCGAACAGGGCACCCGCTGAACCCGGACGAGGGCATCACGTTTGGGCCGCGGACCTCTGAACTTGCGGGCGTAAGCGTGGCCTGGACCGTCAACGAGGCCACGGTGGCCCAGGCCGCCGCAGCGGGTCACAACTGTCTCGTTCACCATGAAGCGCTGACCCATCCTTATCCGGGTCTGACTTGCGAGACGGAAAGGCACTATCTCAGCTGGCCTACCAACTACAGCCGTCTCGCGGCGTTGGCCCGACACGACATGACGGCCATTCGCCTGCACGGGAGCCTGGACGAGTTGTATATCTACGCCGCGTTTGCGCACCAACTTGAACTGGGCGACCCCATTGTAGAGGCCGCATCGGGCGAATACAGTCACAAGGTTTTCGGTGCGCCCGTCGACACGTTTGGTGCACTCGTCGAGCACGTGAAGAGGTGCATGGGCATGCCGGCACTTCGCACAACCATCATAGATGCCGAGAGACCCGTTCAACGCATTGGCCTGCCGTGGGGCGGGCTTGGCTTATTCACCAACGTCGGGTATATGCAGGCAATTATGGACCTGGGCGTGGACACCTTCATCTGCGGCGAAACCGACAACTACGGGTTCCGGTTCGCGGCGGAATCCGGCATCGCGGTGATCGAGACCTCGCACGAGGTCAGCGAAGCGGCGGGCCTCCGGCAGTTCGCAACCGATCTGGCCGGCTCGCTGGACGTTGCGTGCCGATTCATCGAGGCCCCCTGCGTCTGGCGGATGTCTTAGGACGGAGACGCTGGTTGGCAGTTCTGCGCGGATTCCTGCGTGTAAATCGCCTCCTCGCGCCAGATGTTCCAGATGAGTTCATAGCGATCGAGGGGCATGCCGGTGTAGGCGCAGTTGCTTGTCGAAAAGATGTAGCCGCCGCCGGGCATGCCGTGGCGGATACAATATCGCGCGGACTCGGCGACTTCCTCCTCGGTTCCCGATGTCAACAGGCCGCAGTTGACGTTCCCAATGAGGCACACCTGGTCGCCATAGCGGCGTTTGACCTCGGCGATATCCACGCCGCCTTGCGGATCAAGGGAATGGAGCGCGTGCGGCCTTGCACTGACGAGTTGGTCGATGATGGGCATAATGTTCCCGTCGGTATGCTT
>Ga0180438_10011282_pt1 | contig 10815 bp, 8 predicted proteins | sample SS_ome_12_FD_132455 | JGI IMG/M metagenome (GOLD analysis project Ga0180438, IMG submission 132455) | Hypersaline lake sediment archaeal communities from the Salton Sea, California, USA - SS_3_D_2 metaG | ecosystem: Environmental > Aquatic > Non-marine Saline and Alkaline > Hypersaline >... | reverse complement strand
GATTTTGCCCAGTCAAACAATATACCCATGCTTTTTCACACCACACCCACCAAAGACGATGAATATTCCAATGTGGATGATGTGCTTAAGGTAGTGGAAAGCAGGCCCGGTATAAGGTTCTGCCTGGCCCACTGCATCCTGTTCCACCGGGATTACCTGGATATAGCTGACGGCATGGATAATGTATGGGTGGATACTGCCGCATTAAAGGTACAGGTAGACCTCCTGATGGACTATATAGGTAACGGTGTTAATAAAGAGGACCTGGTAGACGCAGATTTTTCCGATTTCAGAAAAGTGTTGAAGTACCTTTGTGACAGATACCCGGATACCATTATCTGGGGCACTGACTCCCCGGCATATTCATATATCACCAGGAGGCGGCAGGGTAAGGATACCTACCGGGATTTCCGCTACAAGGGGACCTATGAGGACGAGGTGGCAGCCCTTAACTACCTCCCCGGGAAACAGAGGCTGAAGGCAGGTAGCATCAATGCCATAAAGTTCCTGTTTGGCAGTTAGTATATATTATCCAGGAAATCAACTATTAAAAGCAAGATGGTCTTTTATGAAGTCACGTAAGACATATATGGCACTGGATGTGGGAGTAAGCAGCGGCAGGGTCATAGTTGCCGGCTTTGACGGCAGCAGTATCGAGTCCCGGGAAGCTTTCAGGTTCCGCAACAGCCCGGTAAATGTCAGTGGTACGATTTTCACCGATATACTGAGGATATTCTATGAGTCCACCCTGGGTGTGCAAAAGTCATTAAATGAATACGGTGATACTGCCAGCATGGGGATTGATGTCTGGGGAGTGGATTTCGGCCTTCTTGACAGAGACGGACAGCTGATCTCCAATCCCATCAGCCACAGGGACAGCAGGCTGGCCGGTATTACCGAAAAGGTCTTCTCAGTTATAGATAAAGAGGACATATATTACAAGACAGGGGTCCATTTCCAGGTCACCAACAGCCTGTACCAGGTCTTTGCCATGAAGGAATTAAATCCCGGTTTTCTGGAAAGAGCAGGATATTTCCTCATGCTGGGGGACCTGCTTAATTATTATTTTACAGGACAGATATCATGCGAATATACAGGTGCTGTCACCACCCAGATGTTCGACCTGGGGACCGGCACCTGGCAGGACGATATAATAGGAAAGCTGGGGGTAGACAGGAAAATATTCCTGGATGTGGTCCAGCCTGGTACTTTCTCAGGATATATAAGGGATGATATCGTCCCCGGCCTGCCGGCCGGGCAGCTTAAAGTCATCCGGTCAGCCTATGACACTTCCTCGGAGATAGCTGCCATACCTGCCTCCAGGGATACCCTGGGCAGGGCCTGGGCATTCCTGTGCTGCGGTACCACCGGTACCGCAGGCATGGTAAGCAGCAGACCCATAATCGGGGAAAAGGGCTTCCGCTATGAGTTCGGTAATGAAGGCGGGCTGGAAGGAACTTTTAATTTCCTTAAAAACTTTACCTGCATGTGGATAATAGAGAACTGCCGCAACAGGTGGATGGCAGAAAGAAACAGGGAAATAAGCTGGGAGGAGATAGAAAAGGCTTCCGGGCTGTCAGCTGAAAACGATATATTTATCGATGTCGATGATGATATTTTTTCCGCCAGGGTGGCCGATATGCCTTCTGCTGTACTGGAATACTGCCGTCGTACAGGACAGGTCCTTCCCCGGACCATGGGAGAGGTGGCACGGTGTGTCTTTGAGAGTTATGTGCTGAAAATAGCCTCAATCCTTGACAGGCTGGAACAGATAACCGGGAAAAAGATGGAAGTCCTGCACCTCATAGGAGGGGGCTCCAAAAACCATACTTTCTGCCAGTGGATATCTGATGCCCTGGCCCTTCCTGTCATAGCCGGTCCGGCAGAGACCACCGCCTGGGGCAATATACTAATACAGCTAAAAGCCGACAGTGAGATATCTGGCCTGGAGGAAGGCAGGGCCCTGCTGAGAAAGTCCCTCGACCTAAGGCAGTACCAGCCGGAGGCCCCCGGAAAGTGGGAGGCCAGGATGAAAAAATACAGTGATGTTATATCAAAAGGCAAAAAAAATAATGACAAGGATGGAGATAGTCTATGAGTAAAAATATGTCACCCAGGGAATTTATTATCGAGATAATGGATTATATGGTAAAGACAGGCCTTACCGATTATACGGGGGGCAACATGGCGTTAAGGAAAGGTGAAAAGATATACTCCACACCCAGCGGCGCCTCTATCTATTCCAGGTGGAAGATGGAGCCTGAAGAAATAATCGTTACCGATATAGACCAGAATGTGCTGGAAGGAGATAAAGACAAGGTGTCCAGCGAGTCCGGCCTGCATCACGGGGTACTAAAAAGATTCCCCCATATAAACTGCAGCATACACGGGAATACCCACTACAGCCCCCTTCTGGCTTCCCGGGGGGTCAGGCTTGAAGGTATAAGGGATGAAGCAAAGGCGTTCAGGGTCAAGGAAATCCTGGTAGTGCCTGAAGATTTTCCCATGTTTTCTGATGAGGAGAAGGATTATATCTATAACGGTTTTGCTGAGAATGTAAAGAAGGGGGAAGCGCTGGTAGCTGTCATGCACAATCACGGGACCCTGGTAGCCCATGAAGACCCGGATATGGCATTTGTACTTTTTAATGCCGTAGAAGAGAATTCAAAATATATCTATGAAAGGGAAGTCCTGGTGACGGCAGCCCGGGTAAAAGATATTGCCGGCAGGCTGGATCATATATCAGGCATATTAAAAAGATTATCAATACGGGATTAAGGGGTTGACATAATATGATACTGCTTAAAAATGCCAGGATACTCACGCCGTTTACGGAAATAGCTGATGCCTTCCTGGTGACAAAGGATAAGAGGATACATTACCTGGGCCTTACAGAAAAAGACAGGGACGAACTGGATCATTTCACTGGTGCAAGCAAAAAAGTGATAGACCTCAAAGGAAACATAATATCCCCCGGTTTTATTGATATCCATACCCACGGGGCGCTGGGAAAGGATTATTCAGATTCCCCGGACCTCCTTGGGGAAGACTCTGTATTCAGGGCTACCAATGGGGTGACTGTGTTTTTACCAACCATCGGGGCCCTGGTGCCTCCTGAAGATATCCTGGCCTCGGCCAGGGCTATCGTCAAAAATATGGAAAAAGGGGTAAAGGGGACAAGACCGCTGGGTATAAATCTGGAGGGTCCCTGCCTGCATCCGGAATGCGCCGGGGCAGCCGGGCCTGATAACTGTTCCTATGAAATAGACCTTGATTACCTGAAAAGGGCTAAAGATATTATGGGGGACCTGTTTAAGATCATAACTATTGCCCCCGAACTGGAGAACGGTATAGAAGCCATAACCTACCTCAGGGAAAATGACGTGGTGGTGTCCGTCGGCCATACCAATGCCAGTGACGACATTCTGGATAAAGCCATTAGAAACGGGGCCACCCTGGTGACCCATATCTATAATACCGGACCTATCCCGGAACAGAATGTAAGCGGGGTCCTCATCCCGGGGGTAAATGAATACCTGGTCATGAGGGATGAACTTATGGCAGAGGTCAACTGCGATTATGCCGGGGTCTCTGTGAAGCCGGTGGTGCTCAGGATGATGCTGAGGAGCAAGGGTATTGACAGGACCATAATAATCACTGATTCCTTCTATTCTGCCGGGCTGGACCATGACCAGAGGTTATTCCTGCCTGACGGGAGGGAGTTTTATGTAAAGGACGGTGTCAACATCCAGGTGGAGAACGACCAGCTTTCGGGAAGCGCCATGACCATGGACCAGTCTATAAAGGGGATGATGAGAAACGGCCGGGTCTCATTAGGGGAAGCTGTCCAGATGGCCACCTATAATCCGGCAAGGGTGCTTAATATAGATGACAGAAAGGGCAGTATACTGGTAGGAAAAGATGCCGACCTTACCGTGATCGACCCCGAGCTCAATATCTATGCCACCTTCCTGGAAGGAAACATCATATATGATAACCTAAGGGCCATAAAATGATTGGCATTTTTGAGCTTTTCCTAGATCCGGCCGGCCAGGTAGCCCAGCCCCAGTGTATTTAACCTCTCCCCGGAAGGTCGCCCTGTCTCAACATCCCAGTCCATCTCCCGGCAGAACTCTTCAGTCAGTATATCGATATCCACAGAAACGCCTTTCAGGGGACCGGCCGCCAGGGGCGGTTTTCCCAGGGCAATATCAGGGTAGGCAAGCTTAAAGGGATTGATGCCCTGCCTGAGGGTAAAGGCCAGCCTCATATTGGCAATCCTTTCACCTGTCACCAGCAGCTCGTCAAGGTCCACGTCCCAGCCGGTTACAGCAGAGATGCACTCCGGCATGAAATCTATATCCGAGGACAAAAAACCAAAAAGGCACATGCCGCTGGCATTGAGGCAGTGGTTCATGCAGGACAGCGCTTTCTGGGCCCTGGCCCTTCCCCTCATGCTGTCCCTTTTTTTGCCATTGCTAAAACTGAAATCCACATCAGCAAGGTATTCAGCAAGTCCCGGGGGGACGACATACTGTACATCCTGGGTATGTCTTCCCGGAGTGGCATTATTCCTGTAGATACTTGCCATGGATGGTTCGAACCGGGAGTCATGGGCGGGAAGCTCCTGTCCCCCCACGTGGATGGCATACTTACCACAACCCCTGCCTATCCTCTGGGAAGCTGCTTTTACGCCGTCGGCCAGGACACCTCCAAAGCCGTCCCGTCCGGCTATCTTTTCCACCAGCTTCACGATGGAGGCATGGTTGCCCCAGGTAAGCTCTATGCCGTCAGTATCACTTTTATCCAGGATGCCTTCTTCATAACACTGGATAGCAAAGGCTGCAATTGCTCCCGCAGATATGGTATCCATCCCGTACCTGTTGCATATGTCATTACATTTTATAACCGATTCAAAATTGGTATTCAGGCAGTAACTGCCCAGGGCACTGGCGCTTTCATATTCCGGTATATGTGACTCCTCTTCCAGCCTGTAGGGCCCCCTGTCAAGCCTGACATTACCCCAGTCAGCCACCGGGCACCTGTAGCAGGACTTCCTGCGGGTTATATATCTGCTGATATTCTCATAGGAATACTCTGATATATCGCCCATTTCGGGCAGGCTTCCGTACCAGTTTTTTACCGGTGCATCCCCGTTTTCAAATCCCGTTTTTATATACCCCGGAGTCCCGGTGGTGCTGTAAAAATCCGAAGCACCCATGCCGTCCCTGAACTGGCCTATGTATTTGCGGCGCAGAGCCTTTACTTTTTCCTGGTCATCGACCCTGAGCCTGCTGCCCCCCAGCACTACCACCCCTTTTAGTCTCTTGGACCCCATAAGGGCCCCCAGGCCGGACCTGGCGGCCACCCGACCCTTGGCAGTTACTACGGAAGCTATAAGTGACTGCTTTTCACCTGCCGGTCCTATGCAGGCAACCTCTGCCTTTGCACCGTATTTTTCCTTTATAATATCCTCGGTCCTATAAGTATCCATTCCCCACAGGTCCCGGGCATCATACAATTCATACTTTCCCTTTTCCAGCAGCAGGTACACCGGCTTTCTGGATATACCCCTGAAAAATACCCCGTCAAAACCTGACCTTTTAAGCTGGGGTCCAAAAAAGCCGCTGCCGTTGGCATCCCCCCAGCATCCTGTCAGGGGTGATTTTCCCACCACTATGTACCTCGATACATAGGGAAGGTCATTGCCGGTAAGCACGCCGGTAAGTATGCCCAGCATATTATCAGGTCCCAGGGGATCGGCTCCTTTTGGTATCCTGTCAAACAGCAGCCTGGCACCCAGGCCGTATCCGCCTAAAAAATCCCTTAATGTCTGTTCTCCGATGAACTCCTCATCGAATGTTCCGCTATCAAGGTCTATGAATAATACCTTTGCTGAAAAACCTCCCATATATACCCCCGTGATCCTCCTTATAATAATGCCCGCCAGGACCGGTCTTAAGATGAAATATCAAGTGACTTTCTGATATACTCTTTGGTAAAGGGACAGACAATAATGCATTTACCGCAGATGGTAGAATCTATACCTGCCTTTTGGGACCTCTGCCTGGCTGTATCACGGCATTTGAAAGCATCAAAAAAATCATCTCTTCTCTTACCGATATCCCAGTCCCGGCCGCTGGCGGCGGCAGCGGGACATTCATCCACACAGGTCCTGCACTCACCGCACCTGGATCTGTCCACCGGCCGGGCCCCGGCTGCCTGGTCCAGGTCCGTAAGTACTGAATTGAGCCTCACTGCTGACCCGAACTTACCGGTCACCAGCAATGCCGTCTTGCCTATCCATCCCAGGCCGGCCCTGGTAGCTACAGTCTTATGGGGAAGTGATGAGCACAGGTGGGTGGACCCGGTAATGTCTTCCGTGGGCTCCAGTTTAAGGGCCCGGAAGCCATATTTTCCGAGGATACCGGCTGCTGTGTCACCCAGCCTGCTTAAAAGGGAATTGACCCTCTTATATTCACGGTAATATTCCCTGGTGGGACCCTCTTTGATATCCCTTATGATATGGGGGTCCAGGGCGGCAGCAATGGATATACCGCCTGTCAGGTCACTCCCAGATGATGATGCCAGATCTCCCATGCGGGCAAAACCTACCATGGAGGCACCGTTTTGGAGCAGGACTTCCTCTATTTCTTTTTGCAGACCCTCTTTATTACCAGTCATTCAAATGTAATACATCATTGCCGTTAAAAAATATTCTAACATAGTCACATGATAAAACACCACCAGGCCATGATAAAATAATGACCCTGTGTATGTAAGGCTTTCTTAAAAAAGGACAGGATGTCTATACTTTTTCTTTTTCCTGGATATCCCCGCTTACTTTTACAGTAATATCATCCACTGGTATATTTTTTCCCGATGCTGCCAGGGCATCGCGGACAGGCCTCACCATACCGAAGCAACAGGGTACTTCCATATGGAGTATTGTAATAGACTTTATATCATTATCCTTTAATATCCCGGTTATCTTATCCCGGTAAAAACCTGCATCATCAAGCTTGGGGCAGCCCACCAGCAGTATCTTATCTTTGACAAAGTCCCGGTGGAAGTTGCCGTAGGCAAAAGGGACACAGTCGGCAGTGATCAAAAGATGGGCACCGTTAAAATAGGGTGCATTTTGGGGTACCAGGTGTATCTGTACCGGCCACTGCCTCAGCTCAGACTTCTGCCTGGCTCCGGGGCCCCGGTCATCTGTTCTTTTTTCTTCCCTCATATCCCTTACGCTGGACCCGGGACAGCCGCAGGGAAGCTTATCTGATGCCTTTTCCTGCACAGGGTTTTTAATGCCTTTTTCCTTAAGATAATCAGCAGCCTGCTTTAAAAATCCGGACTCCCCGTGGTCTTTAAGGTGTTTAAGGTGTGCCTCAATGACATTGGGCCCCTGTTTTACAATATTTTCCATCACCTTTGCCTCATCATAGGGTTCTGCTTCCCTTTTGATGACAGATATGGCATCCTCCGGGCATTCACCGATGCAGGCACCCAGCCCGTCGCAAAAAAGGTCACTTATGAGCCGGGCTTTGCCGTCGATTATCTGTAGTGCCCCTTCGGGGCAGCCGGGTATGCAGTTTCCGCATCCGGTACATTTTTCTTCATCTATGGTTATGATATCTCTTTGTGCCATTTTCCTTACCCCCTTGCTGCAGGCTGCTAAAAAATATTTATAAAAACCTTATTTGGTATTATTATACTACTATTACTATAAAATTAGTAGTAATAAGAAAAAGATTATGTTCCGGTGCAGGACTGTCTAGACAAACTTCTGTACCACGTCTTTTAAGCTGTCTCTACCTCCCACATTTCCGGGGAAGATTACATAGGGTATCCCGGGAAACCTGGTCTCATTTCCCAGTATGATAAGGGGGACCCCGTTTATCACCTGTCCCAGGACGGTGGCTTTCTTGAGTTTCAGGGCCTTTACCGCTATGTCAAATGAAGTGATGCCTCCCTTGGCGATTATAAAGCCGGGGTCATCTTTTATGCTTTCTACTATATGTACCAGTGCGACCGAAACTGTGCGGGGGATATTGATGTTTCCTTTTACAGGTGCTAAAAGCTTCCTGGAAGTATACAGGACTGTGAGGTTTTTATTGATACTGGCGTTAACAGCTGCCCTGCACCTTTTTATTTCTTCTCTTAGCGCATCCTGGTCCGGTGTCTTGGTGACATCAAACTCAACAGCTGCTGCATCCCTGAGGGCCAGTAGTCCTTTGAGCTGCAGGGTAGTCTTTTCCACATGTGATCCGATTATTACCAAGCCTTTTCCCGAAGGATTTTTTATATTCTTCTTAAGCTCGACTCTGGAAATATTATCTTTGTCAGGAATACCGGCACGCACTTTTACCAAAGAGGCAGCCGAGCGTATTATGAACCTCCTGCCGTCTTTCTCTGACAGGATGAGTCCGGTTATAAAAGCAGTAAGGTCCCTGTAGTGTCTGGCATTGACTATTATTTTCCTGAAGCCGGTAAGACTGCTGAGCCTTTTTCTGATCTTTTCCGGACCTCCTCTCCTTATATCCTCTATGGAGATGCTGGCCACCTCACTGGCTTTGTAGCGGCCCTCTGTCTTCTCCTCTATATATTTTTTGAGGTCTGAACTGCGGTAGCCAAACTCTTTGTCGCGGGAAAACTCAGTCTGCGACACCGGCACAGCTTTGCCTTCCTCCATCAAATAATGGACATCTCCTTCGGTATATCTGCCCGTCTCGAAGAAGGAAAAGCATAGTATCTCCCCGTCGACCTTCCTCCCCGAACCCTCAAGCACTTCCCTTATGGTATCTGTCTCCAGGGGATAGTTGCCCCTGAGGGTGGAATCGCTTCTGCTGATTATCTCAAAATCGGTCCCTGCCGCATCAGAGCAGCCTATTATCCTCTGGCATATGGCCTTATTTATATCCCGGACCCTGCCCCTGTCCATGGCCCTGGTATTTGTCAGGATAAAGGAAAGCCTGGGAGCAGAGGTGAAAATATCCTGTATGTCTTTTTGGTCATATGTGGTATATACGGGGACATCATGGACTGTCTGGATCCCGGTGGGATCGTCATCAAGGACGATGATCTTCTTTTTGTCTTCTCTGAGGGCTCGGAATAGTCCTGTATCCAGTTCTGCCATAATTTATCTCTTGAAATACTGGCGGCAAGATGAAACCTGGCCTTCAATATTTCATGGTGCCCTTACCTAGGGGTATATCCCCCTCAGCTCCACTGCCTCAGCTACCCTCTCTACGCCCAGTATGGTGGCCGCCCTTCTCATCCCTACTTTTCTCTTTTTTGCCAGCTCATAGACTTCATAGAAAGCTTTCTCCATTATATCCCTGAGAGACAGGTCCACTTTCCTCTTGGACCAGAAATAGGCATCATTTCCCTGTACCCATTCGAAGTATGATACGGTTACGCCTCCGGCATTGCACAGGATATCGGGTATTATAAAGGTGCCCTTGTCATCCAGTATCTTGTCGGCCTCCAGGGTGGTGGGGGCATTGGCCCCTTCGGCTATAAACTTTGCCCTGATGGAATCGGCATTTGACTTCTTTATCTGGTTTTCCAGGGCTGCCGGGATGAATATATCACAGGGCAGGCTGAATATGCTGTCCCTGTCCATTGTCTCGGCTTTCTTGTATCCGGCAACTGTTCCCTTTTCCAGCACATGTTCGTATGCCCGGTGGGGGTCTATACCGTTTCTGTTATATATGGCTCCCCCTACATCTGACAGGGCCACTATACTGAATCCCAGGTTATGCAGTATCCTGGCAGCGTGGGAGCCCACATTGCCGAATCCCTGCACGGCTATGTCTAGGTCTGTAGAGTCTATATGCTTCACCTTCAGGGCTGATAGTATGGAGTACACCACTCCCCTTCCGGTAGCCTCTTCCCTGCCCTGGGAACCGCCCAGCGCTATGGGCTTTCCCGTGACTACACCGGGAACGGCATAGCCCTTGTCTATGGAATAGGTGTCCATTATCCATGCCATTACCCTGGCATTGGTGCCCACATCGGGGGCAGGTATGTCACGCTCGGGGCCTATGATATTTATTATCTCAAATATATACCGCCGGGTAAGGTTCTCTAATTCCCGGGGAGAAAGTTTCCCCGGGTCGACCCGGACACCGCCCTTGGCTCCGCCAAAGGGGATGCCCACCACGGCACATTTTAAGGTCATGAGCAGGGCCAGCGCTTTTATCTCGTCCAGGTTAGTGTCGGGATGGTACCGTATACCGCCCTTGGCAGGGCCCCTGTTTATGTTGTGCTGGACCCTCCAGCCTTTATACAGGACCAGGTCTCCGCTGTCCTTTTTTATGGGGATGGATACTTCTACTATCTTTCTGGGCTCTTTGATATATTCCTTTAAGCCCTCGGAAAGGTGGAGGGTCTCCATGACCGCATCCAGCCGTTCCCTGGCCATGTCCCATACCGATTTTTTCTGCACCGGTGTCATATTAACCGTTCCTTTAAACTAGTGTATGTCTAATTATCACAAGCAGGGCCTTAAGTACATCTTAGGGATAGATCCCCCTCAGCTTTATAGCCCTGGCAACTCTTTCTACTGCCAGGAGTGAGGCTGCCGTCCTCATATCCACCTTCTTGTCCTCTGAAACCTTGTATACCTCATAGAAGGCCTTGTCCATGATATCCCTGAGCTTTAGCTTTACTTCCCTTTCCGACCAGAAGTAGGACAGGTTTCCCTGCACCCATTCAAAATAGGATACTGTGACCCCTCCTGCATTGCACAGGGTATCGGGAATGACAAACACTTTGTTTTTAAGGAGTATCTCTTCACCCCTGGGGGTAGTG
>Ga0180438_10011281_pt1 | contig 10816 bp, 16 predicted proteins | sample SS_ome_12_FD_132455 | JGI IMG/M metagenome (GOLD analysis project Ga0180438, IMG submission 132455) | Hypersaline lake sediment archaeal communities from the Salton Sea, California, USA - SS_3_D_2 metaG | ecosystem: Environmental > Aquatic > Non-marine Saline and Alkaline > Hypersaline >... | reverse complement strand
CCCGGGGGGGGGGGGTGGATAAAATTTAACCCCCACACACACACGCGCGAAATAGTCAATTAAACAACATATCTTGGTTCTTTAGTTACATCTTTATGATTTAATGATTCTATTAGGGTAAATATTATTATTAAAATTAACGTAGATGAAAATTGTATGTGAAAGGGTGTAAAATAATAAAAAGATGGTATCACGTATTTGACTATATCAGACCAAATAATTCCCCAAAAAAATAAATGACTAAGATAAATAATTGCTTTAAAACTAAAAGAAATTATTTTATTTATATATATTATACGATTGTATGCTTCAGGTAATAGTGTGTTAAATAATATATATTGAATTACCATACTTCCGAATATTACTAAGAGATAATATATTCCCGATATTTGATAATTCTCTAGTATTGTTTGAAACTTTATGTTATATATTATTAAAGCTGAGATGAATAACAACATCCAGTAGTAAGAGCCAATATACAAAATACAACGACCAACATTTTGTGCTTTTCTTTTTTTATATTATAAGGGTCATTTTTAATATTATGTAAAGATAGATAAAATATAATTGCAACTATTATTAAAAAGGAAGAAATCCAGATACAACTTTGTATAAAATCGGGGAGAGAAAGAGAATAATAAAATGGCATAGTAAAAGTTAATGTTTGGTTGAACAATATATCTTCTTTAGGAATATCCATCATTAAAGTAAGAAAAACAAATTCTAAACCCAATAAACCGACTGCTATGTTTAATTCTTGATTTACTCTTTCAGACATACAAGTACTCTCGATTATGGAGTTATTTAACTTTTAATTAAATTTGCTTATTGCCTTTACAGAGATTGCCGATGTATTATTTATTCTTCACACGCGATATACGCGCGTGCGAATTCTGATTTTATCATCTTACATAAAATCTTATAGTATCCTATTTTTACTTTTTAAAACGTTTCTTTAGTTTCTTTATTGTATTATCATTGAGCTTTTCAATTTTTTCCTGTGGTCGCCTACCCCAGGCTTGGTCGATAATAATATACCCGTTCTCCATCAATACCGCATTACTAGCTCCATGTCTTGAAGTTGCGTCACTAATATTTTTCTCACTCGCACGCCATGATCTAACTATCCCAGTAGCAGCCAGAAAGTAAACCTTAGTAAAAGGATCAGGAAAAAATTCTTGTGTCATTAAGTACTCACAGGCACAATGTCTTCTTTTTCATTTAATTCCTTAAGAATTCTAAGAACTAAATCAACGTTAAGAGCAAGGTCGAAGATGATGTCACTTGTTTTTGCGCCATAGTGCTCTGAGATATACTCAAGGATTAGCTCTCTTGCGTCTTCAGGAGGTATCTCTCTCAATTCTATTGTACTTTTATCATTTACTATAAGTTTACCTGATACCGAGTCGCTAAAGTTAGGTATAGTATAATTTCCTTGAGAGTCCTTTTCTGCTGTAATTTCAAACTCACCGGGTCCTTGGATAATTATTTGATTACCTTCATCAGTTGACGATTGAATATCAACATTAACAATAGTGATATCAAAAGTTTTACTTCGTGTTGATTGCTCTGTTTGAATTGTCATTCTACTCCTCAGTTTCTGGTGGGATTATACCAATAACGTTATTAGACCTAACTGTGTAATTTGGCAACCCAGTAATTTCATCAGAAGTACCAGTTTGTTCAAAAATTGCTTGTACAACTGTTTTAAATTTAATAATTGCACCATTAGGGAGTTTATAATGATTCCAATCTTCGTTTATTACTTCAAACTCTACAGATTTATATGTGGTATTTGACATTTTAATCTACATTCCCCATTAAAGGATAATTTTTTCTCATATAAGGTTTCGCGCGCGCGATTGGGAAACGCGCCGTGTATATAAGGATTACAAAATCATCGACAATAATGTTGAAAGTCTAACTAGAGAATGGCTTAGGAGTAAGTTAGGGATGGTAAACATAGTGGAGAAATTAGAGAGAAGCGCGATGTGTTTGAGTGGTTCGCGAGACAAAGATGGCGTAGCTAGACCCTGCGCACAAAATTATTTTTTACAGAAAAAAAATGGTGAATAGACTACTGTAGGAATCCAGCTCGTCATTTGTCCCCGAAGATATTTCGCTAGCAGCTGGACTTCTTCCTTGATCAGTGTCTCCAATGTCTGGCGGTGGCCATGCGCGCGCGAAACAAGTAAATTATCGCGCGCACAAGAGAAAATTGAAATTAAGGATGTAATTTGGTGGTAGGTTTATCTAGAAATTCTAAAATTAATGTATGAAGGCACTCATATGATGCTTGTAATACATCATTATTTTCAGTCATACTTGGATCAGAAAAACACCCATGAGCAGTTATATTTCTTACAAGATACAGTAATTCTATTACATCAGCAAATAGACCTTTAGCAAAAGTTTGCGCTCTCAGAAGTTGACCAAAATTTTGTTGAATAAATGGCATTAAATGCCTAGCATATGGAGATTTTCTTGTTTTTGGTTTTAATTTCGGATCCATATACAGAATATTACCTATTGATTTTATACCGAATTCTTCCAAGACTGTCTGAACTGATTTTTCATCCAAAACTATACCAGTTGAGCTAGCCAAAAATTGCCTTAGCGAGCTGTATGCAGCTCTGTATGTTAACTGAGAAATGTGCATAGTTGCTATGCTCTTACTACTACTATGCGATATAGTAGGTTTATCGTTTCTATTTCCACACCATATACGATTTTTTACTGTAGGATTGGTCCACGCAAATTGAATAAATCTTGTTATCACATTATCTAGTGTATATAATGCATAACCATATACCAGTTCATCAGAAGAATTACTAATTGACGAAAGTAATGGATTTAAAACGTCTCTCTTTCTATCGCATAATTTCCAAAATGCTTTGACGATTTTGAATCGTTTATCTAACTCTTTAATATAATTAATAGCTGATCTATCTGAACTAGGATTTTTATGGTGTTTTTCATAATAGAATTCATTATACCAACTATTGAAACTAGTCCATACTCCAGCATAATGCGGGAAGTAACTTATGTTTGCAGTTTTATGCCAATTTAGTAATTTTTTTTTCGAGGACATTTTCACAATCAATTTTTATAGTTTTACATTTAACTATTTGTGCGCGCAAGTTAGGCGAGTTCTAATAATCAGATGTAATCGTGAACACGCGCACAATTAGTAGCGAAGCATACTTTGAACGCGCGCGTGCACATCTCAAGGCTTACTAATAACTACTCTGGGTATCCAGAAATCTCTTTCACCTCGCAGATATTTAGCAAGTAGCAGGGCTTCCTCGTTGATCAGCGTCCCCAAGGTCTGGCGTTGACCGTGCTTAATCCTCGGAACATCAACCATATCCTCGAATAATTCATCAAGACCTCTCTCCAGCTCTCTCGTCTTTGAGCCATTCAGATACTCCCGTTTACTCCAACGCTTCCGGGTAGTTCGTTCATCCTTCATAACGAAGTCTTTAGGCTTGAGGCCTTGACAGAACTCAATGACAAAGTCGTCCACAATATATCTGTACAGCTCCATAAAGTCACACACCAAAGAAGGCTTACCATGTTGCTCGGAGTGTATGAAACCCAGGTAAGGCTCCAGCTTTGCTCCTAGGATGGCTCTGTGAACTCTCCACTTCAACATCGTGTAAGCCAGATTGAAGATGTTGTTAATACCATCATAGGCCTTGAACTTCTTACGCCTCTCAGGTCTCAGCTCCTCAGGTAGAAGCCTGAAGACCTGCTCGAAGTACTTCTCCGTGAACTTACCTTCAAGGGATATGAGCTTCCTTCTAACCTTGTTTAGTTCCTCGGACTTTACTCCGCTCAAGGCCACCTTGACCTTTGTGAGTTCATGCTGCAATAGACCATATTTCTTCAGGACCTGGTTCTGACCCTCTATCTTCCCATAGACAATTCTCTTGGCAACCTCAATTCCCTTCCCATTGCTGAGGGCATCATACTGGCAGATACGAGTCTTGACATGGCTGTCATCGTCAAGGCTCCTGAGCATAGCGACAGGTTTCCCTTTCTGAGTCATCACCATCACGTCTACATCCCAGAACCCGAGAGAGGCCAATGCACCGGTTGAAACCATGTTACCGCTTCTCAGAACCACCTCGCTGATCTCATTCTCGAAGAGAGGATACTTCTCCTCATTCCCCTTCCTGTCCCTGAGGACGAAGCATCCCTTCTCCATCCCCAGATAGGAGCCGTAGCCATCCATCACGATCTTCTGAGACCTAGCCTGATTCATTGTTCTCCCTCTCGTATGATAACCACCTGTCCTTTTCTTCTCTAGATACAATGGTTCTAACATACTTCATTATTTCAGGATTAGATCTTATTTCATTAAGAACTTCATGAGGAGTAATTTTTTTTTCCCCTTTCTCAGTAAAATATTTATCCTCAACCAAGGTCTTGAATATAATATCTAGATTATATATCGAATAAAGAGGTTGAGCTTCACGTCCATTTTCTTCAGGCTGAAATCCCCATACTAATTTTAGTTCTTTTTCTTTCTTGGTCATAGCATAGAACATTTTAGCCACTAAATCAGCACCCGCATACCTCATCAACTCCGGTAAAAGGACATTATTTATAATCAGTTTACGGTCCGCTGAATAGACCTTCTTCTCTTTTACTTTATCCCAAGTTAAGAATATCTCATCACTGCTCAGCATTTTCTTTAGGTGTCTTCCCACTGTCCCCCTAGGCAAACCAGTGTCTTCCAATATTTCCCCGAAAGTCAAGCTGCCCCTTCGAAGTTCCTTGAGTATTATCTCCTTGTTCACGGCCCCCACTTTAGTTCGAGGTCGATTTTCACTCATTTGGGTTTCCTCGCTTATTACTGATGAGATAAAGTATCACTTGCGGATATTTAAGCGTTCGGATTCGATACAAAATATCAATGAAATAATATAGTCTCAGGGGTAATACTTTAATTCATGTGTGATCGATGTTTGAGCGGGTGTGAACAGTGAAAGAACACATGCTTGCTACACGCGTTGGACAGAGCATCTACAATTCAGTTCAGACATTGACACGAGGATTGGACATCAGCGTATCTGAGTACCTCAGAAAAATAATATTGACGGATCTTGAGTCTCGAACACTTCTCAGAGATGAACTCAGGCGTGTAACAGGTCCAAAGCATCATATGAAAAACAAGGGAGGTGAGAACTTTGATTGAACCGAGTAACCCTATTTCCCCCAAAAAAAGGGTACCAGGGGTAACCATTTCTCCGTTGAGAAAGGGTTACCTGATCAAGCTTGAGCCCCTGCAGAAGATGATAAAGTGCGCTATAATCAGCACCCACATCATGGGAGCGAACACGAGAGAAGGGTGCTGAAAATGGGTGAAAAGATCACCACAGAAATCAAGCGTAGAGAGAAGACCCATGACAGATTCAAGGCCATCATCCATTTCGAGGACACTCCGGCACAGCTAGAAATACAAGCCGATAAAACGGAGATGAAGGTACGGGACTTAACGAAGAACCCGAACAAGTTCAGCTTCGGAAAAGTAGTCGCCAGAAACGGGAACTCAGCTGAGTTCTACATGTACCCAAAAAACAGCCTGGAACATACATTCGTGTCATTTAAGAAGGGATTCACGGCTAAAACAGGTGTCTTCATACTAGATCATCGCAGATTAAGGGAATTCATCAATATTATGATGAGGATACGCTATTTCCTAGGCCTGTCAAAGGAAAGGAGGCTGAAATTTCTTCGAAAGAAAGGGTTCCCGGCTAATATTGATATTACTAGAGGATATGAGGAGCAATGAAGGAAAATAACTTTGACCCTCAGGACACGGATGACATCTTTCAGCTGTTTAAGCTAAGTGTGGATCGTAGACAGTATCCCCCTAAATGTCTCTCATGCGTGTATGAGGGGATATTGTACTGCCATTTCTGGTCTAGGGGTTTCAGGTGTGAGGTTTTCGACAAACTCGAAGAGGTTCACAAACTTGAGCTGTTACTCGCTCGGAGGTGACTTAAGTGGTTAAACGGCTGTCTGTCTACGGTGACTATGAGACAACAGAATGGGTCACGGTCAAGCAACGATCATGGATTCAAAGAGTGGATGGTGTCTGGCAGAGGTACTGGAAGAAGACTAGGGTACCGGTAACAGTTGAGAGAAGTGGCAGATACGAGTTCACCGGTACTGGTAAAGACCTCTACAGGGCTGTGAAGCTGGCTCACCACTACATGCCCAGGGGCTACGTGGAGGTGGATGCCAGGGACTTCCTTGAGAACCCTGAGGATTACGGTGTGCTCGGGGAGTGGGTTGATCGTGACATCGAATCATAATCCCCTCCTTGGATTCACTGACGATGAGACTGTGATGCTGGACTTTGATGACACCCATTTCAGGGATGTGAGGTACTGGGCGAGACGGGTCGCCCATTTTTTTGATCTCGGCGGCTTCCTGATTTTGAAGTCGAGTGAGAATAATTATCATGTGGTTTTCAACCGTAGGGTTGACTGGTCGGAGAACATGAGCATTGTGGCCTGGGTCTCCCTGTACTCTAACAAAGAGGGTATGCGGAAGTGGTTTCTCATGCAGTGTATAAAGGGAGCCTCCACTCTGAGAGTTGGACCTAAAGGCTGTAAGTCTTCGCCTAGGATCGTTTACCGTGAAGATGAGCAAGATGAGCAGATAATGGGATTCCTTGAAAAACGAAAGAATATTAAGAATTGTATAAAATATTTTTAAAAATTTATAATTAATTACACGATAATTTTTTATTTTATTTATTATTAAAATTTACATAGAATGACAAGTACAATTACGATCCTTTGTTCACAAGGAATTGTTATGGCAGCAGATAGTAGAATAACTTTAGTCGACAGAGAAACGGGCGCGATTCAAGGGATGATTGATGATATAAGGAAAATATATCGTGTTAAAAAAAATAATATAGGAATTTCTTATTGGGGATTAGCTACTATCGAAGGAAAATCAATGCTTGAATTTCTAGAAGAGTTAGAAAATGAAAGAATAGGTGATGAAGATAATGTAGATTCTATAGCTAGAAAGTTAGTAGATTGTCTTCAGAAGATAAAACCTCCTATTGACACAAAAATGGGGTTACATATAGCTGGATATTTACAAGAAAAAGAGAATTATTATCCTAAACTTAGACATGTTTTTCATGAAAATTGGCATTCCGCAGGTAAATTTACGAATGAGGATTGCCATATAGAATTTCATCAAAAAGGAAAAAAAATACGCTTTCCTTCATATAATTCATATCCTGTTTTATTTAATGGTGATAATAATATCGCAAATTGTTTATTTAATTATATACCTATTATTAGTAATCAAAGAATAAGATCGGATTTGATAACTCTTGATGAATCTTTAGATTTAGCTGAAATAATTTTAAGTTTAGCTATACAGAGATTAAATTACTACTTTAATCCGGAGGGAAATAAAATATATAAATCTGTAGGAGGTAAAATTTATATAGCAAGAATAAGACCCAAAATAGGTTTTGATTGGTATAAAGAATGATTTTATGAGTAATTTTACAATAAAATTGGTGGAAAAGTATGTCTCGAAAAATATGTCCAAATTGCGGATATGAATTACATTATGAATCAAAGAATAATTTTATTGCAAAGAGTACATATCAACCAGGTTCTATAGACATTTTTAGTCCAAAATTTCAAAGTATGTACATTTGTAAAAAATGTGGATACATTGAATACATACATGAAGAATAATAATTATGTTATTTATTTTTGTATTATTTCAACATTATTTGGAAATAAGTTTGTAATACTATTTTTAAAATCATCAAATAATTGTTTGCTTTTAACATCACAAATTACTGCTATAGCATTTTCTTTAGCTTTATAATACCTTAAAATTTGACCCACTAATCTATCATATTCAGATTTATTTGGATTTTTCTTTATTTCTATAGGGAAGTTATTATTTACTAATAAATCTGTTTTAGATTCAAGCGCTTCTAATCTTACATGACACCCATGTTTATATTCTAAATAGGATTTTAAATCCATTTGATATCCTTCTTCATATCTATGTTTTTTTGATGGTGTCCATTTATTAACAATTAAAACCATATTTGTAAATTCATTTATAAATGGAATAATAATTTCTTCTTTTTTCACATCTGGTTTAAGAGGTATTTTTACAGGACGCGCAGGAGATAATTTTTTGTATTTTCTTATATTATTAGTTAAAGAAATCTTTTTTAATTCCATTCTTTTATATTGGTCATTTGTTAACACTTTTTTTGCTAAAGATCTAAATTCTCTTGTATTGAAATTTCCTGAATATGCAAAGATGGCTGTATCTTTACCGTCAAATCCTTCATCATCGTATATTTGTTCATATCTTCTCAAAAAGTCATTCATATGCTCTAAAGAAACATTCCCCTCCACAAAATACAAATAAACAGCATCAAAACCAAAACTCAATAAGCCTTCCCTATCCTTTACAAAATATGCCCATTTAGCTAATTTTGTAGTTCTTTGTTTCTTTTTTTCAAATCCTTTAGTGCGATATTCTCTCAATAATTTATTAAAAACCATACGATTACCGATCTCATATTTTTATATTAAAATAAAAAATTTATGCTTTAATTCGTTTCCCTAAACATCATTCGAAAAATTAGAGTTCCCAGGTACTGTATTAATGATCTCTTGAGATTGGCGTATGCATATATAGTAACAATTATATGTTATTTACTGAAAAATGATTCAAAACGAAGTCTTAACCTATACAGGGACTGTTGTCATTATTATTGGTGTGTTAATTTTACTAGTATCGGGAAAACCAAGTGAGAAAAAACGCCAAATATATAAGGATAGTCCTTTTGGCGGAATTCAGGGATATATCGTTAAACCTTTTCGTATTCAAAGAAAAGGAACTATAGCCTGCACTTTTTCAAACATTGCAGGTTCAGAGAGGTTTCGCATTTTTCTTACTGATCTATTTGCTGGTTTAAATATTGACTATACATGGGGTCCAAGATATTTCGAAATAACGGAACATGGTGAGCAGAATGTTCTTGTTGATATTGGGAGCGGTGATTATGCTCTTGTCATTGATAATAGGAATTTAGATGTTTCTGGAAAATTCTCAATAGAATTTACTCACAAGGAATATCCACAAGAGAAATATGCTGCCTGGGGACTCGCACTAATAGAGATAGGAGCATCTATGAGTCTAGTAGGAATTGCCCTCTAATAGCATACATAATAATTTATGAAAAACATATTAGTAAAAATAGACATTATTGATGGAAGTATAATAATGATAAATCAACATGATGAAATATTCTACATAATTTTATGAGACAGTCGTGGGGGAAAAGTCGTCGAAAGTGTGTGTGTGTGTGTGTGTGGGGGATAAAATTTAACCCCCAAACCCACACACATATTCTTAATTAATCCAAAGTAATCCAAATAGAGCTATAGCCGGTATCACAACTGAGATGATGACCTCATAGGTTTTTACTTGGGTGTTAATGAAAGGAATAAAAAAGGATACTTTATTCTTGTAGTTCTCAAAAGATTCCCCATACATTCCCTGTAAATAATATTCTTCTATGTTTGCCAGAAGGATATAGGCAAATAATTCAATGAACAATAAAGCTATGGTCTGAGATGGATTCAGAAATCCAATTCCAAACGTGTTTTTCAACCACCATATGCTCCAGCTTGTGAAGCCAAGAGAGGTGATTATCATCCCCAGGTATTGGGGATGTCTTACCAGCCGATACGGTCCAGATATTACTAATCCTTCATTTTTTGTAAGTTGCAGATGAATTACAGAATATATAATGAGTAAGAGACCGATAATGACTAGGGACTTCTCAGGGATTAAGAAGGTTGAAGTGAATTCAGATATTAATATGGGTAGGTTAACCTTGAGGTTTGAGAATATCATGACTAAGTGAACAGCGAATGGGAGGGTCATTATACCTGTCCAGACTGGTACTGACTGAATAAGAAAAACAAGATAGCCTGCAATCTTCAACAATCCCAGCTTAATTTTCTCAGTTCCCATTATCCTTTCCTTCATTGTACATGTCTATGCTAACTATGTTTTCCCATTGATTTCTCTGATAATGAGAATAATAGACAATGCTAGTATAGTAAATGCTAATCCAAAATTGAAGGCTTGCGTTCCTACGAGATTCCTGAGCATTAATAAAACTCCAATGAGGATTACTATCGCGTTCAAGACAATAATTCCCATTAAATTCGATTTCATGATTTATCACATTACATTTTCAAGAATTGTATATTAATCAAACTGATGCGCGCGCATTACTTGTAGCGAGCGAAGCGAACCGTCGTTCGTGGGGGTGTGTGGGGGTAAAAATTTATCACACACACGTGTACTTTCTCTCTATCTCTCTCAACACATAAAAACACAAATAAAAACACACACGAATACTTATTCAGGGCGCGCAGGGACCTCAACAGCGTTTGCGAAGCGTTTATGTTAAAGCATGGATTTTTAAATAATCATGTCCCCGGAATCACTTGTCCAACTAATTGAACAACAGATCAAGATCGAGGAAAATTTTGTAACTATGATAGATGAACAGATAAAACAAATGCAAAATGTCGCAGCAAGATTATTACTCTTAGAAACTCAAAAAGACTCTGAAAAACATGCCATCATTTTAAAAGGCATACTTGAAGTAATTAATAAAAAAGATATTAGACCAACTTGGGAAGATGTTAAAGATAGTTACATAGATAAGGAAATTGTCAGAAGGAATCTTGAAAATCATTTAAAAACAGAGACAAAAATG
>Ga0180438_10011280_pt1 | contig 10816 bp, 6 predicted proteins | sample SS_ome_12_FD_132455 | JGI IMG/M metagenome (GOLD analysis project Ga0180438, IMG submission 132455) | Hypersaline lake sediment archaeal communities from the Salton Sea, California, USA - SS_3_D_2 metaG | ecosystem: Environmental > Aquatic > Non-marine Saline and Alkaline > Hypersaline >... | reverse complement strand
GCCCCAACGCCGAGGCCGTCATGGCCCTGGCCTGCCTGGAGAACAGCCGTCTGTGGCAAAACTACTGGCTAACTGCCGACCCAGCCAGGAATTAACGCCGCCATGAAATCCGGGCAGACCCCCGCTCGACGCGTTGCTTGACTTCACAGAGCACGGGCCGTATCGTGGAACCGCTGGCACAATCCGCAATGCAACAACGCAGGAGGTCCCGACCATGACGAACCGACTTCTCTTGTTGTCGATGGTTTGCTTCGCGGCGATGGTCTTGTCGTCGTCCGCCACGGTGGCCGTCGAGGAAATCCCCGAGCACCGCCAGAAGCAGATCCGCGAAGCGGCGCCCGAGCAGCCGCGCGTCGCGCCCAAGAAGGCCCGCACGGTGTTGATCTTCAACACCCCGGACCACCTCTACGCCAAGGATCCCCACAAAGGCTACTGCGTTCCTTACGGCAGCTACGCCGTCGAGGCGCTGGGCAAAAAGACCGGCGCCTTCGAGCCGGTCATCAGCGGCGATCTGGCCATGTTTCTGCCCGAGAACCTCGGGCGGTTCGACGTGGTGGTGATGAACAACAGTTGCGGGCCGTGGATCACACCGACCGACGCGGATTTGCAGCGGGAAGCGTTCAAGAAGCATGGAGCCGACCCGGCGGCCGTCGAGCAGGTGCTGCGGAAGAGCCTGCTCGATTACGTGGCCGATGGCGGCGGAATCGTGGCCTACCATTTCGCCCTGGGCGCCAATCGCCAATGGCCCGAGTTCCACGAGATGCTCGGCGCTACCTTCACGGGCCATCCCTGGAACGAGGAGATCGGCGTGACGGCCGAGGAGCCGGACCATCCGCTGCTGGCCGCGTATTCCGGCAAGGATTTCCGGATCGCCGACGAGATCTACCAGTTCGGCGACCCGTACTCGCGCGACAAGCTGCGAGTGCTGCTCTCGTTGGATACGTCGACGACCAACATGGGCGTGAAGTGGATCCCCCGTGAGGACAACGACTTCGCGCTGGCCTGGATCAAATCGTACGGCAAGGGCCGGGTCTTCTACACGTCGTTCGGCCATCGCACCGAGCTGTTCTGGGATCCGGCCCTGTTGCAGTTCTACCTCGATGCGATCCAGTTTGCGGCCGGCGATCTGGCGGCCCCGATGACCCCGCGGGCCGAGCGCCCGGTGCGGTCCGGGCCGGGACCGACGCCGCCGGAGGTGCGCCGGGCCAAGCTCGAGGCCAAAAGCGTTCCGGTGCCGTCGAAGCAGCAACTCCAGCAGATCATGGCCGCCGCGCCGGATCGGCCGCCCGTCAAGCCGGCCAAGCGGCGGCGGGTGCTCGTCTGGGGACACGCCTGGACCCATACGCCCAACGTCTTCGCCGAAGAGGCGCTGAAGATCCTGGCCGAGAAGACGGGCGCCTTCGAGGCGGTGGTAAGCGACGATCCGCGGCTGTTGCTGGGCGATCGCCTGCCGCCGTTCCACGCCCTGGTGATGAACAACATCCACGAGCGGGACCCGTTCCTGCCCGCGGATTTCGCCCAGCGAACGCCGCTCGGCAAGGAGGCCGCCCGGAAGTTCGACCAGGCCGTCAAGCAGAGCATTCTCGAATTCGTGGCCGGCGGCAAGGGCATCGTGGGCATCCACGCCGCCACCGCGGCGCTGCAGAACTGGCCGCAGTACGGGGAGATGATCGGCGGCTTTTACGGCGGCCATATCCTCCAGGACGTGACCATCAAGCTCGACGAACCCGACCATCCGATCAACGCGTGTTTCAACGGGCAGCCCTGGAAAATCAACGACGAGATCTACATCTTCCGCGAACCGTACGCGCGGAAGAAGCTTCGCGTGCTATTGAGCCTGGATCTGGGTCAGATGGACGACCCGGGCAAACGACCCGACAAGGACTACGCGGTCAGTTGGGTGCGCAACCACGGCGAGGGGCGCGTGTTTTACACGACGCTGGGACATTGCGAGCCGGTCTACGCGAATCCGCTCTTCTTGCGCCACCTGTTGGCCGGCATTCAGTTCGCCGTGGGCGACTTGCCGGCGGATGCGGCGGCCGGAGGCGGGGGCCCGTGAGGAGACTAGCCGGGGACTGTCCCGATTTTCGCGAAGCGAAAATGGGACTGTCCCCTTCGCACACCGGAACGTGTCAACCAACAAGCGGGAGACAACCATGCTGAAACGTGCCATTCTCGCCGCGTCGCTCGTTGCTCTTCTGACGGGCGTCGGCCGTACCGCCGAGGAACCGGTATTCTACGTGGGCGTTTGTGCCCACTTCGGCCAGAACAAGGGGATCCCTCCCCTGAATCTGGCCCTGATGAAGGCGGCCGGCATCAATTCGCTCCGCGACGAGCTGAGCTGGGGCGGCGTGGAACGACGTCCCGGAGAATACGCCGTCGCGGCGCACCAGTCGGCCGCGTTTCGCCGTGCCGCCGCGTTGGGCATCGAGCCGATGCTGATCTTCGACTACGCCAATCGGCTTTACGACAGGGGCGATCGGCCCCGGTCGCCGGAGGCGCTGGAGGGTTACGCCGGCTACGCCGAGTTTCTGGTGAAGCACTTCGGCTCGGACGTCTCGCTCTACGAAGTCTGGAACGAATACGACATCGGCATCGGCATGCCCGAGCCGTTCCGCAAGGGCGGCTCGCCCGAAGATTACGTGAAGATGCTCAAGCAAGTTTACCCCCGGCTGAAAAAGCTGGCCCCGAAGATCACCGTGATCGGCGGGGCGTGTACCAGCGGCGCCGTGCATCGCGGCTGGCTCGAAGAGATCGTCAAGCTCGGCGCGCTCGATGCCTGCGACGTGCTCTCGATCCACGCCTACAACTATAGTGCCCCCGCAGCCGATCGCACGCCGGAGGCATGGTGCGGCTGGATGCAGCGAGTGCACGAAATGCTGCGGCGATACAACCGGGACCGGGAGGTGCCGATGTTCGTCACGGAGATGGGCTGGCCGACCCACGTGGGCAAGCCCAACAGCACGTCGCCGGAGCTATCGGCCTCGTACCTGGGCCGTCTCTACCTGCTGGCCCGTACGTTGCCGTTCCTGCGCGGCGTGTGGTGGTACGACTATCAGGACGACGGTTGGAACGCCGAGCACAACGAACACAACTTCGGCCTCCTCCGGCCCGATCTGACGCCCAAACCGTCGTACTACGTGATGGCCGACGTGGCGGACCTGGCCAGGCGGGGCGAGTACCTCGGCCGCGTCGAGAGCGAGGATCCGGCGCTGTGGATTCTCCGTTTCCGACTCGACGAGAAACAGGTGTGGGCCGTCTGGTCGGCCGACGAGACGCCGCGCCAGATCCTGCTTCAGAGCGGCGCGCCCGAACAGCCGCTGGTGCTCCACCAACTGGGACACCCGCCGCAACAGCGCGGTTGGGGCTATCGCGCCTGGGCCAGCAAGGGCGGCGGCAGCCGGCTCGTGCCCCAGCAGGCGGCCCTGGTCGTGGGTCATCGACCGTGGCTGATTCGCGGCGCCATGGACACGGTGCGGTTGGTCGGCGCGTCCAGCTCGCCCGGTACCGTGGCCGAAACGCAGTAGGGCTCGCGAGCGTTTAGCAGCCGCCGGCACGGCGGCTTGAAGCGGATAAACACTCGCACCGACGAGGCCACCGTACCGGCGGCCGCTAAACGGAAGCCGCTAAACGGCGGAGGTTGTTGCGCCGATTCCCGAGCCGACGGGCTACGCTTCCTCTTCGCCCGACTCGAGCAGGTCGTTATCGTATTCGTCTTCCAGCCGCAAGACCTGTTCGGCAAGCTGGGGATTCTGTTCGACGGCGCTGGAGACCTCCAGCTCCCAGGCCGTGCTGGCCGCCCGCAGGGTGTCCAGGTGCAGCGAGAGCTTGAGGATTTTCGCCAGCCGCCGGGTGACCGCCTCGATGCTCATGGGGTTGGTTCCCTGCAGGTAGCCGGGGATTTCGACCGCCAGCGAGATCATCTCCACGCCGGCCCGCTTGGCCTGTGACATCAGGTAGCTGGTGAACGAGCCGGGGCCGTGATAGCTGCTGCGCCGCACGCCGTATTGCTCCATCTCCTCCAACAACTCGGCGTCGGAGCAGCTCACGTGCAGCCGCGGCTGCCGGGTGTGCGGCACGGCCCCGCCGAACGACCCCACGAACAGAATCCGGCTGACCCCCACCCGGCCCGCCAGCTCGAAAATACACTCGCCGAAGGTCCGCCAGTGGAGGTTCGGCTCCTTGCCGACGAACAGCACCAGGTTAGCCGGCTCGTGGTAATAGAACGTGTTGTTCGGCATGGCGATGTTGTCCAACAGCCCGTCTTCCAGCTCGATGTGAGGCCGGAACAGCGCGGTCACCTCCATCGAACCGGGGAAGCTGTAGATATAGAACGGCTCGGGATCGATCTCCGCGAACGGTTCGGCGTCCAGCAGGTCCACCAATCGCTGGACCGTACCGGTCGACACGTCACCGCCGTCCATCCACCCGGTGAAGGCAAGCACCAACGTGGCGCGCTCCAGCGAGGGAGTTTCGCGGATCCGCAGCATGTCGTCTAGAGGATAAGGCATGGTTTGGTTCCATTCCGCGCGGCCGCTCGCAACGACGAACGGACGACGAACCGCATCAAAAACTACTTGACCGAAGCACCGGTCAAACTGGCGGACTCCAGACGCTCGATCAGCTCGCCGCGTCGCTCGAAAACGCGAACCCCCTGCTGGCGAATGGGAGCTTCACACTCGGCGCTGGAAAGCTCCCAGGTTTCGTTCATGAAGCTGTATACGCGACCCCAATACAGTCCCCGCATCGACTCGACCAGCCGCGCCGGGTCGTCGCACGCGGGAAAGGCTCCAATTACGTCGAAGAGGATATCGACCCAGAGGTCCGTATCGATCTGCGGCCCGTCGGGCTGGGCGAAGGTCTTCTCGACGCGCCCGGTCACGTCGCCGCTGAGATACTCCCGCAACGCGTCGCAGGTCGCCTGGAAACCCTCCAGCGCGTTGCGGCGGATCATCTCCCGGTCGACGTTCAGGTCCTGTGCGGGGGCCAGCTCCTGCAGGCCGAAGACCGGCGGTTTGCTCACCGAAGCTATCGATTTCCACGTCCTAAACGTCCCGGCCACCGTCAACAGGGCCGTGCTCACCACCTGGAGAAACATCGGGCCGAGCTTCGGGGCGCTCGGCTTGTGGACCTTCGAGCCCAGCCCGACCTGGCCAATCCGGAAACCGCCCAGCAAGGCCTGCATGGTCATGAAAATGTCGATGCCGTATTCGTGCGTGGTGCGGTGCCAGGGGACGGAGACCAGATGTTGGGCCAGCCGGGAAGAGAGGGCAAAATCACCCCCGATCGGCTGGCGAATGTCCTGGCCGAAGACGCCGTAGATCAACGGGTAGCAGATGTTGTTGGTGATCGTGCCGTCGTACTTGTGTCGCGAATAGAGCGGCGTGAGATAGTCGTATCCCTCGTCCAGAATCGGGCTGGCCATGTACTTGACCCACTCCGGCGTGATCGAGAGCAGGTCGGCGTCGACGCAAACCAAGGCCCGGACCCCCAGCGAATACGCCTTGCGAAAGGAGTTGGCAAAGTTCCAGCCCTTGCCGGGTGTGTTTTCGGGCGTGGTGATGTAGATCTTCGGCGCCGCGGTTTCCGTGCCCAGGAAGACTTCTTCGGTACCGTCCGGCGACGCGTTGTCGGCGTTGATGATCACGCTCTTGCGGTCCGGGAAGTACTTGGTGAGCCCTTGCGAGACGACCTGCGTGGGATAGGCGATCGAATCGGCCTCCTGGTAGGAGGGGATGACGACCGCAAGTTCCGCTTCAGTCACGCGGTCGCGGTTGACTTCTCTCTCGAACATTGGCCTGACCTCGCAGATTTGCTACAACCGCGTGGTGGGCCAGGCGGCCGACCAGGCGGCGACGTCGGGAAACACGGCAACCGCAATACGAGCGGTCCGTCCAGGCAGACAATTGTACGACACACCGAGGGGCGTCTGTGTATAGTCGCGCCCGCAGCGCGTGTCAAGTGAGGAAAGGAAGTATTGTCATGCGCGACTTGGACGATCTGTTCGCGGCCCTGGCCCGGAGCAAGTTCCGCCGGCGCTTTCGTCTGGGGCCGAAGGAGCGGGCGTATCTGCAGCAGAAGACGTTGCCGGTGATTCTCGACCACGGGCGGAAGTTCCTGGTCGAGCGCCTGGCCCCGGCCGAACCCCGCAACGACGGCCGCCAGACGCCCATGCGGGGCCATCCGGTGTTCCTCGCCCAACACGCCACGGCCACCTGCTGTCGCGGCTGTCTGGCCAAATGGCACTTCATTGCCCCGGGAAAACCGCTTTCCGAAGAGCAGACCGAGTACCTGCTCAGCGTGATCGAGCGATGGCTGCACCAAAAAGGGTGACAGGCACCAAACATAGGCAACGCGGGTAGTCTTTCAGTCCGCCATCTTCCCTAGCCTATCCAGATTTGGCGCCTGTCACTTTTTCTTTTCCATGATCGAACATAACAACTGGTAGGGTGCAAGAAACGACAGCGCGGTGAATTTTTTTGGAGACGCAAACTCTTTTAAGAAAACACATTACGGACATCATGCCCCCCCCCGCATGGCGGTAGAGAGCGAAAAAACGGTTGACTTCATGGAACGCTCTGGTAGATTATGTACTCTGCTACGTAAGTATACGAACCACCATGAGTGATGGATATCGTAGTGGGTAAATACGGGCCACTGTGATCTGGGATTGCAGGAGGCGGCGGCAACCAGTGGTGGATCAGGGCAGGACCATGTGAGTCGGCCTGAGGGCACTTGAGCCGTATTTGGAATCCGCATAGGGCGCGCGTCCGCGCCAACAAGAGAAGGGAGCGTGAGATGGTTACCAGTCGATGGCAGATTGCCGCGTTCGTGCTGGCTGTTTTGATCGATCCGCGTCCCTGTTTGTCGTCGGAGCCCGTGGTGGCACCGCCGAACGAGGACACCGGCGCGGCGGACCGAAACCAAGAGGTCTTCTCCCGGCTCCAGCAGATATGGGAGATTCAAAGAGACGAAATCCAAACTGCTCGTATTGAGACAACGTTCTTCCGGTATCTTCGCGGCACGAAGAAGACAGTCCTCCCGAAAGAAGCCGTTGAGGAGCTTCTCGATCAGATTCCTTTGGCCTTGAGAGACTCCGGAATCGACGGGGTGCGTGACCTGATCAAGACGCTGCCAGTCTACGATCCTTCCGATCCGGACAAATACTGGAAACGTCTTGCCATCCTTGTCGACGGTATCCGCCTCCGCAATACGATACGCTCTCTCGATGGCAGCACGCTGATTTCAGATGCCGCGTTCGACGGGGATCGAGAGGTTCAACATTGGAATGACTCCAAGCAGGTAAATGTCTATGGGGGGTCGCACTGGAAGAAATACGGCCTGAGTTCAATACGCTCCGTGCCGGGTTTTTCGTCGTCCGGAAGCGCCCCGCCGCTGACGGTTGAAGAGGGATTGGTGCGTTGTGCCCATCCCTCCGGACGCCCATCGTACGTGTTTGACGAGGAGTCCGGCCTGCGACTGGAATATCGCGTCGACAAAGACATTTTTCGTCAGTATGAACCTGCGGAGTACGCCGGGGGGATCGTGTTTCCCACGGCAAGCGCCCAAGCGACGTTTGACGGGGCTGACACCCGGATCCTCCGGCTGTTTCTGGTCACCGACGCCGAGTTCAATACGGCCTTGCCGGACAACGCGTTTGACGTAGGGGTTCCCGCAGATACGGTGGTCGTCGATTACCGCGGTGCCTCCGACAGACCGAAGACACGCAAGATGCGCGCCCCGGTAGATGACGTGGTGGCGTCCATTGATCAGTCGACCCGCCGTCCGCCCCCGCCTGAAGGCCCGAACTTCCGTTGGTGGATTATCGGTATGAACGCGTTGCTGGTCGCGGTGGCGTTGGGCTACTTGGCGTTTGCTCGGCGTCGCAGGGCGCGCGATTGAACAAGTTCGAGATCTACCGCAGACAGAGTATGAGCCGTCCCACGGCTGGCAGACACTCGGGGGGGCAGGTAATCAGGTGGCTTGGGTCATGGTGGTGTGGTAACGAGAAGAGCGCTGACAGGTTCGACGAACAACTCCATTGTGTCGAATGTACGGTGTTTTTAGCAAAGGACTTACGTCGATAGCCCCCCTGCCGAACCCACCTTGATCCGCCTGGCACTCCTCCTTATAATCTGCTGCCCCGAAATCGGGAGCTTTTCACGTAAAGACTTTCCTCCCTTCGGATTGCGACTCGAAAACCGCGTCGTCCACGTCCGGCGGCCCGGGGAGCAAGGATGCTAGTCTGCTGAAACGTTACCTGCCGAACAGCCCGGCCCGCTTCCGGTGCGCGGCGATCCGTCTGCGCGCAACCGGTCGGGCTGCGCGCCGCTGGCTGGTTCCGTTGGGCTTATGGATGATCGCCGCCACGATGGCGGTTCAGGCCGCTGCGCAGGTCGAACTGCCCGAGCCGAACCGCGACCAGCCGATCCTGGTCACCGCCGAGGCGGCCAATCGTTTTCAGCGGGGAGCGTACGAGGTCTGGGTGCTGCGCGGCAATTGCCAGATTCGTCAGGGGGCTGCGCTGGCCCGGAGCAACGAGGCGGCCCTTTGGATTCACCGGGCCGACGCCTCACGCACGCGGCCCGGAAAGGTCATCGCCTATCTGGAGGGCGACGTGGCCGTGGAATTCGCACACCAGGGCGACACGACCCGGCTGACCGACGCCACCTGGCTGGGCCGTTTCCACACCGTGTCCGACATCCAGGTCCGTGCCGCGCAGGTGGCCGGCGAGCCGGACGTCAAGCCGGGCGTCTATCTTCGGGGCATGAAGCGCCGCAGTCCGACGTCCGGTGACGCCATTTGGCGGACGCAGTTCACCACCGCGGCCGGCGGCGCGATCCCCGCCGGCACCCGCCGCATTCAACTCCGCGAGCGCAGCAACGTCCCCTTCAACGCCCAGTGGTTCCCCGATCCGCAAGGCGACCGGGGAGTCGCCGTGATCGATTCGGGCGTAAACCTGATCGTCGACGGGGCGGGCGTGTCGGTTTCGGGCATCGGCACGATCGGGGCCATCGATCTGTCGGCCGATCGCGTGGTCGTCTGGACGCAAGGCAATCTCGATCTGACCGGGGAGACTTTCCAGGGCGAAGACGCGCCGCTGGAAATCTACATGGAGGGGAATATCGTCTTCCGGCAGTTCATCGTCGGGCTGGGCGAGCAAGTGGTCTACGCCAGGCGGATGTACTACGACGTGAGAAGCCAGCAGGGCACCGTAATCGAAGCCGAAATGCTCACGCCCGTGCCCGAATATCAGGGGCTCTTGCGACTCAGGGCCCAAGTGCTGCAACAACTCGGCCCGGAACGCTATTTCGCGCAAAACGGGTTCTTCACGTCCAGCCGCATGGGCCAGCCGGGTTATCGGATCCAGTCGGGCAACATCTACTACGAGGGCAGCCGCCGCCCGTTGTTCAACCCCCTGACCGGACAGCCGGTCATCGATCCGCGAACGGGCCAACAAGCCGTCTGCCACGAGCGGCTGGCCACCTCGGAAGACAACGTCCTCTTCCTGGGCAACGTGCCCGTCTTCTACTGGCCCCGGCTGGCCACCAACCTGGACGATCCCACGTTCTACATCCGCGGCGCGCAGATCAAGAACGACCAGGTCTACGGCACCCAGTTGCTGACCGACTGGGACGGCTACGAACTGCTGGGAATCCGCAACGCCCCGGCAGGAACCGACTGGACCCTGAGCCTCGACTACCTGGGCGACCGGGGGTTCGGGCACGGAACCACGTTCCTCTACAACCGCGACAACGTGCCGGTTTTTTCCGGTCCGGCCGCCGGACTGATCGACTACTGGGGAATTCGGGATCACGGGGCCGACGTGCTGGGCCGCGACCGCCGCGGAATCGTGCCCGAGGAAAACTACCGCTTCCGCTTCTTCGGCAAACACCGCCAGCAACTGCCCAGCGGTTTCCAACTTACCGGCGAACTGGGTTGGATCAGCGACCGGAACTTCCTGGAAGAATACTACAAGAGCGAGTGGGACACGCTGAAGGACCAGACGACCGGGCTGGAGTTGAAACGCACGCTGGAGAACACCTCCTGGAGCATCACGGCCGACGCGCGCCTCAACGATTTCTTCACCCAGACCGAATGGCTTCCCCGCGCCGATCACTTCTGGCTGGGGCAGTCGCTGTTCCGCGACGTGTTCACCTGGTACGAACATTCCAGCATCGGCTACGCCCGGTTTCGCCAGACCACGCCGAATACGGCCGATCCCTCGTTCCGGTTCCTTCCCTGGGAGCAGGGTTTCCGCCAAGGTGAGCGGCTGGTCACCCGCCAGGAAATCGACTGGCCGCTTCAGCTCGGGCCGGTCAAGGTGGTGCCGTTTGCCCTGGGCGAGCTGGCTCATTGGGGTGAAGACCTTAACGGTGACGACCTGCAGCGGGCCTATTGGCAGACGGGTCTGCGGGCGAGTATGCCGATGTGGCGGGCCGACCCGATGGTCGAGAACCGGTTGCTCAACGTGCACGGGCTGGCGCACAAGGTCGTGTTCGACGCCGAGCTGTCGGTGGCCGAATCGAACCGCGACCTGGACCAGTTGCCGCTGTATGATCCGCTGGACGACGACTCGATCGAGGCCTTCCGGCGCCGGCTGGGAATCAACACCTTCGGCACCTCGCCCGTGCCGCAGCAGTTCGATTCCCGCTTCTACGCCTTGCGGACCGGGCTGGGCGGCTGGGTCACCTCGCCGAGCCCCGAACTGGCCGACGACCTGATCGCGCTGCGCATGGGAATGCAACATCGCTGGCAGACGAAACGCGGCATGCCGGGCAACCGGCGGATCATCGACTGGGTGACGCTCGACACG
>Ga0180438_10011279_pt1 | contig 10816 bp, 4 predicted proteins | sample SS_ome_12_FD_132455 | JGI IMG/M metagenome (GOLD analysis project Ga0180438, IMG submission 132455) | Hypersaline lake sediment archaeal communities from the Salton Sea, California, USA - SS_3_D_2 metaG | ecosystem: Environmental > Aquatic > Non-marine Saline and Alkaline > Hypersaline >... | reverse complement strand
CTCAGGACATGATGTATGATCCACTTGGCGGTTGTCTTTCCGACCGACCCGGTTATTGCGATAACTTCGAAGCTCATTCGGCGGCGGTATTCTCCTGCGAAGTCGCCCAGAGCCTTTACCGTATCGTCAACCATTAGTACAGTCTCGTCGGGAGGGTAGTGGTGCCGTGCATCATTGCGGACCACGGCGCAGGCCGCTCCTTTGGCAAAGGCATCTTCGAGAAAATGGTGACCATCAAACTTGTCACCCGGCACGGCAAAAAAGCAATCTCCCGGCCTTATTGTGCGCGAATCAATACTCACGCCGGCAAAAAGGCCTTTGGCACTTTCCACCGGGGCGGCGCCTATGACCTTGGCCAGATCTTCGATTGCGAATTGTCTCATTAGCGTTTCTGCAGACATTCTCGTGCAATATCTCTGTCGCTGAAATCAAATCTTTGTGTTCCGACTATCTGATACGTTTCGTGACCCTTACCCGCGATGAGGACAATGTCGTTAGAGCGGGCCGTCCTGAGGGCAAGTTCGATGGCCTTTCTTCTGTCGGGCTCAACCCTGATTCGACCCGTGTGGGGATTCTCGAAGCCGGCTGTTATTTCGCTTATTATATCTTCCGGCGGCTCGGTGCGGGGATTGTCGCTGGTGACAACTATGTTGTCGCCCAGGGTTTCAGCAACCCGGGCCATGCGGGGCCGCTTGGTTCGGTCCCTGTCGCCGCCACAGCCGAAAACAACCGTCAGCGTGCCCTTGCACAAAGGCCTGAGCGTGGTCAGGACATTCTTCAAGGCGTCATCGGTATGGGCATAGTCAATATAGACGGAGAAATCACCGTCCCAATCGACCTTTTCCAGCCTGCCCGGAACCGCGCTTAGAGCGGACAGGCCCTGTGCTATCGTTTCGAGGTCGAAGCCGGCCGCAAGGCACAGACCGGCCGCGGCCAAATGATTGCTGATATTGTGGCGACCGGTTAACGGAGTGCTCACTTTTTCTTTTCGGCCGGCATATTCCAGAGCAAAGACCGCGCCGCCGGTGTCCATTGACTCGATGCCGGCATTTAGGTCGGCATCATCGTCGATACCGTACCACAGCAGGCGGGCTTCTGTTTTGCGGGCAAGGCTTACAGCGTGAGGGGATTCTTTGTTCAATACGGCGGTCGCATCGTGGGACAGTCCTTCGAACAGCCGGCCCTTTGCTGCCAGATAATCTTCTTCGGTCTTGTGGTAATCGAGGTGGTCGCCTGAGAGATTGGTGAACGCGGCGGCTTTGAAGTCTATGCCGGCCAGACGGTTCTGAGCAAGGGCATGGCTGCTGGCCTCGATGACCATGTAGCCGGCACCGGCGTCAAGCATCTGTGCCTGCATCTCGGCGATGGCCAGGCAATCGGGAGTGGTCAGCACCGCATCGCGGGCAGCCGCGCCGGTATCGTAGGTGACGGTCCCGATAAGGCCGCACCTTTGGCCGGCTTTCTCGATACAGCAGCGCACGAGAAAAGCAACGGTGGTCTTGCCGTTGGTACCGGTGACCGCCAGATTGGTGAGCTGTGCGGCGGGATTACCACAGCCGGCCTGAGCCAGAACGCCGGCCACACTGGCGGAATCGTCCACGAGGACGACCCGGGCTCCGCCCTCGCAGATGGCCTGCTCGAACTTATGCCGCTGGCAAACGACGTATCGGGCGCCGCCGGCGATGGCCTGCTCTATAAAGTCGTGGCCGTCAAAAGCGCTGCCCTGCACAGCTACGAAGATATCGCCCTGCCCGACGAGGCGCGAATCAGTGCGAACCCGCGGAGCACCGGTGCAACGGACCAAATCCAGCAATTCGTCGAAAGCCATCAAATTGTCGGCTCGCATAGTTTTTTCGGTCATTTTAGCCAAAGCCTGAAATAAGGCAACCGCGCCTCTGGTCGGTGTTATAAAGACATACGGCCCTTAGCAATATCGGGCAGAAGCGCCGAGATAATTCATAATTCTGTGAAAATTATTACAGTGAAAAAACGCGGTTTGGCGCTTATACTTATTGGTGTTGGATGGTCTAATAAGGTTTGAGAATTGCCGTTTAAGGGGGCAAATAATGAAGGTGTGGCACACGATTGGCATTTGGCTGCTTGTTGGCGCGGCCGGATTGGCCCAGCCGGCTTTCGGCCAGACGGAATATTTCGCAGTGTTTATGGAGGGCAAAAAGGTCGGGCACGCGATACAGAGCCGAACGGTCGCTGAGGGCAAAGTCAGCACGACCGAGCAGGTGAGCATCACGATTAGCAGGCTCGATATTCCAATCACGGTCAAGATGACGGAAACCGGCATTGAGACTATCGACGGCAAGCCGCTCGCCTTCGAATCCATACAGGACCTTGGCTTGATGGCAATCAAGGTGTCGGGGACCGTTGACCAACAGGGTAAGGTGAACATAAAGGCGATGTCCATGGGAGCTGAGCAGCAGAGCACCATTGATTGGCCGGAAGGGGCGGTTATGGCTGAGGGCCTGCGCTTGCTGGAAATGCAGAAGGGCCTCAAGGAAGGTACTAAGTACAAGGCCAGAGTATTCAGTCCGGAAATGCTGCAGAGCGTGGACGTTGAGATATCCATTGGCCCCAAACGAAATGTGGATTTGTTGGGCCGGGTAGTGCCTCTGACAGAAGTTACAACCACCACCAAGCTACCCCTACAAAACCTTTCTCCTCTTGGACCACCTACGGGCGAAAATACGGGGCAAGGCCCGACAGACCAGAGTGTACCCCAGTTCTACGAGATTGTCAGCACCGGTTACGTTGACGAAAACCTTCGGCTTCAAAAGAATATTACACCTGTGATGGAAATCCAGGTTGAGATGGTTGCCTGCACGAAGGAGTTTGCTCTGGGAGAAAATGACGTGCTGGAGCTGGTTAATAAGATGTTTTTGCCGAGCCCGGAGCCGCTTGAGAACATCGGTTCGGCTAAGTCGGTCACCTATTATCTCACGCCGAAAGCCGATGCGAACGGTTTGAAGATACCCTCCACCGACAATCAGAGCGTGCGACAGGGGCCGGAAGGTACCGTCATTTTGGAGGTGCGGCCAGTGACACCGCCTGCCGGCGCCAAGTTCCCTTATAAAGGAAAGGACGAGGCTATCCTCGAAGCACTCAAGCCGACCCGGTTTGTGCAGAGCGACAACAAAGGGATAATCGAGCTTGCCCGCAGTGCGGTGGGCGGAACGAAAGATGCCGGCGAGGCTGTGAAGAAGGTCGAGACATTTGTCGCTAATTATGTCGAGAACAGGAGTCTCTCGGTCGGTTACGCATCGGCGGCGGAGGTGGCGGCGAGCAAACAGGGCGACTGCAGCGAGTTTGCGGTATTGACGGCGGCGATGTGCCGGGCGGTCGGGATTCCGGCACAGGTGGTTGTCGGAGTCGCATACGTCGACTGGGACCCGATGCTGCGTCAGACTGTGCCCCCCGAGACCCGGGGCGCCGCCGGTCTCGAGCACGTCTTCGGAGGCCACGCCTGGGTGCAGGCATACGTCGGCGACAAGTGGGTCGGGCTCGACGCGGCTTTCAAGAGCGCCGGGCTGGGCGGCTTCGACGCCGGACACATCGCGCTGGCGGTCGGCAACGGAGACCCGGAGGATTTCTTCAATTTGATCGGCACTCTGGGGCGGTTCACGATTGAAAAGGTTGTAGTCAGGAATTGACCCCGGATAATGAGTTTGGGTGTCACTGAAAGGTGCAAAATTTGCAGCTTATAATTTAGCCTTGGCACACGGCCCCATATTACGGTGACGCACATTCTTAACAGCCCCATCGTCGCCGCAGCCCAATAGGGTCATTTTGCAGGTAAATCTACCCTCTTCCAATCACTCCTTTGTTAATATAGAATGAGCCTATGAGTGATGTCACGCGCATCTTAACCGCAATCGAACAAGGCGACGCGGAGCTGCAGAGGAATTGCTTCCCGCGGTCTATGAGGAACTGCGTCGTTTAGCTGCACAGAAGTTGTCACGTGAGCCACCCGGGCAGACACTCCAAGCAACGGCCCTTGTCCATGAGGCTTACATCCGGCTCGTGGGAGCAGAATCGCAGAACTGGAAAGACCCGTCAAACAACGATGATAACCATTTATCTCTCTGGTCGATTCTGGCTGCCAAAGATCTTATTATTGCGGAGTGGGTGCCTCATGCGTATAATGGCCAATATGTCAGGAATAAGAGGTATGTAAATGGAAAGACGGGCCCACTATTTGAAGCTTCCCTTTTTAGCGGCAGTATTTTTGATTGGCTGGGATGGGACGTCTGCCTGCGACGGCAAGAGTAAATTACAGGAACGAGCGGAAAAACTCATCAGCGAGGGCACAATTCTTGAGCCAATAGCTGCTTACGGAGATACGTTACACTATGTTCAGGATATCGGCGGCGGCTACATGTGCGGCATTACTAATGGTCGGCTGATGACGTTTAGGAGGAACGATATTAGAGACATTGTCAGTTCATACTGGCTACCCAGCCGGAGCAGCCGAGTCTTTGCTTATTACCAGGGGCATGTCTACCTGTTTGGCAACAACGGCAGCATTACCATACTTGACGTAACTGATCCGGAGAATATCAGACTTGTCGGCGAGATGGAGATAGGGCTCGGCGTATACGCGAATTTCGAGCTTGTCGAGGATAAGCTGTTTGTGGTTGATTGCAGGGATAACTCACTGGTCATCTTTTCTCTCGCTGCTCCTGCTTCACCGACAGAGATCGGCCGTACACCACTCGGACAAACTAATGCAAGCAATCCAAAATCAAGTGTCGCGGTGACGGACGAAAGGATATATCTGCTCGCAGACCGAAAACTGTTCGTGCTGGACAAGCAGACCAAAGCCATTCGCGGCAAGCTCGATGTCTTATCGGACATAGGTCCCGGCGGGCTGGCTGTGTATGAGCCTTACGTTTATGTCTTTGGCTCGAGGGAGCTTCTGACCATCGACGCATCTAATCCGGAAATGCTCGAAGAGAAATCGAGGATCAGGACCGAATGGTGTAGCCGTGCGGAGATGCGTGATGGATATATCATGGGCTATGGCAGTAACGGTGTTTTCGCATTTGACCTCGCCGATCCCGCAAATCCGGCAGCTTCTGAGAGAGTGACGAAGGATATATCGGCAGGCATTCTTGTGGGCAAGAGCCGGGATTACTTTGCCAATAGTGACGGAAGTATATCACCATTACAGGACCTGAATGAATTGAGTAGAGGGGCGCAACCGCATGGTTTCAGGGCCAAAAACATCATCGTCCGTGACAAGTTTGCCTATTTGGTGGGAGGCGGTAAATTAAGGATTCTTGATATCTCGCATCCGTGGGCGCCGCGTCAAGTCGGTAAGACTTCCCTTCACTCCGAAGAACAAGTGACGATAAACGGTAATCACCTCTTCACGTCCGGCAGTCTTATCGACTTATCAAATCCGGAGCAACCCAGAGAAGTGAAGAGATTGAACCAAATAGGTGAAGTCGCCGTTAGCAACGCTTTCTTGTTTTCGGCAAGAGGCAATAGCCTTGAGATTATGAACGTCAAGGAAGTATTGGATATCAATACGCCTAATCCAGGAGTACTCAAAAGGATAGGGTTCAATGAGAAGCTGGGGAAGGTGTTGGCACATAGAGGAGTGGTTTATCTTGGCTTTGACAGTGGGAAGCTGAGATCCTGTAAAGTTGAGGACAATCTGAACCTTACCACACTGGATGAGATACAGCTTGCAAAAGGTTCTGGCTGCATACTGAGAGATATGTGTCAAGAAGACGACTTGATCTATGTGGCGCTTTATGAGATGGGCATTGTATCCGTCGACGTTGAAGATGCATGCGATTTAATGGTATACGCACGGTTCAATACTCCAAAGTTCGCCGAACGGGTTGTTGTATCTGATGCCTTTGCGTATGTGGCAGACGGTCAGGGTGGGACAATCATGGTCGATATGGCCCAGCAGGGTTATGAGAAGATAGTCGGCTCCTATCCCACGACGGACTGGACAAGGGGCATCGGAGTTTCTGGCAACTATGTTTTCTCATGTGAAGGTGATAACGGTATAGCGGTCTTCATTTCGAGTCGGTCGAAGTTAAAAAAGAAGAGTCCTGTTGTAGTGATTTCCGAAGAGGAAGAAGTTCCCTCGCCGGTGGTTGGCGCTAAGATCCCAGCAGATTACAGAGAAACTTTATCAGCGACAGCAGCGTCGCTAATCAGCGAATGTGCCTTGCTTGAGCCGGTTGCGGCGTTGGGCGATTCGTGCTGCTACGCTGCAGAAATAGGCGAGGACTTGATGTCTGGTATCACTGGTCAGCGGCTGAAGATCTTCAGAAAAGGTAACATCGAGGACGCAGTTGGCAGCTACTGGCTCGGCCGCAGCCGTGAGGGTATGCTTGAGTATTACTCCGGGCATGTGTATTTGGCACAGCGCAACAAAGGATTGACGATATTCGATATTCGCAACCCATCCGATATCCGCCTTGTGGGTGAGATGGAACCAAGTCTCGAAAAGTGCCCGAAAATTGCTATCTGCAATGATAAACTCTTGTTCTTGGATTCGCTCGGCAAAGCGATCGTTACAATGTCACTTGCGGACCCTGCTAATCCGAAAGAGGTATCACGCAGGACTCTTGGTAATCGCAATATTAGCTGGTACGACTGCAGTTTCAGCCTTTCTGACGGGCGGATTTATATTTTGGGCCGTGAAGCCGGACAACATTTTGTCCTGGCAATAGTCGATGCAGCAGAAGTGTATTCACCGACCCTTGTGGGTGTTTATGACCTGGAAGGAGGTGCCGCGGAGTCATTGACGGTCAATGACAATTACATATACACTTACGACGGGAGCAAAGATTTATTTCATATTCACAAGCTTTTAGGGGGGGCCGGTATAGAATACAAGGGGGCAGTTAAAGCTCATCCACCTTCATCTCTGAGACTGTCTCTGCCCAGGGGTACTCACATTATCGGCATCTGGGGAGGCGCTTGTGTGTACGACCTGACCAACCCATTGAAACCGGAACTTATAAGACATCACTACAACCAGGTCCCCAATGACTTCGTGGTTACCAGATCGGTCGATTACAAAGCTAACTCGGCCGGGCAACTCGAACCCGTCGAAGGTTTTCCGCACTTCCTGGACGGGAGGGGAAGATTCGATTATTACGCCGAGAACATGGCAGTCCACGGAGATTACCTCTACATGTTTGGCGGGGAGGAACTTCGTGTGCTTGATATATCCGAACCGTGGAATCCTAAATATGCAGGTCTGTTGACCAGAGTTTACGGTGGCAAAAGAAACGCATTGATCAAAGGTGACTACATCTTTACGGGCAGGGAAGTTATAGACATAAGTGAACCCTCAAGACCCAAACTCGTCAAGGAACTAAGTAGCGGAGATTCCGTGACCATGAATGACGACCATCTGTTTGTCGACTGTGGCAATAGCATAGGTGTTTGGAACATCGGTAATCCCGCCCAGGCCAAGTTCGTCAAAGCCATCCCACTCGAAGATAAAGTAAGTGTCTTGTTCTACCATGACGACATAATGTATATGAGCTTGTCGGAAGTGGGGTTCTTCTATTATGGATTAGAAGAGGACATGTCGCTTATTCCGCTTGGGGAGATTCAGCTTGGAAACTCTCAGCATCCCTACATTAGGGATTATTTCTGGCAGGACAGCGTGCTTTTTCTGGCAGTTAACGACACAGGAATAATTTCCATGGATATGCGGGACCCGTTTAACCCACACGTGCACAGCCGGTTCGAGGCAAAACATATCAGGCGTATATCGGTGGTCGATTCATTGGTTTATGCTGTTGACAGCAGAGCAACGTATCTTATTGATATGACGGAAGCAGGAAGCGGCAAAGAACTCGCATCTTATCTGGCTGCTCACTCCTTTGGTTCTGTTGCTGCGTCAGGTAACTATGTGTACTCGTGCGACGACCGAGCCGGACTCATTGTATTCGTTTCGAATCCTGCACTTGCAAGATAGTGCGCAGAATTCGAATTCTCAGTGCGCCAAAGATGTTCCTTTGGGCCTTAAATCAGACTGCTATTTGAGACAAGTTCTGACCTTTTATCTTAACGGATTTTCTGATAAATTGATGCGATTGGCAGTTTTGGTGCTCTCATTATAGCCACACACTATTGGTACCAGTACTATGGTATTAGTGGTAACGGAAGGATGATAACACGCTACCACCATGTAACCAATAGGCTGGTTTTTAAATGGCTCAATCGGCGCAGCCAGAAAATCTCGTTCAGTTGGAAGAGTTTCACTGAATACTTAAAGCACTACCCACTGCCGAAACCTCGTATTGTCCATAGATTGTACACATTGTCGTCCGATTTGTGAGTTGGACTGAAGAGCCGGATGCGGGAAATCCGCACCTCCGGTTCCGTGAGGGGCGTTGACGCTCTTTCACATGGCAGAATATTGTGACACTCCTCAATCGATAGAGAGCAGAAACAAAGAATACAAAGTATGCCTAAATGAGAGAGCTATATCACGTCTACTCGACAGATTGAAGGTCATCTAATCCAGCTGTCACGGATATGAACATCGTCAGTATGTTGAGCAGTTAGAGCAAAGACCTTTTCGTGATTGGCTGTGATCCCCCTCTTTTCACACAATCGTCGATTGGTGCCATGCGAAAGCCTGAAGTCATCCATATTATATTCTTTCGGTTTTACCAAAGCGTTGGTTATCACGAGCGAAAAAACCACACAGGATACAGAGTTGATGGCGACAGGGCAAGGCTCTGATTTGTTTTCTATAGCGGCTCCGCCAGGGATTTTGGAGGGGACAAGCACTCTACCTCAGCGTGCCTCATACATGAAGTATTTTACTCCGGGAGCATGGTCTCGACAAAACTGACGGGCAGAGAAGTTCTAACTGCCGAATACTCTTTCGACTTTCCCCTGGTCAACTTCCATTATGTATTGAATGCCACTGACCTGTGCGGCTTCACGTGTTAAAGCTGCTATGTCATCCCGTGCTATATGCTCCACTGTAAACTTTCGGCTGCCCGCCATTAGCTGGCGCAGTCCTTGGGCAAGACGTTCATAGTAGGTGTAGAGTCCCAGAGCACCCGTTGGGAGCTTCTCAAAACCCTCGTCACCAAGCTCCTGACGCAAGGCGCTTGCAGTAACAAATATCTCATCCTTTGAATTCCCGAAGCGCTCGACGTACACGGGGATCTGGTTTTCTTCCATTGTGCGTCCAATGGTCTTGCCGACCATGGCTGCGGCTATAGGGGCTCGCGCCATACCAACGAGCTTGACAAAGGGCGCGCCCAAGGCGAGTCCCTTGAAAATCTGATCCTCGAGTGCAAAGCCCCCGGCCACCGCGAGGGCAGGCAGATACTCCCCTTTTTCGGCGAGACGCTTGACGTACTGGTGCAGCAGTGAGTGCAGGTAAACCGGAGGCACGCCCCATTCGTTCATCATGCGCCAGGGGCTCATGCCTGTGCCGCCGCCCGCACCGTCAACGGTGAGAAGGTCGATTCTGTACCGTGAAGAAAACAAAACAGCCCTGGCGAGATCGGCAGGACGATAAGCACCGGTTTTCAAAAATACATACTTTGCACCTGCGCTGCGCAGCTCTTCCACTCTTTTTGCAAAAGATTCCTCCGTCACCATTCCCACCCGGGAGTGCCGTTCAAACTCCTTGAAGGCACCCTGCTCAAAAGCGCTGATGACATGCGGGTCGGTAGGGTTCGGAAGAACCACGTAGCCGCGTTCATAAAGCAACTGGGCCTTTTTGCGGTCTCTTATTTTCACTTCGCCGCCGATGTCCTTTGCGCCCTGGCCCCATTTCAGTTCCACGCATTCGACGCCGAGTTTCTCTATCGCATATTCTTGAGCCCCGAGTCGTGTATCCTCGATGTTTGCCTGGACGACGATTGCACCATAGCCGTCACGCTGGTAGTCCTTATAGAGTTTGACCCGCCGCTTAAGATCGACCGTATCCACTACCCGGCCGTTTTTGATTACGGCCTCCACGTCCATTCCAACCACGTTTTCGCCAATAGTAAGTCCTGTGCCCGCCAAGGCCGAGCCAATGGCCAGACCTTCCCAGTTATTTTTTGCAATGTCTGTTGAACCGATGCCGGGGATACCCCACGGGTAACGGAACCTTATCCCATTATCATGGCCGAAAGCGACTTCCAGACTGACGGCGGGAAACACGGCCTTGTCGCTGTCCGGCTCAATGCCATGGGCGCCAACCGCAGTTCCCATAATGTTGAAGTGCGAATAGTCGACGGGATACGTCTTCTCGGCAGCGGTGGTTATGACGCCGAATGGCTGGGGATAGATGACCTCGTGGCCGCGGTAGGCGGACTTTCCGACCTCGCACATTCCGATGCAGCCGTCCACACAGGTGACACACATGCCTGAAGCGGGCACAACAGACTCTATGGTACGGTTCTTCGTAAGAGTTGCTGCCGAGGCGTTTATCTTCGATAAGGTCACTGACATTGTATTTCGCTCCTTTCGTGTTACTGCTTCCTCTCCAGTGTTTTGTCAATCTCGCAGGCTACGCAGGGGTCCATGTAGCACATCATATCGTCGAACTGTTTTTTTTCTAAGCAAGGCGGCGTCAGATTTGCACAGCCGCCGCATATTGCTTTTTCCGGCTCGGTGTACGTGCAGCGGAGCTGGCACGCGGGGCAGACGTAGATGCAGCCGCCGCAAAGTCGGCATATATCCGACTTCACATCAAACGGCGTACCGATACTTCTTTTTTCACCGCGATTGCGAAAACCGATGGCCTTGGCCATCATTTGTTCCTCACACATCCGCACGCACAGGCCGCAAAGAATACAATCCTCATATT
>Ga0180438_10011278_pt1 | contig 10816 bp, 13 predicted proteins | sample SS_ome_12_FD_132455 | JGI IMG/M metagenome (GOLD analysis project Ga0180438, IMG submission 132455) | Hypersaline lake sediment archaeal communities from the Salton Sea, California, USA - SS_3_D_2 metaG | ecosystem: Environmental > Aquatic > Non-marine Saline and Alkaline > Hypersaline >... | reverse complement strand
TTTCTCCCGCTCTCGGAACATGTCCCTCATCCGCTTGAGATAAGACTGGTGGATTTCCATCAGCTTTTCATCCTCCTTCACACTTCTCGTTAGAGAGACCAGGCCGGCTTCAAAAGCCCAACGGCCGTCAACAAACCGAGCATCGACCCTTCCAAGGTATCTTCCGCCGTCGCCCGCAGAGAGGACAAGGGTATCGTTCAGTCTCATGGGCTTGAATGCAGGTTGCCTGTTCATGGCATCGATCACGATGTCCATGCCCTTGTGACGCGCCACGAATTGATCAACCTGCTCCCTGGTGCCGTACAACATAGCGATCGTGAAATCTGCGTTCTTCTCGGCATATGGGATAGCCCCTTTGATCACCCGGTCCGCCTCCTCCACGTGCCAAGACGGAGCAAGGCTTTCTGGAATTTCTTCCCCCAGGAAAAGACTGAAAACAGCAGCCCTGACACCATCCCGCTCCACAATGAGCGGCTTTTCCGTCACCACCTGCCCATTGAAACGAAGGTTCAACGTGGTCACAGGCAAGCCGCTGGCTTGCAGTGTTTCCCAGGCTTGATGCCCATCCGCCAGCATGAGGATTTCCGGTATGCCGATGGCGATGGCATCGTACTTCATCTGCTGAAACCCCAAAAGCATGGTCTTGAACTTCAGTGACCGCAGTTCGTCTTCAGGTCCGGTGAAACCACCGCCTTCCAGCACCATGACAGGCGTTCCCGCATCCCGAACCTGATTGATCTTGGTGGCTCTCCGAGCCATCCCGCCCATGTCGTCCTTTCCTCACCCGCAAGGCTCCAGGCACCCGTCTATCGCATGGGTGTAAAAGACGGTCACTTCTTTTTTGTTTTCCCCACTATAGGACAGGCCCCACCCAAGAAACAGGGCTCCAAACACCAAGAAACAGAGAAAATCCCGTTTGCTCAAAGCGTTGATTCGATCTTTCAATTCGTCCTGGACTCCTTATTCAGCCGGCTTTGCTCCATAGATAGAAATGACTTTTTCGAGATATCTGCGGTCACCCTCCGATACTTTGACAAAGGAAAAACCCATACCTCCAAGGAGGCTGTTGGCATCACATTCTTCCAAATTAGACCAGATCAACTGGCCCCTCACCACAATAGGCTGATGCTTTGGAAGCCTGACAATCAACTGATACTGATGGTTTTCAACAAGCCTGTCCTTGGAGTGGATGAACACACCCTCCGGTGTGATATTCCTCGTTTCACCTTCGATCAAGCCTTCATCCGTGATAACCGAAACAGGCCATCTGACACTGATTCTGGGGTGTTTGCGTCTCTCCTTGCCGTCCGTCACCCTCGCTTCTCCTTCATGCCCAATACCGTTACCGCAGCCCTCTTGAAGCAGATTACGCGCTTTTCTTCCGGGAGCTTCATAAAACAAGCAACCACACGAAATCATGCCTCCCGGTGCAATGGTAAAATAAATATTTTATTATATACAACAATTTCGTGGAATTGAACCCCTTTTCACGGCCCTTGCCTCCCCCGCACGGCGAATCCCGCCCTAAGAAAAACTTTTTTTTCTGTGATTCCGAAGCATTTGGTCCCGAACGGTCGTCTTAGGAGGCAAATCTTTCGGTTGGGCTCTAACGGTGAGGCATGGCGTGAGAGTGACATCAAAGAGAGGTGTTAGGATCCGGCGAGTCGCCTTAAAGTTCTATTTTGAGCACGCTCTTGTAAATAACCGTTTCACTCAGTGCCCGGCTGCGCCAGTCCCTCTCCAGGTGCATACAGATTTCACAGGGGCCGTCTTCAAAATCGCGGTAAACGCCGGTGTAATGGTCCACGTCCCCGTCACGGAAAACCCTTTGGTAATAAATACAACCGCAAGTCAAGGTATAAAAGCGCAGGCCTGTCACCTCCTTGGGCATAGACTTGAAAATCTGGTTTGCGAGCCACAACAATCGGTCTGACTTTCGGCCTCTGAATTCTAGCGGATCCCTTTGCATAGGCCTCCTGGGAGGGTCGTGTTTCTGGGTGTTGACTTTCCGCAAACGCTATCCGGCCCGGGGCGCTTCCACCATAACCCAATCCTTATTCATAATCAAGCGCTTCATAACAACTTTATCCCTTCCCCAAGGACCACCCTAAACCTCATCTCCCCCCTGCCGCTTTATGTAGCGACCCTGGCATATTATCCAAAACTGTGGTAGAGTACAGAACCATCATGGAGGTCACAAAGGATGATCTTGTCCGCCGGAGTCGTGATTGTTCGCAAGGAAGCCGGCACATGGACATATCTCTTCCTGAGAGCCTATGGGAACTGGGATTTCCCTAAAGGCATCGTCGAAGCCGGTGAGGATCCCCTGGAGACAGCGATCAGGGAGGCCAGGGAGGAAACCGGCATTACCGATTTGGATTTTCGATGGGGACACGCCTACAAAGAAACGGCACCTTACTATAGCGGAGGCAAAAAAGTGGCCAGGTATTACCTCGCGCAAACGCCACAATCCCGGGTCACCCTCTCGATCAATCCTGAACTGGGAAGACCGGAACATCACGAGTATTTGTGGTTACCCTATGATGAGATCAAAAGACGCTCCCCCAAGAGACTGGAGCCCGTCATTGAATGGGCCCATGACGTCTTGCGAGACGCAACGCATAAGGCTTAAGGCTCACGGCGACGGCCGCTTCAACTTCAAGGGAGCACCTCCGTCATTGAGCCGAATCGGCCTGTTTCACCAAGTTGGAACAGAACGAAAAAGGAACCTGGAAAGGAACGGATAAAAGCGTCATGGCTGATGAAAAGAAAAGGCAAATCGATCAAGCCCTGGACACCGCAGGCCTTGAGAGGGGAAGAATCGTGATCGGGACTTACGAAACGGGTTACAGGACACGGATCGGCGTCTACTTCCATTATAACTTTAGTGAAAAATTGGCCAATGCGCTCATTCAGCTTGCTCTGCAAGACAAAACAGTCCACGAAGGAATCAGGGAATTGCGGGAAAACTTCGATCTCATCCTCACCGCTGTGAACAGCGCCAAACCGTTAAAGGTTAAAAAGGGGGGCAAGCCCGTTCATTAGCCGCCCTCATAGATCGCATCCCTTGTTATTCCGTCAAGACAGGTTGAGCGTTTTACATCAGCCGAATCGTTTCCTCCCCGGCTCTATCCAGGGCCAAAAGAAGCAAGAGATAACGTTTTAGGTTCTTGGTGATGAGAAATTCGTCTTTAACACGCTGTCGGCCGTTAAAGCCGAGTGTCCTAGCCAGGTCCGGCTGATTCAGGAGCGAGCGGATGGCCAGGCTCGCCCCCTCGACAGAGTGAACGAGCAAACCCGTGTGCCCATCGATAATCTGAGCCGGTATGCCGCCCACAGCACCCCCTATCACCGGCCGGGACTTCCACAGGGCTTCCGAAACAGTCAGGGCAAACCCCTCCCGGAGGGATTTTTGTAAAACAATATCCGAACCGCTCTGAAAAGCATTGATCTCTGTGGCCACAGAAGGGCTGAACAGAAGGATGTGGATATCCGGATCATTTCCGGCTTCAGCCCTCACCCCAGCGATGATCTCATCGGATTCCGGGTCATCGGCTGCTTTGTCGCCCACCAGCAGGAGGCGGCAATCCACATATTTTCTTGCCATCTTGAAGGCCCGCACCACGCCCACCGGATCCTTCCATGGATCATACCGGGAAATCTGTGTGACAATCGGTTTGTCCCTCGGGATCCCGTATTTCTCAAACACGTGCTCCACATAAGACGTTTCCAGGTCTTTGTTCTTGTCAGCCAGAGGATCGATGGCCGGATAGAAGCGATACTGTGGAATGGACAGTTCCGGGGAGAAAAGGGCGGAGGAAAAAATTGCGGCATCGTATTTTTCCACAATCGGTTTGAGGAATTCCCACAGCTGGGGGTTCGGCTGGGAGAGATCAATGTGACATCGCCAAACCCATCTGTTCTTTCGATGTCCGTTCCACTGAATAAGCGCAGCGGGCTGAGGGTCGTGAATCACGATGAGGTCCTCATCAAAACGCATCTCTTCATTGTTCTTTTCGTTGTAAGCGAGATAGGTCTTGAAAACATCTTCCCCAAAGACATCCTCCTTTCCCTGCAAGGCGTTATGAAACCTTTTGGTGATTTCAAAGAAGGGATCGTCCCCTTTGATGACGTCCCAGGTCACATGAATGCCCATTTCGTTGAGCAGGGGGACAATACGCTGGAGCATTTCAGCCACACCCCCGCCCACAGCGGTCGAGTTCACCATCTTGATGGAGCGGTGCCCCACATGGGAGGCCAAAATGGTGAGTTCCTCAATGATATCGGGACCAACCACGTCCTTGTAGTCGAACAGACCAGGAGCCGTCATCGTCAGTGTCCTCAATAGGGGGTGCCAAATCTACAGTAAGTTTTTGCGCTTATTCTTTCAAATACCCATCAATAAGCCGGATAATGCGGGAGCGCAGTCCTTCCAGGGTGAAGGCACTGATATCGAGCCTTCTGATCTTTTCCGCCAACGCGTCCATGCCGAGACTTTCTCCAATCCATTTAGAGAAGTCATTGCTTTCCAGTTGCGTATCAAGCCTCGATTCAAAGAAGTGGTAATACACGCAGTATATGCTGACACTTGCCAGGTTGTCTCTGAAGGAGCGCAGATCATAGGCAAATTTATCGGTCAGATAGACCACGCGCATCACATCGTGGAGATAAAAAGGTTCATTGGCGATTTTCTTACAGCACAAGGGGTTTTCCCGAATATGGTTCTCAATAATATCCACCAGACGGGCCCTCAAGCTTCCCACCGTTTTGTACTCCGAGAAATCAACGGCCATGAGTTTTTCCGCGAGCGCCATTTCGTTCATGCTTCTGGCGACCCATATGGCAAAATCGCTGTTATAGGGAACCTGGGCCTCTCGCAATTTCAAAAACGCGGAGAAGGTGTGGTAGAAGACGGACGAGTCCGAGCAAGTCTTAATCAAATCCATCAGGCCCTCAAGGTCGTGAGCCTTCCTTCCGGTAAGCCTCTCCAACGATGCGCTGGAAGAGAATTGAAAGACCTTGCTCATAGGCATACCTCATTGCGGTTCACGGTCAAGGATAAGGGCCCATTCTCCTTGAAACCGTTGGTTGCCGCAGGACGTTGACCCGGCTTTTCAGCATCCAAGATCTGAGCGATCATAGCACGAATTGGACCGGGAATCCATCCTACAAACGCGGTTTGATTTCGGTCTAGATAGGTCAATGGGACGGAGAGAATTGACTCGGGGGAGTTCCATCCAAACGGATGACGACCTTACACTTTCTGTTCTCCACGGGCAACACGTCGAGAGGTCCTTTTGAAGGCCCCGACACCAGGTTCCCGGCATAGTCGAAGGTTGACTTCGACACACTGCAGCACTGTAACGTTGAATTGCCCTCACTGGGGTCCAGACGCCTGCCCATATGGGTGCACTTGTTCTTATACGCGTGGAACTGACCGTCCATGCCGTAAATCAACAGAATCCTTTCCGGAAGTCCCCGACCCTCCAAACGTACGGCCCCACAGGGTTTGTGCACTTCAGGGACACGTGCCCAGTCAATCACCACTTTTCCTCGGTTGTACGTCCAGCTCTCCGGGTCTTCAGGGGGTTTGGTTTTGCAGATTCCCAGAATCCTTTGAAATAATCCCATGCCACCCTCCCTTCAAAGGAAGACCGAATCAAGATCCTTTGACCCTCTTAACCTTCCTGGCCTTCAGCCCCCGAATATGCTTTTCCACTTCAAAGGCCACACGATCCCCAACCGTGAGGGTCTTGTATCCGGGCATGTCAAGAGACTCCCGTTCAACCAGAACTTCCTTCCCGTCGTCTCGAACGATAAAACCATAGCCTTTCTGTTCACTGTACCGATCCACAATGCCTTCTGCCAAAGTACCAACCTCCTAACACGTGTTTCTCTATTTCAAAACATTGAAATGGCGTCCGGAAGACGCCATGTTGTACGCTCATTCCCTCTCTAAAGAACGGCTTTAGGCCAGCTTTTTTTACACTACAACGATTCTGCCCATATTTCAAGGGCCCGATTGTTGTCTCCACCATGGTATGGCAGATCGATTCCCCCCTTTTCCTGCCTCTTAGGCCGGAATGATGAGGGGGACAATCATTTCAGGGGGGCTCAAGCCTCCGTGAATGCCGTTGTTCTCTGAACCGCTTTCTTCCCTGGGCCCGAAGCAAAGACATGCCGGCTCTTGGGCAATGCCCACAAAAGTGCCCATTCGTGCCCTCATGGCGTGACACAGATCGGCGGGACCCAAAAGCCTGAGGCGCTCTATGTCCCGGGGCCTGAGCAAAATGAAGTGTCGTCCAAAACGCTCCGAGAATTCCGCCACAAAAGCGGATTCCTCTCCAGGGTTCACGTGGAAGATGGGAACGTTCGTTTCCCCGCTGGGCGGACACTGGAGGTGGGAGAGGAGTGTATCGTCTTCACTCAGCAAAAAACGTTTTGCCGCCGGCACTTGCACTTGCCCGTGGTCGGCCGTGATCACGGTGCGCGCACGGCCTGCCACGGCATGAACCAGGTCTGAAACCTGTTGATCCAAAGTCAATAAAAGGTCGCACACCGCTCTGTGTTCCGGTCCCTTTTCATGACACAGTTTATCAATCTGAGGGAGGTAAAGATAGGTCATCTGAGGCGCAGACGCCCCCAAAACCGATTCACATGCGGTTTTGATCGCGCCCGTCAAATCTCTGTAACCGGCCCGGGCCGTGCCGCCGCAGGCATAGGTGGAAAAGGTGCTGTCAACGATGTCTTCCGGAAGAATGCTCAGGGGTTTGTGCCGCATTCTCGACCAGAAGCTCGGCACGGGGAAAAGGTCTTCCGCTGGAATGCCCAGTTCTGCCAGCGGCTTCTTCGTAAACCGCTCGACAAAAGGCAGAGTGACCACCGTGATCCCCCGGTCCGGCAGATGGGTCCACCATCCAGGAACGCCGTGGGAAGCCGGCCATTGTGCTGTAGCAAGCGTGGCAAGGGCCGTTGCCGTGGTGGACAAAAAAACCGCTTGAAGCGGCCCGACTGTATTGGAGCGGAGGAAGCTGCTGCCGGGCAGACGGTGCAAGAGATCCATTCCCAGTCCGTCAATGAGGACGAAGAGGTAATGGTCTGCTTCACCGATTCGCCGGCAGAGAGAGGCCGCGCCGGCAGAGGTTTCAACCCCTTCCAACCCTGTCAAACGGGCCAGCGCATTCACGAGATCCACAAAAGTGGGACCCTTCCCACCGGGCTCTACCAGCTGCCCGGATCGAAATGCCTTGACCAGTCTGTCCCAGTTCCCCTCCATGGCCGCATCCGTCCTGTGCTCAGAAGTAGAGGCTTCGCTTTTGGGATCCAAAAAGCGACCTGCTTTCTCCCGGGGTCATCACCGTGCCCATTTATTTCAGCGCCATAAGCTCGACCGTAAACGTCAGAGTCTGGCCTGCAAGGGGATGGTTGGCATCCAAAGTCACCGTATCCTCGTCCATATCTGAAATGAACATAACAAAGCTCTCCCCATCCGGCTGCTCCACCTTCAGGGGTTGACCGATAACGGGCTTCATTTGATCAGGAAGATCCTCCCGCTTCACCGCTGTCTTGAATTCTTGCATCCTCTCTCCGAAACCCTCCTCCGGCGTCACCTCGAAGGTCTTTGTTTCACCTACGGCCATCCCCAAGATACCTTTTTCGACACCTGGAATGACTTTACGGTTCCCCAGTGTGATCTCTATTGGGTCGCGTTCCTTCGTACTTTCGAACACTTCCCCGCTTTCAAGCATTCCCGTATAGTGAATGCTCACCGTATCTCCAGTTTTTGCTTTGTCCATGAAACCCTCCTTTTGACTTTTTTATTCTCCGTCACCAACCACCGCTAAAACAGGCGGTCTCAGGCCGGCCCCTGAAAGGAGCCCCTCAGAACACGTTGAGGCAACGTCTCAATGACGAATTTTGGATTTTGTGCGTTTAAAGGCTCTCGAACGCAAGCGTGGAACCCATTTCATTCTGAGCGGTAGAACCGGCATATTCCTATGGACTTGACCGTGGGGCCTTTAAACAGAGCACCCTCATCTTCTGCGTTGGACGTGCCCTGACGTGTGATGGGGTGCTTTCAGCATGGGAGAAAAGGTTGGAAAAACAAAGGGCTAAGTGGTCGGAATTCTTGGCAGGATTTCGACCCCGGAGGAGAGATCCTAAGAACAAGACGAAGAAATAAGCAGATTCTGTTTCCAAAGAGCTCTAAAACACGGTGAAATATTTATAATGCAAATCGGCAAAGAAAGCAAGGGGGGGACCCTGCTTCCAACTACCCAACAGGCCTCACAATACCCAGGGGCTCCAAGAGCTGCTTTTCGATCTCCGATGCAACCCATGGCATGTCATGATGGGTTTTCCCTGCCTGGTAAATGCTGCAGATGGTCTCTGTGTAAGATCTTGCCCGCCTGTAACCGGCATCCACGGCGTTCTCAATGATCCGCCAATCTCGGGTTTCGGCGAAGTCCCCGAAAGCCTCGATGATTTCCGGGAACAGCTCTTTTCTGAGACCATCCAGAAAAGCAGCAAAGAATCCCAGAGAAGCGCCTTTTTTCTCTCTTGTAATGTATCGAAGTTTCCCGTATTCGTTGGTGTCCGCGAGGATGTCCTTTACGCTGCGAATGAGGAGTTCAATAGGGGTGTGAGGAAAGGCGGCGATCATGTCCCGCCAGGCACTGCGATCAAAGTCCTTGTCTCTGATCTCCCCGAGCTCATGATAGACATAGGACTCTGATTCGTCCTCGGAAATGCGGGCGAAGGCGCTGTGAAGTCCTTTGGCGTCCTGCATTTCGAGCCCATAGCTGTCGAGCGCGAATTTCAGCGCAGGCCGTCCTGATTTCTTAATGAAGAAAATCTTGTCCCAGAGAAACAGCTTGGCCGAGTCCTTTCGAACGACAATCCGATCATCTTGAGAGAGAGCCGCCACCGTCAGGAGGTCTCTGGCCAGTTCGCGACCGAGATAATAGACCTCAAAGCCGTCGACGCGCCTCTTTTCATCCACACCGGCGAGAAAAAAAGACGGCTTGAGGCTGTAGACATAACCGGCGCCGTAAAAAAGGCCCAAAGGTTCCAGAACGGCATTAATGCCCGCTGTATCAAAAGGATCATACGATCGGCCCAGAATGCTGATGGGACTGAAGTCACTTTCCACAATTTTTTCCCACTCCTCTTCCTTGTGGCCGATCCACTCTAAGACGACTGCCGGCTCCTCTTCAACCCATGGGGCCAAGCCCTTCTCCCATTTGTAAAGATCTCTCAGACGCAGCGCCAATCCGCAGATCGAATAGAAGCCGGCGTAACGGGCATCGGATACGGAACAGTTATGCAGAACTTGACGGACTATGGAATCGAGTTCGACCAAGAAGGGATCCTTTCTTCGAGGCAGTTTATCCGCTGGATTTCTCAAGTCAAGACCAAGAACAAAAATAGAAAGAAAGGACTTCGAGACCTTCCCATTCCCCAGTGGGACGGGCGCTGGAGAAAACTTATTCGGAAGAGACCCTTGTGTTGCGGCCCAGACGCTTTTGCCGGAGGTCTCTTGGCGGGTCTTTGCGACGAATTTCCTTGGCCTCCGAAAGCCATTTCTCCAAGAAAGACCGCTTAACGGAGAGGAAATCTTTTTCCAAAACCGAACAAAGCTCTTCGGAAGAGGGTCCCCCGTGCCCCCCAGGGCCGAAGAGCTTCAAGGCCTCTTCCCTAAGACGCCTCCTGAGCTCCTTTTGAGGGAGCCCTCTCCAATCTGAAAGGGTGAGATCCGACATGGGAACCAACCTCACCCTTCCAGTGTGCAAAATTCCAGCCAGGGAGTGCCCCTACCAAAAAGAGACGGACAGGCCCTAGATTTACCCAATCTACCTGTAGCGCCTCCAGGCAGAGTGTCGCAAAAATCCCCACTCCTTTTCCGGTTTGTTCCTTTTTTGGGGCAACCCCGGACATTTTTTGGCAAAAAAACAGGAAGACGGGGTCGGGCAAGCGGATTTTCACGCCTCTGCCAGAATTTCCCCTATTTTAGGAAAGATGGCTTCCGCCACGTCAGCCCGCCTTCCACCGTGGGTCAAGACCACGTATTTCCCGTGACAAACCTTCTCGGCACACCCCTTGATCTCTTGGACAAGGCGGGGAAAGAATGCCTCGGTGAGACCGATGTCCCCATAGTCCAGCTGGCACGTGTCGTGTCCCAGATTGTGCAAGATCATATCCGGCTCGAAAGCCTCAGCCCTGGGTATGAATTCTTTTCTGACTTTCTCCATATAGCTGTCGTCCGTGCTGGGCACGGCCGTGTTCACGCAGATCTTGTTGCCGTCTCCCTCTATGCGGTCCCAATGGCAGAAACACACATGGAGCACGTCCTCGTCTTCCAGAAATATGCTGCGCGTGCCGTTGCCGTGGTGACGATCGGTGTCCAGTATGGCGAATCTTTTCGGTCCGAACTTCTCCCGGCCGTTCAAAATCGCCGGGCCCGCGCAGGATGCATAGGTCCCCCCCCAGGCGGAGTCCCGTTCTGCGTGGTGACCCGCCGCCACCGTGAAAACCAGCGCATTTTCCAACTCTCCGGACAGAACTTTCTCAGCGGCTTCCACGCACCCCCCCACCGAATAAAGGGTCCCGTCGCAATACCAAGCGCTTTTCAGGTTCTCAACAAATCTTCGCGTATGCACCTTCAGCAGCAAGGTCTCAGAAACCTTTTGAGGCGTGAACAATTTCACCTGCGGCCGTTTAAGCAAAGGCTTTATCACGTGAGGGAAGTTTCGGAACTTGTCTCCAATAATCAACCACTCCTGCCCCCGAAATCGGTCATGAAAGAATACGCCTGTCT
>Ga0180438_10011277_pt1 | contig 10816 bp, 11 predicted proteins | sample SS_ome_12_FD_132455 | JGI IMG/M metagenome (GOLD analysis project Ga0180438, IMG submission 132455) | Hypersaline lake sediment archaeal communities from the Salton Sea, California, USA - SS_3_D_2 metaG | ecosystem: Environmental > Aquatic > Non-marine Saline and Alkaline > Hypersaline >... | reverse complement strand
TCCGCCGTTTCCGGAGTCTACCAGGGATACCTGGACATGACGTATTTTGCTCTGTCTCCGCCTTCGCTCAAACGTCTCGACCTGAAGGTGGCGATCGTTTTCAACTACGGTGCATTCAGGTTCGAAGCCTGGCTGGCGGCACGCAACCGGAAGGTTCAGCGCCAGTACTGGGAGCTATTCAGGGACAGCCAATGGGACGAGTACCGCGTGGTCGCGCCCGGCACAGGTATTGACGCAATCGTCGAGTGTGACTTGGCCAGCGACTTTGACCTTGACGACCCGGACACCTTGACCTCACGCATCGAAACGGCCACGGCTGCGTTCATCGACGACATGGAGAGGTTCCTTTCTCAGCACGAGCCGCCTAACCTGAGTGCCTGACCAACCATCCCCGCATGCGGTGAGTGGCTATAGACAACCATACCACAGGTCAGTCTGGCTTCACTGGCCGCTGGACAACATGAGCCACGCGGTCAGACAACGAGTCTCCGCATCCCGCGCATCACGACCCAAGTCCTGGCCGGGTCCCGGACACTCACTTGACGCCCGGCCCATCTCCTGGTACAACTCACCTGTGGCCAGACGCACCGTCTTTGAGTCCTGTCGCGCCAAGAGCATACTCAACAAGCACAAGCGACCAGACCACTGGTTCTGGATCCGCTACACCGCCTATCCCTACAAGGGCTGCCAGCACCGCTGCCTGTTCTGCTACTGCCGCGAGCGCAAATACTGCCCGTTTGAGGACGTCAACGACTTTGGCTATGTCATCCAGATCAAGGAGAACGCGCCCGAACTGCTGCGCCGCGCACTGAGCCGCGTGACGGTGGACCTGCTAGGCACAGGCGACTACCAGGCCGCTGAACGCAAGTTCGGCCTGTCACGGCGCATGCTGGAGGTGTGCCTGGAGCTGGGATTTCCCATCTCCGTGCTGGAGCGCTCGCCGCTGGTGCTGCGCGACGTCGACCTGCTACAGGAGATCAACGACAAGACTGTCACTGTCGTTATGTTCAGCATCATCCATACCCCGGACTCCCCTTACTGCGAACGCATCACCGAGATGGAGTGCCTGGCGCCGCCACCCGAAAAGCGCTTTGCCGCCATGGAAAAGCTGGCCAAGGCCGGCATCCTCACCGGCACGTGCATGATGCCGGTGCTGCCGCAGTTGTGCGACAACGAGGCCAATCTGCAGAGCGTGGTCAAGTGGACCGCCGGCCATGGCGGCCAGTTCGTCATGGCTGGCGACCTCACCCTGGCCGATCAGCAGCGCGATTTCTTCTTCGGCATCCTGCAGGAGCGTTTTCCAGACCTTCTCGAGCACTACCGGCGCCTCTACCCGCCGGGGAGCTACGGACCCGCGGGCGGTAACTGGCGCAGGACGGCGCTGCGCCTGCACGAGCTGTGCCAACAGTACGGCATCTCCGACCGTTTGCCGCGGCCCATGATTCGCGGCGACAAGCGCACGCTGAACAAGCGCGTCGTCGAGGCGCTGGCGAACCGGGTATACATGATGGAGCTCACTGGCGAGGCCAACCACCGCTTGTGGGCCTACCGCAAGGCCGCCTGGGCCATCGAGGACACGCCGCAGGATTTGGGCTTGATCTATAGCCAGATGGGTCTGAAAGGTTTGCAGAGCATCGAGAACGTGGGGCCGCAGCTGGCGCAAATGGTAGAGGGTCTGCTCCGACGACTGGCTCCTCCGCCTTCACAGCAGGGGACGCCGAAGGAATGATAGGAGCGCCGTCGGATGTGGACAGCACAGTAACCAGACTGCCCATGAGGATTCTTGGCGTCATAGCCGAGATTCGCAAAGGTCAGTCTTCGGCGTATGCTATACTGCGCTTGTTCCGCATATGAGCTCATGCAGATTGGCCGAGCTATTTCGGTCTACTCGACGGTTGGGCGGGACGCGCTATCAACAACAGTCAGTCACCATGAGGAGGCGTAAAAGTATGAACAACATTGATAGCAGCAAGAAGGAGTTGTCACCACAACAAGGTCAAGAACTTCTCGGTGCATTGAAGGCGCGTTTTGAGAAGAACATGAGCCGCCACAAAGGTCTTGAATGGCCCAAAGTACAGGCAAAGCTGGAAGCTAATGCTGGAAAACTGTGGTCACTGAACGAAATGGAAAGAACTGGCGGTGAACCGGATGTTGTCGGTCACGATGAGAAGACGGGCGGATACTTCTTCTATGATTGTTCGGCGCAAAGTCCTCAAGGCCGCAGAAATCTCTGTTACGACCGTGAAGCGCTGGAGTCAAGGAAAGAACATAAACCAGAGAACAGTGCTGTTGACATGGCCGCTGCCATGGGCATTGAGCTTTTGACGGAAGAACAGTATCGAGAGTTGCAGAGACTCGGAGAGTTCGATACAAAGACGTCGAGCTGGGTGAAAACGCCTGCTGATATTAGGAAACTCGGCGGCGCGCTCTTTTGTGATCGTCGCTACGACCATGTGTTCGTGTACCACAACGGCGCAGAATCGTACTATGGCGCTAGGGGATTCCGTGGCTCGCTGAGGGTCTAGATCTGCACGCGCAGAAGCATCGGTGGCGGAAGGTTGATCGCAACCGTCGAAGACGCCGACGGCAACACCATCTGGCTTCCGGCAGAGTACCTCAACGCCGTCGGCATCCTGGGGGCGCCGTCGCACGGGCAGCGCTGCCAAGTCAGCCGCCAAAGCCGCAGTAGTCAGAGCCGGAATTCGCGGCAAGTCGACCCTTGGGGTATGCTATGCTATGCTGAGTGCATACCACGTAGCGACCCACCTGAATGAGCCGAAACGGTTCAGCCTGCTGAATTGCCGGGTAGGCTTTGGGCAAGATACGAGGCTGAACGCTCGTATTGACATGTGCATGGCTCGCAGGTTATTCGAGCCGAGGAGGACTCTGTGAAAGAACAACACAATTCAGGGGTCAATGACCACCACGCTGGCGCCCCGCTTCACCAGGCTGGGCCATACACATCATCGGATCTGCCGGTTGATGAGGATGGGCAGATCTACCATCTTCAGATCAAGCCTGGGCAGATAGCTCCTGACATCCTCATAGTGGGTGATCCTGGCCGTGCGAAGTTCATCGGTTCAACGTTCCTGCGCGATCTGGAACTCAAACATGAGCATCGGGGCCTGGTCACCGTGACTGGAACCTCAAAGATCTCTGGAACGCGAGCGACGATCATTTCACCGCTGAAAGTCACCACCGCGACGTCTGGCATCGGGACACCCTCGCTGGAGATCGTCGTCAACGAGCTGGTTGCGCTCACTGAGATTGACTTTCAGACACGGACTCACAAATCCCAGTTCCCAAGGCTGCATGTCATCAGAGTGGGAACCTCTGGTGCACTCCAGGAATCAACAGAACTGGGCACCCCCATCATCACCTCCTATGCGATTGGAATGGATAACACCGGCTTGTTCTACGAGGCCCCCTGCCCAGATGAGACATGCGAGCGACTCGAACGGGAGCTTGCCGATGTTGTGAAAAGTGCAATGAGCACAGACTCTCGATTCTATGGCAAGATCCAACCCTATGTCGCTCGCGCCGAGCCGGCCATTGCCAATGCGCTGATGGAGGCCGCAGCAAGTTGTGGAGTCCCGGCCAAGCTCGGCTTGACCGTATCGAGCAGTGGTTTCTTTGCTCCCCAAGGTCGTGACATTGCTCGGGTGAGGCCCAGCGCTCCAGAACTGGATAGAGTCTTTGCCGAGTATGACCCGCGGCTGGACGGCCAGCGCGTCGAGAACATGGAGATGGAAGCCAGCTTCCTGATCCACTTCCTGAGTGGACTCGGCCACTGGGCAGGAGCAATCTGCCCGACCATCGCCCACCGGCGCACAGACACATTTGACCACACCTACCAAGAGGCCATTGAACAAGCGACCAAGGTAGCACTACTGGCATTGGCCAACCTCCGAAGTCGTGATCGTGACGTTTGAATAGGTTGACTGCGCACAAAACCGTCTATCGGTCGACATCCCAGACTAGGCAAGCGGAGCTTCAGACGGTGGGCTTGCGCGCCCCCTGCATCGGGAAGCATGCTCACGGAGGCAGACCGCATGTACAGATCCAAGATCTTCATCATCGGCGAGAACCAGGACCGCCTCATCGCACTCGAGGAGGCGAGCTACCCCACTGAGGACGTGCTGCAGCAACTGCTGGCCAGATACCCAGATCTGGTTCCTGGCGACCAGATTGACCCGGAGAATCCCCGCCATTGGCTGCTCGTTGCACGTGAGATTGGCATCCCGGGAGAAGAGGATGGAAGCGGGCGGTGGAGTCTGGACCATTTGTTCTTGGATCAGGACGGCATTCCCACCTTCGTGGAGTGCAAGCGGGCCAGTGATACCCGAGCGCGCCGCGAGGTGGTGGCGCAGATGCTGGACTATGCGGCGAATGGCATTGAGTACTGGAGCACGGACAAGCTGCGTCAGGCCGCAGCCGAGACGGCTCAGAGCCGAGGAAGCTCTTTGGATGCTGACATAGCCAGCATGCTAGGTGAAGGCGACGACGAGACCGACGTCGAGGGGTATTGGGAGAGCGTGGAGGCGAACCTACAGAGCCGAAGGGTACGGCTTGTCTTTGTTTCCGATTCAACACCCAAGGAACTCCGCCGACTGGTAGAATTCCTGAATGAGGAAATGGCCAACGTCGAGGTGTTGGCCGTTGAGATCAAGCAGTTCCGGCGTGAGGGCGAACAGCACCAAAGGGCACTGGTTCCGCGCGTAGTAGGCCTAACCGAGGCTGCGCGCAGTTCAAAGGAGGGACTCTCGGGAGGCATGAGGCGTGTACGGCATTGGGATGAACTATCGTTCTTCGACGATGTCGCAGCCAGAGTTGAGAAGCATGTCGCGGAGGGGATCAGACAGTTGTACGAGCACGCTCGGCGCACGGACGCCCACATCTCTTGGGGAACAGGTAAAGACGTGGGAACGTTCAATCCGAAATACGAGGCTATCAGTCAGAGATCTGTGATCTCCGTGTTCTCAGACGGAGCACTGCAGTTCAATTTCCTGTGGCTCGACGACAACGAGGAAACGATCGCGTACCGCAGACGACTGAAAGAGGCGCTGTCTGAGTCCGCGAAGCTAGCATTCTCGTCGGACTACGAGAAGAGGCAAGTACGCTTTCGGGCAGAGGACTGGGTGGACAGGGTCGCCGATATCATCGAGGCGCTCGATATCGCGCTAGAGAGCATACAACAGGCCCGGTCTGGGCAGGCTTGATGGGAGCGTCTGCATCTCTGCCAGATGGCTTTCAGGAGCCTCGATGGCACCAAGATCCTGGGTTTGCGGCTACAGCGCGCCGCTAGAGGCCTGCTCCAATACTGACTTTGAGCTGCAAGAGCGTTGAAAACAGGCCAAGAATGGCATCGGACCCCACACCCTACACTGCGATCAACGCCCTGCTGAGCGATCTGCTCTCTCGTGTGCAGCAGCTGCTCGGAAAGCAGTTCATCGGCCTGTACCTCTACGGCTCGCTGGCCAGCGGAGAGTTCGGCCCCCAGCGCAGCGACATCGACTTTCTGGTGGTCACCAGCGAGCAGCTGCCTCCGGAAATATTGCCATCCCTGGCCTCGATGCACCAGCGCCTGGCCGAGATGCACTCCAGGTGGACGAGCAGACTGGAGGGCTCGTACATCCCGCGGCAGGCGCTGCGCCGCTATGACCCCACGCGGGCGGACCATCCCGCGCTGGGCATGGACGGCAGCTTTGACGTCGACCACCACGGCCCCGACTGGGTGATCCACCTGCACATGATTCGCGAGCACGGCATCGCGCTCGCAGGCCCAGACCCCGCCACCCTGATCGATCCTATCCGGCCAGACGACCTGCGCCGCGCCGCCGTGGCCACCCTGCACGAGTGGTGGGCGCCCATGCTCCAGGATTCCAGGCGGCTGCGGTCGCGTGAATACCAGGCATATGCCGCGCTGACCATGTGCCGCGCCCTGTACACACTGCAGCATGGCACCGTCGTTTCCAAGCCCATAGCCGCCCGTTGGGCGCAGGGCATCTTGGGACCCCCTTGGGTAGAGCTGATCGAGCAAGCGCTGTTCTGGCCGCGCGACCCGCAGCCCGACCGCCTAACCGACACCCTCGCCCTCATCCGCCACACCCTGCAACTGGCTGAGCAGCTCAGCATATAGGCTCGTAATGCGCCGATTTGCGCGCCAGGGCCGGTCGCGCACTGCGCCCAAGGCAGCGACAGCCCTGCCAGCCCACGGCAGGACACTGATCGCCGACTACAAGCCCGGACTGGGGCTGGTAGTGCGCGCTTCAGCGCGCTTGCTCCAAGTGCAGGCGTAGGGCGAGGGCTGAAGCTCCCGACAACCGTCCGGTCGCAGCCCTTGCCAGGGTTCACCATTGGAGCGCCGCCCACCTCGACCCGACAACCTCCCTCTGATACTCAACTTTTCACAATCTCCGCACAGCCTCCACAGGATTTCCATATCCTTCTCCTAGAATGGCGGCGTGATCCGATGTGAACCCAGGCAACGGTCGGCGCCGGGACGGGGTACATGGAACATGCCTGTGCTAGTAGAGGAGAGCTGAGTGAGCGGGCTTCATCTGTCGCACCTAAGCCATACTATACGCAGCTTCAACCGCTTTGAGCTGAAATACCTGGTGCCCATCGAGGCAGCGGAGCAGTTCAGGCAAGCTCTGCGCACGTACCTGGTTCCCGACGATAACGGCGACTCGCGCGGCAACTACTACGTCTCCAGCCTGTACTACGATGGGCCAGATTTCGGTTTCTATTGGGAAAAGGTCGATGGCCTCAAGTTCCGGCGCAAGCTGCGCATACGCCACTATGAGTCGTCCGGGGCACTGGGCGTCGAAACGCCGGTCTTTGTGGAAATCAAGCAACGGCTGAACCGGGTGACGCAGAAGCGGCGCGTCCTGTTGCCTTACCGCCAGGCGCTGCAACTGTGTGACAGACGCCGGATGCCCGACCCGAGCCTGTTCGAACGCACCGCGCAGGATGCCGCTGTGCTCGACGAGATCGCCAGCATGCTGTGGCAGTATGACCTGCGCCCGGTCAGCATCGTCAGATATGCACGGCAGGCGCTGATTGGCACTGAATATGATATTGGCTTGCGCGTCACCTTCGACACCGACCTGAGCTACCGGAGCAATCAGCTGCAGCTTCACTGGCGGAATGATGGCTTGCAGCTGTTTCCGCCCGACTGGGCGGTCGTCGAGATCAAGGTCAACGAGCGCATTCCCTACTGGCTGACCGAATTGGTCGCGGTGCACAACTTGAACCTGGTGCGGGTCAGCAAGTACTGTCGCAGCATTGAACTGGCCCATGACATCGCCACACCCACTTGGCGCTTCGCTGGCTTGACCGCGAACCTCGCACGGGCGGTTCGTGGTTGACGACATTGGACTCGTCTGAACGGAGGTTTCTATGGACGCACTCGGTTCCATCGACTTGACCGGGGTATTCTCGGTCGCGGACGTAGTTTTCGGCCTGCTGTTGAGCTTCATACTGTGCGCGGCAGTCGGCTGGGTCTACCAGATCACTCATCGTGGCGCGTCCTACACACAGAGTTTTGTGCATACGCTGGTGCTGAATGGGATGGTGGTGGCCGTTGTCATGCTGATCATTGGCTCCAACATTGCCCGGGCTTTTGCCCTGGTGGGTTCGCTGTCCATCATCCGCTTCCGCAGTGCCGTCAAGGAGACAAGGGACGTAGGCTTCATCTTCTTCACCATGGCCATTGGCATGGCCATTGGCACCAAGTTCTACTCGTTGGCGGTGATTGCCGCCGTGGTCATCAGCTTGATCATTGTGATCATGACCCGTTTCAACTGGTATGCCCGCCAGGCTGTCAGCCAGATCCTCAAGGTGCAGGTGCCTAACAACCTCGAGTTCGACACGCTCTTTGACCACCTGTTCGTCAAGTACACCGACACCTCGGAGCTGATCAGCGTACAGTCGGTTCGCGGTGGGATGCTGACCGAGCTGACCTACAGTGTAGCGCTCAAGAAACAGGGCAAGATCCAGGAGTTCCTGTCCGAGATCAAGAAGCTCAATGGCAACAACCGCGTGACGCTTATCGCTGGCTACAACAGCACCGATCTGTAATGGCAAAAGTGACGGGGGAGACAGATGAGACTGAAACTCAAGAGGCACTACCGATTGTTTCTGATGCTGGCGCTGGTGGCGGCCGTCTTGATCGTCGGCCTAGGCGATGAGCGCATCGTCGCCTACAGCGTGCAGAGCAGCGACCATCAATTCGCTTCAGCAGCCGTTCTGGACTCGATGGCGCAGGCCAGCGCCCATCTGGCCACCACAGGGCTGCTCAGCGAACCGGCCAGCCCGCCAAATGACTGATGCCGCCAGCAAGCGCACTAAGCAAGTCCTGATGGCAAGATATCCTGGCATAGCAAGGAGAAGAATGCGTAGCAGAGAGATGAAGCTTGCGTTAGCCTGCGCCCTGGCACTATCGATGCTTGCGGCCTGCGGCCGAACTTCGGCCCCGGCCTCAACGTTGAACGCACAGGTTGAGGACAGCGCGGCATATGAAGACATGGGACCGACTTCTGCAGAGACTACCCTCGCGAGTGCCGTAGCGCAGAGCAGCGAGGCCAACGAGAATCCGGGAGCCGATTCGCTCACAGCAGCCGCCACGGCGATTGGTGAGGTCCGGGATACCACGAAGGAAGATGCGTGGGACAGCTCCCAAGCGACCCAAGTCGTCCTGAACGGCAGCTCCATCACCGTGGACGGAGGCGGCATGACGGTTGACGCCAGCGTCGCAACCGTTACGTCAGCCGGCACGTACCACATCAGCGGCTCTCTTGCCGATGGCCAGATCATCGTGAACACAGAAAATGAGGGCACTGTTCGGCTGGTACTGGATGGAGCGGACATTCACAGTTCGACGAGTGCACCGATTTATGTCATAAACGCACAGGAAACCCTCATCGTGCTGGCCGAGAATACTCGGAATTATGTATCGGACGCGGCGTCATATGTGCTTGACGATGCGGAAAGCGACGAACCCAACGCAGCGATCTTCAGCAAAGATGACCTTACCGTGTCTGGCAACGGCTCGCTGACTGTAGATGCCAACTACAACGATGGCATTGCCAGCAAGGACGGGCTGGTCATTGCCAGCGGCACGATCAGCATTACCTCGGTAGACGACGGCCTGCGTGGTAAGGATTACCTTGTGGTCAAAGGTGGTCACATCACCGTAATGGCCCAGGGCGACGGTTTGAAATCCGATGAAGATACAGATGCCACAAAGGGGTATATCGCTATCGAGAGCGGTGTCTTCAACATCACCTGTGGCGGCGATGCCGTTCAGGCCCAGACAGCGGTGATGATCACAGATGGAGAATTCACGCTGTCCTCAGGTGGGGGCCACAACGCCCGCATCGCTGACACCACCTCCGCCAAGGGCATCAAGGCCGGTGTGAGCGTGCGGATCGATGGCGGCAGCTTCACCATCGATTCGGCGGATGACGCCATCCACTCGAACGACAGCATCGTGATTAACGGCGGCAACTTCGTCCTATCCTCCGGAGATGACGGCATGCATGCCGATGCAACCCTGGAAATCAACGGCGGTGAGATCCACATCACAGATTCCTATGAGGGTATCGAGAGCGCAGTGATCACCCTCAACGGCGGGGATATCGACATCATGTCTCGCGATGACGGTATCAATGTGTCAGCAGGGAACGATGGTTCGGGAACGAATCTGGGGCCGGCTGCGGGTCCAGGAGGCAGGCCCGGTCGAGGTGGCGGGCCCGGCCAGGATGCCTTTGCCTATTCAGGAGATGACTACCTGTATGTCAATGGGGGCTACATTGTGGTAGATGCCGCTGGGGATGGCATCGATGTCAACGGTTCGATTGAGATGACCGACGGTGTGGTCATCGTCAATGGCCCTACTGAGCAGATGAACGGCGCCTTAGATTGCATTGGCGCGTTCAACATCCACGGCGGGTTCTTGGTCGCGGCGGGCAGTGTTGGCATGGCAGAAGGTCCTGATGCGACATCGACCCAGTACTCGGTGCTGCTGAACCTCGATGGGACGCTGCAGGCTGGCGTCCTGTTCCACCTGCAAAGCAGCGAGGGGGATGAGCTGCTGACCTTTGCGCCGACAAAGCGGTATCAGTCCATCGCCTTCTCTTCGCCTGAACTCAGCAATGGCGTGACATACAGTGTGTACTACGGGGGCAGCTCAACGGGCACAGTGACAGACGGTCTGTACCAGGGTGGCACCTACACTCCCGGCACCAACCTGGGCAGTTTCACTCAGTCCGGCATAGCCACCCGACTGGGCAGCGGGCGCAGGTTCTAGCAGAAGGGCAGAGGAAGGGCCCGAAAGTCAGTGAATGGGCTCTCCTGCCCAGAGGTCGACGATTGAAATCGCCGCCTGACACTGAGAAGTGGCATCAGCCACTGGAGGTCTGGAGTTCGCCAGCCTGATGCCAAGCTGAACGACTCTGCGATCTGGTTGGCCGGATTGCCGGTACGGCCTACTCCACTTGCAGTGCGCAATTCCGCGTCCCGCCGCAGTGAGGCGGCACATCGCGCCGTGGCTACTACAGCAGTGACCCTGCCAAAAGACGGCAGGACGCAGATCGCCGACCACAAAAACCAATCGCAGCTCAAGCGAGATCGTTCGTAGTGCGCAATTCATTGCGCTCTGCCGCCATTGGGGAACGAATCGGTCTCAAGTTACAGCGGCGATGACCCTGCCCAAGAGACGGCAGGACGCAGATCGCCGACCACAAAAACCAATCGCAGCTCAAGCGAGATCGTTCGTAGTGCGCAATTCATTGCGCTCTGGCGCCGTTGGGCG
>Ga0180438_10011275_pt1 | contig 10817 bp, 12 predicted proteins | sample SS_ome_12_FD_132455 | JGI IMG/M metagenome (GOLD analysis project Ga0180438, IMG submission 132455) | Hypersaline lake sediment archaeal communities from the Salton Sea, California, USA - SS_3_D_2 metaG | ecosystem: Environmental > Aquatic > Non-marine Saline and Alkaline > Hypersaline >... | reverse complement strand
TTCGAAGGTGCGAAAGGAGCCCTTATCCACATCACCGGCGGAAGCGATTTGACCCTTGGTGATGCCATCAAAGCCGGTGAGATGATTACCGAGAAGATGGATGCCGAAGTGAATGTCAAATGGGGTGCCAGGATCATGCAGAACTACGAGGGCAAGCTTGAAATCGTTGCCATCGTGACAGGCGTGAAGGGCGCTTCAATCGCAGGCGGCTCTATGCTCGCAGAGGAAGAGTCGTCAATGCCCGAATACTCCAGGGACCTTGAAGTTCTCGGTTAGAGGACTTCGAGGAATGGGAACTCCGTTCCCTGAGCCTTGAAGTTCTCGGTTAGAGGACTTCGAGGAATGGGAACTCCGTTCCCTGAGCCTTGAAGTTCTCGGTTAGAGGACTTTAGACCCCTTCTTTATTTTTTTCTCCTTTTATTTCTCTTTATGAAAATCAAAATCATCCCGAACCCCGAGAAGCAGTGGGCTGTGGAGCTTGCGAAGGAAGTGGAGCATCTGCTTGTGAGATACGGTCATGCTATGGAAGAGGCAGGAGCAGATGCAACCATCTGCATAGGAGGGGACGGAACAATACTGTATTCCAATCACATGAAGATGCTGGAAGGCCCTGCCATAGGCATAGGCAGCAGGAGCAGCTACATCTGCCAGCTTATGAGGGATGGATGGAAGGAGCAGCTTCCTGAGATGCTGGAGAAAAAGAAAACTGTCGATGTGATGACCCTTGAGGCCGACATCGGCGGGAAAACACAGACAGCAATCAATGATTTCGTGATTCACAGCAAGGATTACCGCGTCGTTGAGCTGGAAGTTGATGACAGGAAAGGAAAGTACAAATTCCTTGGCGACGGAATCATTGTTTCCTCGCCCATGGGTTCTGCCAGTTATGCATATTCTGCAGGAGGTGCTATGCTCGGCCCTTTTGAAAGGAAGATAAGTATTGTGCCAATCTGTCCTTACAGGAGGGTGTTCTCCCCGACAGTGATGGGCGGGGATGCAAGCATTAAGCTGAGCGCAGGCCGCGACTGCGCACTGATAGTGGACGGCATCTTCCTGCAGGATTTAAGGAAGGGCGAGACAGTAGTAATTAAGAAAGGAAAGGATATCACATTCTTTGAGGGAGTTGGTCACTATAAACAGGAATGAAATACTGAAGCAGGGATATATCGATGTGAAAGTCTATGTCGCGGGATTGAGGCAGAGCCACCGCCTGAAAGTTGTACCCGAGAAAACAGCTCATGGAACTGTTCCGTTCCTTGTGGCGCAGCATTACATACCAAGGACGGAGCTTGTCAAGCTGGCAGAGCAGATTCAGCTTCCTCTGAAGCACAAGGACATTGTCGTGTTCCCGAAAGGTAAGATGCCCAAGGATTTCGTGCTGAAAGGAACTGAACCCCAGGTGAAGATAGAAGTAGATGCTGTCGAAGCAGAAGTCGAGGATTAGAGTTCTTCCTTGATTATTCTTGCTATTTCTTTCCCTATCTTTATCTGCGCTTCTTTTGTGCTGCCGCCCAGATGCGGAGTGAAATAAACATTATTTAGCTCCAGCAGTTTCCCTTTGTATGGCTCTTCACAATAAACATCAAGGGCAGCGCTGCCCACTTTTCCTGATTTGCATGCATCATAAAGCGCATCCTCATCCACGACGGGGCCGCGCGCGGTGTTGATGATGCAAACACTGTCTTTCATCTTCGAAATGTTCTCCTTGTTGATAAGGTTCTTTGTTGCTTCCACCAATGGAGTATGTATGGAGATGATATCCGCCTGGGAGAACAGTTCATCAATGTCAGATGCAAACACTGCTATTCCATCCTCTCTTGGGTGCGGGTCGTGCGCGATGATTTTCATCCCAAGCGCGCTGGCTTTTTTCGCAAGCAGGGAGCCTATCCTGCCATAGCCTATGATGCCGAGGGTCTTCCCTTCGATTTCCCTTCCCATGAGGTTTTTCTTGTCCCATAATCCGCCTTTCATCTGGTGGTGGGCCTTCTGCACATTCCTAAGGGAAGCAATCATCAGGCCTAAGACGAACTCTGCGACAGCATTTGTGGATGCACCGGGCGTATTCACTACCTTTATCCCTTTCTCCTTGCATGCTTCCTGGTCAATATTGTCAAGCCCTATGCCTGCACGGGCCACCACCCTCAGCTTTCCTGCCTCTGCTATGAGCTCTTTGGTGACCTTTGTAGCGCTTCTCACAACCAGTACATCTGCTTCTTTTACAGCTTCCTCCAGGTTCCCGGGCTTGTAAGCGACCTCGCCTGTCTTTCTCAGTTCCTCCACTGCTTCTTCCACCAGGTTGTCTGCAATCACAATGAGCATAAGCGGGATTTATGAGACAAGTCTTTAATAGTTTTTAGGAGTTAAGCTATAATCTCCCTCTTATTTTTTGGTCTTCCTAATTGTACCAATTACCTGCTGTAACAAAAATAAAGGGTAAAATGCCACAATATTTATAAAGAATGTTGTGTTTTTAACATCAAACTTTACGAAACATATAAATAGTTCTTAATCCCATACCTTTCTGGGAGGGGTAGTATGACCGGGTTTGGTATCTCCAATATGGATAGGATGCATGCAGAAAGGCTCTTGAGTCTTGCTGCTATGCTGGAGGCAGGCCTGGAGCATAGCCCCCCGAAGTATGAGCAGGCGGTGAACACTGCGGTTATGATAAGGAACATGGCCAAGCAGGGCGCGCCGCTCACCAGTGCAGAGAAAGTGCGGCTGGTGAGGTCCCTGGCTGTCGTCAAGGCAAGGATATACGCTGGCGGCACTGAGGACTCATACAGGGCATACAGGAAGCTGGACTCAATTAGCGACGAATTGGTCCGGCTATTGTGATACATAGGTGAAATAAATGAAAAGTGTAACCATAGTTTCAGACGACAGAGTAGGCCTGCTGGCAGACATATCCTACATACTAGGCAAATCCAATCTCAACATTGACGGCTTAGTGGTGGACGTTATAGGCGGCAAGGCCGTCATCTCACTTGAGGTGAAAGACCCCAAGAGGGCAAAGGACGTGCTTGAGCGCAACGGCTTCAAGACCACCAAACCCGATGCCATCGTAATAAAGGTGCAGACTAACTCCGTCGGAAAGATTACTGAACTGCTGGAAGGGGAGAAGGTGAATGTCAGTGAGATGACAACCCTTTCTACTGACACCCAGGATACGATATATGCACTGAATGTTGACAAACCGCGCAAGGCAACGAAAATGCTGTCGCATTTCATGTTAGGCAATGACCCGCGGCCTGAGAAATACGCCTAGGTCGTTATCTCTTCTATTTTTCCCTGTTTTTCAGCTTCTTTTACCTCTATAGCTATCCTTCTCCCGAAGCTGATGCTTTCCCTGAAATGATATTCAGAATAAGGGGTGAACCTTGTGCCCGGAGAGCCCGGCATCCTCAGCGAGATATCGAAGCATATGAATTTCTCTCCTTTATCCTCTACTATGGCCCCCTGGAGCGCGAAAGGCCCTGTTATGCCATCCTTGTATTCCTTCTGCACAGCCTGGACGAATCTCTCTCCAAGGTCAATGGCCTGCTCAAGCAATGATTCCCTCAATGTGCAGGCAATGTGCCCTACCTCTATGGTTGAGGGCTGGGCCATCTTCAGGAGCTCAAGCTGCGCATCGGCCGGCATCCTGAGATAGCCGTCTATGTTCGTCTGCCTCCGCGTATCAATGCCCAGCAGCTCAAGCTCATCATATAACGGAGAGTAGAAGAAATTGAAGTTGAAGTGCGCACCCACGACGTATTCCTCTATCGTGGCTTTTTTCAGATCTTCTTCATTTATCTTCCCTTGTTTCAGCATCCCTTCTGCCCTTTCCCGGTATTCCTCAGGGCTTCTTGCAAGGAAGAACGCCCTTTCATAGTTCCTGCTGGCTTCGCTTACCTTGACGATGCAGAGCCTGTCTATCTTCTCAGGGGAGCTGAATTTCTCCGGCATCCTTATGCCGGCCTTCTCCATGAGGTCATACTGGTTCTTCTCCGCATCCCTCTCCTCGGCGCGCAGGAGATATTTGTTGCCGAAAACAGGGACATTGAATTCCTTCTCTATTGCATCATAGCCGACGTAGACGGCAAAAGAGCGATTGGGTACGAACACACTCCCCTCAAGCTCCTTCTGGCGCTGTACTATCTCCTTGAATTTCCCCAGGACCAGCACATCGTCCACAACACCGACTTCTCTGCCCCCCTGTTTCCTGGTCTTATAGCTCTTGGCATAGGTCCTCTCCCTTCCTTTCTGCGCTACAACCAGTGTGCCGAATCCTTCCTTTTTTGCCCCTTCACATACATCCAGGGCTGAATGGCTCCCTAAAGTAGAAATCCTGTTTTCCATAGAATAATTGGGCACCGCGGATTTTAAAGTTTACCTCATATTTATATACCTTGACGGAGACATAAAATTATGAGGACAGCTGTTTTCCTGCTACTTCTTGTGACACTGCTTCATGCCGAGTTCCTTGTCGAAAGTGTAGATGTCACCATAAGCGATGTGCAGAGCGATGGGAGCGCCAAGGTCCATGAGAGCATAAAGTTCATCATGTACGGGGACTATTCAATCTCCCTCTATGACAGCGGGATAGAGAAGAATAGCCTTACTTTCTGGTCCTCCACCACAGAGCTCAAAGATGTGAAGATGCATGTAAGCACTGCCAACGTCGACGTGCGGGACTTCCGCCTGAGGCCGCAGCCGCGGACCGGCTGCAATCCTATCCAGGGAACGTGCCACGGCGAGCTCATCCTTGACTACTGGGCATATCCCTCTTTCAATGATAGTATGGAGACAGAGCCTGTTCCTGGGACAGGCATCTTCACCATGGAGCAGTACAAGCCAAGGACAAAGCGCTATACCATAAATCCTGATTCCCTTTCCTTCACAACGACATCCGAGGGCAACATCGTGCTTGAAGACAAGGTCTATCTCACAATAGAGCTTCCTCCCGGAAGCGAACTGCTTGATGTGAACCCCTATCCCATGGACGACAGCATAGACCTTCCCAGCTATGTTTCAGAGCTGTCCTGGAATGATATTGTCCTCGTCAAATTCTCTCTTGTCTTTGATGTGGAGGAGGGCATAGACAAGGAGATTTCAGATTTCTTTGCAGGAATAACGCGCAACATAAGCAGGACTCTGAGCAGCCCTGAAGGCTTTGCCCTCATCATCCTCACAGTAGTGCTTATAGCTTCTTACTTCTATATCATCATGGCAAAACGGAGGGGCGAGACATAATGTACAAGGGAGAAGATGCAGTGCTTGGCATTCTGTCAAAGAAGAAAGAGCTTACAGTGGCCAGCATAGCGAAAGATGCGGGCCTCAATGAAGACAGTGTGAGACGAATCGTAGAATCCCTGAAGACATCCGGCTATGCGACGACCAAGGCTTCAGAGACACACAAGGCAAAGCCGACCAAAGAGCTCCTTGATTATTACAACTCTGAATTTCCTGAATTTTCGGTCTTCAAGAAAGCGCTTTCAGGCGCTTCGGTGTCTGATTTATCACCAGCTGAAAAATCCATAGGGATACAGTGGGCAAGGACAAAAGGCTTCGTGAACATAGAGAAAGGGAAGCTGCTTCCGATGAAGAAAGAGGGGGACGTGAAAAATGCCCTTCAGAAGATGAGGGCCGCATGCGACCAGATAAATGAAAGCGGAACAACAGACCTCAAGGTAGTGGAGGAGGAGCTTTTCGAGCGCAGGCTTCTTGAGAAGGACATTTCACGCACCATAATGGTGAAGTACACAGGAAAACCCATAAAGCTGGAGAAAGGCTTTGACGTTAACGTACCTGCAGCGAATGCCTCTATGGGAAAGAACCATCCAATCACAAAAATAACTAAGAAAATCAAATCAATAATGGCAGAGATGGGCTTCCAGGAGATGGAAGGGAGCATCATAGAAAGCTCGTTCTGGAACTTCGATGCCCTTTTCCAGCCGCAGGACCATCCTGCGCGCGAGCTTGCAGATACCTTTTACCTGGACCAGGAGATTCCGCTCCCAAAAGACAAGAAACTTGTTGAGCGCGTCAGGAAAGCCCATGAGGAGGGCTGGAAATACGGATGGGGCCCTAAAGAGGCAAAGAAGGCAGTCCTGAGGACCCACACAACATGCCTTTCAGCGCGCTATCTTGCGGCAATAAAGGACAAGAAGCCGCGCAAATACTTCGCAATAGGGAGGGTCTTCAGGAATGAGGCAACTGATTACAGCCATCTTGCAGAATTCCACCAGGTCGAAGGCATCATAGCATGGGAAAATGCAACATTCACAGACCTGCTAGGAACCCTCAAGGAGTTCTACAGGAAACTCGGCTTTGAGAAGATACGTTTCAGGCCAAGCTATTTCCCCTACACAGAGCCGAGCCTTGAGGTCGAGGTCTACTTCGAGGAAAAGAAGCAGTGGCTTGAGCTTGGAGGGGCAGGCATATTCAGGCCTGAGGTCAGCATCCCTCTTGCAGGCGTATACCCTGTGCTTGCATGGGGACTCAGCCTTGAGCGGCCTCTCATGCTCCTGCTTGAACTGGACGATATCAGGACGTTCTATAAGAACGATTTGGATTTCCTTGCATCGGCAAGGGTGCAGATATGAAACTTACCGACGTCATCATTGGCGTGCTTATCGTGCTTGTGCTGGCACTGGGGGCGATTGTAGGCCTCCTTTTTGTATCAACACTGCCGGGCGAAATAATCCCTGAGAAATCACCCACAGTTTTCTCTGTCCTGGAAGTAGGGACAGCAGCAGACAATGCCTATGCTGTTTTCAACTACAGAGGGGAAGGCAACATCACTCTCATCACCCTTGATTCAAAACCTACGAAACGCGTCACAGTAATAAACGACAGCGATGCACTGCATGACACCAGGCTCCCTGAGCTGATAGAGGAGCTGAGAGGGCTGGAGGATTACGGCTATGAAATCATAATCACAAACAAAAGCGCCATCGGGAGCGGCCTGTACGTGATACCTACAGGGGCCATCCCTGCGTATGCCCTTTTCAGCCTCCAGCAGAACACCTCCAACGGGACCATGATATACATAGGCGAAAAAGACCTTATCCTGAGCAGGGGCATAAAGCAGCAGGCATGGTATGATTCCCTTACAGAAGAACAGAAGGAGCGCCTTGTACAGTATGACGGAACTCTTGATGACTTCCTGGACAGGGAGAACTCCTCCATTTCCGATACTGTGCTCCATATGAACTGGAGCATGCTTCATAACTCCACGATGGACCTTACGGAAAGCGGCCTTGATACAGGGGTTGTCGGGCTTGAAGACGAGGGCTATCTCCGCATCATCTATGAGGTCGATGAGCTCCGCGGGGTCTATGATTCCCCCAAGCTCCACACTGCTGATATGTTTGTCAGCCCCGAACCTGATACGATATTCCCATGGCAGACATCAACCCTGAGGTTCTCCCTCAACAAGACGAACGGGACAGCTTTCCTTTCAATCAACAAGGACGGGAAAGAAGTCGCACGCACGCTGCTTCGCAGAGTCACAGATGAGAATGTTTTCTATGAAAGGCTTCCTTCTGATGAGATTCCGACTAAAGAGCCCGGAGAATACGTCATAGAGATTGAAGACAACTCAGGAGTTGTGGCAACCGGGCACCTCCATGTCAATGACCTTGAAATAGAGCTTATATCAAGGCAGGGCATGCTCTATATCTTCTCTGTGGAGGTGGATGGCGAGCCTGTCACCAATACAGATGCCCAGGTAAGCCTTGGGGAATCAGATAACAAGAACAAATATTTTGTCAGCGACGGCAGGCTGAGTCTGATAGCAAAGCTTGACCCCGGCCTCAATGTCTTCAACATAGAGATGTACGACACCAACATACCTGTAATCTATGACAACAGGCAGGAGAACGTGCTTGAGTTCTATGTAAAATACGGCACCCCTGCAATCCTGCTCATCGTTATGGTCTACTTCGGTGCAAGACTGTCGAAAAAGCCGATTTTCCGTCTGAGATTCGGCGAAGCGGCCACCTTCGTGAGGCAGGAAATCCGCATCCCGGCATCCAGTGCAATTGAAAGCTTCCGGAAGATAAGGGCCGACATGAACCTGGGCAAGGCACCTATAACACCTGAAGAGTTTGCCATCTCGCTGAAACGCTACATGACCAACGGAGCAGACGTCACGGAGGGGAATGTCGAAGAGATACTGAAAAAGCTGGTGAAGAGCGGCCGTCTGGAGACATACCGCGATTACTACCAGCTGGCCGGAGAAGGCGACATAAAGAAGAATGCCCTCCGCAGGATGATAAGGGAAAAGCTCATACAGAACGGCACCATGTTCGACGAAGTGGGAGGCAAATTCGTGACCAAGAACTATGAGATAGGCTTCTTCGGTCAGAGCTTCTCCAAAAAAGGAATACTGGTGGTTGAGGACAAGTCAGAGGCGAATAGGATACTCTCTCACCTCACTGACAGGGAAAGTGCAAGGCTGAGGCTCATGCGGGCCAATGAAAAGATAGAACTGGTCCCCATAGACAAGCTAGAAGATGTCCTATGAGGCTCATTCTTATCCTCCTTTTAGTTCCACTGCTGTATGCGTCTCCTCCTATAAATGAGACCATGGAAGACAATGACGAGATAGCAGAGACGCTTGAGGATTATTACAATGAATCCATGGCAGAGAACTCATCAATCATACTCACTTTCGGAGAGCACAGCCAGGAGCTCTCCCTTTTTGTCAGTGTCGACATAGCAGGTCTTAACCTCATGCTGGACAACATGACGCATGCGACAGAAGGACTCATGCTGATAACAGCCAGAGGCCATGAGCAGGAGCATCTCACATCACTGCCTTCAGACGGCTATCCCAACTTCCCGTGCGACCGCGGCTGGTTCGACGGGGGGGCAGAGCCTGCATGGAGATGCGACTTCGATGAGGATTACTGCGTCGAGTTTGAGAACCGCACATGGATGGCTTATGATGCTGAGGTGAATTTCACCTTCAGGAACATTTCTGAATCAGTCAATTTCTCATCCAATGCCGTAGCAGTTCCAGAAACTGTCCTTGAGGAGATGAAGACATCATCCGGCTCAGAGAACCTCACGGTAATCATTGAGGGCAATGCGACCTTCACCTATCAGATAAACGACCGCGGATTTGAGGGCAATGACTGTGTCAGCTCTTATTATGAGGTTTCAGAGAATGTCCCGTTCTCCGTGAATGCAACATTCACTGTTGCGGGGGACCAGAAGCTATTCTTCCTACGCACGCCTGTCCTCAGAGAGCAGTGGTTCAGAAACAACCAGTTCAACACAGTCCTGCTTTCCCAGAGCCCGCTCTATTACGCTGAAATCCGGATGGACGGGAACCGGTCCTGGAATTCCACCATCAGGGAATTCTATAATGCAACAGGCCCTTACGGCCTCCAGCTCATAATCTCCAATATGACTGAAGGGAAAGGCTGGTCTGAGGCAAAGAATGAGAGTACGCCTATCCCTCTGCAGGAAGACGACTATTCGTTTGCATACATCTATGAATTCAACCATAGCTATTCAGGCATCGGGAAGCACAACCTTTCGCTGCATGTCAATGACAGCTTCCTGGGCGCTGCCCAGTACAAAGAGGCACTTCTCAGCAGGATGCTCTCCTATAACGGGACCAGCACTGAAGAAGGCTCTCCTGCGGATGAAGATGCCCGGCCAAGCGCAGGACTGCAGAAGCAGGAGCTCTCTTCCGTTGAGGTAGCCCTCGGCTTTGTGGCGCTGATACTGTTCCTGTCATTCTTCTATTTCTGGTCCCCAAAATGAGCTATACCTTCTCTGCGATGGCATAGGTGCGTTTTACTTCAGTTATCCTTATCTTGCAGGTTTCCCCTTTCTTTGCACCTTTGACGAAAATTATGAATCCTTCGGCCCTTGCTATGCCCTCTCCCCTACTGCTCTCGCTTTCTATCGTGACCTCCAGGACATCTTCCTGCTCTACGGGCTTGGGCGCGCTGAAGTCTTTTTCCATTCCCCCACCTATTCCTCTAAAGGCCCCCTTGCCAGAACAACCCCTAGGATTTCAGGAGTCACAGACGGTTTGAAAGGGATGTTCTCTTCTTCCATGCCTATATACTTCATTTTACCATTAAAAAGCTAGCGGCTTCTTATTCTAAGTGATGAAGCTCGTGATTTTTGATTTTGACAGCACCATAGTGAAGCTTGACGTGCCATGGGAGAGGCTGAGGGGCGAATCCCTGGAGCTGGGGAAGAGCTATGACATAGAGATTGACAGCAGCCTCCATATGATGGACGTCGCCAACATCCTCTCGAAGCACCCTGATACCAGGGAGGCTGTCCAAATGGCTTTCAGGAGATATGAATCGCGCTGCATTGAGGGCAAATCCTATGATGTCCTGCCGGGCATGCCGGACCTGATAAAGGAGCTGAAGGCTGCGGGCTACTCCCTGGCAGTGGCAAGCGGCAACTGCGTGCCCACCATAGAGACAATACTCTCCCGCCTTGATTTAATCGATGCGTTTGAGCTGATATACGGCAGGGAGTCGGTGGAGAACAACAAGCCGGCGCCGGACCAGCTCCTCCGGATTATGGAAAAGCTTGGCGCGGAAAAGAAAGATGCCATATTCGTGGGGGATTCAATATATGATGAGCTTGCAGCAAAGAGCGCCGGCATCGCATTTTTCAATATCTCAGGGCACGGGCAGAAAATAGAGCAGCTGAGGAAAATGCTTCTAAAGTAGCTCAAGTTCTACAGCGAACTTTTCACACAATACTATAATCTTCTTTTTCTGCGAACTGTTGGTTTCCTTCTTGAGCATGACAACTTTCGTGATTTTCTCAATATTTTTCTCCACTGCCTG
>Ga0180438_10011274_pt1 | contig 10818 bp, 8 predicted proteins | sample SS_ome_12_FD_132455 | JGI IMG/M metagenome (GOLD analysis project Ga0180438, IMG submission 132455) | Hypersaline lake sediment archaeal communities from the Salton Sea, California, USA - SS_3_D_2 metaG | ecosystem: Environmental > Aquatic > Non-marine Saline and Alkaline > Hypersaline >... | reverse complement strand
GCGGTGGCTCCTTCTCGCCGTGGAAGAAGGCGTGGCCCGGCGGCAAGGGCGCCTCCTCGAACTCGATGCCCACGCCGTGGATGGGCGGGCCGAAGATGTGCTCGCCGTGGCCGGCCTCTTTCATGATGTCATGCAGCGTCTGCTCCAGCTCGACCATGCCGACCCCTGCCTTGACCTTGGCAATCGTCGCATGCTGGGCCTTCATATACAGGTCGTATGCCGCCTGCTGCTCAGCCGTCGGCTGGCCCACGCACACGGTGCGACACGTGTCCGCGCTGTAGCCGTTGACGATGGGATGAACGTCAATCATCACCAGGTCGCCGGCTTGCAGCTTGCGCAGCGTGGGCAACCCGTGGGCGATGTTGGTGCGCGGCCCTGACGACACGTAGGTGCGCCAGAACTCCTCGGCGCCGGCCTGCCGCAAGGCGTACTCGGCCTCGGCCGCGATCTGGCTTTCGGTGAGATCGGGCTTCACGGCCTCCACCGCTGCCTTCATACCGATGTCGGCTACTCTTGCCGCCGCCCGGATGCGCTCGATCTCCTCGGCTTCCTTCACCATGCGCAGTTCGGACATGATGTGGGTGCAGTCCTTAACCTCTACACCCTCCGGCTTGGCGTGGGGATGGGTCATCATGCCCATCATGGACTGGGTGAGAAAGGTGTACTCCAGCCCCATCGCACCCTGGCGGATGCCAAAGTGCTCAAAGTAGTGGGCGATGGAGTGGATCATGCCCACCTCGTCCTCGAAGCCTACGATGTGGTCGAAGTGGGCCAGGGCCTCGACGTCCTCCACATCGGTCTGAGGCACGCCCAGGGCGACCTTCCCGTCCTGGGTGATCACGGCGTAGGCGCACAGCCGCCCGTCGCCTGTGAGGTAGAACATGTTGGCAGGCTTGGTGAGCAGCAGGACATCAAGTCCCGCCGCCTGCATCAAGCGGCCGCATTTTTCCAGACGATTCTGATAGGTAGAACTGACCATGTCTCGACCTCCTTATCGTATTTTGTAAGCGCTCAGGTGCCAGGCACTTGCAAGTGCCTGGCACCTGAGGTAGACTATGCCGGCGGCAGCGCTCCAAACGCCGCGCTGAACCCACTGAGCAACAAGACCGCGATCCCCAGGAGGACGTTGAGGTAAAGTTCGTGCCGAGTTTCCTATCCCACATGATCACAGAACGAATTCACGAAACGTCGTATCTAGCCTGACTTCAGCCCTGGATCGCGTGTGCGCGGATCGCCAGCCCAGCCGTCACGCCACTGAAAACATCCGACAGGACGACTTTGTCTGGGTCAAACATGCGGCCCATCATCTCGATGAAGTAGGGGATCTGGGCCGAGCCGCCCGTTCGGACCACAGCGTCAACCTCGTCCACGCCTAGGCCGGAGCGCTCCAGCGTATCGAGAAGGCAGGCCTCGATGCGACGGGCTGCCTCGGCGATGAGCGCCTCGAACTGGGAGCGCGTGAGAGGCTGCCATACATCCATATCCTGACCGGTGAGCCGGATGAGAGCAAAGTGCGCCGTCGAAAGCGCGACCTTGACTCGCTCTACTTCATCAATCAGGCGGATGGCATAGTTGTTGATCAGGAGCGATTCCAGCGCCCGCACCCGGGATGGATGGCTGCCGGTGATCTGCGCCAGCTCGAGGAAGTGCAACGTCTCCGGGCGACCCAGCTCCGGGATGGTCTGCCAATCCACCAGGGCATCGATGTATTGGTTGGGAAAGGGAGCAGCGTCCTCACCCCAGGTGGACCCGCGCCCGAAGTGATCCAGCATCAACCCCTCGATGATCCGCCGGTCGAAAACGTCGCCTGCGATGCCCACCCCGCCGGTCGCAAAGACGTGTCGCTGCCTACGTTCGCCCTCGCCGATGCGGATCGCCGTGATGTCCAGCGTACCGCCGCCAAAGTCAAATACGATAACGTTCTGTGGCCTGTTTGCCGTCAGTTCATAGTGGAGCGCGGCCGCCACCGGCTCCAGTTCAAAGGCGATGTCTCGGAAGCCGGCCATCTCGGCAGCGCGACGCAATCGATTCTCCGCGCGCTGGCTGTCAGCCTCCGTACCACCGCCGACAAAGTTGACCGGCCGACCCAGTACCACACCACCCACGGCCTGGCCCGTCTCCGCCTCCACCCGATGGCGAATCTCTCGCAGGTATCTGGCGATCAGCTCCTCCAGTTCGTAGTAGCGACCAAAGATCGTCGTCCCCTCATAGCCGCTGGTTAGCTCGCTCTTGAGCGAATACAGCAGCCGTCCCGGCGTCAGTTCATCCACCAGGACATAGACGTCTTTGACAAACGTGCCCACCTCGGCAAACGTCAGCTCGATCTCACCCACGTACTGGCGAACCATTCTGCTGGGACGTCCGGTGTTCTGGCGATAATAGGTGTCTATCGCCTCCTGACCGATAAACACCTGGTGGTCACGGGTGATGTAGAGCGTGGATCGAATCACGCCGGGGTCGTGGCTGAGAGGATCAAGGGGCAAAATACGCACGTTCTGACCATCGAACACCGCTGCGCCAGAGTTGGTGGTGCCAAAGTCGAGACCGATGCGCACACTATCCATAGGACGCAGATAAACGCAGACTGCTCATATTCTTCTGTCTCTCTCAGGCAAGTGGTTTTTCAAGCCAGCGCATAGACCCCTTGCGCCAGCTACCAGGTGATCGGCGAAGTACTCTCCCACTTTGTCACCTTTGCAGACAGCGATGCGCGCTTCTTCCGCGGAAGAGGAAGACATCAGCGCAGATCTGCGTGCATCTGCGTTCGAGTTGATCACCGCTAAGGCGTTGCCGGGACGAGCGCCACAGCCACTGCTTGATCACGGTCGAGGGGGCACACCTGCATACCCTTGCTGAATCGCTCGTGCAGCGGGATATCTTTCACCGCGACGGGCGCTAGTTTGCCGGAGTAGGTCAGGTAGAGCAACTGGGCCTCAGACTCATAGAGGAAGGCCCCCAACACGTCAAAGGCCTGGATCAGTGCCTTGCCCTTGCCGCCGGGACGCGACCGCGCCTCAAGCCGGGCCGTGTCGCGCCGCATCGCGTAGCCAGCCGCTGTCGCGATCACCACCTCGGCGTCCGATGGCAACGAGAGCGCAGCGGCGACCTCGTCGTCTGGCTCCAATTCCAGCGCAACGGAGCCCTGCCCCGCGATGGCTCGGTGAGAGAAGCGGCCCCATTTGCCCCAACGAGTGAACAGCATCAGGTCGCCCTGGTCGCCGTTCACGATGGCCACCGGTGGGTCGTTACGGAATGGGCTTTCGACCAGCGGCTCACCCCGCGCCCCCTTCCGGTCAAAGTCTATGTGTATGAGCGGCTGTACGTAACCTCGCCGGGTAACAACGGTCCAAAAGCGAGGTGGTTCCCCCACGGCCACAGCCGCTGTCAGTCGCTCATCAGCCGCCAATGCCTGGCCCTCGGCGACGAGCCAGTCGCCCCCCTCGACCAGCGAAGGGACATCGGAGGGCTGCACCCTAAGGCCATGCCCTCGACTGGTGAGCAACAGCAGTTCGTCTTGAGGACGAACCAGAAGCAGACAGCACACCCCGAGCAGTGCCTGACGGCTCAGTACCGGCCGCCCCTCCTCGACCAGCCGTTGTACCTGGGGCAGCGATATACTGGCCGACTGCAACCGGTAGGAGAAGAGCGCCACTGATAGCTGCGCGGGAGCTGTTCCGTCTGAGAGGCTGTCCAAGAGGCTTTGCAGCGTAGCTATCTTTTGCCGCAGGGCGCTCACTTCGGCGCTGTCGGTGGCTGCCGGTCCACGCCGTTGCAGTCGGATGATCTCGTCACGTAACCGCTCATTCTCTGCGTCCAGTTCGGTCAGCCGTTCCGCCAGCTCCTCAATGATCGTGGGGGCCGATTCTGGGTGCCTCTTTACCTCAAGCACCCACCACTGGATGTCACTCTTGCGTATCATTGGGTCATCGTTTCCTGCGTCTATCCTTGTCAAGCTCGCCCAAGGACCCTCGTCCGACCTGAGAATCATAATATGACCCGTTCGCTTTGTCAACAGCGACTCCTATGCTCACCCAACCCGCCACCAAGAGTTCGGCGCCATCGGGATGCCATACGATCTCGTCCCAATGGCGCCGAGCACCTGGCCCACGATAGAGCTAGCGAGGCTCCCACTTCATCGCGTCAAAGGCGAGCAGGCGCGACACGTACGGTTCATACGTAATGTCGGCCAGCGAGACATATTCGCTGCCGCCGCCACGAACCCAGAATGTCAATCTTTGTCCCATTATTGTGCTTCCCGCATACCTTGTTGTTGAGATAGTGTTATGACCGGAGGTTGCACAGGTCTCCAGAGCTGACGCTCACAGGCACGCCTCGTCAATTTCATAGTCATCTTCAGGACAGGCTTCGCCAGTGATACAGGTGAAGCAACCATCAAATCCCGAAAAAGCGGAACCGATTACCCAAATCGGATTGCCACAATCGCACCGGGCTCCTTGTTTGTATGCCCGAAGTGTATCCTCAAGCATCTCCGTGACTTCCTTTCGGCTTGTTCCAGGGTTCCTTTTCAAGTGGAGTTCTACATACTCCTTCGAGCCGCGATAGCCTGGTCGGGTGTAAGCCGGGTTGGGCGGCTTTTACGAGCTACCACCACTTGCGAATGGACAATTTGCCTCACTTAAAGCCCTCTAGCCAGTTATTACTGCTCGATCTCTCTAATCACCCTGGCCGGATTCCCCGCCACGACCGTATTCGCTGGAACACTCCGGGGGACGACTGCCCCTGCGCCCACCACGGCATTCCGGCCTATCTTCACCCCTGGCAAGCGGTCGGCTGCTAGATTTTCATACTGCCCTCCTCGATCAAACGATAGCTGCAACGAGGGCGGCAGTGTTGCCACTTCCGATCTGTGCACTACATTATACCAGAAATCAGGCATTTTGTCTGCCAGGAGAGTTAGACACTCCTTGTAGGGATTGTCTTGCGGCTTCTGTAGGGAGAATCAGTCACCCTCCATCGTACGCCCTACCCAGCACAGAACTGTCTCACCGTGCGGATCAGGGCGGTCGGTTCGGTGTACTGACACCCTAGCATCAGCCTAGCCCAGATCAGCCGGAGGGACGTGTGGGGACTTGTGCAGGTGGGTGGGTCGGGGTACAATCGGTCAGCGTAAAGGACAGGAGGTATGTCAATTTGGGTAAGAGAGCCCACGCGCTCTCGGAGGTCTTTGTTCAACAGGAGGAGACGAACGTGGGGAGGCGAACGAGATATTATGCAGCAGTGCTAGTGTCCATTTCGCTGACTATGTTGCTGACCATAATCTTGGGGGGATGCGGCAGGGCGTTACCCGTCGATGCGAAAGAGGCCCTCTTCAGTGGATTTGAATCGGATGATAACGCGACCATTTACTCCGCCAGACAGGCGGAACCGCTCCAACAAGACCTGGATATGGGCGCAGACGAGATCTGGTGCGTCAACGTCACGTTTAAGTGCTGGAGTTGTGTCTACGGACAGTACCAGACATGTGCCGACAGCCGTCTGATGCGCCGGATTAATGGAGAATGGCAGGTCTCCCTGGTCGTGAGTGAAGAGGACAAAGAGAAGTGGGAGGCGCGAGGGTGTGAGCTCATAGAGGACACGGTAGCCAGGTAGCACGTTTGGGCTCTCCTACTTCGCTGATGCACGTCAAAGTACGATCTGTGAACAGGCTGCTCGTCCTGCTGATCGGCCTTTGGGTCAGTATCCCTCTGTCTGGCTGCGGGCCCACGCGGGCCGAACTCGATGCCCCGGCCACTGAGGTTGCGGCCACCCAAACCGCAGCCGCACCCAGGCCCACACCAATTCCTGTAGCCAGCTTGAGATCCCTGTTCGACTATGATCCGGAAAAAGATGAGATCATCGCTGAGGCAACCTCGTGGCGATACTACGAGGCCGGCAGCCAGCCCAAGCAGATCACGTGGTATGACGCTGGCCATAGTCTGAACGGCCAGGCACGCCTCGACCGCGCTCGGTGGCTGGCGGAGAGGATTGGGATCGGCGAGTCAGTGCTGGAGTGAGGGGGGGTGCTGTCTAGTATGGGGCAAGGTGCAAAGGATGTGACGGGTCCATGAACTGGTCTCGTTGGCGACGGTTTCGGCAGGCTATCCAGATCCTGGCTTTTGTGTTCTACATCTATCTGCTCTTCGCTGCGCTCCAGCGGAGGGCGGCGTTCCCGCTAGCCGACCTGTTCTTCCGGCTCAATCCGCTGGCCGCGCTCGGCACGATGCTGGCCAGCAGGGCCTGGATACCCAGGCTGTCGCTGGCGTTGATCACGCTGGGGTTGACACTGGTCTTTGGGCGGGTCTGGTGTGGCTGGCTCTGCCCGCTCGGCACGTTGCTGGAGTGGGTGCGTTTTCGCTGGGCCCACCATCGCGCGGCGGCCCTCTCGCCGCGCTGGCGGGTGATCAAGAATGTGCTGGTGCTCCTGATCCTGGCTGCGGCTCTGTTCGGCAACCTCAGCCTGCTCGTCTTTGATCCCATCGCTCTGTTCACGCGGACGATGACGACGGTGGTCATCCCAGCTCTCAACTACGCGGTCACCAACGTCGAGCGTGCTGCGTATCCGGTCTCGTTTATGCGCCCCATCGTAGATTGGCTCGAGGGGATACTGCGCGGTCCCGTCCTGCCGGTTATACAGCCGGTCTTTGCTCAGAACACGGCTCTGGCAGTGCTCTTCCTCGGCATCCTTGCCCTCAACGCGCTGGCCGACCGGTTCTGGTGCCGCTATCTCTGCCCGCTCGGTGCCCTGCTGGGACTGCTGTCGAAGGTAGCACTCCTGCGGCCACTCGTACGCCCGGCCTGCAACCGTTGTGGTCACTGTGTGGGTGCCTGTCGGCTGGACGCGATTGATACCGGCGCGGGCTACGAAATCGTTACCCCTGAATGTACCGTCTGCCTGGACTGCCTGGCTGCTTGTCCGGAAAGCGGCATCGGATTCCGCTGGCACTGGCGGCCCGACCCCATCCGGGAGCACGATCCAACTCGCCGACAGGCATTGACGGCACTGGCCGCCAGTGCTGTGAGCGTCGTCGTGCTGCGGACCAGCATCCAGGCGAAGCTGCCTCATCCCCAGTTGATCCGCCCCCCTGGAGCAGAGGACAAGGAGGAGTTTCTGGCGCGTTGTCTGCGCTGTAGCCAGTGTATGAAAGTCTGTCCGACCTCGGGCCTGCAGCCAGCGCTATTCGAGGCCGGGCCGGAGGGGCTGTGGACACCACGGTTGGTGCCCCGCCTGGGTTACTGCGACTATGGCTGCAATGCCTGCGGGCAGATCTGTCCGTCCGGGGCTATTCCCCCCCTTGGTCTGGCTCGCAAGCGAGAGGCGCTGATTGGTGTGGCCGTCATTGATCGGGATCGCTGCCTTCCCTGGGCCCACGGGGTGCCGTGTATCGTGTGCGAGGAGATGTGCCCAACACCAGAGAAAGCGGTCAGGCTGGAGGAGGTAACGGCAACCGACGATCGAGGCGAACCTGCTATCGTCCAGCGACCCTACGTGCTGGAGGATGTGTGTATCGGCTGCGGTATCTGTGAGTATCAATGTCCGGTTGAGGGCGAGTCGGCAATCCGGGTCTATCGGTCGTAGCGACCCGATGTGTGAACCCCTGGATGCTCGAAGGGGTACATGATGTGGGAAGTATCCGTGCATAAAGGGGGGGCAGAAAATGAGATCCAGATTGCCGTGGGTGTTGGTGCTGGTTGCGACCGTAGCTCTGGTTGGCTGTTCGACATCCTCGCTGCCTGTTTCGACGCTTGCCTTAACGCCTTTTTACACGTCCACGCCTCGCCCGATATCTGTGCCAGTGGGCGAGGGCGCTTCGGCTTCGGCCACTAGCAGTCCCACGCCCGAAGCGACACCTGCCTCGACCGAGTCAGCTTCATCGACGGTCGAGCCCACTGCCCCGCCAGGTGACCCCTTCGAGCTGATCTCCCAGGATAGCCTGTTCGGCTTTATGGAGGACCTGACCGCCATACAGCCCTATTCCGGGTGGCGCAACTCGGCTACGGAGGGGGAGGCGGAGGCGCTGGAATACGTCGCCGGGAGGCTTGGCGAGTTCGAGTTCCTACAAGGCCTGGGGCTGGAGCTGGAGCGCCAGAGTTTCCATGTCTTTCTGGCCATCGAACTGTGGGAGACGCGGCTCCATCTGGCCGTGGGCGGGCAGGAAGTAGAAGTGCCCGCTGACGGCCTGCGGGGTCCTCGGGATGACATTGCCCAGGTGCTTCGCCTCGATTCCGATGGAGGGCTCAACGACTCGGCCCGAAACCCGGTGGTGGTGGAAGGACCGGTGGTGGTGGTGCGCTCTGCTGACGAGGTGCAGGCCCTGAGCCAGGCTGACCTACGCGGGCGGGTGGTCCTGCTCGATTATGCCGTGATCGACCGCGCCTTGCTGGGCAGGCAGGGGGCTGTGGAGATTGCCTCAGCTCTGTTGGCCAGGGAGCCAGCCGGTCTGGTATTGGTCACTAGCTGGTCGAATCGCCCCGGGGAGAGCCACGGCTCCTTCGTAGGGGACCTGAGTGCCCTCACCTCGGTGGAGACAGGTCCGGCTCTACCGACTCTGTACGTCCGCCTGGAGGATATGGCTCCAGCGGGGATCGCAAGCTGGGACGACCTGGCCCAGGTGGAAGCAGCCCGCCTGACGTGGGACACGGATGTCTTCTCTCCAGGAACGTCGGGCAATCTGGTTGCCCGTATCCCTGGGGCTGATCCTTCGCGGGCCGTGATCCTGGGGGCTCATATCGATAGCCCCAACAGCCCCGGCGCGATGGACGATGGCAGCGGCTCTGTCTCGTTGCTGGAGGTGGCCCGCGTCCTGGATGCGGCGCGGTTTCAACCGGCCACCGACGTTTATCTGGCCTGGTTCGGCAGCGAGGAGTTGGGCCTTTACGGCTCTTACTACTTTGTCTCCACTCATCAGGAGTTGCTCGACCGGACGCTGGCTATGTTGCAGACCGACATGCTGGCCCACCCGCTGGAGGGCATCGACGCATATCTCAACCTGGTCACCTGGTCCTACGGTCGCCTGGGCGACGACCGGTTGACCTGGCCCGACTATCTGAGCCAGGCGGCGGACCGGCACGGTGTGGGGACGTACCCAGTGAACGTCTACGGCATCGAGTCGGACAATTCAGCCTTCACCGGCTTCGACGTGCCGAACGCCAACCTGATCTATATGAATTATCCCGAAATGATGCAGTTGGGCAGTGTTCACTATGCCTGTCATATCCACGATCCGTACGATACCGTGGAGCTGGCGCGTGAGGTGGGGGATGTGCTGGAGCAGATGACGCAGGTGGTTCTGACCGCGGCCCTGGAGACCGGGCGGGAGGACCCAGAACTGCGCGTTGCCCCGCGACCAGACCGCCGTGCTTTGTTCGTGGCCAGCCACACCGAGTCGGTGCACATGGCTCCCACCACGTTCACCGACCTGGGCATGGCGCTTGCCTGGGAGGGGTTCGACGTGGACATGATCCCCTATGGGCAGGCGGTGGCCGCCGCTGACCTGGAGGACACGGAGCTAGTGGTGGTGCTTCCGGTGTTGGACTACCCCAGTCCGGAGGGAGATCCCGCGGTGTACGATGAAGCGTGGAATCAGGAGGAGCTCGAGGTGCTGGAGGCGTACGTGGCTGAGGGCGGGCTGCTGGTGGTGTCCAACAGCGCCTGTCGTCTCAAGTATAACAATCAGGTGCTGGACCCCAACGAGGACTGGGATGACGTGAACGCGCTGGCGGAGCGCTTTGGGATCTCTTACCGGGGTGGGAAGGTATGGGCTACCGGAACAGGGACGGAGGGGGGACACCAGTTGGTGCAGGGAGTGCCATCGCTGGCGCTGGCCGCGAACAATAGTGTGCCTTTTGTTCTAGACCGGGTGGCCGGGGGAGAGATACTGGCCCGGGCAGGTGGGGAGCTCAATGTGGCGTTGGTCGACTATGGCAGTGGCGGGGGACAGGTCCTGGCCCTGGCCGATGTGGGTGTTTTGGCCACCGATGGGGGACAGCCGGCGAATCTCGATTTCTGGCTAGGCTTGGCCACGTACGCCCGATCACGCTGAGACGTGCCTGTGGGAGATACGTGGTCGACGGCGGATAGCAGCCTACCACTCTGGTTCCTGCTTCTCCAGCACACAGAATGTGTTATACTGGACGAGGACAGTCCGAGCCCGACGTGGGGGCCTTTTGGCATAAAGTGATGGGCCCACGTCTGTGCGACAAAGTAGACTGCTGATGAAGCTTGGCATGGCCACGCCTGATAAGAGCGAAAGCCTTCGATCCTCCCGATTCTGGCGGTATGCCGCGATCGTTGTCGGGCTGGTCCTGCTCGCCACAGTGCTGTCTTTGGCGACATACATCGCCTTGACCGCTGCGCGCGCTGCGGAAGACGCGCTGCATCCGCCGCGCAAGCCCGTTGACCGGGCTCCGTCCGATGTCGGCATCGAGGAGTATGCGGATGTCACCTTCACCACCAGCGATGGGGTCGCGCTAGTTGGTTGGTACGTTCCACCGGAAAACGGCGTGGTCATCATCCTGGCCCACGGCTACTCGGGGAACCGTCTGATGCTCCTTACCGAGGCCCAAATCCTCGTTGAGCAGGGATACGGCGTGCTTCTCTTCGACTTTCGTGGGCATGGTGAGAGTGACGACGCTCTCGTCACGCTTGGGGATCACGAGCAACGCGACCTTGGCGCGGCGATCGCCTTCGTCGCCGCTCAACCTGGCGTTGACAAAATCGGCGCGCTTGGGTTCTCGATGGGCGCTGCGACGCTGGCCCAGGTCGCCGCACACGACGAGCGATTGGGTGCCGTCGTCATCGAAGCCGCCTTCCTCAGCTTG
>Ga0180438_10011271_pt1 | contig 10820 bp, 12 predicted proteins | sample SS_ome_12_FD_132455 | JGI IMG/M metagenome (GOLD analysis project Ga0180438, IMG submission 132455) | Hypersaline lake sediment archaeal communities from the Salton Sea, California, USA - SS_3_D_2 metaG | ecosystem: Environmental > Aquatic > Non-marine Saline and Alkaline > Hypersaline >... | reverse complement strand
TTTGCATCTTTAAACAGTTGGGAGGGATCTTTTTTTTCTATCATTGGTTCTGCTGGGGCCTGATCAAGACTTAAGTATGTTGGGCCATTTGGTATAGCGACTTGTATAAAAAACATGGTGTAAAAAACAAGGGAGAATTTGTTTTTTTTGTTCATTTTTATTCCTCTTTTATTTGTTGTTTTGTGCTTCAAAGATTAGTTCTATCTTTTTTTTGATTTGTTTTTTTAATGCTGATGCATATTTAATTCTTTTTTTGATTCTATTTTCTTTTTTCAGACAGATTATGAGTTCCTCATTTAAGTTTTGTAAATCGTTTGTTAATTGTTCTATGTTGCCTGGAGCTACCTGTTTTAGCTTGTTCAGATCGAATGTTCGTGTTTTTTTTTCGATGGACTGTAATTTTTTGAGCAACGTTTTTTCTTGTTCCTCAGGAGAGCAAGTTCTCAGCTGTAGCTGCACAATTGTTATGGCATCAAGGAGGTCTGCAATAGAGCCGTCTAGATTTGTTTCCAGGGGGTGTGAACTTTTTTTTGTTTCTTTTTTTTCAACGATGGTTTCATAAAAATCAATTAATTCACCTGCACGGTCAAGTTCAAGTAATAGCTGACCGCAGTACCAGCGTGCAGATTCATGATGCGGGTCTGTAGCAACTATTTTTTTGCAATAGGTTAGTGCTTGCTCATACTTTTCTTGCTCAATGTAGGTGTCTGCAATTTGTAGGAGTATATCAGTGTCATTTGGGTTTTTTTGCAGAATTTTTTCATACATGTTGACGGCGTTATCAAATTGCTCTTGGTTTCTGAAAGACTCTGCAATAGAGCACAAAATAGTTTTTTCTCCGGGTGCGAGTGCTAGTGCAACTCGTAGGTATTGTATCGCTTGTTCATCTCGGTTTTGTTCTTGCAGAAGTGATGCAGTTTTTATCAAAAGAGGCAAGTCGCATGGGTTTTCATGAAGTGCTTTTTCTAGGCACTCGACTGCTTGGTCTTCTTTATGCAGTTGTTGCAAACAAAAAGATTTGTTTATCAAGGCGGAGTTGCTTTCTGGTGAGAGTTGAATAACGTTATCATAGTAACTAATAGCTTCTTGCCAGTTTGAGCGTTTGCACAAAACGTTTCCAAGTTCAAATTGAACCTCTGTTTTATTTGGATTGAGTTCGAGTGCTTCTCGATAAAGATATTCCGCTTTTTCAAACTTATTTTCTTTATGGAGCATTCGTGCAAGTTTTACATAGTCAGAAAAATGATCAGATTTTCCCGCAGGGCAAAGAATAATGGCAATTGGAAGTAAGATTTTTTTCATTACAGTCTCCTTTATGTACAGCAAAAAAATATAGCTGTTTTGTACTACAAATTCAGGAGAGTGTAAACGTTTTTTACAAGTAAGTGGAAAGGAATTGTTTTAAAGAATCAAGGCCGTTTTTTTGCGATGCGCTTGTCAGCACGTGAGGTCTGTATTGGAAGAGTTTTGTTTCGAGTGTTTCTAGGTTATGTGCGCTATCTATTTTGTTAAACACGTATAGCATTTTTTTATTTTCAATACCTAGGTCACGTAAAATAGAATTAACAACTTGAACTTGAGCTTCCCAGTTTGAGTTTGAGGTGTCTACCACATGGAGCAGCAATTTTGCGTATTGTAGTTCATCGAGCGTAGATTTAAACGCATCAATTAAATGATGTGGAAGATTTTGAATAAAGCCAACAGAGTCAGAAAGTAAGCCTTTTTTTTGTCCATCAATAAATAGTTCTCGTGTTGTGGTATCAAGTGTGGCAAAAAGTTTATCTTCTGCTAGAACAGAACTCTTGGTTAGTCTATTTAAAATGGTTGATTTTCCTGCGTTTGTGTAGCCTATTAGACAGATTTGTGTGGCCTGACTCGCGAGTCTTGTTTTGCGTTGAGTGTCACGTGTTTTTTGTAGGTTTTTCAGATTTTTTTTCATTTTCAAAATCTGGTTGTCTATGTCTCTTGTTTCTTTTTCTTTTGCAGTTTCACCAAAGCCACCTCGCACACCAATGACACCTCGTTGCTGACTCATATCAATTCCTTTGCCAGCAAGGCGAGATTTTTTGTATTGCAGCATCGCAACGGCAACTTGTGTTTTACCTTCTGCGGTGTGTGCAGAGTTTTCAAAGATTTCTAAGATCAGTTTTGTTCTGTCAAAAACTCGTACGTTTAAAAGATCTTCAAGGTTTCGTTCTTGCTGTGCCGTTAATGCTTCAGAAACAAGGAGTTCTTCAATTTCAAGTTCATCGCATAATTCTTTGAGCTCTTGTAGCTTGCCTTTGGTTAAAAAATAAACCGGGCTAATTTCACGGAGTTTTATAAAAATGCTTTCATGGTAGGTGAGACCATGGGTTTTGACCAGACTTAAAAACTCGTCGTAGTACGAGTCTATTTGTTTTGTTCTGTTATAAGGAGCATGTACTCCTAAAAGTAGAATTTTCGGAAGATAATGAGTTACGTGAACAGCTTGTTTTGCCACGGCGGCGTACCTTTTTTTTACAGATTCTTGAAAAATCTAATGATAAAAAGCAGCTTGACAGAAACAGGTCAGCTGTCAAGCCACTTTGAATTTTTAGCAAAAATTATTTTTATTGTTCGGCCATCATGTTTTCAAAGCAATCTTTAAGTGTTTTTTTCTTTTCTTTTTCCTTTTTCTCTTTTTTTTCTGCTTCTCTTTTTTTAGCTTCTTCTAGTCTTTTTGTAATTGCTTCTCTATTTCCTGGTCGAGCAATTCTAAGGAGGCATTTATTATCATCATCATCATCATCATCATTCATGCCTTCCACTGGAATGATATCATTCGCATGTTTTTTTGTTTTTTCAATTGCTTTTAGAGAAGTGTTTTTCAGCATGTTATTTGATTCTTCTGTTGAATAGACTTTGCAGATATGATGAAAGGTTTTTACTATAAGACTCCAAGCTTCCATGCTAAAAGCGTTTTCTGCTTTCAGCATGACTATGCTGAGTATCAAAATTTTGACGATAAGCGTATTTTTTTTCATGATTTTTTCCTCCACCATTTAGGACCATTTATTTCTTTATTTTAGGCTAATTTCAGGCTATCAGATACCCTTCTCGCTGTCAAAAGGGTGTGCTGGTTCTTTGGGGGCAAGAGGCTTTTTGGAGTGTTTAGCGGGTTGTTTTTAAGGGTCGCGAGGTTGTCTGTCTCGTCGCTTGTCGTCTTCTTTTTTTGTTTTTTGATGCCTTTTTTAGGCGGGACAGCTGTATTTTTCTCTGCTAAACTAGAATATATTCCAAAAGATAAACAGTTTTATGCAGGACGACAACATGTTTGATTTTTTATCCAAAAAATTTTCAGGTGTTTTTTCTCGAATTACTGGCCGTGGTCGGTTGACAGAGGAAAATGTTCAAGAAGCGCTCCAAAAGGTAAGAGAGGCTCTTTTGGAGGCAGATGTACCTCATGCTCTTATCGATGAATTTGTGCAAAAAATTAAAAATGATGTGGTTGGTCAAAAAATAACAGCATCGATAAAGCCAGGCGAACAGTTCATAAAGGTGGTCCATCAGCAGCTTTTGCAGTTTTTAGGGTCTGGTGGCACGAGTTCAACTTTTTCATTTCAAATACCTTCAACCGTTATGGTAATGGGCCTGCAGGGCTCTGGAAAAACAACCACGATTGCTAAAATGGCTCGCTATGTACAAAAGCAGGCAGAAAAGCGAGGAAAAAGAAGAAGCATTTTGTTGGCGTCTGTCGATTTTTATCGGCCAGCTGCGGTTGACCAGCTGGAGGTGCTTGCAAAGCAGGTTGGCGTTGATTTTTACCGTGCAAACAGTACAGATCCTGTAGCGGCAGCGAAGGAAATTAGTGCCTATGCAAAAAACAATTCATATGAGCTTTTGTTTTTGGATACTGCAGGTCGTTTGCATGTGGATGGTCAGATGCTTGAGGAACTCCAAAAGATTGATTCTTTAGTTCGTCCAAAGCAAAAATTGCTTGTTTTGGATGCTATGACTGGCCAGGAGTCGCTCAATGTAGCGCAGGCGTTTGAGAAGCAAGTGCGGTTTGATTCTTCAATTTTGACCAAAATGGATAGTGAGGCTCGTGGTGGTGCGGCTTTTGCGTTCCGCTATGTGCTTAAAAAGCCGATTTTATTTGTTGGAACTGGAGAAAAGATTGATGATCTAGAGCAATTCAGACCAGAGCGAGCAGCAGATCGCATTTTAGGGATGGGAGATATTCTTAGTCTGGTTGAAAAAGCAGAAGAAAAAATCAAGCAGGAAGAACAAGATTCTATGATGGAGTCTTTCAGGCGAGGAAAATTGACGCTAGAAGATTTTGCTGCGCAGATGGATATGGTAGGCAAATTGGGCTCTATGAGCAAGATTATGAAATATTTGCCTGGCATGGGAGGGATGAACGTTTCTCCCGAGATGATGCAGAAAAGTGAAGCAGAAATGAAAAAGTTCCGGGCAATCATTAGTTCAATGACCCCTAAGGAGCGGATTTATCCAAGGATTTTGGATCGATCAAGGAAAGAGCGGATTGCTAAGGGGGCTGGTGTTGGGGTATCAGATATCAAAGCATTGTTGATTCGGTTTGAACAAAGTCAACAATTTGTTAAACTATTCAAGAGGTTTAATCGCTAGATACAGCCTGATTTCTCGTACTGTTGATCTCTTGAGCGGAAAATTTATGTACACAAAAGGAATGTTTTTATGGTGAAAATTCGTTTGTCACGTGTAGGCAAAAAAAAGGTACCTTTTTATCGCATAGTGGCTGTAGACAGCCGAAGAAAGCGTGATGGCGGGGTTTTAGAAACGCTTGGTTCTTTTGATGGGCTGAGTGGAAAGTTGACCAAGTTTTCTCAAGAGCGTATGGACTATTGGTTAAGCCAGGGCGCTGTTATTTCTGATGCAGTAAAAAAGCTCAGTAGTGTTTATGCCAAGTCTGCTAAAAAAAGTTCTTAGTTCAGCAGAAAATATTAGTTGTTCGTCGCAAAGGATCTGCGCATGTTAAAAAAAGTTGTTGAGTTTGTTGTAAAAGAGTTGGTTGAAAACTCTTCTGCTGTTAAGGTTTTGCAATCAGAGCAAGACAAAAGGCTTACGCTTTCAATTCATGTAGACGAACAAGATCTTGGCAAATTGATTGGAAAAGGAGGCGAGACCATTCGGTCGATACGTTCATTGGTCGTTGCGTTGAATCAAAACAAAGAACGCGAAGTTTTTGTCGATATTGTAAAGTAAATGAATATTTCAATTCTTTCTGTTTTTCCACAGATTTATGATTCTTTTTTGCAAACAAGTTTAGTCAGAAGATCTGCAGAGTCCGGAGTTATTTCGTTTGACCGTGCGGCTTTTTCTGATTTTGTGTTGCCTGGTACACGCATTGATGCGCCGACATTTGGTCATGGTGCTGGAATGCTGATCAAGCCGAAGGTTGTTCAAAAAGCAATTGAGTCAAAAGAGAAACAGTTTGGTAAAGCGTTCAAAATTTTTTTTTCTCCTCATGGAAAAAAATTAGATCAAAATCTTTTAAAAAAAATTGCGATCAAAGCGATGGAGTATGATCATTTGATGCTGCTTCCTGCACGATATGAGGGCATGGATGCACGTGTGGAAAAAGAGTATGCCGACGAAATAATTTCTGTCGGCGATTTTGTTTTAATGGGTGGTGATCTTCCTGCAATGATGCTTATAGAGGGAGTGTTGCGATTTGTTCCCGGTGTTGTTGGTAAAGCGGAATCGGTGCAGCAGGATTCTTTTTCTGGTTCTTTTGTGGATCATCCAGAATTTACTGAACCAGTCGAATGGAAGGGGTATCGGGTTCCTGATATAGTTCGCTCTGGAAATCATGCAGCGCTAAAAGAATGGCGGCAGCAAGAAGCTGTTCGCAGGACCGTCCTACAGCACTTTGATTGGTTGCGAGAAAGTTCTACAACGGTTCAAGAAAAAAAAATGGCTCAAAAAGATATTCCGCCTCATTACGTCGTACTTATGCACGATCAGGTGCTTGTTGGTCCTGAAGCACAAAAAGGAACAACTTCAGTCACGTCAATCGATATTCATGATATTGCTCGCTCATCTAGAACGTTTGGGATAAAAAATTTTTTTATTGTTACCCCTTTGACGGATCAACAAAAAATTGTCGAAAAGTTGCTTCATTTCTGGCAGACCGATATTGGTATTGAGTATAATCCTCAGCGGCATCGAGCGCTCAAGCGGGTTCGATTGGCTTCTTGTTTGAAAGACGTCATCGAGCAAATTGAAAAAAAAGAGAGAAAAAAGCCGCTTATAATCACGACTTCTGCCCGTCCATTTGATGGAAAACGTGCGTTGACTTATCATGAACAATCTCGGGTTTGCAAGCATGACCGGCCAATTCTTTTTTTGTTCGGTACTGGGAGTGGATTGTCTGATTCAGTCATGGAAATGTCGGATTTTGTACTGTTGCCAGTTGAGGGTTTTTCTGACTTTAATCATCTTTCTGTACGCTCAGCAGTAGCAATTATTTTAGACAGATGGTTGGGGACGAACCCAAAAAGGCTTAATTGAGCATTGGCAGAAGGGTAATTTTGCCGTATATTGTTAGATATCTAGAAATTCTAATCTGAAAGAAATATTCACTTAAAACGATCCGAGTAGAGGAAAAAACAGATGAAATCAAAAAAATTTAGTAAGGAAACCATTTCTGAACTTGGTGTTTACAAGCGTGATTTTCCGGACTTTCAAGTTGGTGATGCGATTGCTGTTTCTATCAAAATCAAAGAAGGCGGCAAAGAGCGTTTACAGGTTTTTGAAGGTGATGTGATTGCGCGTCATAAAGAGGGTGCATCAAGTACTTTTACCGTTCGTAAAATTGCTGCGAATTCGATTTCTGTTGAGCGTGTTTTTCCTTATTATGCTCCATTGATTGATTCCATCAAGTTTATTCGAAAAGGGAAAGTTAGACGTGCAAAATTGTATTACATGAGGGATCGCATTGGTAAAGCAGCTCGTGTACAAGAAAAAGTTTTGACTAAAGAGCAAAAAGAGCTAAGACGTTCAAAAAGAGAAGCTGCTCAGTAACGTTTTTTCAGGAGAGATGACAAGGTGAAGCATGCAAATTTTTTTTTGCTTTTTCTTTTGATTCTTCCAGCTTGTGGGCCAGTTTCGAAAAAAAATAAAAAGAACCAGAGACAGAACGTCGCTGGTTCTTTTTTTGAAAAACCTTCTGAACAAGAGATTCGGGACGACTTGCGGCAAGAGTATGCTCAGAAAAATGAGCAATCTTTAGATGAAGAAAAAGAATTTTTTTCCAAGAAGAAGAAATTGTCACGTAAGCGGCGTGCAGCAGTGGTGGCGCAACAGTCAAAAAGTCAGGAAGCAAGATTGGTAGACATTCCAATTCCGTTACAAGCCAAGCCGCTAGAAGATTTTTTTGACTTAAAACAAGAGGCTTCTTCTACTGTGACTCTTGGATACAAAACTGATATGTCTGTGCAAGATTTGGCTACTTTTTATCAACGTGAGATGGATCGTCATGGTTGGCGATGTCTTTCCGATTTATCTGGAAAAGAAACTCTGACAAGTTTCGTAAAACCTGCCAGAGTTTGTTCTATTTCTATTCGTCCTCGGACCAAACAGGGTGGTTCTGATTTAGTTATTTTTACCGGCCCGACATCAGAAAGCTTAGCTTAGATTTTCGTATCTTTTTTTCTTTTTGTTTCGCTTACATTTACGTTTGCATTTTTTCTTCCTGCAGTATTCTTTTTTAAAGCGGTAATCGCGGAAGCGGTTTGCAGCGTTAAGTAGGTATCCATTGGGTCCAAATTTGCTTGAAAAACTTCGCTCTGCAATGCTTGCTCCAATGCCCTCAACTTTTAAGTTTGCAAGTACAGCATACAGTGCCGTTGCGGCAAGAACTAACAACAATTTTTTCTTCATTCTGTTCCCCTCTTGTCCGCCATAGCCTTTCTTGGGCGACGGCTGGATTCTATCACCATTTGTCTGCTAATGAATATCAAAGTTGTCGGTGAAGTTGCTCAACTTTACGCTCGTGTATTTTTTTCTGCCTTTTTAGGCGATCCTTTTTTTTCTCAAGGCTTTGTTTTTTTCTTTCCAGTTTTTGAAGCTTTTTTTCTTGTCTTTCGTCAGCTGGACCAGCATCTTTTATTTGTTTAATGTCATCTTCGATTTTTTCTATGTCATCTTCAATCGCCTTGATTTGGTCCTCAAGGTCGCCTATTTTGTCTTCGAGTTTTGCAATTCTGTTTTCAAGCCTGCGGGATCTGCGTTCATCGGCATAGTATGGGTCGCGATATCTTGGTCTTGAAGCTGCTGCGCCAATAACTGCACCGGTAGCCAGTCCTACGCCTAGTCCGGCTCCTACGCCTCTGCCGTAGCCGCCATGGTGATACCTTCTTCTATAGTATGCATCGGCATCTTGTATAAGCATTGAGCACAAAGTTAAAACGAAAATACAGGTGATTAGTTTTTTCATAACTTTCCCTTTTTTAGAGATTATTAATTTTTATTATGCCATTTTTTGCAGGCAAGGCCTCTCTGGTGACCATTCCTGTCTCTTTATAATTTTACTAATTGTAACTGTCTGCTTGCAATAGTTTTGGCAATTTGCCAAGCGGGGTTTGTGGTAAGGCTCTAAGGAGAATGTGTTTCAGGCTAGGTGAGCAGTTTGGCCAGGCGATTTATTTTTTGCTTTTATAGGCATTTATAATATTTTTTGATTTTTGGGATAGACTCAAAGTGCCCCTCCTGTCCATCCTAATGGCAGGTTTCGCCATTCTCCTCTTTTTTTTCCCCAAAATGGTCTGATCTTAAATTTTCTGTTTCGAATTGTTTTGCAAATAGGACCAACATAAACTTGTGCTTGTTGTATTTCGATTGCTGATTCTAGGGGTTTTATTTTTCCTTCTGCTTCTTTGTCTCCGCAAAATAATATTGATAGAGGTTCGGAGGAATGGATCCGAACAAATTTTGTTTCTCCATGTTTTAATTCTGTTACTGCTTGGTTGTCATTAATGCTGTTTTTTGCGATATCTCTTCTTGTTATTTTTTTTCCTGCCTTTTTTTTAAGTTTTGTAATTTCGGAAGGAGTATACTTTCTTCTAACTTTAATTGTTTCCCCCGTGTTGTTGTAAATTTTCAATAACTTTGCTTTAGAATGTGATGCTGAGCACAATAGTGCAATGAATAAGGATAATTTGATTTTCATAGTTCTAGTCCCCTTAAAAACTATTTTTTTTTCTTTTGAGCTTTTATTTAAATTGATTAAAAACGGAAATTTTTTTTTCACAAAATTAAATAGGTTACAGCTCATGTAGGTAAGGCGTATATTCAAGGTCACTAGAATTTTTTAGATTACGCCACTTTCCCTTTTTTTTTCCCCAAAGAGGTCTGATTTTAAATTTTTTATCAGAAGGGTAACAGAATCCTCTATAAGGCGGGGTTGTTTGCTGTATTTCGATTGAAAATTCAAGAGGTTTGATTTTTTCTTCTGAGCTGCCACCGTCTCCGCAGTATAAAATTTTTAGATTATTTAAAGGGATTCGAATTTTTTTTGTTTCTCCATTTTTTAATTCTGTTTTTTTAGAGTCAGGAGTTTCGCGAAATTGAATTTTTTTTATGACTTTAATTGTTTCTCCCGTGTTGTTGTAAATTTTCAATAATTTTGCCTGGGCAAGTGATGATGCGCATAAGGATACGATAAATAAAATACGCTTGATCTTCATGATTCCCGGCCCTTTTTTTAAAAACTATTTTTTTACTCTTTATAATTTTACCAACTGAAAAGAATGTCTTGCAATAGTTTTGTTCTATTGCCAAATGGTTTTTACGGGGAAATTCTAAGGGGAGCGTGTTTTTGGGCTAGGTTAGTAGTTTGGCCAGGCGATTTATTTTTCCGGCACCGAGAAGAAGTATCAGGTCTTTTGGGGCTGAAACAGCTTCAAGAGCGGCGGTTATTTTTTGAAATTGATCTTGAAATGGAACGTAGATAACATTGCATTGAGGATTTTTTCGACGGATTGCATAGACTAACCGCTGACTGGTTATGTTTTCGATAGGTGCTTCGCTAGCGGCATAAATGTCTGTAATGATCAGGTTGTCAGCGCCGCCGGAAGCAAAAATGTCAACAAAGTCATCCCATAATTTGTGTGTGCGGGTATATCGATGAGGTTGGAAAATGACAGTTAGGTTTTTTTCTGCTCGATTACGCGCAACTTTGAGGGTATGTAAAATTTCTTTTGGGTGGTGACCATAGTCATCAAAAATTTCTGCGCCATGAAATGTTCCATTGTAAGAAAAGCGTCGTTCGATTCCTTTAAAGCTTTTTACGGCATCGATAATTTTTTTAAATGGAATGTTTAGTTCCAGTGCTAATGCTACTGCTGCCAAGCAGTTTTGTACATTGTGTTTACCCGGCATGTTAATGCGAATAGTTCCGAGATTGTTTTTCTTTTTTTCAAAAACAGTGAATGTTGAGTGATCTCTATTGAGCTGTACATCTTCTGCCCAGATATCACCCCTGTGTTCGATGCCATATTTGATCAGTTTTGTATATGGAATTGGAAGCAGAGAGCGGACGTTTGGGTCATCAACGCATAAAATTGCTTTGCCGTAAAATGGAAGGTTGCGTAAGAATTGTCTGAATGTTTGCTTAACGTCGTCTAGGTCTTTGTATGTTTCTAGGTGTTCCAAATCAATATTGGTTACAACAGCGAGGCTTGCTTGAAGTTGCAAAAAAGATCTATCACTTTCATCTGCTTCTGCGACCAAAAAATCTCCTTGGCCAAGTCTGGCGTTGGTTGAAATATTTTTCAGGTGGCCGCCAATTATAACGGTTGGGTCAACGTCTGCTT
>Ga0180438_10011270_pt1 | contig 10820 bp, 13 predicted proteins | sample SS_ome_12_FD_132455 | JGI IMG/M metagenome (GOLD analysis project Ga0180438, IMG submission 132455) | Hypersaline lake sediment archaeal communities from the Salton Sea, California, USA - SS_3_D_2 metaG | ecosystem: Environmental > Aquatic > Non-marine Saline and Alkaline > Hypersaline >... | reverse complement strand
GCATCATCATACATCTCTTCCATTCACAGAGATTAGTCGATATGCTCTACGTCGCCATGAAAGGAAAGGAGGCGGGATGAGCAAGGGTACCAAATCTCGAACGGAGAAAGAGACCTTCATCGAAGAGAGAATCTTCGGTGGAGAACATCACAAGACGACCATCACGGACGGCAAGGACAAGTCCGTTGGCCGCGGGAATACTGCGGAAGAGGCGGAGAAACGGGCCAGCGATCGGTGGGACAGGAAGAAGGGGAAGTAAATGCCCAAGACAGGAGAAAAGCCAGGCGTTGGAACGTACACCTGCACAGAGTGCGGAACGACTGTCCACCTAGACGATGCTTCGGACACTCTGCCTCCATGCCCCAAGTGCAGTGGTACAAGCTTCCACTGAGTCAACCATGCGCCGCCCGCGGATTGCCCCCAAAGCAGTGATGCAATGCCAATCTGGGGGACTGCGAGGACAGTCAGGAGGTCGTATTGACGTACGAGTACCGAGTTGTGCCCTTCATCGGCAAGATCAAGGGAAAGCAGGCGGCCGCTGAGGTGAGCCGACAGCTTGAAGCAGTGATAGAGGAGAACGCGAATCAGGGCTGGGAGTTCTGCCAGATCACGGACGTGAATATCGAAATCGCTCCCGGGTGCCTTGGCAGTCTTCTTGGAGGGAAGGAATCCTACGCAAGGTTCGACCAAGTGGTATTCCGCAGGGCTGACAGACAGCAGTAGGGGCTTGGTACAAGATGTAGGCCGATCCGACGGCCGCACTTGAGTACCGTGCCTCGGAATCGTCCAGGAGGGTCCCAATGCCCAAGGTAGCATGCAGACGACGGTGGCAGCTGTTCGCTGCTGTGGCTCTTCTGCTGATCACGTGCCCCATGCGAGCACAATCACAGGGAGATGTCCATCTTCTGCAAGGCATCGCTGTGGGGGGAGCTCGATGCCTGAGCGTATCACCCGACGGTCAGTACCTCGTCGTTGGCACATCGGTTGGTACTGCTCTCATCTTTGAAACGGAATCATGGCAGGCAGTCGCAACTCTCACCGGACATACATCTGAGATCAGAGCCGTGGCCTTCGACAGAACCGGTCGGATCGTAGCCACAGGCTCCGAAGACTCTCTCGTCAAGCTTTGGGAGGTTCCTTTAGGGCGTTTTGTCAGAACGATTGCCGCATTGCGTTCGGTCCGCGACCTCTCGTTCTCTCCGACATCGTCGTCTCTGGCTGTCGGATCGACGGCAGGGGTTGAGGTATTCGATGCTTCCTCCGGGGCCTACCTGACCAAGATCTCGGACGCACGAGGGTCAACGATCGTCTTCAGTCCAAATGGTAGTCTCCTGGCCGGTGAGCTCCGAGGTCGAAGCGGCATCGGTCTCTGGGACATCGTCTCATGGGGTAGAGTGGGGAGACTCCGCGAGGGCAGGGAGATATCGGACATCGCCTTTAGCCCTGATGGGCAATTCATTGCGTCGTGCGAGTACGACGACTCCTGGGTGTCCGTCCACAATGTTTCAACACAGACACTCGTGATCAACATCGATGCGGGGCATACTAGTTCGCTCGCGTACAGCCCGGATGGCCGGCTTCTCGCAACCGGGTCACGAACGTTTCCATCAAGTAGGCCCACGCCCATCAAGGTGTGGAGAAGCGAGGAAGGGCGAACGGAGCTGTTAGCCCTGCTAGAAGGTCACGTGTACTCAGTCCTTGCCATCGCCTTTGATCCAGCCGGCGAATGGTTGGCCTCTTGCTCCTCTGACAATACGCTGCGGGTTTGGCGGGTCCCCGGATAAGAATTGCGGCCTCTTGTCGCGGGGGCATCCGGGAAGCGTCAAGAGGGCACAGACCGCTATTCGGACTGGAAATCGGGTATGCGCTCCCCGATCTCCCGGGCACATAGGACGCAACTCCCTCTCTTCGGCCCTCGCTTCTGTGGGTGGACGACACGACTCATGGATAACTCGATCTGATTGACGGAAGCTTTGCGCTTCCGAGAGATCTCCCGGTGCGTGTGTGAAGGGGGAGCTCCGCAAGACGGCACGAGCTGCCCTTCGGGAAGCTTCTCCAAGCGGTGTGTCGGCCAGGCGTCTCTCAGGAAGCAGAAAGGTGGGGGCGCCTCGTAGCGATTGCGCTGCACTTCGGCCCCCGGAACTACCGGGCGGGATCCTAAGAATGAAGGTCGGCCCCCCCCTTTGCAGCATCGCCGTGTTGCAGTCTCTTCCTGTGCGTGCTGGATGTAATGTAGATCACGTTCATAGACCAACGAGAAGCGTAGCTCGCTGGTGCAACACATCAGGCCCCTGGCAACTCGGCCTTGTGCCCTTGACTTCAATCATACATTTGCTGTAACTTGCGCCGATCCTTCATGGCCGAGAAGACGTACAAGCATATCCCTGCTCCCGGGGCTGACGAGTACACCATGGTGCCAGTGGAGATCGAGAAGACCGAGGAGCAGTGGACCCGTGTGTTTCTGTCTGACGGAACAACCCTTAAGATTAGGCCAGTAGTTGCCAAGGCAGGCCGGAGCATCGACAGACCAGTCCCGAACAGTGGCGGGGAACCCGTCTATCACGTCCAGGTACATGTCATGGTCGTGGCGGACGTCGCTGAATCCGTTCGGTTCAAGACAGACGACGAGAAATGACTACCCTTCTGAAGGAAGAGGAAGCCAAGGCTGATACCCACGTCTACTGGTCGTTAGGGGCTACAGACGCTTGCCCTGTTATCGCCGCCAGTTTTGTTGGTTTGACGGGCGCTTTCAACTACACGGCATGGAAGCCCCTGACCATTACAGTCGAGGCGTCGGGCGCCTTTCTCTCCTCGCAGTTTGCCTCTGAAGATGCACGCCTGGACAGCTTCTGGGACGGAGGTATTCGCAATAGAAGGAGTGTGCTCTACGTGATCGAGAGAAGCCCTGGTCTCCTCCGCCTTCTGGAGGAGGCACAAGCCAGACTATCCGCCCTCTTTCCCGAAGGCAATCTGATACTGGAAGCATCGTATGGAGGGGAGCAGGTAGCCCTGCTGGTAGTTACGAGGCTGGATGTTGATACCGCTCGGGCGAGGCTGGAAGAATTCGATCGCGAATGGTGGTTGCCGCACACTCACTTGGCCAAAGGGAACTTGTACGTCGCTTTAGAGTTCGTCTAGGTCGCCATCCGATGGCTTTTGACTGGGAAGAGTATCTACGCGTAGCTGAGTTCCTCAAAGGCGATCAAATTGTTCCCATCAGAAGCGCGAAAGATCGTTCGTCCATCAGTCGTTCGTACTATGCGGCACTCATGATGGCCCGTAATTTCGTGAAGCACACACATCCGGGGGCGGATATCGGAGTTAGCGGGGCACTGCATCGTAGATTGCCCCGGTGGTTAAAGGAGCATCCAAACGAAAGCTATCGCATGGTCGGCGAGTATCTCGAGCGCCTAAGACGGAAACGAGAAAAGGCCGACTACGAGGACGCCAATCTACCGCGCCTGGAGGACGATGCGTATGATGCAGCCTGCAATAGCGAGATTGCCATACGCACCCTTAAGGCTCTCTAGCCGTCTGCCTGCAACTGCCTCGGCCAAGTACCTCTAAGAGTACCTAGACGAATTCGCCTTCAGGTGGTCGCATCGGCACGAGAAGGACAGGCTGATGGAGCTAGTATTGGCTTCTTGCGCGGTCTAGATTCTCTACTTCCAGGAATTCTGAGGGCCAGGTCTTGCGATGCTACATCTTGTCATCTAGGACTCCGCACAGGGCCAACCCTTGCACTCCCTCGTCGCACCGCACGAACGTAGTCCGTGCCCGCGCAGCCCTGACCTTGTGTCAGGGTTTGTGCGCAGCCTGCGTACAAAGGCTCGCGCAAGACGAGCCTTGTACGTAGCAGAAGTTCCGACTCGCTGTCGGGACTTCTGCTGGCACCGCCGAGCTCTCTACGCCCAAGCGAGCGCCAGCTCGCTTCCGTGCATGCCCAGCCTTGCGGCGGGCATTGCACGCTCTTCACAAGAGCCCGGCGAGCTCGAGGATCGCGCGGACGGCCCAGGGCTGATCGGCGAGGCGGCCGGGCAGGTACGTCGGCGGGTGGTCCACGTCGTAGGTGGCGTTGACGGCGTTTCCCTGCGGAGGCAGGTTCAAGCGGACCCACGGGACGCCGCCGGTCACGGCCGCGTTGACGATGTCGGTCGCGTGCTTGTTGTGCCACCACGCAGGGCCGCCGCCCGGCCAACCCCCGGGGTGGTGATAGGTCGGGATCTCGGCTTCGCTCTCCGGCGGCTGGGCGTGATCCCACGTCGCCTGAAGCCTCAGGTACGCGCCCCGGAACGCGCCGATGAAGTCGATCGCCGCGCGCTCGGCCCACCAGTCCAGGTTCTCCTGCGAGCCGTCCTGCCACGTCGCAAGCCGTCCGAAGATCCCCGCCACTGTGTCGTACTTCTGCAGGTCGCCGGCGAGGTATCGCGGGCCGTGACAGGTCACGAAGCTGTACGGTGGCCCCTCGCCGTCGACGAGGTACTTGATCGGCAGCTCCGGATGCCGGCCGACGCACCCGGCAGCCATGGTAATGCCGTAGGACTGGCTCTTCAGGCCGATGTTGTCGGCGAGGACGTACTCCAGCGCCGCGACGTACTCGATGAGGTTCGCCAGCCCGTCCTGATGGCGGAAGCCGTTGAAGTCCTCCGTCCCTTCCGAGCGAATGTCGTCGGGGGCGAGCGTGTCGATCCGCCCCTCGGCGTTGAACGCGACGACGACCATCCCCTCCTTGGCCAGCGCCTTGGCATCGGGCCCGTACACCTCCATCCGCCCGGGGTTGATCCCGCCGGGGACGAGGATCACCGCGGGAAAGGCGGCGCCCGGGTAGAGGGCCGGATCGGGACGCCGGACCTGCCCGTAGATCCGATTCCCCGTCGGACCGAGGACGTCGAACGGCTCGACCACCGTCTCGTACGGGGGGACCGGCGTACCCGGGGCGAACACGCACGACGTCAGGCTGCCGTGGGCGAGAAGAACCAGTGCCACAACCACCAGGATTCGCGACCCCTCGGTAGGGCTTCGACCCGTCATGTCGCTCCTTCCTTCAGCACCCATGATAGCCCGCCGACCTCGGAAACCGAACCGGTCCGCCCTCCGCTGGGAACCGGTTGAACCGTACGGCGGGAGACCGCAACCTATCGGCTGAAGGGGCCGGTCGCTCGCGGAGCGATCCGGATCGAAGGAGGGTCGATGCACAAGCCTTGAGAGCCGTGAGGGTCAAGTCTTGCGATGCCACATCTCATCGCCCATGCCCAAGCGAGCACCAGTTCGCTTCCGTGCATGCCCAGCCTTGCGGTGGGCATTGCACGCTCTTCGCAAGAGCCCGGCGAGCTCGAGGATCGCCCGCACAGCCCAGGGCTGATCGGCGAGGCGACCGGGTAGGTACGTCGGCGGATGGTCAACGTCGCAGATGGCGTTGACGGCGTTTCCCTGCGGAGGCAGGTTCACGCGGACCCATGGGACGCCGCTAGCCACCGCCGACTACGTCCGCGGCCGCGGGCCGTAGGCTGCGTACGAAGGCTCCGACAAGCGGAGCCTTGGCGTAAGTGAATGGCGTCACGCTGGCATTCTCTCGTTTGCCCCACAGCCAGCTGTGCCGCCTGATCCAAACACGCAAGTTCATGTCTGCGCGATCCGCCCACAAACGCTCCGACAAGCGAAGCCTTGTACGTAAGAGAATGTCAAAGCCATTCTCGCGCGGATGACCTGGCAGTGCTCAGCCTCCCGAAGATCCGCCAAGGGAGTGCGCGACCGGCGCCCGAGCATGGCGACCTTGAAATTCCGTTACAAATGTGTATCATCCAATCGTTGGCTTACCCAATGATTAGATAAGCCAACTACGGAGGCCATCATGTCACTCTCGAAACAGCAATGCGTCCAGCTCAACCAGTCGGTGTTCAGCATGGCCAATGCGTATCGCTCGCAGATGGTTCGCGACGGTGTCGTCGAGCGGACGGGACTCAGCCTTCCCGATCGGTCGACGCTGATGGTCCTCGGGCAGCTCGAGCCGATCACGGCACGCGACCTCTCCCAACGGATGGACATCAATCCGGGGACGATCTCCGTCTACGTGCAGCGGCTGGCCAAGCGAGGCCTCGTCGAGCGGGCTCAGAGCGAGGACGATCGACGGACCTGGTGGCTCTCCCTCACCGGGGAGGGGAAGGCGGCGTACCGCAACACGCTCGACGGAGCGGCCGCGTACACGCGCGCATTTCTTCAGCCACTGACCGTCGAAGAACAGTCCGCCCTGCACGGGCTGATGCTGAGGATCGCGGAAGGATTGGGGTACACATGGTAGGCACCGGATCCTCGCGGCCTCGCATCGGCGTACCGCGGTCGATCCTCCACTACGAATTCGACGGCGCGATCGAACGGTTCCTCCGCCGGCTCGGCATGGACGTCGTCCTGTCCCCTCCAACGAATCACGGAATCTTTCAGGCCGGCAAGCGGGTGGTGATCGACGAGCTGTGTTTCCCGATCAAGATCTTCGTCGGACACGTCGCCCACCTGGCCGAACAGGACGTCGATCGCATCGTCGTCCCAACGGTCGTCGGACACACGAACAACCATGTGTTCCCGTGTCATCCGCGCTCGCGATTGGCCGACATCGTTCGCGCCCTCGGCGTCTGCGACACCGAGCAGCTGCTCGCCCCGGCGTTTCGATTCGATCGGGACGGGCTCACCGCGGATGGCTTTCGCGAACTCGCACGAACGCTCGGCTTCACGGACGCCGAGGCGGACCGTGCGCTTCCGGAGCGCCGCGTCAAGCTCGATCGAGCGCTCGAAGCCCGCCAGGCTGGTGACGGTCTCACGCTGGCCCTCATCGGCCATCCGTACGTCGTCGACGATCCGTGGGCGAACAACCAGGTCATCCGGCGGCTGGAACGGCTCGGCTGCCGCGTCGTGACGAATCTCGAGACGACGCCGATCGGCTACGCGCCGGAGGGCACGGGACTGCACTTCGCCCTCGCCGCTCGGACGGTCACGCTGGCACGGACGTTCGATCGCGAACCGGAGGTCGACGGCATCGTCTTCCTCCTCCCATTCAACTGCGGTCCCGACGGCGACATCGCTCGCCACCTTACGCAGATCACGGAGAAGCCGATGCTGACGCTCGTCCTCGACGAACTGCAGTCGAGCGCCGGCATGATCACGCGGCTCGAGGCGTTCATCGATCTGCTGAGCTGCTCATCCATTCCCGTTGGAGGCCGAGCCGCATGAACCACTTCACGTTCTCTTGGGGCACCAACTACATCGCGGTCCGAGGTCTGCTGCGCACGCTGGGGCACGACCTGGCGACCCCGCCGCGCATCGGACCGGCGATCGCCGAGCGCGGCATCGCGTGCGCCCACCCGTTCCTCTGCTTCTCGGGGAAGCTCGTTCTCGGACAGCTCGCGGCGCAGCTCGAGGACGGGGAACGTCGGTTGGCGTTCATGTCGTCGCTCGGACCGGAGGCGTGCCGCTGTGCCGACACGAGCGACTATCTCCGCACGTTGTTCTCCAACCACGAGGGCTTCTCGGCCCATCGTCTCGGCGGGGGCAGCCTCACCGGAGCGCTCGCCAATCTGCGGTCGCATTTCGGGCCGCAGATCCGCAAGCGGCAGTGCTTCAAGGCGTACGCCGTGTTCTACGGCAAGGTCGATCTTCTCTACAAAGTGGACAAGCGATGCACCCGATTGCGGTGCCTCTCGTCGGCTCCGAAGCAGGTCCGCGAGCTGGAGCGCGAGGCGCTCGAACGGATCGATCGTGCGCCCGGGCCGCTCGCCCTGTGGCGCGTTTCGCGCTGGTTCGACCGCGTCGCGGCCCGGTTGCCGCTGCGCGAAGAGCCGCCGTCCTTGCGGATCGGGATCGTCGGAGGCGAGCACATCTTAAGCGAGCTCGATTCCGTCATGGCGGTCATCAAGACGGCGGCGGAGCGCGGGGTCCTGCTCGACTGGCGAAGCGGATTCCGGATGCTCGCGCGGTCGACCGAGAAGGCGCTGGCGCCGCTGAAGGCGACGTGCCGCGACTACCTCCACGAGGCGCCGTCGACCTCGGAGATTTTCTCCTGTGCGCATGCGCTCGATTTCGTCTCCGAGGGCTACGATGGCCTGCTGCACATCTACGCCTTCGGCTGCATGCCACAGACGGCGCTCAAGCCGGTGCTCCAGCGCATCGCGAGCGATGCCGAGATGCCGCTTCTGTCGCTGGCAATCGGCGATCGATTCGCCGAGGAGGGGCTGGAAGGTCGGCTCGAGGCGTTCATCGACTTGCTCGATACGCGAAAGAACGAAGGAGATCCCCAATGCACCAACCTGCCTGGATTGGAATCGATGTCGGATCGATCACGTGCAAGGTTCTCGTCCTCGACGAGAGCGAGAAGATCCTTGCCTCGACGTACCGGAGAACGCGCGGCCGCGTCGTCGACGCGGTCAAGGAAGGCCTCGGCGCGGTGGTTGAGGCCCTCAGAGGCCGCCACGTCGTCGGCTGCGCGACGACCGGAAGCGCACGGCGGTTCGTCGGTTCACTGGTCGGCGCCGATGTGGTAACCAACGAGATCACCGCGCACGCCCGCGCAGCGATCACGCTACACCCGGACGCACGGACACTCCTCGAGATCGGCGGTGAGGACTCGAAGATCATCCGTCTGCGCGACGGCGTCCCGATCGACTTCGCGATGAACACCGTCTGCGCCGCCGGGACCGGGGCGTTTCTCGACCAACTCGCCGGGCGCCTCGGCGTGCGGGTGGAGGATCTCGGCGATCTCGCCGGCGCATCGACGGAGGAGGTCGCCATCGCCGGGCGCTGCACGGTGTTCGCCGAGAGCGACATCATCTTCAAGCAGCAGACAGGACACCGCATCGAGGACATCGTCGCCGGCGCCTGCCGGGCCCTCGTGCGCAACTACTTGAACGACGTCGGCAAAGGGAAGCGGATCGAGCCGCCGGTGCTCTTCCTCGGCGGTGTCGCAGCCAACGTGGGAATCCGCGAGGCGTTCGCCGCGGCGCTCGGCGTGCCCGTGATCGTTCCCGATCAGCACAACGTCATGGGCGCGTTCGGCGCGGCGCTTATCGCCAAGCGGCGGGGCGTGACCGAGTCGGGCATGCGCCCGCTCGACGAGATCCAGGCGTCCGACTTCCGGCCGGAGACGTTCCTCTGCCCGCATTGCGCCAACGCCTGCGAGATCGTGCGGTTCATCGAGGCCGATCGGGTCGTCGCGACCCTCGGCGGGCGGTGCGAACGCTGGTCCGGCGAGGACGTACTCGTCCCGGTCGGCTCCGCAGCCCCGATCGTCTAGCTCGGGTTCACGCTCCTCGCCTGCTCCACCGGCACGGCCGCGTTGACAATGCCGGTCGCGTCCTTGTTGTGCCGCCACGCGGGACCTCCGCCGGCCTCGGAAACCGAACCGGTCCGCCCACTGCCGGGGACCGGTTGAACCGCACGGCGAGGGGCCGCAACCTATCGGCTGAACGGGTGTCGTGTCCCCGAGGCGCGATCCGGATCGAAGGAGGGTCGATGCACACCGTCTCACAGGCCACGCCGAACCTCATGAAGCTGTTCGACGAGGAGTATCCAGTGAATTGTCTCCTGTTCTCGATTCTCGAAGGGCGCACGCCGGCGGAGATCCTGGTCGACGATCTGGAGCATCCAAGGCGGTGCGTCGTCCGCAGCGGCGTCCGGTTCACGTTTGCCAGCCGCGACGTCGATCGGGGCTTCCTCGACCGGGCGCTCACGGAGCTGCGGCAGACCGCGGGCGTCGCCCTCGTCTGCCCTCCCGGTCGCTCCGCGCGGTGGACGCCTCCCGATCCGGACCTGGCGGTCGAGCGCCTGGGGTTCACCAACTTCGATCCGGCGTACGCTGGATTCCGCGACGCGCTCGCGCGTCCGCTCGAGGGGATGGAGGTCCGCGAAATCGACCGGGAGCGGTTCGAGAACGCCCTGTGGCGCGACACGCTCCTCGGGTTCTCGGGCAGCGTGGAGCGCTTTCTTAAACACGGGCTCGCGCTCGCGCTGTATCGGGGAGACGAAGCGCTGGCGTGGTCGTACGCGCCCACCCGCGGGCTGTCGACGATGGAGATCGGCGTGGAAACCGTCGAGGCGCATCGGGGGCAGGGACACGCCACGTTGATCGCGGCCCACGTCATCTCACGCTGTCTGGTTCGGGGCTGGTCCGTCGCCTGGAGCTGCGAGACGGACAACCCCGCCTCCGTCGCGATCGCCCGCAAACTGGGGTTCCACAGCGAGCGCACGTATCCGGTGTACGTGTACCGCTCGCGCAGAGGCTCGTTGTAAACGAGCCTCGCGCGTAACAGAAGCCCCGAACGCCGTTCGGGACTTCTGCTACCTCGGCCCTCCGGTTCGAACACGTGAACGACAGTTCGCCTACGGACAGGCCCAGGCTTGCCCTTGGCGTCGCACGCTGCGCAGTTGAAAACCCTCCCATCATGTTGTAGGGTTCCCCCATCAACCAGCCACATCACGTGGACGACGAATCTGCATGTCCTGCCAAGACATGCCAAGCAAAGGAGGCGCGAGACAATGGCTCAGGTAGAAACCATCATGGGGTTCGCGGTTCCGCTTGGTGTGGTGGACGCTCGCTGATTCGCCCGATCCAACGCAGCATCCCATCGTCGCACTGACGTCCATCCAAGCAGAACGTCTCCGAGTCCGTCTCCGCTGACTGAGTCCCGGAACGAGGATCCCTTTGCGAAGACCTGCTCTTCGCGCGGAGGATCCGCAGGAAACAAGGACGTCGAAGCATGAAGGTACCGATCAAGCAGTACTACAGCCTCCTATCGACCTACCTGAGATCGCAATGGCGTTGGGTGGCCGTGCTGGCG
>Ga0180438_10011269_pt1 | contig 10821 bp, 7 predicted proteins | sample SS_ome_12_FD_132455 | JGI IMG/M metagenome (GOLD analysis project Ga0180438, IMG submission 132455) | Hypersaline lake sediment archaeal communities from the Salton Sea, California, USA - SS_3_D_2 metaG | ecosystem: Environmental > Aquatic > Non-marine Saline and Alkaline > Hypersaline >... | reverse complement strand
TTTTGCTCACCCTTTGCAACTTTATCTGCAAACTCAGCTAATAATAATTTATTTGTTAATGAAATTTCAAAAAAGAACGCTGATCTAGACAGTTTCTTTCCTTCAGCTAAACCGAGATAGCCATAAATAATATCTGTAATTAATTCCTTACATATTGTAATTTCCCAGGACCTATCTAAATTTTTTTCTTTAACATTTGGCAAAGCTACAGTAATCGGCTGTTTTTTGCTAAAAAGCCCAAACATAAAATATTCCCTTTAAGCTTAACGCACAACAAAAACCATGTGCAATAAAAGTTCTATATGATATAACTACATCATAGATTTATCAATCGAAAATTTCATGAGTTAAAACTTGACAGATTGAATTGTTTTAAGCAAAAATAATATAATCATTACTAGCAATGCCAAGGAAGATAAATGCCGCGACCTAAACTATCTTTTCTTGAAAGCGATCTTATAAAAGGTGGTAAAGCTCCACCTTCTGCACATGAAGTTATAAAAATTTCTTTCATAGATAAAGATGGCTCAAAAAAACATGGATTTTTTAAACCATGCGATGCTGGGTTTCCTGAAATTTTGGCAAAATACGATGTTGCTTTTAGCGCATTTGTTAGACTTGCACTAGGAGAAAGAGCATCAGAAGATAGACTAGTATACGGCGATGATGGCAGAGTTTCTGGCGTTGTATCAATTGAAATTCCAAACTTCATACCCTTGCAAACCAAAGCAGAAAAGCCTCTAGAAGACCCAGAGGAACAAAAACTTGCTAACCCAGATAAACAAACTTTAATAGAATACAATATAGCTGAGTTATTAATCTCAGCTTACAAGCACCAAAATAATGATGTGCACCCTGGCAATATAAGTCTTAAGGGTTTAATTGATCATGACGAACTTTACCCGCCACTCATATCAATTATAAAAGGCCAAAGAATAGGTTCTGGGGTTATTCATGGCTCAGCAAAACAAACATGTGAATATAAAGAAGATGATGTTAGAAACTTCCCTAAAGTAAGCTCACGAATTCACTGGCCAACTTATTCTTATCCATCAAATTTAAATTTAATGAAAGCACACAAAGCATACGCAGCCTTTCTCGAGCTCCAAGGAGACAAAGAATTTACTCACCAGTATTTTTATGCAATTTTAAAAGAGTTGATTGCCTATGACTACAACACACTTCAGCAACGCTTAGAGTTATACCTTGGCAATGAAACACTACACCTAGAAGATTTACCAAGCGAGCAGTGTTTAGCAATTTTAGCTTTTGGCAAAGAAGGTAAAATATTTTTCGAAAGAAACGGTAAAGCTCGTAATTTTGTAGATCACTGCTTAGTATTTTTTGCCCAGCAACATCAAAAGTTTAAAACAGTTATTTTAAATATGCCGGAATTCAAAGATTTTTTGCAGCATATAAACAAAAATCCAGCGCAACTTTTAAATCTACAAAGATGGGCTCTTAAGCAAAATGAAGAAAATATTGTGCCATTTTCTTTAAAAACTTTTGATAAAACATACCATGAACTATGGCATGCATGTTTCAAAAAAGAATTTGATCTAAGACTTGCTGAACTCAATGATATTATTAATATTACAATTAAAATTTCAGACATAGATAAATCTAGAACCGAGAAAAAACAATTAAGCTTAAAAGAGATTGATAAATTGATCAAAAAAAATACTACACCTAGTCATTGTATTTTAAGCAACTTTGTATCTATTATTGAATCTCCTGAAGATAAAGATTATGGACGTATATCATCATCTATAAACTCACATATAAACAATATACCTCTAGATTTTTATAACAACCTGAACTCAAAAATTATAGAATACAACTTTAAAAGAAATGCTACCAAAACAGATAATGAGATTTTCATCAGCAAAGTCCAAGAAATGATATTTCTAAGTATGGCAAAGCAAAATGAATTGAAATCATGGCTGCTTGAAACAGAAAAATATGCAAATAATGCCAACATAAGTGTTTTGCTAATTAAATTTGAAACTTTAAAGTTTAATCTCAATGAAGTATGCAAAGACCTTGAAGAGTTTTTCCCAAAACTAAGAAAATTACTAAAAGATTTTGAGCTTTCATATAACATATCAGAAGCACCACCAAAATTAAAGTTAATGACTATTGAAGAGGAAAAGATATACAGAAACCCAATAGCCCATCCAAAACCATTACTTAACCCAAACCAAGTTACAGATAGTCTATCTATAAGTTCATTAGGCATATCAAGCAATTTATCTATTACTAAAAACCTTAGCTTGCTATTAAAACTTTGGCTTAACAAATTATCTAAAAAACAACTAAAAGAAACAATTAGAGACATAAGATTAAAAAACTATGCACCAAGCAGTAAGGGAGTTGTTTTTGGTACTGTTTATTCTATGTTTAGAACAAGAGGCGAAGAAGTAGATAGCATGCCACTAGAAAAAATATTTTTAACTGGAGGATGGAACGAGTCCTCACTAAACACTATTATAGTTAAGAGTCTTTGCTTAAAAATGCTAACCAGTGACCTATCAAATCCATTTAAAAAGAAAACTTATCAAACAATAAAAGATTTAGAAGACACCTGGTGGAAAGATCATGCTAAAGATATAGCAGACAAAGCCCTATTTAGAATCGAACCTTACAGAGAAACAAAAAAACAAGTATTAGCTAAATTATATTGAATAAACAGATACGACGCTGCCATTTACATAAAGCTTTGAGTCATCTTGGGTAATTGTAGTAGAGTAATTATCTCCATTAACTTTAATATAACCCTCATCTAACCATTTATTTAACTTATAATCATATTCATTATATAGCCTCTCTTGCAACCTGCTAACAGCCTTATTAAAATCTTCATAGGGCTTTATAACCTGCATATATGAATAAACAAGCTTGTGGCTAGTTGCCTTAGAGATACTGTTATTAAATAGCATTAACTTAATTGCTGTTCCATAATAATTAAGAGATGCATAATTTTTTTGTAGTTCAAGAAGATTTAAGGCGTCTTGTTTTGTTAAGTCTCCTTTGGCAACCAAACTATTTATAAAAGTTTCATTTAACATACTATAAAAGTTAATTTTATTTGTAGCTTTTTTATAGGCTGATTTTAAAGATCTCGTAGAGCCATTTAATAAAAGTGACTTTGATAACAAATCCATTAACTTATAAGTTACATTTTTAGAGATGGATAAATCAGCATGCGCATTAGCTAAAAGTAATAGCTCAGATAAATCATCTGGGATAGATTCCTTTGGAATCTTCCATATAACTTCGGTAGAGTTTCTCACACCACCATCAGGAGTATCAATATACAAATAATCTATTGAGATCTTACTACCATTATTTATTATTTGCGGCAGCATTATTAACATTTTATATTTTAACTGAGATTTATATAACTCGCCTTCTTCAATAATTTGATTATAAGAAGCAACAAGATTCTCAGTAGCTAATTTATTTAACTTATCAAAACTTAGCTTTAAACTTATAGGACCAAAGTGATAATCATTGTAGTTTAATTTTCTTATATAAAATTTTCTGACGCCATTTAAAAAGTTTTCATTTTCTTTGGTGGCTCCTTCGAAAATTAACCCCTGAGCCTGACCTATTTCCTTTTCATCATAAAAAAGTAGAACTCTAGGAATCGTTATTGAGTTCTCACCTATCCATAATTTCTTACTATTAGCAATTGAAACGTCAATTCTTGGGATAACTAATTTATCGTAATTATTAGTTAATGTTATGCCTTTCATTTTAATTTTAGAATCAAAAATATTATTTGATGAGTTGTACCACACACTTATCACATTATTAAAACTCTTGATCTTAATGTCTCTGCCAGGAAAAATTATATTGAGTGAATTTACATTAAGATATTTATGTACGTTATAACGAAAAGATATATAGTCTATATCTTTTATAATTAATTTATTTATTATCTTGTTATCTGTCTTATTTTCTATTGCTGCAAGACCAATAAAATAAGGTAATCCAACACTAGAAGAGTAAAATATTGGGCCGTGTTTTATTTTTTGTTTTATGACAAATTTATTTGGTAAGGTTTGATAATCTAAAAAATATTTCTTAGCTTTGAAAGCAGATTTTATATTTTTGATATTAATTACAATAGTAGCTTCAGAAGTAAACCAACCTTTTTTGTATTCTTCTACTTTAACTGTAATATTGTCTTTATCATCTAGAATGCTTATAAGTGGCTTATAATTCATTTGTAGTAAATTACCAATTACAAGCGGCATGATGGCCAGAACGACGACTACAAAACCAGACCATACAGCAATTTTCTTGATTTTAGGCATTAATGCTCCTTCATGCTGTGTAGACTAATTCTCCATTTTTAGTGCTTCTGTCTACAAAGCCTCGATATGATCAATAATTAACTGTACCTTACGCCTATTTCTAAATTCATTTACATCAAGCTTATATACTATATTAACACAACTGCATCTATAATTTGGCCATATATTTTCATCTATATTGAAAACAATACCGTCAACAACCTTATCATCATTAGCCAAGGTAATCTTAAGATGCTTACCGCCAACTATTCTTTGCTCTAACAACTGAAATTTTCCATCAAATAAAGGCTCTTCAAAAGATTGGCCCCATGGGCCGCTACTTTGAATCAATTCTGCTACATCAAGAGTTAAATACTCATAATTTAGCTCACCATCAGAATATATTGTGCGATTTAGATCTTCTCCTTCTAAGTGTTTTTGAACTACTTGATTAAAAGCACTAGAAAAAGCCTCAAGTGAATCTTGCATAATGCTCAATCCTGCAGCCATAGCATGGCCACCAAATTTCAAAATAAGACCAGGGTTTTGTGTAGCAACTTCTGCCAAGACATCACGTATATGTACGCCTTTAATGGATCTTGCTGAGCCTTTTATTTCATTATTTGTTGATTGTGAAAATGCAATAACAGGTCTATATAATTTGTCTTTTATTCTGGAAGCTAAAATACCTATCACACCTTGATGCCAATCTTTATCAAATAAACATACACCTAAAGGTGTTTTTTCTTTATTGATTTTTAACTTTTGCAAAATAAGCATAGCTGATTCTTGCATTTTTTCTTCTATTGATCTTCGCTCTTTATTTAAGACATCAAGACTTTCAGCTAAACTTTTAGCATGTTGCATATCTTCTGTAAGCAAACACTCAATACCATGTGACATATCATCAAGGCGACCTGCTGCATTTAGTCTTGGGCCTACTATAAAACCTAAATCTTGAGCTGTAACATTATGTAAAGACTTACCAGCAACATCTAACAAAGATTTTATGCCAGGAATACATTTACCACGTCTTATGCGATTCAAACCTTGATGCACCAAAATTCTGTTATTATGATCAAGAGAAACAACATCAGCAACAGTGCCTAGAGCTACTATATCTAAAAATTGTGACATATTAGGCTCGGGGATATTATTTTTCTCAAACCAATTTTCTGCACAAAGCTTACGTCTCAAGGCTAGTAACACATAAAAAATTACACCAACCCCAGCTATGCTTTTACTTGGAAATTCATCATTTGGTTGATTGGGATTAACAATAGCTGCAGCTTTAGGTAAAGTTTCGCCAGCTAAATGATGATCTGTAATAACAACGTCTATACCATAATTTTTTGCAGCATCAACACCATCATGATTGGCAATACCGTTATCAACAGTGATAATTAAATTTGGATTAAATTCTTTTGCTGCAACATCAACAATTTCTTTAGTTAAACCATAACCAAAAGAAAATCTATTTGGAACTAGGTAATTAACATTAGCGGCGCCAAAACATTTTAATACGCGAATTGCAACTGCAGTGCTAGTTGCACCATCAGCATCAAAATCACCAACGATTAAAATATTTTTTTTATTTTTTAATACTTCATAAATGCAAAGACAGGCTTCATCTATTCCTAACATTTTATCAAAAGGTATAAGATTTTTAAGTCCATTATCTAAATCATCAGCTTTTTCAATTCCTCTATTTGCATATACCATGCCAAGCACTGGATGTAATTTTTCTAATAATGGAGCCTTTTGCTCGCGCCTTTTAACTTGTGATTGCATTAAGTTTGCCTTATTTATGCTGCAGAAGTTTTTAATAATTTATTATTGTACCTATTGGTAGCGATCACACCCCAAACACAAGATATAGCCCAGATTAGAGCAATTGGTGCTGGCAACTTTGTTGGAAAAATCATTATCCCTAAAATTAATAAAGTTATTCCTCCAAACGTACTAGAATATAAAAGCCCTATCGGCCCCAAAAGCACGCAAAATAACAAAGCACCTGCTAAGCTTTTTAGTGGCATCTTAATTTCATTTGTATGTGACATTTTGCATTTCTCCACTTAAATCAGCCTCTAAAGATTGTAAGTAATCTTTTATTTTATCCATGGCAGTTATAAGATTTTTTTCATTATCAACCAAGCCTATGCGAACATATTCATCGCCTTCAGCACCAAACCCAATCCCAGGAGCTACAACAACATTTGAGTTAGCTAAAATTGATTTTGCAAACTCTAATGACCTAAGATGTCTAAATTTTTCTGGAATCTTTGCCCAAATAAAAATTGATGCTTTTGGTATTTCAAGTTCAAAACCCATAGCTTGCAATTTTTGGCAAACAACATCGCGTCTTTTTTGATAAATAGCACACAATTTTGTAACACATTCTTGAGGCCCATCTAAAGCTGCCACCGCTGCATATTGTAATGGCGCAAAAGAGCCGTAATCTACATAAGTTTTTATTCCAGCTAGCGCATCAATTAATTTTTTGCAGCCTGACATAAAACCTATTCGCCAACCTGCCATATTATATGTTTTAGATAATGTATATGATTCGCAAGCTATATCTTTTGCGCCGTCAACTTGCAAAATTGAAGGTACTTTATATCCATCAAAAGTAATTTCAGCATATGCCAAATCATGCACCACCCAAATTTTATTTTTTTTCGCTATTTTAATAATTTTTTCAAAAAAGCTTAAATCAACACATTTGGTTGTTGGATTACATGGAAAGTTAACGATAAGCAGTTTAGGTTTAACTTCCATTTCATCTATTGACCTTTCAAGATCTGTAACAAAAGTTACAGGATCATTAAAAGGTATAGTATGCACATCAGCACCAGCAAGCACTGAACCAAAATGATGGATAGGATAACAAGGCTTTGGAACAACTAACTTATCACCATTGTCCATCACAGCTAGCGCCAAATGCGCCAACCCTTCTTTTGAGCCTAAAGTTACCAATGCTTCACTTTCAGCATCTATCTCAACATTAAATTTTCTCTGATACCAGTCACCTATAGATTGCCTTAATTCTGGAATGCCTCGTGCTTGGGTATATCTATGAAACGAAGGCTCTAGCACAGCCTTGCGCAAAGCTTCCACAATATGACTTGGGGTTGGTAAATCAGGATTCCCCAAACCCAAATCAAATACTTCATTACCACTTGCACGAATTTCAGCTTTTAATTTATCCATTATATTAAAAGCATATGGTGGTAAGCGCTCCAAGCGTGAAAACTCTGTCATTATTAATATCCTTTCTATGGCAATTATCTGATAACATATTGCAAACATTTTATAGAGGGTCGGCGCGTGACGCTAGTTTTAGATGACAATAATGCAAACTTTCAAGTCCAAGCTTTTGAGCCAGGTCAAATAAAAATCAATGAAAAAATTTATACAAAAAGTGTCATTATCACTGCGAATAAAATAATCGACAATTGGCAGCCGCAGTCTTTAGAAGAGTTAAAAAAAGAACACTTATTACCCATAGAGGAAATCCAACCGAGTATTTTAATTATCGGCGTTGGCGAAAAATTAGCCTTTCCCAATATTGAAATTTATGGGCATTTAATAAACAAAAATATAGGTGTGGAAATTATGGATACGCGAGCCGCATCACGAACTTATAACGCGCTTACTGCTGAAAGTAGAAATGTTGCTGCGGCATTGATACTAAAGTAAATTTAGGAATAAACATGGAAACAAGAAAAACTAGAGAAAAACTTACTTAATAATATAACAAGCCTTATTAAAGCCAAAGAATTACATTCAAGCTTTTTAAGCATAAGCACATACATATATTGAGAACTGATGCGTCAACACTTTGAAGCAACTTATTTTTAACATTTACTCTTCTATAACATTACGCAGTCTTGGATAAACTCGCGCTATTTTAACGCAGTTCTCTTTCACATCAATAATTTCAATTGGATAATCAGCAATCTTTAAACAAACGCCAATTTTTGGAATCGACTCAAGGTGTTCCATTACTAAACCATTTAGTGTTCTAGGGCCATCTGTTGGAAATTCCCAGCTAGTGGTTCTATTTATATCTCGCATTGTCGAAGCACCATTGATCAGGTAACTGCCATCTTTTTGTAAAACAATTTGTTTAGTATCGGCTGTAACACCTGATGTGAATTCACCAACTATTTCTTCTAAAATTATTTTAGGAGTTAATAAGCCCTGAATTTCCCCGTACTCATCAACAACTAATGCGATACGTTTTTTTTGTGCTTGAAAATTTTGCAGCTGCACATTTAATAATGTCCCCTCAGGAATAAAGTAAGGTTCCTCTAGCATTTTTATTAACTTTGTTTTATCAAAATCATTTTCTAAAACATAGCCTACTAAATTTCTAACGTGCAACACTCCAACAACTTGGTTTATATTTTCCCTATAAACTGGTAAAAATTCATGCTTACTATTAGCAATAGCTTTAATGATTTTGGCAAATGAATCATTTAAATCTATTCCAAGTATTTCATGTTGTGGAATCATAACCCCATCAACGGTTACTTTATTTAAATCTAATATTCCAAGCAGCATTGATTGATATCTGCTAGGGACTTTACCAGTAGCCTCAAAAACCACACTGCGCAACTCATCACGCGACAAGGGCTCTATTAAATTTTTTGAAAAATTTACTCGGAATAAATACAAAAACCCATTTGCAAAAGTATTAACCAGCCAAATCAACGGATAAAAGATTTTTTGCAGCACCATTATAGGTTTTGCAAAAAGTGATGATACTTCGTAGGAAAAATGTGCTGCAAAAGTTTTAGGCGCAACTTCAGCAAATACCAAGATTGCTAATGTTAGCAGAGTTGCCGCCACCCACACACCATTTGGCCCTAAGAAATTTATAGCAAGCAGCGTCGCCAAAGATGACGCTAAGACGTTTGCTACTGTATTACCTATTAATATTGTGCCAAGCAACCTATCTGGTCTTTTTAGCAAACGCAATATTAATGCCGATGCACCGTTATTCGTGCGAGCCTTGTGCCGCAATCTGTATCTATTAACTGACATTAAGGCAGTTTCAGATGATGAAAAAAAAGCGGATAAAAGGACCAAAAAAACAAGAATTACACTATAAAGAATTATATCTAAACTACTCAAGAAGGATTTTCCTTTTCTAACGAACCTACAACTTAGAAAAATATTCTACATGCATTTTGCGTAAGGTCAATTCTTAATATATACTCTCCAAAACCCAGAAATTTCAGGTGAATTCACTATGTTTGCAAACCTTTCGGAAAGATTAACAGCAGTAATTAAGAACTTAAGCGGCCAAGGACGCCTAACTGAAGATAACATCAAAGATACCTTGCGCGAAATCCGCATGGCTTTACTAGAAGCTGATGTAGCATTACCAGTAGTTAAGGATTTTATTGATCATATCCAAGAAAAAGCCATAGGCCAAGAAGTTATGCAGAGCTTGTCTCCCGGCCAAGCTTTAATCAAGATTGTTCACGATGAACTAGTGAACATGATGGGTGAAAAATGTGACAACTTAGACCTCCAAACACAGCCTCCTGCTGTTATTTTAATGGCGGGTCTACAAGGATCTGGTAAAACAACTACAGTTGCCAAACTGGCAAAATTTTTAACAGAAAGCCAAAAGAAAACAGTCTTAGTAACAAGTGCTGACGTTTACAGACCAGCTGCTATTGATCAGCTAGAAACACTAGCAACACAAGTTGGCGCCGAATTCTTCAAAACTACAACAGCTGACAAACCCGTTAAAATCGCCGAAAATGCAATAAAAGCTGCTAAGTCACAGCTAATTGACGTCGTCATTATCGATACGGCGGGCAGACTGCATATAGATGATGAAATGATGGATGAAATGAAACTCATCCATAAAGCTGCAAACCCTACTGAAACTTTATTTGTAGTAGACAGCATGACAGGCCAAGACGCCGCTAATACAGCGCTTGCATTTAATAACGCTCTTGACCTAACTGGTGTGATTTTAACTAAAACAGATGGTGACGCTAGAGGCGGTGCCGCACTCTCTATAAGAAAAATCACTGGCAAACCAATTAAATTCCTCGGCATAGGTGAAAAAATCACCGCTCTAGAGCCGTTCCACCCAGATAGAGTAGCCTCAAGAATCTTAGGCAAAGGTGACATCCTAACCTTAGTCGAAGAAGCTGAACGCAAAATAGATAAAACTAAAGCTGAAAAGCTAGCAAAGAAGATCAAAAAAGGTAAAATGTTCGACCTTGAGGATTTTCGTGACCAACTGCGCCAAATCACTAATATGGGCGGAATAATGGGGATTATGAATAAACTCCCAGGAGTTGGCAGCATACCTCAAGCGGCAAAAGATAGTGTAAACGACGACATGTTGGGTCAAATTGAAGCCATAATCAACTCCATGACTAAAAAAGAGAGAAGATTCCCGGCTATTATAAATGGCTCACGCAAAAGAAGAATAGCTCTTGGCTCAGGTAGAGAGATCCAAGAAGTAAATAAATTGCTCAAGCAATTCACC
>Ga0180438_10011268_pt1 | contig 10822 bp, 8 predicted proteins | sample SS_ome_12_FD_132455 | JGI IMG/M metagenome (GOLD analysis project Ga0180438, IMG submission 132455) | Hypersaline lake sediment archaeal communities from the Salton Sea, California, USA - SS_3_D_2 metaG | ecosystem: Environmental > Aquatic > Non-marine Saline and Alkaline > Hypersaline >... | reverse complement strand
GCAGTAGATCTTCTGGATCGTGTAGACGCCCTCGACGACTCGCCGGCACGTCTCCCACCACTCCTCCGTCGGGTGGCCGCACACGGTCGGGTCCTCGCAGTCGCAGATAGGCCTGGCGTACGTGCGTTTGTACGTGAAGTACCCGAGACCCCCAAAGCCCCACTTGGGTTGCTTCCCGCGGAACTCCTCGATGAAGGCGGGTGAGAGAGTGAAAGCACGGACCTTCTGGCCCCCCGGCGAATGGTCAAAGATCACGGCAGGCTACCTCTTGACGGTCGAGGACTCGAGCTACCGAGTCCACTCGACGAACTCGCGAGACGCTCTCGTGTGGCGTCCTCTTAGAGAGGACCTATCAAAGCAGTATTGTACCCGGTGGGCTTAATCTACACGGGGCTCATACACGCTTTCGCCAAGCGGGCCTGGAAGGCCGTCCATGGGTCCACGTGACCGAGCTTCACGGCCCGCTCCGACCGAGCCGCCGCGTCCAAGAGATGACCGAGTCGCGGCACCCCCCATCGGACAGCCGGCGGGAGCACCTTGTTCTCGTAGTACCAAGGGTTCATCTTCAGCGTGTCGGCCGCGTCCTTCGCCGTATAGCCGAGGGCTTCGAGGTTCGCCGCCGCGACCCACTTGAGGGCCATCGCCGCAATGAACCGACACGTCTTGATCGTCGGGTCTCCCTTCGACGTCGCGTTCACACGCCCGAGACTCCGGAATACCCGCGGCATGTCGAGTGCTTCAAGCGCCCGGATCACCGGAGCGATCTCGGCCTCCGCGAGCGGGGCCTTCGATCCCCGGACGTGGGCGACTTCGATCGAGGTCGAGCCCTCCGCTTCCGCGAGGGTGGCGGCTTTCAGGACCTCATAGTAGAGGACCCCCAAGTCCGTACCGATCACCGACACGAGCGCCTTAGCGATCTTGACCGTGAGCGTCTTGTCATACCGCTTGGCCTCTTCGACGCAGAACTCGGCCGCCACCTCGTCGGCCTTCCACGGACTCGGAGACGTGAACGCCCGGTGGAGCTTCTTGTGGGCCTTGACGTACTTCCCGAACTTCGTCCGGGCGTCGAGGGGCCCTTCGAGGTGGAGCAATAGGATGTAGGTGTTGTCGCCCGCCTCATGGTGAGCGTCGACCACGTCGAGATCGACCTTGTCCGGGTTCGATACGAGCACGAGGGTCGGCGTCTCGATGAACACGCCACCCGAGAGTAGCGAGGCGAGCCCTCCCGGATCTTTTCCGTCGGCACGGTCGATCACCCGTTCATTCTTCAGAGCCTCCGCCACGATCTCGGACACGAACCGGCGCCGGAGAAAACTCTCCGAACCGGAAACAAACAAGACGGGCGGCCAATCATTCATGATGAAGAAGTGCGGCGATGATCTCGATTGAGGTCGGGTTGCGATGCCTGGCGGCTTCTCGGAGACGTCTCCACAACTTCAACCGGGGCTCCGGGTCGTCGCTCGTCAGGAGGTCCTGAGAGAGCGCCTCGACCAAGTACGCGAGGAGATCGTGCTCCCACCCCTTCTTCCCCTTGAAACGGTCGAGGACCCCAGGGATCTGCCACAAGTCGTCATTGAGGACAGCGTTCAAGAGGTCCCACCCGGCGGAGACGAGGAAATCGTCGTCCTCCCCGTCCACGTCATCGAGGGGTGCCCAGAAGTCGAGGCACCGGGAACGGATCGTCTCCGAGACACCGCCGAAGTCGTGAGCCCATAGGATCGGTTGAAGGTGCTCGTCGTCGAACTCCTCGATGCACTTCAAGAGGACATCGGACGCCTTGTAGTTGGCGAGGTCCATGGGGCCGACAATCACGACCCCCTTCTCCGACCCGATCGGGATCGAGTTGAGCAAGGACACCGCATGGCGGGCACCCTCGACCTTGAGCCCGTCGTCTCCGATCGGACTTTCCAGCAAGCGCCCCTCCGAGTACGCCCGTTCAAGAGCGGCGTCACGAGCCCTCGGACCATGGAAAAGGAGACAAGAAGCCATGGCCCTACCTACCCGACAGGCGCGTCCTTCGTCCTACTGGCGGACGTGGAACGACTGGCCGCACGTGCAGCACTTGTAGCGGATCAGCCGGCCCGACGTGTCGGAATCCAAGGCGCCACCAACGGCACGGGCGAACGAGATCTCGGCCTTCCGGCCGGGGCACTTCTCGTTCGCTCGGCAAGTGATCCACACGATCTTCTTCTCGGTCTCTTGCTCGCTCATAGGGGCACTCTACCCTTGATCGACCACCTTGTAGACGAGCTTCGGCGTCCCGTCGGGATGGAAGAGGTCGTCCACGTCCGGACCCGTCGGGCCATCCGGATTCCAGTTCGTCTCAGGCGGAGGTGCCGGACAAGTGGACGGGATCCCGGCCTCCTCTTCTTCCTCGATCCCCGCACACTCGGCCGGGAGCCACCCGGTCTCCACGAGGGACTTCCGGAGGTACCACTCGATCTTGTCCACGTAGGTGTCGATCTGGTCGTACTGGAGGAGCGCGAGGTTCACATGGACCCGCAAGCTCGAGTTGTCCGTCACGATCACCTGGACGTCCTTGTCCTCTAGGACTGGAACCACCGCCTCGTGCCACAACCCCCAGTAGACCCAAAACGGGAAGTAGGCCCGATCGCCCGGCCGGTAGATCCCACCCGGCGTGAGGTTCACGACCACCTTCCCTGAAGGAGCCGCCCGATTCGACCCCGGGAACTCCAACGTCGCCTTGTTCACGAGCAAGTAGAGGCACCCGACCGCAAGCGTCCTCGTATCCACATGGCAAGCCGGCATCTCAACGACCTCCTACCTACCGTCATCCCATAGGAGCACCACCGTCGACACCGAGTTTGGGGATCGAGTTTCTCCAATGAAACTCGCAAACACTCGGAATCGTTGGCGAACCCGAAACTCGCGAAACTCGACTTTGGGGTCTAAACGCCGAAATGCAAAGTAGAACCCAAACTCAGAGGCCCAGGAGTGAAACTTAGGCGAAACTTTGCACGATAGAGTTTCGTCTGAGGGCCCAGGAGTGAAACTTAACGGCCCGAAACGCAAAAGTCGGCGGTTTTTGGACGCACCTCACCCACTGGCACCCTCCCCCATGAGGGTTCGCCAAAGGCGAACGAAGGGAAGAGGCGAAGAGACCGTTTGTGGTTGCGCTAGGTGTGTTGGTGCGGTCGTTCTACCGAACTCCCTACATCTTCTACTCTGATCTACCTGCCCTACGAAGTGAGGGAGGGTCGACGATCAGCCTTCGAGCGTGTAGGCCGAGAATCTTCGGTAGCCGAGGTAGGTGGCTCGCGCTCTTGGACCCCGTATCCAAGGAGCCCCCACCTTGTTCTCCACTTGGGAGACTCAAACCGACTGGTTGACCTCACCCCTGAGGGGTTGTGCGGGACCGGCAAGGGGTGGTCGGCGATTACTCGTCGATGAGACCGAAAAAGAGCGGTCGGTTCGTCAGGGGGTGTCAACGCAGCTCAAGGCGTCCCCTCCGGTTTCCCGGATGACCTGCGGGAGGGCGTCCCGAAGGCCGGGAACCCTCTCCGTCGGCGGTCACTCCATCGGTAGCTATCCGATGGAGACGAACCGCTCTCGGTTGTACGAGATCGAGGAGGCCGGGGTCAAGCTCTAGCGAGTCGACGGATCCAGCAGCGAGCGATCTTGGCGACCCGCTTCTGCTTGGACGCTTGACGGAGACGTTGTTGCATCTCCTCGACCTCGTCCTCCAGTTCACGGGCGACCGAGGACTTCCAGAAGTCCTCGTAGAGCTTCCCGGTCGTACCCTTCCGAATGTTTCCGAAGATCGGCGAGAAATACTTGCCGAGCCCCTCCGGTCGAACGCCGAGATCCTCGGCGACTTGCCGGTACTCGACCGGCTCGCCCTTCTTCAGGGATTCCTCGAACCAGTGCAAGAGGTACTTCGCCCCGCGTTGCTTCTCCAGGTAGTCGCGGACCCAACCTTGGATCTTGCGGCCGAGAGGGTGGCTATCGTCGTAGAAGAGGTCCGCGAAGAGTTGGAGCTTCGACCGCTCATGAGCTTCGGGATCCACATCCGCGATCCCACGGTCCTCGACCGCCCCCTCACCGGAGACGTCTTGCCGGTACCGGTCGGCCCGGCGACGATATGCCTTGATCTCATCAACCGCCTTGTTCTGGTAGAAGTAGCGAGCCATCTTCAAGGCGGTCTTCGGCGTCTCCGACCCCGACTTGATCCCGTCCGCGAGCTTCGCCCCCACGTCGGGCGGGATCGGCTTCCGGGTGAGTTTCCCGTAACGGTTGAGCCCGAAGAGGCCATCGTTGACGATATCCGTGGGCGTGAGGTCTGTGACGTCTTGGATCTTGCTCGACCGGAGGACCGCCTCGACCTTGTCGAGAAGGCCGTCATAGAACTTCGTGTCCGACCGGGTGAGCCACGTCGGGTCCAAGCTCGTCCCAGAAAAGGCGTCCGTGGCCTCTCTGAGCCCACGGGACGGGTTGAGCGACCACGAGCCCCACTTTGATTGTGGAAGCCCTGCTGCGCCTTCTAGGACCGACAGGCGGAACATGAGGTCCTTCTTCGCACTCGACGCTTGCTTCAACCACGCGGCGAGCCTTCGGGCGATTCGGATGTTCATACGAGCCTCCGGGTCTCACCTATGCGTAGACTATAGGAAAACCACCGGACCCGGCGAAGCCCCCGAGAAACGGACCCTGAGGGGGTTGACACACCCGTAGGGTGTGCTATTGTTGGCGCACCGCTTGAAGGACCCGCTCGGCAAGAGCACCGTCAATATTTTGAGCGGCCTGTTCAATCCCAATGGCTCACCCCACGTGTACGGGGCTAGCCCGGAGACACACAATGCCGACACCGATCCCCTCTCAGAGGTTCTTCCGCCCTCCGATGGTCCGCGCTATTGGCGTCCTCACGAACTTCAGCACGGACGGTTCGTGCTCCTACAAGCAGCTCCTCCCTCTCGTCCGCGATCTCTTCGAGGACGGCGATCCCGAATGGCCGATCGGCAAGATCCGCCCGAAGCTGTACCACTTGAAGGAGTACCACTGCCACATCGAGCGGTTCGACGATCCCGGCCGAATCTGCGGTCAGGACCACCTCTTCGTCGAACACGGCCGGGGATTGATCGGCCTCACGGCCAAGGGGCTCGAAGAAGCCAAGGGGCTCGAGATCGAGAGCCGGGCCGACGAGGTGCTCACCGAGCAAGGCAAGTCGATCACTGACCTCACCCCGATGGAGGTCCACGACCTCTACCACCGCGTCACCGCGAAGTTCGAAGCCGAGCTTTACGGCAGCCGATCGCAGAACCTCACGACCGAATGGCTCGGGAAGCGGCTCGCGGCTCCGGGTGGCGTGACGCAGTCCGAGATCTACAAGGCCATGGTCGCCACCGTCGCGTCGAAGCTCCCGGTGTCGGCGAGCACCAACCAAGTCGAGGACCACGTGCAAGAGTGCCTGACCCGTCTCATGTATCGGGACTCGCTTCGGGAGCGGATCATCGAAGGGGTCGAGATCACGACCTCTCACCTCGCGTCCTACGCCTTCCGGTCGGCGTGCTCCGACATCCGGAGCATGGGCACCAACCCCGTATGCCGGGAGATCTACGGTGCCCGTACCGAGACCGAGCGGCGTAAGGCGAAGGAAAACGGAACCGAAGGTCGTCGGTGGGGCTTGAAGGACTCCCGCGTGTCCTTCCAGAAGGACGAGGACGGGGTCTCTGCGGTCCTAGAAATCGCCGACGAGGCCAAGTTCGACCTCGAGGACGTCCAGGCCTTCGAGACGTTCTGGGCGCGAATGGAGAGCGTCCTGAAGTGGCGGGTGCCGGGAGCGTGGCCTCGCTACGCAAAGATCCTCAAGATGAAGGTGCAAGGCGGCACCACGAAGGAGATCGCGAAGGAGCTTGGCGTCTCCGACTCCCGCACGACCACCATGATGGCCGTCGCTCGCGGGATCATCAAGGAAGCGAGAGAGGCCGGCTTCTTCGACCAGTGCCTCGACGTCGTCTAGCGGATCTTGTCGAGGACCCACTTCTGGGCAAGGTCCTCCGCCGAACTGGCCGCGTCCAAGAACTCCTTCAGGTGGACTTGGTACACGTGGAGCGAGTGGACGCCGGCCTCGATCTCTTCCACGAGGTAGTCGAAGTCGTCTTGACCGTAAGTTTCCGGGTCCGTGTACGGGAGCCTTCGGAGGTTATCGGACAAGTCGCTGTACGTGCCGAGGAACCGGGTGAGCAACTCCTTGTTCTTCCGGAGCTTGTCGTACTCCCGAGCGAGCGACACGCCGAGCTTCTCCGAACCCTTCGCCCACGGGGCGTCGAGCATGCGCTCCGGCCCCATCGCCATGCGGGACAATACGGGAGCGGCGATCTTGTCGATCTCTTCGGGGGTCATCATGGGCCTACTCCTCCCACGCGAGCCATTCGTCTACGGACTTCGGCGTGCTCGTCGAAGCGAGCCGCATATCCGCATCCGGGTAGCACCTGTAGAGCATTCGGGCATACATGCACCGGGCCTTCTTCCGGTGAGTGTCGAGGAACCCGGTGATCTTGGCGTGCCGGTCCATACGGCGCCGGTGAAGATCGGCGGCGATCGTCCCGGCGGCGCCCTTGACCTGCGTGCAAGCCTGCAATCCGAGGCTCGCGGTCTTCGCCCGATACCCGTAGAGCCCGTAGGACGCCTTCTTCTCGACTGACGCGAGCCGCGTCATCCAGTCGTGGAGCGTCTTCTGGACCCGCGGATCGTCGAGGCACTCGTCCCGGTTCCTGAGCACATGCTTGATCTTCCGCTCCGGTTGTCCGGTGACTTCGGCGAGGTCCTGAGCAAGCTCCTTCACGTCCCGGTCGTCGTCGAGGCAAATGTCCTCGTGCATCTCGAGGACGAGGGAGATGTCGTCCGAGTACGCCTTCTTCGACGCGACCTTCGGGCCGAGTCCCTTGAGGGCCGCCACGAGGATCTTCGCCGAGGAGGACTTGCCCCGCTTCGCGTGGAACGCAAGGAAGGGAGCCACCGACTCGTCCTGACGGTAGATCTGGCGGGCGATCCGGGTGGCCTTCCGCTGGAGCTTCCGGATCGACGCTTCGACGTCCCGTTGGGTCTTCTTCGTGTATCCGTAGAGGCCACCCGGTTGGCGGGCGGCCTTCTTCATCCTGAACTGGCTCGACCCCTTCTCCGGGTCGAAGTCGCCCTTGTGGACTTTCATGACCGGGTTGAACCCCCGATCGTCCTTGGCCTTGGTGCTCTTGTTGGTGTTGCGGATCTCGTAGAAGCCGCCCTTCTCGGTGATCGTGACCGGGTCACCCTTCTTGCCGAAGGTGGGGTTGTCCTGGGACATCTCCGCCTTCCACGTTTTCGCGGCGGCAATCGCACGCGGCCGGAACTTCTTCGCCGCTTGCCACGCTTGACGTCCGTTGCGGAACCGTTGCGGGGCACGAGTGCCGAAGTCGGTGAGGGCCACCGCGTCTTCGATCGGCACGTTGCTCAACCGATAGACGGACACCTCGACGCCACGAGCCCCCTTCCACGCACGCGGCGTAGCCATGGCCGGGTCGTCCGTGGCGGGGCCGACCATCTCTTGGGTCACGTCGTCCACGCCCACGTAGAGGTCCACCGTGTCGTCGGCGGTCTTCCACGTGAGGCGCTCCCTGGCGTAGTGGTGACGCGAGGACGGGTCGCCCCACTCGCCTTTGGCCTGGTAGTCGGGGCGAAGGACCCAACCCCCGTAGCCGGCACGGTAGCCGCCGTAGCCCACGCCCTTGAAATCGCGGTCGAAGGCGATCTCGAACATGTCGTGGGCAGCCTCGTCGGGAACTTCGACCTCCCACTCGGCACCACGGCCGGACACCTCGCCCGGGATATCGTTCTTCTTCATGAACCGCTTGAGGTCGCGGACCATGGGCTTCTTCGCGACGGCGGCGGTGCGTCCTTGTGACTTCACCTTGGCGATCGCTTCGATGAACCGGGAGATGGCCAGATCGGTTGCCTTGTGGGCCTTCTCCCACTCCCAATCGAGGTTGTCCCAGATCTCCGGTTGCTCGGTCTTGAGCCGTCGGAGGCCGGCGATGTCTTCCTTGGCCTCTTGGACCCTGTCCAAGGTCTTTTCGAGATCCTTCGCCAAGCGCCCATAGTCGACCTCGATCCGGCTTTCCCGTGCGAGGTTGTAGGCCCTACGCCACGAGCGGGATTGCTTGTCGATCGTCCGGAGTTCCTTCGCCAAGCTGTTCGCATTCGACAGGATCCACGTACTGTCGAGGTCCTCGATCTGCACCGAGGTAGCGAGAGACTCCGCCGTCGAGAGGAAGGCGTCACGATCTCGGATCTTGTCGGTGCCGTCCAAGGCATCCCACGCCGCCCACACCGCTTGAAGGGCCTCGTTGTCCACGTACCGGGCACCGAGCTTCGAGGTGGTGTTCTTGAGGATCTCCTTCGCCATGTCCCGTGCGGCTTTCCGAGCGTCCCCCCCGAAGTCGTCCTCGGACCACCGTCGGTTGGTGAACTGGTGCGGCTTCCGGAACCCGTACTCTGCGAGGTAGTAGATCGGCTGGACGGCCGCGTAATCGAAGGAACCACGAGTCCGCTTCGTCTCCCCCCGAAGCTCGATGTACCGGCGTCCGTCGTCGTAGGACACGACGGAGTGGGTCTTGAGCCGGCCGTCGGGGAGTTGGCGGGCCAACTCCTTCGCCACCTTCGTCACCCACTCGGACACCTTCACCGGGGGAGCCTCCCGCCACGTGGCGTCCTTGTCCGACGCCATGCGGAGATACCACCCGGTCTGGTCCTCGAAGATGTCCACGAGCTGATCGAAGTAGACGCCCTTGAGCTTCTTGACGACCTTGGACTTGTTCGGCCACCGGCTCCGACCGGCCCGTCCCCACACGGTGTTGAGGAACTCGACCGTGTAGGTGTCGTCGCCCGCGAGCGTGACGCGGAGGTGGTTCCCCCGAGAGCGTTGCTTGTTGGGCCACCCGAACTCGACCCCCCGAGGGAGGTATTGGAGGTAGTAGATCCCAAGCATCATGGCGAGGCGACGCTCGCCGCCCATTTGCTGAAGGATCGTCTTACCGATCGTGCTCGCGAGCTTCTCGACCTCGCCTTCGTACTCGTCCCACTTCTTCTTCCCCTCGGGGGTCATGTTCTTGGTGGGGTCGGCCTTCTCACCCTCCGAGAACATGCCGTAGAGGGCCTCTTCGGGGTCGTCTCCGTCGTCCTCGAAGTCCGAGGCCATACCCTTGCTGGGGGTCTCGTTCTGGCTCTTGTTGAAGTCCGTGACCATCTCGACGACGGCGTTGTTGACGAAGTTGTTGATCCCCTCGCCCAAGCCCGCGAACATGCGACGCCCGCGCTCCTCCAACCAGAAGTAGAGGGATCCGGGGTCCTCGCCGTCCTCCCATAGGACCTTGATCCCCTTGGCCCACTTCTGGAAGTCGCGGAACTTCGCACCGCTCTCGATCTGCACCTCCTCCGGGAGCCGCGACTCGGCAAGCTCGATCACCTCTTCGAGCAGCTTGTCCGCAAGAGCCTCCGGACGCCTCACGTTTTGGGCTTGCCGCCACGGCACGGTCACGGACCCGTATTCGAACAAGTCCACGGCGAGGCGCTCGGGGTGGACCGCCGCCATCTTCTCGAGGGACGAGAGGGCGTCGCACGTACACGGGGAGTCGTCACCCCGACACGAGCATGCCGACTTGAACTGGTCGCGGTGCTTCTTGTTCTGGGCCTTCCACTCGGCGCACTCGGCCTCGGACATGTTCTCGCACGGGTCGGCCGGCTCCCCCTCGGTGAAACGGGCGAGTTGCTCCAGCTCCTCGAAGCCGTCCTCTTCGGTCGGGTCGTCGGAGCCCTGGTGCTTCTTCTTCACCACGTCGCCGTACTCCTCGTTCATCGCCTTGAACTCGGGGTTGTCCTTGAAGAGCTTGGCCTTCTGCTCCGGGGTCATGGGGCCACGCTTATGCTTGGCGAGAAGCTCAAGAGCGCTGATCGGGTCCATGTTGCTGGTCCTCGGGTTGTTCGGCGGGGAGACGACTTGCCAGGACGCACCGCCCCACTTGCCGATCTCGTCAGGGGGTACGAGCGTGAAGATGCCCCGTTGATCCGGAGCCTGCATGACGGAGCGGTTCGGGTGGTGGTAGTTGCGCCACACCACCGCCGGCTCCTTCGAAGTGAACCAAAAAGCGTCGGCCGCTTCCGGGTCGATCGCACCCGGCCTCCGAGTCGGTTCGATGAGGCCAGGAGGGATCCCCGTCGGACCCGCGTCTTGTGGCACCTCGACCCAGTTCTGCCACTCACCAGCCACCTTGCGGCCGGTCGGTGATTTCTTCATGAGACGGATCATGTCGGCCTCTGCGAGTGGCCCATAAACCACGGTGCCGGGCGTGAGATCCGCCTCTTCGCACACCGGGAGCCCTTGGTGGGTCACCCAAAGGCTGAAGTTGAGATGGTCGTCCACGAGAGATCCGTCAGGGTCCTTACCGAGACCGGAGATCTTGGCAAGCTCCGGGTGCCGATCGGTGACCCGGTTACGAGTCGCCCAATCGAGAAGGTCGACGTGACCAGTGGAGCGTATCTCGAGACCAAGTTCCGCGGCGGCAAGACGAGGGTTCTTCGGCCGTTCGGGAGACCCTTGCTCGTAGAGGAGCCGGTCCTGGAGCCGCTTCACGACGTCGGTGCCCCCGGCGAGCGGCTGGTCGTAGCCGTGGTCGACCTCGTGCGGGTAGATCGGCTTGCCGTCCGGGTTGCCCTTGTAGGCGGCCATCTTCTGAGTGTCGAAGAAGAGCTTGGCCTCGTCGTACATCCCCCACCCTTGGAGGGTCCTCCCCGCGGCGTCCAGCTGCTTCCGAGAGAGCCACCCCTTCCGTAG
>Ga0180438_10011267_pt1 | contig 10823 bp, 13 predicted proteins | sample SS_ome_12_FD_132455 | JGI IMG/M metagenome (GOLD analysis project Ga0180438, IMG submission 132455) | Hypersaline lake sediment archaeal communities from the Salton Sea, California, USA - SS_3_D_2 metaG | ecosystem: Environmental > Aquatic > Non-marine Saline and Alkaline > Hypersaline >... | reverse complement strand
TTCCTCTTCTGAGGCACTCTCAGCCAGAACGATAGTCTGCGACCACACACCTATCTCCTCTGCGGCCTTTTCCTTGCCCGAGACATAGGAAACAGATGCCGGGTCCTCTCCCACTCGGATCATGACCAGGCCCGGCGTGATGCCCTGTTCTTTCAGTTTGGATGCCCGCTGCGTGAGTTCACCCCTTATCTCCTTTGCCACTTCATTTCCTGAGATTATCTTTGCCGTCATCTAGACCTCCCTCTTAGTTGGTAACTTGCCGGTTTATGGATAAGCCCGGCTCAACAGCGCTCAGGTGCGCTGCAATATCCTGCACTCGCGTAATGACATCCGAACTGGCCTTTGAGAGAGGGAAATTGCCAAGACCAGCTTCTATTACGCTCTGGTCGTAGGGAATAAAGCCCAGAAACTCAAAATCCGGCATGGCAGAAACAAGGAAATTCCTGTCTTGCTCACCGCGAATCTTATTAGCCACCACCGCGATGTTCGCCAAACCTATGTCCTGGGCCAGTTCTCTTATCCTGTAGGCTGTTTCAATACTGGCTTTACCCGGCTCTACTACAATAATCATCTTATCCACGGCTCTCGCTGTCGCTCGCCCCAGATGTTCGATGCCGGCCTCCATGTCTATTATGACTACTTCATTTCTCTTAAGAAGTATGTGGGCGACCAGGGCCTCGAGAAGCGCGTTTTCAGGACAATAGCAACCGCTCCCACCCTTCTTCAACCGCCCCATCACCATCAATTTGATCCCATTATGCTCGACCCAGTACTTCTCCGGTATATCATCAACCCTGGGGTTTAATTTGAAGTAAGGCGCTGCCTGGCCAGGACGCACGCCCGTCCTTTCTTCGATCAAGTCTGCCATCTCAGATATTGGGGTTATCTTCTCGGAGTGAGGAAAGCCGAGGCCAGCAGCCAGGGTAGCATTTGGGTCGGCATCGATGGCCAGAACAGAAAGACCGGACTGAGTGAGCACGGTAGAAAGCAGAGAGACCAACATTGTCTTGCCCACCCCGCCTTTGCCAGTAACCGCGATTTTCATTCCAGGCTAGGAATTATATACTGCCTAAACGAGAGAAATCAAGACCGCGGCACCTATTGGTTTGCGTCGCCCACAGAAGGCGACAAAAGCTCGACAGAGGACTTTTGCAGGACCGCGATGGGTCTGCTGTACCGGGGTGCCTCCTCGCTTCCGCTGGTATTCACGATTGTCCGCACAAAACGAACGGTGATAGAATACAACATCAAGGCTGCACCAGCCGATATGTTCGGATCATCTTGATGCCACGTGTGCTTTCTAAAGGAGGCGATATGCCGTACGAATATGAAATAAATGAACTCGCCAAGGAAGAGTCCTGGCGGATGTTCCGAATAATAGGCGAATTCGTAGAGGGTTTTGATAACCTGTCAGGCATTGAGCCGGCAGTGACCATATATGGTTCGGCCAGACTGAAAGAGGGTGACGAGCTATATGCCGCGACGGAACACATAGCCTATCGGCTTGGAAAGCTGGGCTTCTCGATTGTGACTGGCGGAGGGCCAGGTGTGATGGAGGCGGCCAACAAAGGTGCACGAAAGGCTGGTATCACGTCGGTCGGACTGAATATCTCGCTTCCCCAAGAACAGGTTCCTAATACCTATGCCACGAAATCGGTAACGTTTAGTCACTTCTTCACCCGCAAAGTCATGCTGGTGAAGTATGCCGTGGCCTTTGTCATAATGCCGGGTGGCCTCGGCACACTTGACGAGGTGACAGAGGTGCTAACCCTCATGCAAACCCATAAGATAAGACCATTCCCCGTAATACTGTTCCACGGTGAGTTTTGGGAGGGATTCCTGGATTGGCTGCGGGACGCTGTCTTATCAAGGAAGTATATCTCCAAGAAAGATTTCGACCTGTTAAGAGTCCTGGATCACCCTGATGAGGTAGTTGATGCTATACAAAGGTGGTACGCTAAACATGAAGTTGTTGGCAAGAAGGCCCTGCGCAGGTGAGTGTCAGCCTCCCTTTGGGCTTTCCCCTTCCATCGTGACGCTAGGGAATATGCACGACTCGGCCGTTGTTTCTCCTGTTGATATGTCGAATTGCCCACGGAGGACTTAATGTCCCTCTCGGCCAGTTTGACACAGGGCAATTTGAGGTGGTAGAATCCCCCTTTCTGCATGGAGGGTGCAAAGATTTACGCTGTTATTGAAATAGGTGGAAAGCAATATAAGGTAGCCCCGAAACAAACGATAGAAGTCGAGCGTTTAGGTGTACCTGAAGGCGAGACTGTCGAACTTGATAGAGTGTTGTTTATTGGGGGAGACGGGGACACCCTTGTAGGGAATCCGACTATCAAGGGTGCCAGGGTTGTGGCTACCTGTGTGGGCGAAGCTAAGGGAGAGAAGGTTATCGTATTCAGATATAAGGCCAAAGTCCGCTATCGCACGAAGAGGGGACATCGCCAGACTTACAGCAGAATCTTGGTGAATGACATTATCAAGGGTTAAGGAGAACAGGCATGGCACATAAGAAGGGTGGCGGTAGCTCGAGTTATGGGCGAGACAGCGTAGCTAAGCGTCTGGGAGTCAAGAGGTACGGAGGAGAACAAGTCCGCGCCGGAGCTATCTTGGTTCGACAACGCGGGACTCGTATACTACCGGGAGACAATGTGGGCCTGGGCAAAGACTATACGATATTCGCCTTAATAGATGGCTACGTTAAATATGGGCCGGCAACAAGATACAAAAAGAAGGTGAGCGTCTACAGATGAAGGAGAAGATGCATCCCAAGTATTATGATAAGGCGAAGGTAACCTGTCTTTGCGGTAATACTTTCACCACCGGCTCGACTAAGCCAGAAATCAGGGTAGAGATATGCGGAAAGTGCCACCCCTTCTATACGGGTGAGCAGAGGATAGTGGACTCCTTGGGACGCGTGGAACGCTTCAAGAGGCGGTACAAGGTAAAGTAGGATCCCTTCAGTTCTCTATTTCCCGTTGTGTCAACATCTATCGGACTCGGATAGATGTCTGTTTCGAATATCACCTTGGGAAGCCTGGAAGTCATTCAGCGCTGCTAGTCTGAGTAACAGACTTTATATTTTCAGATGTTTCTATCATAATACTATTGGGGATTTACCATGCTGGGTGACTACGGGTTCTTATTTGGACAACTAGCGAGAATGAGGCATTAATGGCAGGGTCTTTTCATTACGGCGGCCAGGCAGTCATTGACGGGGTGATGATACGGGGCAAGGAAGGCGTGGCCATATCTGTGCGCCAGCCTGACGGACAGCTAAACGTGGTGAAGCAGCCTCTGGCCAGCATCTACAAAGGGCGTCTCAGAGAGACGCCTCTGATCAGAGGCATCATCGCTCTCATTGAGACTCTGGTCCTGGGCACACAGTCACTACTTCACTCTGCTCAAGTTGCCGCAACCGAGGAGGTGGGAGAGAAGATACCTACAGCGGTCTTGTGGGGCACGGTGGCCGCCAGTCTGGCTTTGGGTGTGGCCCTCTTCTTCATGGTCCCTCTCTTTGCCACTCGCTATCTGATAGACCCTTACATTGAATCTGGTTTGTTGAGCAGTATCTTTGAGGGACTTATCCGTATTGGGATCTTCATCGCTTACCTCAAGCTAATGAGCCTAATGCCTGATATCAGGAAGGTCTTCGCATACCATGGAGCTGAGCATAAGACAGTGAATGCCTACGAGGCAGGCGTTCCTCTGGATGTGGAGTCGGTTAAGATGTACTCTACTGCCCATGCTCGCTGCGGTACCGCCTTTCTGTTCATTGTTCTTGTTGTAGCTATCTTCGTCTTCGCCCTCGTTGGTCAGCCGAGTCTTTGGATACGTATACTGTCTCGCATAGCCCTCATTCCGGTCATTGCGGTTATTAGCTATGAAATCATGAAGTTCGGCGCAAGCCATAGTAGAAACCGCGTAGTCCGAGTACTTCTGGCGCCGGGGCTCCTGTTGCAGACCATGACGACCAGAGAACCTGACGACAGTCAGATAGAGGCTGCTATATCGGCGCTAAACGAGGTCATTGAGATTGACAAAGCTGCTGATTCCTGCGATGCAGCATTGACGGAATAGTATCGATTTGCTATTCTACAACATAGCCACTGACCTTTCCGGCAGTGAGCCAGCGAATTGGATAGTAAGAGTCCGCTTGGATCGGCGGCGACCGAGACGGACAACAGGAGTTGTTCGACTAACCCTCTCGGTTATGCTGAGAGGGTTTTTAGTTAATGGTCATGTACAACGCTATAACCGATGTCCTGGGAATCAAGGTCGGGCATTCTACCGACAAGAAGGCAGCGACCGGCTGCACGGTGATACTCTGTGAGCGAGGGGCCGTGGCTGGCGTCGATGTCAGCGGGTCATCTCCAGGCACCAGAGAAACAGACCTGCTTCGGCCGGGTAATTCTGTAGAGAGAGTTCAAGCTATCGTTCTCGGCGGAGGCAGTGCTTTTGGCCTGGACGCTTCTACCGGTGTTATGAAGTATTTGGAGGAGCGAGGATTCGGTTATGAGACCAGCGCTGGGAAGGTGCCTATCGTGCCAGCTGCCATTATTTTCGACCTGAACGTAGGTGATTCTAAGATTAGACCTGGAGCTAACGAGGGTTATCAAGCTTGTCTGGCTGCTGCCAATGGCAGGGTGGCCGAGGGATGTGTTGGCGCCGGCACCGGGGCGACCGTGGGCAAGATTTTGGGACTGCAACGAGCGGTCAAAAGCGGTTTGGGCACTGCCAGTCAAAGAATAGCCAGAGATGTTGTGGTAGCTGCCTTGGTAGTAGTGAATGCGGTTGGAGATGTGATTGAACCTGGAACTGGGAACATTCTTGCCGGACCTCGCAGGGCTAAGGGTCGTGGATTCTTGTCTACATCTGAGTTATGGAAAGGTGGGTTCAAGGAAGAAGTCCCACCTTCCAATACTGTAATCGGCGTAGTGGCTACCGACGCTAATCCGACCAAAACTGAGGCAAACAAATTGGCTCGAATGGCACAGGTCGGCATTGCTCGCACTATTGACCCGTGCCACACCATGTATGACGGAGACGCTTTGTTTACACTTTCTCTGGGAGAGAAGGAAGCTGATCTGAGTGCTCTGGGTGCAGCGGCTGCCGAGGTTGTTGCCGAGGCCATAGTGAGAGCAATTCGAAAGGCGAAGACTCTGGCTGGCGTACCCGCAGCCAAGGATGTAAGCAAATGATGAAGACAGTCTTTATTGGTGCGGGAACGACAGGCACTGCTCTGGCGGTAAGGCTTTCTGAGAAGGGATGGCCTGTGGTGGGCGTATACAGCCGAACTTTGTCCTCGGCGGAGAAGCTGGCTAGGCTGCTGCCCGATTGTAGGGCTTACCATACATCGCAGGAAGTGGCGGATGTTGCTGAAATGGTCTTCATTACCACACCTGATGATGTGATAGCTCAGGTATGCAGAGAACTTCACTGGCACAAGGGACAGAGGGTCTTGCATTGCAGCGGTGCTCATTCTGTAGATATTCTAGAACCAGCTAAGAGACTCGGGGCGGCTGTTGGCTCGTTTCATCCCTTGCAGACTTTTGCTGATATTGACCAGGCCATAGCAAACTTGCCTGGCTCTACGTTCGGCCTGGAAGCCGAAGAGCCACTGCTATCAACGCTCAAGGAGTTAGCCTCGCTTCTGGATGGCAACTGGGTGGAGCTTAAGCCCGGGGACAAGGTGCTTTATCACGTGGCTGCAGTTTTCGCCTGTAATTACCTGGTGACCCTGCTTAGGTTGGCTCTGGATTTGTGGAAGGGCTTTGGAGTGTCGTCAGGAGAGGCGACCAGGGTTTTGCTGCCGTTGCTTAGAGGGACGCTGAATAACATCGACCGTATTGGCTTGCCCAACTGCCTCACGGGTCCGGTTGCTCGCGGGGATCTGGGCACGATAGAACGGCACTTGAACGCTCTTAATGCTAAGAACCCTTCCTTGCTCACTGCCTATAAAGAACTGGGGCTTCAGACTATTCCCATTGCCTTAGCTAAAGGCAAGGTCAATGAACGGAAGGCAGAAGAGATGAGGACCTTACTCTCTTAGAACAGAAAGTAAGCAAAGAGACTCTGTTATTGCGGAGGTAAAATGAGAACTATGCTGAAGAGCAAAATCCACCGGGCCCGAGTTACTCAAGTTGACCTAGACTACGAAGGCAGCATCGCTATTGATCGGTCGCTCATGGAGGCCAGCGACATCTTGCCCTTCGAAAGGGTAGAAGTGCTGAACGTGCATAACGGAGCTAGGTTCAGCACCTACGCCATTGAAGGTGAGGCAAACTCGGGGATTATTGGCATCAATGGTGCTGCTGCCAGGCTGGTGGCCAAGGGCGACATAGTCATCATCCTCTCCTATTGCCAGGTTCCTGACGATGACGCAGTCAATATGGCGCCCAGGATAGTTCGGGTGGATAGTCGAAATACAATCGTTGAGCCTTGGCCTACGGTCCCTCAATGGGAAAAGATCCAGAAGTCATTGGCCGGCAGCGGTGACCTTTGATTATCGGCTACTGGCTGCTGAATTCCGTTTACTGATTACTGACTACTATTCAGGAGGTGAGGTCATGAGGGTTACTATCGCTGATATAAGGCAGATGAAGGAAAAGAAAGAAAAGATACCAATGCTCACTGCCTATGACTATGTGACTGCCAAGATGGTTGATGAGGCTGGCGCGCCTTTGATATTGGTTGGAGATAGCTTGGGGATGGTGATATTGGGCTATGAGTCAACCATTCCGGTGACTATGGACGATATGATTCATCATACGAAAGCTGTGAGGAGAGGAGCTAACAGCGCCCTGGTAGTAGGCGACATGCCGTTTATGACGTATCATACTAACATGTCCGACTCTTTGCATAATGCTGCCAGGTTTATTCAGGAAGGCGGCGCGCAGGCAGTGAAATTGGAGGGGGGCGAGGTCGTGGCAGAGACAGTCAGTCGCCTTGTTGGCTGCGGCATTCCAGTCATGGGCCATATCGGGCTTACGCCTCAATCCATACATCAGCTGGGAGGGTTTAAGGTGCGGGGTAAAGGACTCGGCGAAGCTAGGAAACTGCTGAATGACGCTCGCATTTTGGAGGAGGCTGGCGCCTTTGCTATCGTTCTAGAATGCACTCCAGCACCTCTTTCCAGGTTGATCACCGAGAGGCTGGGTATCCCGACGATTGGTATCGGGGCGGGGCCTGACTGTGACGGCCAGGTCCAGGTGATTAGCGCTCTTCTAGGCCTTTATACAGAATTTGTGCCCAAGCATGCCAAACAGTATGCCAGGTTAGCCGGAGAGATTGAGGCAGCCGTTTCCAGCTATATGGCGGAAGTCAAAACTGGTGGCTTCCCCACTGCGGAACAAAGCTATACTATGGATGAGAGCATCATCAAACAGCTGGAATCTGAAGGGTAGCGGTACGCATAGCAGGCCCGTTTTCCCGGAAGGCTTCGAGAAGAACCAAACCATTACTTGTATGCAGCTAGTAAGGACAGTTGCCGAGCTAAGGACATTAAGGCGGAGGCTCAGTGGCACGGTGGGCTTCGTTCCCACTATGGGATATCTCCATGAAGGCCATCTGGCTCTGATCAGGCAGGCCAGGAGAGAGAATGCCGCCGTTATTGTCAGCATTTATGTTAACCCCACTCAATTCGGCCCCAGGGAGGACTTTGGCGCCTATCCACGAGACCTCGATCGGGACCTGGAGCTGTTGCGGAAAGAGGGAATAGATATCGTCTTTGCTCCGCTTGATGATGAGATGTACCCATCCGTATTCAGTAGCTGGGTGGACGTGAAGAAGGTAACCGAGAGACTTGAGGGAGCATCTCGTCCGGGGCACTTCAGGGGCGTGGCCACGATAGTCGCCAAGCTATTCAACATTGTCCAGCCAACCAGGGCCTACTTCGGGCAAAAAGATGCCCAGCAGGTGCTGGTCATAAGGAGAATGGCGGCCGACCTCAACATGGACCTGGAAATCTTGACTGTGCCCACTGTGAGAGAGAGTGATGGTCTGGCCATGAGCAGTCGCAATATTCACCTTAGCCCTGAAGAGCGCCAAGCCGCCGCGATATTGTTCCAGTGCCTTACGTTGGCGCAGCAACTGAGAGGAGGTGGGGAGAGGGCCGCGGAAGAGATTCGCCGACGAATGACTGCCCTCATCCAGAAAGAACCTCTGGCTCACGTTGACTATGTCAGCATCGCTGATGCCGAGACACTGGAGGAATTGGATTTGCTCGACCGCCCAGCAATGGCTTCCTTGGCGGTCAGGATAGGCAAAACGAGATTGATAGATAACATGCTGCTGGAATAAGGCCTCATGTAGCAGTGCTGGGCTCGTCAGATCGATTGTCACAAGGTTCCTGTATTTGGTTGAGTGCACGGTAGTTCATGGAGTCTGCAGGTAAGTAGATTGGGGTTGCTATTAGTCAGTCATGTTGGCTTGTCACAAGCGGCGAAAACTCTTATAATAGACCAAGTCTAAAGGGACAAAGTTATCAGGAGATAATTAGGGAGGCCACATATGACGTCAAATGCCAAAACAGACAATCTAGTTCTGAAATTATGGTTCATAACGCACCGAACCCGTGACATACTGAGGAACTGTGAGGACAAGGTATTCGGCCAATATGGGCTTACTGCAGAGCAGTACGGAGTGCTCGCCGTTATGGAAGTACTGGGTGGTGCCGTGAGGGTAACTGACCTGGCCCGTGGGCTAGGGCGCAGCGCAAACAGCGTCAGTATGATAGTCGACCGCATGGTCAAGGCTGGTCTGGTGCGACGGGGAAGAGACCGGGGTGATCGCAGGACCGTACGCGTCAGTGTCAGCAGCAAAGGAGAGGCTGCCTTCAGACCAGCAACTGTGGCAGGGCTGGAGCTGATCCGGGAACTCATGTCACCGCTGTCATATGAGGACAAGCGTACCTTTCTCAGCCTGCACGAAGTCGTAAGAGAGAAGGCACTTCAATATCTGAATCCGGAAGGGGATATGGAAGAAGTTAGGAAGAGTGATGTCACAAACCGCCCGGACTTAGCCAAACGACTGCGTCAATATCTGGCAACCTCCACCGACTAGGATTGAGAACCGGTGCACCTTTCAGGTGCTGGCAACGGCATATTGACAGCTTCCGTTCTCTAGGGCTGGAGACAGTGAATTCAATTAGAGACTAGTATTGCCTGCCTTGCGATTCATTTGCCCTCTGAGGTGAAAAACCGCGGCTTATGATGGCGGTAAGACCATACTCTGTCCTTAAGGGCGAATGTATGGCGGAAGCTGAACTCAGCTTACTTTGGCCTGACCGATTCTCCTTCTGCGCGTGAAGAAGACCGCCAGTCCTGCCGCCACGACTGCTACCCCCACTACTATCCGTAACCACCAGGGCACATCCACGGAGGGCGTCACCGGCGCACCGCCCCACATGTTTGTCTCTGTTGCCTTGACGGTGCCTGAAACGCTAGGAGAACTTGATGATATCTCTACCATCACCCCGGTCAGTTTGTCCCAGTAGTAAGTAACCTGGGTTTCATTCTGCGAAAAGCCTGCGTAGACTACTGTTCTGTCTGCCCCAGCATAAGTCCTGGTAGCTTCGCCCTCTATTGCTATATTGCCATAGCCGATTATGTAAACGGAGTCTCCTGTTGTGCTGTTGGCGGAAATGAGAATTCCTGCCAGCCCTGGGACTTGGCTGCCAGACGCAACATCTACAGGCCCGCTGTCGCTCTGTTCGCTTCCGTTGGAGATGTGTACCGTAGCCCGCACATCAGCGATTGTACCATTAAGACTGAGAAACTCTAACTGCAACCACTCCGGGTATGGCTGGCCAGCGGGCCAACCGGTAGTATTATACGTAAGCTTTATCCAGTCGCCGGCTTTGATACCCGCAGTACCGGCGTCCACGCCCATGAAGTTGGCCGTTATGGAGTGGTTGCCATTCATGGTGAGGTTGGTTGCTGGGGCGTTGACATCAGCGACTGTGTTCACATCGCCAGCCCATTCCACAAAACTGTAGCCAGCATCTGGGGTCGCTACTAGGTTGACTGTCGTTCCTTCGTCGTAGGGAAACACTCCCTCACCGGGCTCGGTTACCGAGCCTCCTTCCGTGGCGTTGATCGAGAGGTCGTACTGAACCGATGACGTTTCCTCGGAGTCAGTGTTGTTTGTGCTGCTTTCTGCGGCTAGCAGGCCGGCTGCCGGGGAAGCCGCCATCAATACCAGTGCCAGAATTGCCGCCCAGGCGAAGATTCTCTTTGGTCTCATGGTTACCTCCTGATCCAATAGCGTAGTTTCCGAGGGATGTTGTTACATATAATATCACTACCCCCTGCACCGTCAAGCGTTCTTCAGGAATTTCGGGGGCAAGAACACGATTTGTCCCCAAGAAACCAATGCCTCGGGCTGACACGGGACTAGTGACTTCAAACCCTATTGTGTAGGCCACCCAATTCATTCATTGCTGAAATTTCGTGATCTTCTTGCGTCGGGGGAGACGACTATGGCCGGCAGTGATATATTGACAGGTTCTGTCCTCGGGAACTGAAAATGTTGGCTTTGACTTGAAGTAAATAGCAACGGCTTTCACGGCTTATTTGACAACCAGAAAGGGCTATTGTATAATTGCCACACTCCTCAACGGAGATCATTTTCGCACGTTAACAAGTGAATAGGTTTTGTGTTCTGTCTGGCGTGAGTCAAGGGAGGAAGAGCATAGGGTGGATGCCTTGGCATCAGCAGCCGAAGAAGGGCGTGGCAAGACTGCGAAAAGCCTCAGTGAGCTGTCTAGCTAGCTTAGCTGGGGATTCCCGAATAGGGCAACCGGCTTGGGTGAAACC
>Ga0180438_10011266_pt1 | contig 10823 bp, 9 predicted proteins | sample SS_ome_12_FD_132455 | JGI IMG/M metagenome (GOLD analysis project Ga0180438, IMG submission 132455) | Hypersaline lake sediment archaeal communities from the Salton Sea, California, USA - SS_3_D_2 metaG | ecosystem: Environmental > Aquatic > Non-marine Saline and Alkaline > Hypersaline >... | reverse complement strand
TATTATTTTTTTTATTTCTTCTTCCTCAATTTGTTTTGGAACTCCGGCAATGAAACCGACATCCACGAAAATATTTTCTCTTGCATTTTTCATCCACTTTTTAACCTGTTCAGCGTTTATAGCTGGAGGTTTCGTGTTTGGCATGTCAAATACAGTTGTTATTCCTGAGAACGCAGCAGCGCTCGTACCAGTGAGAAATGTTTCTTTTTCACTTTGATCCATATCTCTTAAGTGAGAATGAATATCAATGATTCCAGGAATGATCATTCTTTTTTCACAATCAAATTCTTTCCCATCTTTATTATTTTTATCTAAAGTAACATAATCATCATCAGAAGGATTGAATTTCATAGATTTTATAATACCGTTAGAGATTAGAATGGCCCCTTCACGAATTACTCCGTCCGAATAAATTTTAGCGTTCTTTAAGATCATTTTGCACTGCCTAGTTGATCAATTTGAAAATTAACATATAAAATTTTTTCTTCGGTTGCTTTGATTTTGTTCAATGGTACCAGAGTTACGAGTTCTAACATAGAAGGATAGATGTGTACTAACGATTTTAAAAATTCACTCAGATCTTGATTATTCGAAGGAAAGATGAAAAATGACTCCTTGATGTGTTTTAACTGCTCCAACTCTTTTATTTTAGGTAAATCAAACATGTGATACAAAAAAGGCATGTCATAAAGAGAAATCGGGTCGCAGATAAACATTAAGCGCGGGAAATTTAAAGAATTTAGATATAGAAGAAACGAATTGAAATTATTTAGAATTTTTACTCGAATTCCGGGCGTGGATTCGGTCCAACTATAATTTTTTAATTTTGAGTTATTTCGAGCTTTTCCTAAAGCTTTATTTAACAAGAGAGCTTGAGACCTTTCGTCAGGTCCGAGATACCTCAATTCATTTCCAATGAAAAGAGTCAGTGCATTTTGGTCCTTTATGAATAAGTAAAGATTATTGTTTTTTCTTATTCCATATGATAAACAAAATGTTTCCCTTATACACGAGCATATTTTATATATTATAGGAGGAGTGGTACCATTGTCAATATGGCTTTTATCGTAGTCTGGTATTGATTCATGATATAATAAGAAATCAGCCAATTTAATCAAGCACTGTAGTAGATTTTAATTTATATTACCCACTAAATTTTTTAAAGAGATCTCCCATACCTTTTCCTCCTATACCTGGAGGTAACCCGCCTATTCCAGGGATTCCTCCCTTTGCTTTTCCTTTTTTAGCCATTTGCATCATTTTTTTCATCATTTTTTTCATTTGATTGTATTGATCCAACAACCTATTAATTTCCGCGTATTCTACTCCTGCACCGATTGCAATCCTTCTTTTTCTCGATTTTTTTATCATTTTAGGCTCGATTTTTTCTTCTTGAGTCATTGAGTCCAAGATGATTTGCCATTTTTTTATGTTTTCTTCTGCATCATCTTTTAATGCGTCAGGAAGATTTGCTCCACCCATTTGACCTAAAACCTTCTTAAAAGGACCCACTTTATTAAAATTCTTCAATAAATTACATAGGTCGTCAAGAGTGAACTTTCCTTTCATCATTCGATTTACTGTTTCGGGGTCCGCCATCGCTTCAGCATCTTGTACTGCCTCTATTAAACCTTTTATGTCTGGTCTACCTATTAATGTGCCAACAAACGTTGTGGGTTCAAATTCTTCAAATGCATCCATTTTTTCACCAGTACCAATAAATCGTATCGAAGCGTTTGTTGCAGCACAAGCAGAGAGAGCTCCACCACCCTTTGCTGTTCCGTCAAGTTTAGTTACAATAATAGATCCTATCTTTGTAGCTTTAGCAAACTCCTCAGCTTGAGAATATGCCTGTTGGCCCAAAGTTCCATCAATGACAAGAATGACCTCGTTGGGTTTTAAAATTTGTTCAATTTTAATCATTTCAGCAATTAATTCTTTTTCTTCTTTATGTCTTCCTGCGGTATCAACGATTATGATGTCAAGGCCGTCGTTTATTGCCTTTTTAGTTTCTTTGGTTGTAATTTTTAAAGCATTCTTCTCGTTAGGATTTCCATAGCATTTAATCCCAATTTGTTCCGATAACTGGACCAGTTGTTCGTAGGCACCAGGGCGCCAAGTATCTGTCGTCACTGCTCCAACCTCAAATCCTTTATTCTTGTAAAATTGAGCGAGTTTTCCTACAGTAGTTGTTTTTCCTGATCCCTGAATTCCTACTAAAAGAATGATGTTTTGTTTTCCAGATTTGATTCTTATTGGGGCAGGTTTACCACCTAACACGCGTACAAGTTCATCGTGTACTAATTTAATCACGAAATCTTTCCGTTTGGCTTTCTGAAGTTTAGTATTCATGGCTTCTTTCTTAATATTCTCTGTCATTTCAAAAACGAGTTCAACTTTAATATCAGCAGAGAGCATTGCTCTTTGAAGGTCTTGTATAAGAGCGTTAATTGCGTCTTTATCAATCTTTGGTAATCGTTGGATTTTCCGTAAAATATTTTCTAATTTTCTGCCAAATTCTTTCATGATCAACTTTTTTTTATTTAATCCAATTAAGAAGAGTCCTTAAAGAAAAATATTCTTTTAGAAATTATTTTAATCTTACTTTACAATAAAATTTAGCAAGAATTAAATTTTAGTGTTAATATTTAATCTTAAAAAAACAACATAATAATTTATTAGATTAAGTGTGAGATAACTTTGTCAATTAAGAGAGTAGAAGTGCAGAAATTAAAATCTGGACAATATATGATGGTCGATGACGAGCCGTGCTTAATAAAATCCACTGAAAGATCAAAAAGTGGTAAACACGGGCACGCAAAAGTAAGAGTGGTATGCGTGGGATTGTTTGATAACAACAAGAGGTCGCTCACAATTCCTTCAGGACATTTAACGGAAGTCCCCGAAATTCTAAAAGGTTCTGCACAAATTAATTTCATTGAAGATGCTGCAATTAACATGATGAATTTGGATACTTACGAATCTATCGATGTTGAATGGCCAACCGAAGAAGATCTGGTGAAAAAATTAAAGGATTTACAAGCAGATCCCTCGAAATTGTCCGCATCACAGGTGGAGTACTGGAATATTGCTGGAAAGACAATAATAAATAGAGTAATATTAAACTAACTAACTTACTTCTCATTTTATTACAACAAGTCAAGAACCTAAGTAGGATAACAATATTTAATAAAGAGGTTTTGATTTTCATGGAGAAAAAGTCGATTGCCTTAGCTTGTAGAATGGATTCAGAAAGAGCTTTAGATCTAACCAGGAGAATACATGATTTTTTAATTAAAAAAAAACACGAGATTGTTTACTTAGAAACGCGGATTGCTCCCAAAATATTACCTCATAGCGGGAGAGATTTAAGCGAAATGAATTCAGAAAACACTAAATTTATCGTATCAATTGGTGGCGATGGTACGCTATTGAGAGTTTCAAGTGGTTTATCTCAACGCGATCCTCCACCCATTTTAGGCGTGAATATCGGATCTATTGGTTTTCTCGACGAATCTAACGAAAGAAATGTTTACAAGGATATTAATAAAATTTTGAACGGGGACTTTACCATTGAAAAATGTTCAAAAATAACGGCGTATATTGTTAAAAATAAATCTGAAGAGATTAAACTTAATAACGCTTTAAACGAAATATTAATTGTATCATCTAAAAACTCAAAGGTTTTGCAAATATCCGTGAAAATTAACGGAGCATTTCTAAATCGAAGTTATTTAGATGGAATCATTATATCTACCGCAACCGGTTCTACTGCATATAATCTAAGCGCGGGAGGTGCGATAGTTAAACCATCTTTAGACATCATGCAACTAACTCCCTTAAATCCTTTTGCTCGTTCTGGTTTGAAACCATTAGTGCTTCCTACAAACAGCGAAATCGAAATTCAACTATTAAGACCGCGTTTAAATGCTAAGATTTTGATAGATGGTCAAAGAATAATTAAAGAAGTACAACCTAATACAAAAATTAGGATTCGCAAGGCAAACGCATACGCAAAGTTTATTCGAGTATCTCTAAGTGATAACTACTTTAGGCGCTTAAGAAAAAAGATAATAGGAACAATTCGCGTTCCCTTGGATGATAGCCCAGAAGAGTATTAATATGAAAGAAAAGCGTTCTCTTTTAATTTTTGATGCCAATATCTTTTTAACGGGATTAGATTTTAATTTAATTAAGGATATCATTTATACACCCCCAAGCATTATTGATGAGATAAAAGTAAAAAGATATTCAGAGAAAAATAGGAATATCATTAACAAAATTCATGCAGCAATAGATTCTAAAAAGTTAATAGTACGATCTCCTTCAAGATCGTATGTAGAAGAAATTCAAAACAAGTCAAAATTGACGGGGGATTATAAGGCATTGTCAGAAGCAGACAATGAATTGATTGCTCTAGCTTTAGAACTCATGAATGTTAACTTAAACGAGAATGTTATTATTTACTCTAACGATTACTCAATAGAGAATCTTTGTTCCGAATTGAACATTCCATTCTCCCCTTTAGGTAAAAATGGAATTAAAGATAGGATATATTGGGAAGTCTACTGTCCATTCTGTAAAGATATTCACGAAGTTCAGGACTTTAATCTCCAATGCGAAACCTGCGGTCAGACATTAAAACGAAGACCTAAAAAGTAAATGATGACAATCGTGGAAAATATATACGAATAATCCTAATTATTATTTGAAAAGATTTAACACAAAAAAATCGATTGTATAAAATGGGTACAAAAATAAACGAGCTCGTGAAAGAGATAAAACGAGTGATAACTTTCGATAACCTTTTAGGAAAAAAGGTGGCGATTGATGCTTTTAATACCATTTATCAATTTCTCGCCATCATTAGACAGAGGGATGGAACACCATTGAAAGACTATGAAGGGAATGTTACCTCTCACCTGTCTGGATTATTTTATAGAACTATAAATTTTATTGAATATGGGATCAAACCTATTTATGTTTTTGACGGACAACCCTCTGAATTAAAGTTAGGAACCATAAGTGAACGCAGAGAAGTAAAGGTAAAAGCAAAAGAAAAAATGATAAAGGCGCAAGAAGCCGAAGACTTCAAAGAAGCGCGAAAATACGCTCAACAAACTTCAAAACTAACTTCAGATATGATTGATGAAAGCAAGAAATTAATTAAATATATGGGTGTCCCAATCGTTCAAGCGAGCTCTGAAGGAGAAGCACAGTCGGCGTATTTAGTTGAGCAAGGGGACGCATGGGCGATTGCCTCTCAAGACTACGATACGTTACTTTTTGGAGGGCAGAGACTTTTGAGGAATTTTGCTGTAAGTAGGAGCAAAAAAGTCAAGGATACAAAAATTACTTTGGATATTGAATATGTTTCCTTGCAAAAACTGTTAGAAAATTTAGAGATTTCTCGCGAACAATTGATAGAAATGGGAATATTAATTGGAGTAGATTTTTATCCTGGGATTAAAGGGATAGGACAGCACACAGCTTTAGATTTAATTAAAAAATACCAATCTATTGAAAAAATGGTTAATAACAAGGTCTCTGTTGGAAAAAAGGAGATTAATATCGATACGGAATTAATTCGTGAGATAAAGGACATCTTTTTAAATCCTGATATTAATAAAGATTATCCAAAATTAGTATGGAATAGAATAAATTACGAAAAAATAGAAGAATTACTAATCGAGAACCACAATTTCTCAAAACAGAGAGTTGAGGGTGCTTTAGAACGATTAAAAAAAATAGATTCTTCGAAAGTCCAAACATCTTTGGATAGTTTTTTCAAAAAAAAATAACGGGTGGATTTATAGAAAAAAAGGCAAAAACTTTTACAAGTCTAATACTTCATTTTTTTAGAGAGAAAATATATACTAGGAAGTAAGGTATCATGTCATCAAAAGAGAACAATAGTAAGGATAGGGATGAAGAAAATATTCCAAAAATTTCTTTAAGAGTTCAGAAAGCTAAGAAAAGGGATATTGGGAAAAATATCATCAGAATAGATACAAAAACGATGGAAGATTTGAATATAGAAACTGGTGATGTTATTGCAGTTAAAGGAAAAAAAGATAGTGCTGGTATCGCATGGCCAAGTTATCCTCAAGATAACGGTTTGGGAATCGTTCGTTTTGATTCTAGATTGAGAAAAAATACAGGTACAAGCATAGACGATACGATAGAAATTTGGAAAGTTAACGCTTTACCGGCTCAAAGCGTAGTTTTAGCACCTTCTGGTGTTAAGTTTAAAGCAAATCCCAAGTTCGAATCTTTCGTCAGGAGAAAATTAAACAACTATCCTATTACGCTCGATGACATAATACTAATAGCAATTGGAATAAGTAGAGAAATAGCTTTTAAAGTAAAAAGCATAAGACCCAAGGGTGTATGTGTTATAAAACAAGACACGGCGATTCACATTAGCGAAAGTGTGGCTCCCGAAGAAGAAACTGGTACTTTATACGTGACGTACGAGGATGTAGGAGGATTAGATAGAGAAATTCAAAGAGTCCGGGAAATGGTAGAGCTACCATTGCGCCATCCGTCATTATTTAAACGCCTGGGAATTGATCCTCCAAAAGGAGTGTTATTGAGAGGACCACCTGGATGTGGGAAAACCTTATTAGCGAAAGCTGTCGCCAATGAGAGCGAAGCACATTTCATTTCTATAAATGGTCCCGAAATCATGAGCAAATTTTATGGTGAATCTGAAAAAAAATTACGCAAGCTCTTTTTAGAGGCAGAAGAAAAAAGTCCCTCAATTATTTTCATCGATGAAATCGACGCTATAGCTCCAAAAAGGGAAACTGTAACTGGCGAGGTCGAGCGGAGAGTCGTGGCTCAATTATTAGCGTTAATGGACGGACTCCATGGCAGGGGGAGGGTGATTGTTATAGGTGCTACGAATAGACCAAATAGTTTGGACCCCGCTTTAAGGCGCCCAGGAAGATTTGATCGCGAAATAGAAATTAAGGTTCCTAACGAAAAAGGACGCCGAGAAGTATTTCTAATTCATACCCGTAACATGCCTCTTGATAAGAAAATTTCTCTAAAAGAATTTGCTCAAATAACCCATGGATTTGTAGGAGCAGATATATCTGCGGTTTGTCGAGAAGCTGCGATGGCTGCTCTCCGGCGCTACTTGCCAAAAATAGATTTGGATTCAGAAATCATTGACGAAGAATTATTAGAACAGATGGAAGTCTTGAAAGACGATTTTGACGAAGCCTTAAAAGAAGTACTACCTTCAGGGATAAGAGAAGTGTTTGTAGAGGTGCCCAATGTGTCTTGGGAGCAAGTAGGAGGATTGGAAGATTTAAAGCAAAAGTTAATTGAGGCAGTTGATTGGCCTTTATCACACCCAAAGATTTTTAGTCGAATGGGAATTTCCCCACCAAAAGGTATTATGCTCTACGGCCCCCCAGGTTGCGGAAAAACTCTACTTGCAAGGGCTGTTGCTACAGAGAGTAAGGCAAATTTCATCTCCATAAAGGGGCCAGAATTATTATCAAAATGGGTTGGAGAAAGCGAAAAAGCGATTAGGGAGGTCTTCAGAAAAGCAAAAATGGCATCACCTTGTATAATATTTTTTGACGAGTTTGATTCTATCGCACCAAGTAGAGGACGACACACATCCGATTCTGGAGTAACAGAAAAAGTATTATCGCAAATGTTAACTGAATTAGACGGATTGGAAAGCAAGAAAGATATTGTCGTTATAGCAGCTACTAATCGCCCCGATATTTTAGACCCCGCTCTTATAAGACCAGGAAGGATTGATCGCATCTTATTAGTTCCAGCTCCAGACGAGAAGAGCAGGATTGAAATCTTAAAAATATTCACGCAAGACATGCCGTTAACGAACAATCTAAAAATTGAAGAGTTAAATAGCCTAATTGGAGATGGTTTCTCAGGAGCGGATATTGAGACATGGTGTCGCGAGTCGGCTATGATCGCTTTAAGAGAAAATATTAGAGCGCGGAAAATTTCGCTTGAACATTTCAAAGAAGCTAGAGAGGATCTTCATCCTACGATTACGCCAGAAATAGTAAAGTGGTACGAGACTTTTGGAGAAAAACTCAAGAGAAGGAGAATAGAAAGCGAAGAAAAGGAAGATCGGTTATTCGTGTAATGAAAAGCACAAATATTTATGGAGGAAGAGATTTTGTAACTCATGACCGTGAATGGTCCATTCCTAAGTGTACCATGAAAAATCGTGAGAGGTGATACCGCATCGAATCACACCGTTGGAATCAAAAACCAGTAGTCAATTCTATTGTCGATATTCTCGTGAAAAATCGAGGAGAGATCTTAGATAAACGTTTAGAAGAACTGTTGAAAAAAGAATTTCCTTTTATAACTCCCTTGATCTTGGAAGAAATGTTCTTGAAACTTGAAAGCAGAAACGTCATTAATGTTTTTCGAGTGAGCAAGAACAAAAAGATGATCGTATTAAACAAGAATAATTCGAGCATTCGAGAAGATATTATAAAAGAGTTAAGTTAATTGACTTTTTTGCCAATTTACGCACGCCATTGAGAGAGATTCGTTTTCAACTTGAGATTGATGCTTCCGTTCTCTGATATCTATGAATATGGGGTAATTTACTGCATTACCCATCAATAACATCTCTCCAACACCTAAACTCGAGATCATAGCGGCATATTCTTTGGTAATAGCTTCTGAACTTTCCATTAAATGTTTCAAATCGTATGGATTTTTTATGTTTAAAATCATTTTTGAATTTAATTGAGAGAGAGCAGTAGTACTTAATTTTTTAGGTCTTTGGCTTATTAGACACAAACATGACATGAATTTTCGTCCTTCTCTCGCGATAGTTTCAATTATTGGTTTAGAAATTGCTTTTGAATGAGCTGCTTCTGGACAAAATTGATGCGCTTCTTCAATTATCAGAAAAAATGGTGGAATTTGATTCATTCTTCTCATGTAAAACAAACGACTGCATACATAATCAAGGATAATTTGTTTTTTTTTAATACTAACCTCTTTCTGAAGGTCAAAAATAGTTAATTCTCCTTGTTTTACCACGTTTTTCAAGAGAGGATTTTCTTGAGGACCAAATAATCTTAAACTATTGATTTCAGACAACCATCCAATTAAAGCTTGCTTGGTATTTTTGCTTCCTTCAGGATCGTTTTCTAACTCTTCAATTATGTCGTATATAGTAAAATTTCCTTTTTTCTCTTCGCACTTTTTTAAATTTTTAATATAATTCGAAAGTTCTCTCACTTGAACGCTTGAAATCTTATCTTGATATTTTCTATACGAATATGCTTCCATTCTTGGAACTGCAATTTGGAAGAAGGAAGCATCTTGCACGTTTATTTTATTTCTTATTTGTTTTACTTCTTTAAGATAGGTATATTCCCCATGTACATCAATTAAAATTATTGCAGGATTGCCGTATTCTTGATTTCTTGTTAGTAACTCTTCCATGAGGACTGATGTTAAATAACTCTTTCCCGCTCCTGAGATTGCTAATATTCCCAAATGTTTATTTATTAACCTGTTCATGTCAATATAAGCGGGAATATCGGAGACCTTAATTGTTCCAACATCCAATCCACCCTTTGTATCGAGTCCTAAAAAGGATTTGAGAAGGACTTCACTTACTAAAAAAACTCCTGCCCCAGGGCTTGCAGGATAAGTCATTCTATGAATCTTATCTATTATCTTTTTATCCTCGTCTTTAAATGTGATAATTCCAAGATTTTTAACGAGAGCTACCGCAAATTCAAAATCGTCGCTGGGAAATAAACCTTTGAGAATATTTGGATTTTTATCGTTGTTATATGCTTTAATTGTTAGAGCATCAGAAAAATATTCGTTTAATAGGAGGATCTTTTCAATTATTCCGATTAAGAAGCCTTCAGTAGATTGTGTATATACAAAGAGACCCTTTTTTACTAGAGTACTATTCTTTTTATCGTTTATGACAAAAGGAAATTGAGATACATCAGGAAATTGATTGTAATTAAAAACAATACCTACTTTTTCATCCATAATTAATAATCCAGCTTGAAAAATCTATTTGAGTTAATGAATAGCTGGTACTAAATATAAAATGAATAAGAGTAGAAATTTTCTAAATTCGATCTTAAAAATGAAAAGAAAAAAAGATGTATTAATCTTCTCTTTCAAGCCCACCAATCATCTTGAGAACAAAATAATATCCGTTCTTCAAGAAATTGATGAAAAAAATACTCAGTCCATCAAGAATGAATAGCGTTATACCAATAAGAAGACATAATGTGGAGGAGGAGAGGGTTGATAATGTTTGTGACGGATCTGTTTGCGTAAAAAGTGTCAAGACAATCATTAAGATGAAAATTACGACACCTACGATGACGATAATAATACTAATTAGAAATCCAAATGCAATTACTTTAATATCCGTTCTATTTTTGTATGATTCATCGACATCTTTAGCCTTGAAAGTATATTGTAATATTCTTTTTCTCCCTTTTTTGAAAAATCCAAAGAAAAACACGATAATGAAAAATAATCCCGCAAAAAGACCTCCGATGATCATAATTTGAAGTCCTAAATGTAAGGTTAAAAACCACGCATAAATCTTAATATCTCCTAAAGCCCAGTCAACAATCATCCAAATTATACCAACTAATAGCACAATAAATGCTACTACAAATAGGACATAAAATCCTATGGCAACATTAACTTGATTCTTCGAGTATGTAGGTTTTTTTTGTTCTTCCATTTACTTATCACGCTATAAAATTATTTTTTTTGTAATGCTTACATACACATATGGAAAAAGGAGTATTTAATTTTTTAGTATA
>Ga0180438_10011265_pt1 | contig 10824 bp, 12 predicted proteins | sample SS_ome_12_FD_132455 | JGI IMG/M metagenome (GOLD analysis project Ga0180438, IMG submission 132455) | Hypersaline lake sediment archaeal communities from the Salton Sea, California, USA - SS_3_D_2 metaG | ecosystem: Environmental > Aquatic > Non-marine Saline and Alkaline > Hypersaline >... | reverse complement strand
TTAGAGAAACCGTGGGCAACGGATGTTCTTGGCACACCCTCGCTTTTGCAGCTTAGAGTGCTTCGCTTTAATTCGATCTTGCGCAGACAACCACTGATAGTATTCCAAGGCGACAAACGTCCATTTCGTGCAGCCACGAGTAAACAAAAAAGGGGAAGCGGATTCGAGTCCGCTTCCCCGTTATATTCGGGAGCTAGAGCCCCAGCCCCAATTGCTTCGGGGCTCTAGCTTTAGCCTCAGCTTTGGCCTTTCTCCTCTCTGCCCTTCCTCTCTCCTCCCTGGCCTTCACCCGCTGGCGGTAAATCCACCTCTTCAACTCCATGAGCAGGCCCATCTGGTAATCGCTGAGGCTGTCCTTTCTAATATCGTCCGGTATATTATGCCTCACCACCTGGGTGCCCAGATAGAGGTAGATCTCCGTCCAGTCCGAATCCAGAGGGGCCTCCAAGGCGCGGGGATACATGTAGGCCAGGGCCTCAGCATCGGTCGCTACCTCTTCTTCCCCCTTCATCAACTGGGCCAGGCGCTGCATCTTTACCTCTCCTTTAATCCACTCGGGCAGCGTGTCCATCCAGGGAGAAGTGAACACGATGATGGGATCGGCCAAGGCGCCCACCAGAGCATCGATCTGCTTGTCTATTCGGTTGTCCACTGTCTAGTCTCACCCCCTCTCCAGGGCATAGTTCGGGGATCGCCCAGATGCTGATCTGGGCTACATCTTCAACACTGTCTGGTGGGGATAAGGCTCAACACCTGTCGCCTCCACCGTGCCAGCGTTTTGCCCCCAGCCATAGGCGCAAAACAGGCAGTCCTTGAAGGCTTCCTTATCCCCAGCCTCATAGCGCTCCACCAGAGTGCGCCACCCTGGGCAAAACCGCCCGTTCACCTTTACCCTTTCCTCCTTGGCTCGGCACTCCAGGCGCAGATAGGCCACCTTCCCTCTGCCCCCTTCTGTCCACTGCCTGCCCCTGTCAGTCCCCAGAGCCTGCTCCTTTGGCCTGTTGGGGCACAGATGATACTCATACTGGCTGAGGCGGACGTGCCCGCAATAAGGGCAGGCAAACACCTCACGCTCCTCGACCTCACCCTGCCTGCACTCGGCACAGGCGTTCTCGGTCACAAGCTCCAGCTTTCCATCACCGCACCAGGGGCACAGTTCAGGGACCGAATCCCCCAGATCGGACAGGGTTGCCCCTTCTCCGCATTCGGGGCAGCCGTAAGCGGGCTCGGTGGGAGGGTCAAAGGTTCGGCAGACGGGGCAAACCCTGCGTCGCTCAGTGACGAGGCTGAGCTGCTTCGGTTGCTCTCGCCAATACACGGCTTCACCTCCTCTCTATTCAGTTTTTCCAGGCCGTAGCTCTGGTCCCCGCAAGGGAGAGGCATTGGGAGGCTGGCACCTCGCCTCACTACTTCCCTTCTCCCCGACCTGGGGATACCTAGTAGCTCCACCAGTGCATCCCCCTGCGGGCACAAGAGAGGGGTTGAACCCCCACGCCTGGGGGCGCAACCCCTCTAAAAAAGCAAAAAAGCGGGGCTGCCCCCGCTCTTTTGCGTGGCTCTGTTTTCGGGCTTAACGCTCGGTTACGCTTCGACTGCTACAGGCTCTCTCTTGCGACTGCGCCTGGGCTTGTCCTCGGTAGGGGCTTCGACCTCGGCAACTGGCTCGGCGGGCGCTTCCGCCTCTGTGGGCGCTTCGGCCTCATCCCCCCACTGAACGAACATCGGCATCACCATCACCCGATAACCGTCAACGGTAAACAGTATCGGGTCTTTCGTGCCATTTACCTTTAGCTCTGCCATTCCCCCCAGGGCTCTTAGCACCTGGGTAAGGTATCTGGCACTGAGAGCGGTCTTGGCTTCGCCCTGGGTTTGGGCTTCGATGGTAGCCTCCCCCGCTCCATCGCTAGAGGATAGCCTTACTCGGCTTTCCTCGATGTAGAGCCTGATAGTGGCATCCTTGGCTACACCAAGAGTGGCAACCGCCATCCCCACTCTCATAAGCTCCCTTGTGTCAAACCTCGCCTCGGTTTGGGCTTCGGTGGGGATTAGCTTCTCATAGTCGGGATAAGTCCCCGCCTCACTTGCCCACCGATAGCGTATTGCCTCGGTTTCAATCACAAGGTTTTGGTGGTCGGCGATACCGTTTGGCTCAAAGGCTAGCCGAACCCTTTTCGCCTTTTTGAGCGCCGATATAAGCCCCTTAAGCTCATCGGCGGGGATAAGGGCATCGCCCTCTCCATCCTCAAAGTCAAGGGCTACATCGGCAAGGCGATAGCCATCGGCGCTTGCCAGGGTTAGCTTCCCTTCTTTTTGGGCAAAGCGGATGCACTGAAGGACTGGCCCTTCATCCTTTTTGCCCGCAGCAAAGGGGATAACCCTTGCCAGGGCTTCGGCAAGCTCTATCCCGCCAAGATTGGGGACTACCGAGACATTAGGGGATACCCGAACCTCACAGGTATCGGCTATCGCCATCTTCTCGGCAATCCACGCTCCATCCTCAAGGTAGCTTGTGTTAGTCCCGCAGACTACCCTCAAGCCTTTACCTGTGGTCTGCGCTTCGCTAGCACCACCGTTTGAGGGGGTTATTTTGACCATTCCCCCGCTCAAAAGCCTGATATAGCCCAGGAAGCCTTTACGCCCAAGCTCTATATCGTTAATCCGAACCTTGGGCGCTTGCGCCCTGGAAAGGGCGCTCACAAGCCTTTCCCTGTGGCAGACAAAGCCTTCACCTGAGCGCTTGCCCTCAATATTAAGTTGTTCCGTAGCCCACCCCCTCTTTGGGCTTTGGGGAAAGGGGGGCAATCCCTTTCCCGTGCCCTAGTAGTGAGCAACCGCTACGCTGCGCTGCGCTAGCCGTAACGGCGCTCCCACTTATACAAGCGGTTTGGGGGGTCAAAATCTCTACATCCCTGGTAGCCTTTTTGGGGCTTTGCTCCGATAGCGCCATAGGTATTGATGGTCAGTAGGGGTTAGCGCTATGCCTTGCGCCCGCTTCTGGGCAATCTCCACAAGCCTTTGTGGGCAACCGAGAAGCCAAACCCTTGCGTCAACCCAGGCGTCAAGGTCTATCGCCCTATCGTCGGCAAGGGTGTCTATTAGCTCAACGGTATCCCATTCCCCGTCCTTTATCTCAGTATTGAGGCTAATCGCCTTCCCGTTGCGCTTCAGCTCTCGGTAGTAGTCGGCAACGGTGTGGCTTGCTATCCTCAGCATCCCGAACTCGGCCAGGGGCTTGTTCCCGTTACGCCTGTTCCTCTCCCTTTGCTCTGCCAGGGCCAGGATGATGTTATGCTTCAAGTCCTCTCTGTCCTCATACCTAGCCTTGTATTGAAACCTCTCGGCGACTGCGCTATACTTGTCCCAGTCTAGCATCGGACTTGCTCCTTTCTGGGGCAAGGCTAGACTTCCCCAGCTAGCTAACCCTAGCTGGGGCTTTTTATGCCTTGCCACTTTCAGAGCAAGCGTTCAGGCTTGAGTTTCAAGCTATTCGGTTGTTAAGGTTGGGCTTCACCAGAACACCTGGCTAGCCAGCAAACTGAATTTGCCAGCTTCAGGATTGCACAAAATGTGCTTTGGTTCATTAAAAGAATGAACTTATATTCTCATGAAGAGAAATGGGGGCGGTGTTGCTCAATTGAAAGGGGGTAATTGCAATAGATAGGGGCTTGCCTTTGCCCTAGCAGAGCCTCCTAGCCTCTCTTCCCTCTAGCTCTCACCGTAGAGGGCGAAAAGGGGGTCTGCCCAGGCAGCATCACTGGCCTCACGCCCCGCCTTGGTGAGGCGGAAATACTTTCGGGGTGGCCCAGGCGGGTAGTGATCCTGAAAGGCTGAGGGCTCTTCCTTCCCACTAGCTTCCACCCAGCCTAATCGCTTGATGTTGGAGAAGTAGACAACGAAGGAGTGATAGCTGCAACTGCTGGTCTTATAGGGGGTGCCAGCAAGGTATCTTTCAGTTAACCTCTCAATCTCCTGGGGGCGAATGGCATGCTTCTCACGCTTGGCCCGCCGCTCTTCTTCCCTGGTAGCTCTGTCTAAAGCAGTCGCCTGGAGAAGCGCTGTCTTATAGTGGTAAAAGATGTCAGACTGGGGAGCGCCGAGATGGGGGTCTATCCTGGGCGAGCTATTGGGGCTATTGCCCAATAGGAACTCCCTGATAAACCAGCCGCAGCCGAAGGGGCGAAGGAAACCTCCCCTCGTTGGCCTCAACGCTTCAACCACTGTCCTCTCCTTTTTCCCATAGCCTCTCGTACCAGGCCCGATGCTCTTCACCGGCAACCTTTCGGTACTTCGCCGTGGTATTGAAGCTGGCGTGGCCCAGGTGCTCCTGGAGCAGGCGGAGCCCATCGCCGGAGTCGTCTAACTTGACAGCATGGACGGCAAAGGCATCCCTCAGGCGATGTGGACTCACCCCATACACCCTGCCGCTGTCCGGGTTCACCAGGTCAGGCATGCCGGCTCTTTCAGCACAGTCTCTCACTATCTGCCAGGCACGGTGTCTGTTGATGCCGAAGATAAGCTTGCTGCCTCCTCTGGAGATCGGCCCGCCGCGGCGGATATAGTCCTTGAGCATCTCTAGGGTGTCGCCATCAATGGGCAGGGTTCTAATCCGGCGGTGCTCATGCTCCTGTGTCAGCACTTTCTCCACCCTTGTACTGCACTTTGGGCAGAAGGCGTGTGTCTTGCCCAGCCGAGCACTACAGTTGTGGCAGAACAGCCTTAAGCGAGTTTTCAGGTGTTGAATGGTGATGCTGCCTCGCACAAAGTCGACGTCATCCACTGTAAGGCCAAGAGCCTCGCTGACACGGCAGCCCAGGCGGAAAAGCAACCTTATGAGCAACCGGTCCCTGAGATTGATGGCCTGGTCCTCTATTTGCTTCACCTCATAGGGTTCGAGATAAACCTTCACAATGCCTCCCCAGGCTGGAAGAGGTCACGGGCAGGGCCAGGGTTCCCTTGAGCACCCTATCCCTCAATTCGTTCAGAATCATAGAGAAGGCCTCAGGCGTAACTAGGCGATAGCCACGTACCTCGAGTGCCGCTACGACCTCAGATTCATTCTCGTATTGTTCCCGTGCCAACTGCGACAGAGGGACTACCATGACATCGTCGGGGATGCCCTGGATCCCCACTGCTACTCGCACTTCACCAAAGGGAGCAGTCCGCGTGAAATCACCCTCGGCCAGTCGTACCCCCGCGGAGAATGGGTGCTCGGGGGTGTGAGCCGCAGCAGCTGCCAAACTGCCAAGAGTAAACTCCACCAGCCCAGTGATGAGCGCTGCCTGGTTACACCCGTAAGATGCAGCTGTCTCCGCCCTCTCGATGTTGCTCACCTCCTGTGCTATCTTTCGCCCAAGAGCTTCGAGACTTCGGGCCTGGTCATGTCGGCGCAGACGCTCCGCCTCCTGAGCAAACACCTTGCTGAGGGGTAGCAGAACATCAACCTGCGCTCTGGCTCGGCGGCGCAGTGTCTCTACTCGCGACTGACAACCGGCCATGTTTTCCATTGCTCCAACTCTTGGATGGCTGCACCTATCTGCGTCCTGAGCAGGTATGGTAGTTGTATGTCCTTCTGGTTCTGCTCCAGCCACCTCTGCACTCCTCGTAGCACCGGCAGCCCGATGGCCCGGACCCGGCTGGCATCGATGTCGCCATCGCCCTTGACCAGGATCAGCAGGTTTCGAAGCCACTCGTTGGCTTCGATGGTGGCCTGGAAGTGGCCAAACTCCTGTCCCAGCTCAAGCGCCTGATCCCTGAGCTTTCGGACTTCGAGCAGGGCCTCCGCTACACCATTTTGAAGATCCTGCCTCAATTCGCCGCTAGCATCTCTGGCAATCTTGGCGACAGCCCGCAACTCCTTACGTACATGGGACTCTTCCTCGGCGATACTCCTGCGCAGGCCCTCACGTTGCTGCCGAAGCTGCTCGATCGCGTAGTCGAGCGCCTCGCGCTCCCGTTGAGCCTTTACAATGGCCCGCTCAACCCTGTCCAGCTCTTTTTGCTTCATCTCCAGGAGTGATTCCAACCCCAGGCATGTCTCCAACTCCTCGAGTTCGTGCAGAAGCCGCTCCAGGAGGACCCGCGGTTCAATCCCGTGCCGTTGGGCCACGCCACTCAGCCTTTCCACGAATCCAGGAAGATCATCGAGGGAGAGCCCCAGCCCTGCCAGTGCCTCCAGTTCTCTGCGTGCCACAGCCAGTCGCTCATCAGCGGCCTGTGCCCTCTGCTCCAGCTCATGTACCTGGCGTGAGAGCTCAGATTCCCTCCGTTCCTTTTGGGTAACGCTGCGGCTCAGGGTCTCGTGACGCTTCTCAAGCTGACCTACCTCATCGGCTAGCCTCTTCTGCTGTTTTTCCAGCTTTTCAAGCTCCCGCCGGCATTCCTTGAGTTCTTGGACGCGTGGTTCCAGACGCGCTACCTCTTCCTCCAGCTTGCGCGCTTTGTCCTCCAGGGTTTCAGCACTGAGGCCAGTGCGTTTCCGGAGCTCCTCCAGATCCAAGGCTGCCTTGACGAAAGCCTGCGCCTCAATCCTTTCGGCAGCTAGCTCCCGGCATATGGCTGCCCAGGGCTCGATGTCTCCTGGCTCTACTCCCAGAGCCTGAAGACGAGAGAGAGCCGCAACACCCGCTACTGCCTGCCCCGGGGTTAGCCGGCACCGGCGTAGGTCGATAGCCAACTCTCGCAGCAGCTCCAGCTGCTCAGCCGGTTCCTGGACATCGAGGATTCGCCCTGCCTTCAGGTCGCTAACGACATTGGCAACCGTACCCTTGCTGACACCACCCCGGGTGGCGATCTCACTATAAGAAGATCCGTTCAGGTACAGTCGCACGATGGTCATTTGTTTCCTCAAAGATAGCTTGTCCACTGTACGCCTCCTTGTAGGTTGTAATTGCGTTCGTCATCACTATCCTCTTGAACACACTGAACAACGATTTGAATAAACATTTGAACAGCCTGTAAACGAGTATTTGAACCAGGAATGAACGATTTGGGCCTCTCTAGCGTAATGAGCATTATCAACTTGGATTTATCGCTACGGATGGCCTGGTTGATAGCTAGGACCCTTCATCCGAGTCAGTAGGTCTCTACGTCAAGGCTTGCCGGTTAAGCCTGTTTGTCTCTAAGCCCGCTGAACTCTAGACATTGGAAGTCTCAGATTGTCGAGAGGTGATGCCTTTGCCTGAACGCGGCTCAAGTCAGCTAGGCTTAGGTTCACATACCCCCGCAAAACCTCCAAGCTCGAATGCCCCATAATCCGCTGGAGAGTGAATAGATCACCGCCGTTACGAAGGAATGCTACGGCGCCTGTGTGCCGAAATGTGTGAGGGGAAACCCGAACTCCTCTTATCCCCACCTTCTTGCCATACGCCTTAAGGAAAGCCTCGACCCTATTTTTGGTCATCGGCCTCCCCTCGGCAGTGAGAAAGACATTGTCCTGGTGGAGAATTTGAGGCTCGGGGCGGTAGAAAGTCACGTATCTCCAGAGAGCCTTCTGGACCGTCCTTCCAAAAGGGACAATCCGTTCCTTGGAGCCTTTGCCCCAGATCTTCAAACACCTGCCTTCAAAGCTCAGAGCCTCCATCTGGCAGCTAGTGAGCTCCGAGACTCGCATCATCGTATCCAACAGCAGCAACATCATGGTGTAGTTGCGGAACCCTGTAGGGGACGAAGTGTTCGCCTGAGCGAGCAGAGCTCGTATTTGCTCCTCAGAGAACGTTGGGATAACCTTCTTCGGAGGCTTTGGTATTCTGAGTTGACAAAAGGGGTTTTTATCGATTATCCCCTCATCCTCCAACCAACACCAGAAGGCTCTTAGTGATCGCATGTAGGTGTTGATCGTGTGACCCGATAGGCCGCTATCTTGGGGCTTGGCGAAGGGATGTTCAGCAAACCGATTCACGCCTTGAAGGTGGAGGATGAATCGCCTAATCAGCTGGGTGTCAATTTCGGCGGCCTCAGTCGAGAGCCCCTTTTCCTCCAAGTAACGAAGGAAGAGCCTCGCCGAGATGGTGACCAAGTAAATATAATTTGGGCTCTTTCCCTCGCTCCGGCTACAGAGAGCATAACCGTCAATAAGGTAGCTTAAATCCGTCCTCCGCTTTTTGCTCAGGACGTCTTGAAGGAAGCTCTCTACCTCCTCATTCAGCATGACCCCTCCTCAGGTCGCAAACGAACTTAGCGTGGAGCTAGCCTTATCAGTCAGCTTATGGCTCTCCGCGCTCTCTGTATTTGGTGTCCCCGCGCTCAAGCAGTTCTAGAACTTTACGCGCCTTTAGTTCATCGTTGGGGTGACTGATGATCAGCACCGAATCACCAATCACTGTCACGCGATCCCCGTCCTGGAAATCGTTGAACTCGAGCCAGCCCTTGGGCAGGACGATGCCCCTGGATACGCTGCCGAATCGAACGATCTTGCGCCTCTGCTTGTAACCCATTCTCACCTCGCACATCTAGAAAAGCATTGCAAAAACCTTACTTTAGGATAAAATATCTTACGCAAAGAGGGTTAAGAAAAAAGTCGGAAATTTTTGGGAATTTTTCGAGCGGAGTTGAGTCATGAATGTGCCACGGCCGAGCTGGCTTCTGACCAGCGCAGATTGGGACACAAAGCTGGAAGTCTGGAGTCTGCGTACTAAGGTCGGGAGCGTAGAGGGCATCTTAAGAAAGCTCCAACTTATGGGTCAGGGGCTGGATAGAGACACTGTGAATAAGATCATTCGCGAGGCAGAGCTTTTGCCCCCTGCTCTAGCGCGCCTGACCCCTCCTGAAGTGCAAGACTGGCTCAAGCAGATGAGGCCAGAGCTGAGAACGGTGCTCGAACCATCCGCGGAGAAGACACTGGCGGAGCAGGAAGCCCAAGTTCGTCACCAAGCGAGGTTGCTAGAGGTGGCGAGGAGGTGGAAGAAGGAGATCTTCGTGCCTCGGCTCCTTGATAGGCTCATTGAGGATCTATCAAGGTCAATGATGTCCAGCTCCTCTGCCACAGGAGGCTACGAGCGGTCGGGTGAAGGCATTATAGAGCTTTATTGCTCTGTAGAGAAGGATGAAGACACGCAGTGGCTTTTCCATGGTCTTTGCTCTCATCTTCATACCTCTGGCCACAGCGATGTGGTGGACAGTTTTGGGCAGTGGAAGTCAATTGGCGGCGCGTACATGGGGGCCTGCCTCGCTCTGGTCAGCGAGGTTGAAACGGAGGCAGAGAGAAGAACCGGCCTAGCAATCTGCCCTGACTCCCAGATGCCTGGTCGCACTCCTTTCTTTGCCATGACCATTGCTGCTGATGCACTAGAGTACCACGTATCACAAGGAAAACGGGGACTCATAGAGATATGTGGGTACACAATGGACCCATCTGAAGATCCTCGGGTGCTACGGTTCGGCGCATATGGGATTGCAGTGGGGTCGACCCAAGGATTGAAGCATTGCGAGGACGCGCACAGGCAACTGATTGCGCATCACAGAGGAGCCGAAACCTCGGAGAGGCTCAAACAGGTAGTGTCAAAACGACAAAAGCTGGAGGCCCTACATGGCTACATTATGGAACAGCTAGGGAAGCTCACCCAGACCGATTTTGTCAAGGGTGTTTGTGAGCTTTGCCACTGACAGCCTTTCAGAGGGCATCAGCAGCTATGCCTGACGGGCTGTGGATCCCCGTTTTGAGATGGCTTTCGCGGGTTTCCCTAGTTCCTTCGATGAGCCAAGGAGCAAGTTGTCCACCGGGCTCGCAGTGGAATGGGCCCTCTTCACATCGACATCAGCAAGCTCGCAGTAGTGACGTGTCATCCCCAGACTTGCATGCCCTAGCAACCTCTGCAAACTGAACACATCCCCACCGTTTCTCAGAAACCCCACGGCAGCTGTATGCCGTAAAGTGTGAGGGGAAACCCGAACTCCTCTTATCCCCGCCTTCTTGCCATAGCCCGACATCATGATCTCAATACGTCCCTTCGTCAGTTTCCTGCCATCGCTAGTGAGGAAAAGAAAGTCAGAATTGGGATTTCGCGGCCGGGCGCGGTAGCTGTTGATGTAGCGCCAGAGGATGCGTTGCACCTCAGCGCCTATAGGGATGTGGCGCTCCTTGCCGCCTTTGCCCATGACCTTGAGCAATCCCTCATCAAGCCAGAGGTCATCCATCCTGACATCAATCAGTTCGCTCACCCTGAGCGCGGTATCAAGCAAGGTAAGGACGATGGCTTGGTTCCGATAGCCCACTGAGGTCGAGGTATCGATCACAGAGAGGAGTTGAACTATCTGGTTCTCAGAGAAGACTGGTATCACTTTTCGGACTGGCCTGGGCAGCTTCACCTTGAGAAATAGGTTATTGGTGATTATTTCCTCGGCAATGAGCCAGCTCCAGAATGCCCGAATTGAGCGCAGGTAGCAGTTGACAGTGTGGCTGGATAGTCCCCTCTCCTGACGGCGGCTGAACCTGTGGTTTGAGAAACACCTTTTTTGTTGCAGATAAAGGATGAAGGCCCTTATCTCCCTGACGCCGATCCGGGTCACATCAGTGGGGAGCCCCTCGGACCGGAGAAATCCCTCAAAGTAGCCTACGCTGTTGGCGACGATATCTATGGTGTTTTTGCTCTTGCCTTCGCTGCGAGCACAAAGCCGGTACCCACCGATGAGTTGACCCAGCTCTGTAGAAGTGGCCTGTTCAGTTTTTGACGAAGCAAGCACTCCCCCTTTACAAAGCTGATTTTGGGGGCTAAAATAGATACGGCTTCGGCGGGTGTAACTCAGCGGTAGAGTGCTTGCTTCCCAAGCAAGACGTCGAGGGTTCGAATCCCTTCACCCGCTCCATACAAAATCCTATTTTGCTTAACT
>Ga0180438_10011262_pt1 | contig 10826 bp, 16 predicted proteins | sample SS_ome_12_FD_132455 | JGI IMG/M metagenome (GOLD analysis project Ga0180438, IMG submission 132455) | Hypersaline lake sediment archaeal communities from the Salton Sea, California, USA - SS_3_D_2 metaG | ecosystem: Environmental > Aquatic > Non-marine Saline and Alkaline > Hypersaline >... | reverse complement strand
CCAAAAGCAGATATGTAATGTATTAGGATGGGATGACAAGTTACTCAATAGTGACGAGGGAGCGAAGTACGACAACATAGCCCATGCACGAAAAAGGGTAATCACGGACAATATAGCTCCTGACTTGAATATGTTGGCAGAGGCGTTAAACAGTCAGTTCTTACCGAGATTCAAAGGATATGAGAATACCTGCATTGAATTTGATTACATGGAACTACCCGAAATGCAAACCGACACTAAGGACTTAGTGGAGTGGTTAGGTCAGGCGTTAGACAGGGGTGTAGTTACCAGGAATGAGTTTAGACTAGCGATTAGCTACATAGAGAGCGAGGACGAGAATATGAATAAGTACACGGTTAACATGAATACAATGAGCTTAGACGAGGCTTTAGACCCTAATTTTAATATTGAATAGATATGGCTACTACGGTTAATTTAGATAGAGCAATAGAGATGAACATTACCTATCCTTTAGGGGTCGATGAGACTATAACCATAACCTATGATGACGAGGTGACGTTAACGGACACTTACCAGATAGTGATAGCTGACAACTCGGATACAATCATAGAGACGATAACGGAGGCGGATGCGGCTTTAACTAAGTCTACCAATCAGCTTATTTGGAACATTAACTATGAGGATGGTGGTTTATTGAGTGCTAATTTAAACTATCAATACGAGATACAGAATACGACAGGCGATTACAGGGATTTTAAAGGTACAATATCGGTAACTAAAACTATACAGTAAATGGCAACGGTAACAATAGAGAGTAGTTTTGAGGTAACGGTAGGAGCGGTAACGGCAACGACCATAACGGTAGATTACCTAGCGGGTCAGGACGGCACAAGTTTTGTTAACGATGGATCGGTAGATGTTTATGCTAACTCATTACGAGTTAACCTAACGCCAACAGGAACGCCAGAGATAGGTACGTTATATTGGGATACGGATCATGATTGCCCTGCTATTAAGATGAACGCAGACGTATCAGCACAGATACCGTTAGAGAGTATGGTATTAGTCGTTAATAAGACAGGGGTAACGATTAGTGACGGTGATGCTGTTTACATATCGGGGGCACAAGGCAACAGGCCTACAATAGCATTAGGTAAGGCGGATGCTTTAGGTACAAGTAGGATAATAGCGGTTGCCACTCAGGACATAGCTAACAATGCTGAGGGTTTTGTCACTACGTTTGGGGAGGTACATGATTTTGATACAAGTGGTTTTACTGAGGGTGATACACTTTACTTGTCGGCAAGTACGGCGGGCGTCATTACAAATACAGCACCAACAACACCTAACTATTTAGTAGAATTAGGAACGGCATTAAACTCAACAGTTAACGGTAAAATACTCCTATCGCCTAAGATACCAGTAGCATTAGATACAGCATTAACATTAGATTCTGATTTAGTAGTACCCTCTCAAAAAGCAGTTAAAGCGTATGTAGACGATAACGCAGGGGGTGGGGGTATTTATCGCTCATGGAGGGGGTGGTTTGATGCAGTTAATACAACAAATTATGTAGGAATAGCCGCAACTATTAATTATAATAATGAGATAGCGTCAGATACAGGACAAACAAACCCACTAAGTATAACGGGTTTAGCATTCGAGCTGAGTTTTAAAGCTCATTGGATAATTCAAGAGGATGAAACTATCGAAGAGTTTAGGATGTATTTACCTAACGGAAATAGATTTACAAAAATATGTTTAGTGGCTGTGAAGTGGGATGAGGGTTTAACAGCTAATGATTTAGAAAGACAAGTTAAATTAATAGAGTTAGACACTGCTACTGAATCTTTTAGTGCAAGAACAACATATACATATACTGCGACAGACTTTATTGATACAAGTTTAAAAGCGGGTGACCATATTTTCATGTTTACAATAATGAATGGTACATCTGATTATAGAAATGATTGGTTTATGTTAAAAACATCTCTAACATGATAGTATATTCAGTAAAAAATGATAAAATATTCGCTGTTCACAGACGAGCAAACGACTATGTGCTGCAAGAGAACGAATACCAATCGAACACATGGTATCTAAAACCCTATTTCACAGGTACGGAAGTAATAGAATCTATTACCCAAGCCGAAATAGACGAAAGGAACGCATTAGAGTTAGAACAACAAAATATTCAAGACGTGGAACGACAACTATCAAAAGCCAACGGAATAGCATTAGCAATATTTGTATTTGTACGTAAGGATAGCGTAGGGTTAACGGATAACCAAAAGAGTGTTTTAATGGGTTTAGCGGCACTTTTACGCAACGGCAATATAGAACAAGCACAGGCAGACTTTAACGCAATTACAAGGCCCGCAAACGCTAATAAAATGCAGAGGGTTTACGACAGACTAAAAGAACAATTTGATAACTTATAAAAATCATGGCATACATAACTAATAACAGCAGTTTAGAAATAGCAAGAGGAAAAATTAGCAGACTTTCAAGTGTTAATAAGTTCGGGTCGAATACCACTAGCCCACAAGATACATGGCAAGAGGTTTGGGACGGGTCTACTGCTTACTCATTCCCTACGACAGCCGTAATTACATCCATGAGCCAAACAGCTAACCAAGCGGCTTTAACTGGCGAGACTATTGAAATACAAGGATTAGATGAGAATTGGAATCAAGTCACCCAAACAGCCGATTTAGACGCCTCAGATACCACAACGGTAGTAACCCTGACTACTCCGTTAATACGAGTATTTAGAGCAAAGGTACTGGCAGATGTCGTTACAACTTCACCCGTCAGAATACATAATGCAGGTGAAACAACCGATTACGCCATTATTAGCACAGGCGAGAACCAAACGCTAATGGCTATCTATACCGTACCTGCAAACTGCAAAGCATACATAACTCAATACTATTGCGGATATGTTAGGGACGCTGTAAAAGACCCTGACGGTATTCAGTTTAGATTACGTTTTGCAGACAGGGCTAACGGGTACGAGTTCCAGACAAAGCATGAATTAGGCGTACCTAAACAAACGACTAGAACGCCACACCATTTTAACCCGTATTACGTAGCAACGGAAAAGACGGATATAATTATAGATGCTTACTCTGATAATGCAACAGCACACACTCATGCAGGATTTGACATTATATTAGAGCAAATTTAATGGCGAGTAGGCGTAAATATCGTTTATCATGGCAGAGATGGCACAGACAGTATGAGAGGCAGGCACAGCGTAAGTTAATGCGGGTGTTTGTCAGGTGGGCTAGAGATATACCGTGGACTCAATTAAAAGAGGTAGGGTATAAGGATCAGATTAAGGTAGACGAGACATTAATGCAAAAGGCGTTCTTTGATATTTATAAGACAATAGGACTAACGCACGGGCATAGGGTAGGTAAATCAATTAACCAACAATTAAAAGAGTTTACTAGCGATAAGTTTATTGGTAAGTTTTTAACCGAGTTGGATATGTACCTACGGCGGTTTGGATTACCAACGATACGAACGATTAGCGAGAGTTACCGAACAGAGATAATAGATTTACTAGCCAAACGATTAAAAGAGGGTAAGACCATACGAGAATCAGCCAGAGAGATAATGAGAATGGTATCAAGCCCTAGATTTTACAGGTGGCAGGCGTTGAGAATTGCCCGTACTGAAACCACAAGTGCGGCTAATTTCTCGGCAATACAAGCGGGTGGCGTTAGTGGGTTTTTGATGCAAAAGGAATGGATTAGTGCGTTAGACCCACGCACAAGGCGATTGCCAGAGGATAGATTCGACCACTACGATATGAACGGGGTCAGAGTAGGGCAGAATGAGGCGTTTATGGTAGACGGCAAGTATGGTGATGAGGCGTTAATGTATCCAGGTGATAAAGGTCAAAACGGACAGCGTACAAGTCCAGGGAATACAATAAATTGCAGATGTGCGGTAGCGTTAGTACCTGCAAGAGATAAGAACGGGGATTTAATCCCTGTATAATCAAGGTAAAAAAACATTATATTTGTATATTATGAGAGGAATGTTAGAATTTAAGTCGTTAGCGGGTCAAATTAAAGACCTAGACATGAATAAAAGAATCGTAACAGGTTATTTAGCCGCATTTGGTAATAAGGACCTACACGGTGATATTATCGAAAAGGGAGCGTTTAAAAAGAGTATTAGCGAACGCATGAAAAACATCTTTTTCCTTAATCAGCACCGATGGGATCAGCCACATGGTAAATTTAAGGTGCTAAAAGAGGACAGTAAAGGGCTGTACTTTGAGAGTATGCCGTTAGTCGATACGACCTATTCAAGTGATTTATTAAAGCTGTATGATGCGGGGGTTATTAATGAGCATAGTATAGGATATAGTACGGTCAAATCCGAATGGGATAATGACAAAGATATACGATTCCTAAAAGAAATAAAACTCTATGAGGGGTCTAACGTAACTTTGGGAGCAAACCCAGAAACACCATTTACAGGTGTTAAAGCAAAAACACTAAAAGAGATAAATGACGAATGCACGGCTATCACAAAGGCGATGCGTAACGGTACATTTACGGACGAAACATTTGCGTTATTAGAGGTAGCTCTAAAACAGTTACAGCTAAACGCTTACGAATTAGGAAAATCACTCAAGAATAATGAGCCGTCAGGGGACACTCAGGTAATTGTTGAGCCGAATTACATAGAAATTATTAACGAATTTAAAAACACATTGTAATATGAACGATGAACTAAAAAAAGCCCTTGACGGATTAAAAGTAGAACTTGAGGGTAAAAGCAGAGATGAGGCTAAGGCTTTGGTAGATGCTTTTGAAGAAAAGTTTAACGGTGCTATTGAGGAAGTAAAGAACTCTAACGAGGCATCATTAGACGAGGTTAAAGGTGGCTTGACAGCTATCCAAGACCATTTAGACAAATTGGATGTCAAAATGCAAGAAAAAGCTAAAAAGGAAGCCCAAACAGGTGATGCGTTGAAAAACGTAATTAGAGAAAACTTTGATAAAATCAAAGAAGCACCAAATAAAAAGGTGAATATCAAAGCGGCGGGTGATATGACATTATCTGCATCTTTGACAGGAGACCAATACAGAGACTTTAGTTACGAAGTAGCCGCAGTTCCTGGTCAAATGCTTAACGTATCTGATTTGGTAGGATCATTACCAATCACAGGAGGTACTTATACTTTCCCTAGAGAATCAGGTGGTGAGGGTACGATGACTACCCAAACAGAGGGGTCTGATAAGGCACAGGTCGATTATGACTTTACTATGGTAGACGTGAACACAGATTTCATTGCTGGATTCTGTAACTATTCACGCAAAATGGCTAACAACCTGCCATTCCTAGAATCATTCTTGCCACAGGCTTTACGTAGAGATTACTGGATAGCTGAAAATACTGTATTTGACGCTGTACTTGCCGCAGGTGTTACCGCATCTACAGAGGTGATTACTTCACAAAATAAAGTAGAGATGCTTATCGCAGAGATTGCAACACTAGAGGGGTCGAATTTCTATCCTAATGGTATTGTAGTTACTCCCGCTGATTACTACGACATCTTAATTACTGAGAAGTCAACAGGAGCTGGATACGGATTACCAGGTATGGTAACTATTGACGGTGGTTTGAGAATTGGTGGAATACCAGTTTATAAAGCTAATTGGGTAGATGCTAATAAGTACTATGTTGGTGATTGGAGTCAGGTTAGACGAGTTGTAACCGAGGGGTTAGGAGTTTCATTCTCTGAGCATGATGAAGACAACTTTAGAACTAACTCTATTACAGCTAGAGTTGAGGCACAAGTTGGATTAGCTATTCACAGAGTAGACGCATTAATTTACGGAGACTTTACAGCAACCTAAAATTTAGGTATAATTTATAGCCCTGCCCTTTTTGGGTGGGGTTTTTTTGGACTATGGTAGTAATGTATTTATTTTATAACCAACACAACGCAATTAAACGGCTAGAGCGGTTAGGTTATGACAATCTAGGGGTAAGGACTGTAATTGTCGATGACGGCAGTAAAACACCCTTAAAATGCGAATGGGCGGAAGTTTACCGTATTGACGAGGATATGCCATGGAATATGCCACAAGCGAACAACTTAGGATTTAGTAAGATTAGAGGCGAGGTAGTTTTACGTTTGGATATGGATCATTACTTTGAGCCAGAGGACTTGATAAAACTAAGTAAAATAGAGTTACAAGATAAGCAAATAATCAAGTTTAAGCGTACCTTTAACGGCAAAACAGTAAACGTAGGCAAAAACATCTATTTAGCAAGAGTTGACGATATAGTAAACGTAGGTGGTTATAACGAGGTGTTTTGTGGGAATTACGGTTATGAGGACGCTGATTTAATGGACAGACTAAAGCGTGCGGGTTTTAAAGTTACGATAAGCAATATTATCTGCAAGGTAGACAACAATTTTACCACAGGACTAAACAGAGATACAACAATCAATTACAGAAAATACAAACAACTAAATGAAAAAAGCACTATGTAGCGTAATTACAGGAGGTTATGATATGTTACCTGTTGCACCTAAATTAGACGATTGGGATGTAATTATGTTTACCGATTACCCGATAGAGGGCAACGTAAACGGGTGGGAGATTAGGAACTTACCAAAAGTAGATGACCCGTTAATACAATCAAGAGACATCAAGATTCGCACTCATGTACACCTACCCGAATATGATATGGTATGTTATATTGACGGCAACCAACAGCTACTAAAACCGCCTCCTAATGAGCCAGTATGGTATCAGCACGCCAAACGTACAAACATATTCCAAGAGGCCAATCAGATAATTAAAAACGGTAGATTCCCTAAAGACTTGATAAATGCTCAGATGGACTATTACCGTAGTCAAGGTTATGAGGATTGCGGGCTTTATTTAAACGGTTTCCATGTACGTTCTAACCGTGACGAAGCTATTAACGAGTTGCATGAGTTTTGGTTTGCTGAGACTTGCCGATTCTCACCACGAGACCAATTAAGCCTGCCTTATTCCATTTGGTACACAGGTATAGAGCCGACAAATATTCAATGGCCATCAGATAAAGAAAAATACGCTATTGTCGTTAAAGGGCATAAGCAAAATTACTATGCAAATAATTAGAAAGTATAGCAATTACAAAGAGTACCTAAAACACCAAAAGGAAAAGTCACTAAATACCCACAGAATAAAAAAGTGGTTAGGTGTAGAGTGGAAGCCAAAGGTAGAGATGTTTTTAAGCCATTTTAAACGCAATAAAAAGTATTTAGTTAAAGGTGGTAAGGCGTTAGGCATTTGCGCAAGGACAGGGCAAGAGATAGAGGCATTAAATACGTTAGGTATGAAAGCCGTAGGAGTGGATATTGTACCTTATCCGCCATTAGTTATATTTGGTGATGCTCATAAGTTACCATTTAACTGTAAAAGATTTGATTTTGTATTTAGTAACAGCTTTGACCATTCCATTTCGCCTAAAGTATTTATTAGCGAAATGCTACGGGTAATTAAAACGGGCGGTTATGGTATGTTGCACCTACAATTAACGGACGAGGTGGACGTTTACGCCGAAAACATACTAACAGACGAAAAGCCAGTTTTAGAGTTACTAGAGGGCGTTAAAATAGTCGAGAACAGAGAAGTAAACGATATTTGTTACAACAGAGAAATAGTATTTAGAAAATTATGAGACCATCCGTTCACCATATCACTCCAGGACGTGCCGACAAGAACTACGGCAGAGCCATTAACGAACTAATAGAGTTCCTACCTGACGAGGACTGGATATGTTTACGAGACATAGACACCATGCCGCTACATCATAGGGTATTCTTTAAACAATGTGAGGATATTGCCGCAAGTGGCGAGTGGGATTTAGTAAGCTGTAAGACTAACCGAATAGGTGTAGTACATCAGTTACACGGACATCAAAAGAGCGAAAACTTTGACGTAAAACATCATATTGAAATAGCACACCAACGATACGAGCAGTACGGATCTGAGGTGATTAAGTCTTGTGGTTTGGTTGCGGGGGTAATGATGTTATTTAGTAAACAGACATGGGAGGACGTTGGACGGTTTAAAGAGGGTGGTGTACAAGTTGACGGGTCTTTTTTAGATTGGCATTTTAGCAGTTCGGTTGAGCGTATTGGTGGTAGGATAGGGATAGCTAGAGGCATTTACCTATGGCATACGTACCGAGATTGGGCGGATAATACACGGTCGAGAATGGCACAAGAACATTTGTATTAATATATTTTGTAAATTTACATAAATCATACATTATGAAATTAAGAGCAATCAGAAACCACTATAAAGATGGAAAATACATCTATATTGGTACTGAATATTTTGCTGATAAGCTATTTGCTGAATCAGTAGTAAAAAGAGGTATCTGTGAAATAGTGGAACTACCTAAACGCAAGAACAAGAAACACCCAAGAACGAAAAAGGGAGCAATAGAAAAAAAGTAAGATAATATGGCATATTTGGACGTAATTAGCTTAGCCGATGCAAAGCTATATTTAAGGGTTGACGATACTCTGACTGAGGACGATGACCAAATAACACTAATGATTAAAACGGCATTACGTCATATTGAAAAGGTGACAAATGTCATGGTTTACGATAGGGATAAGACGTTCAGATTCATTGACGGGTCGGTACGGGTTTATGACTATCCTATTAACTCGGTAATAAAGCCGTCTAAAATGGTTTACGCTACGGGTACGGCACAATGCACCTCTGTAATTGCAACGGACACTATTACGGTAAACGGACTACTCTATACTGCTGTTAGTGGCGATCCTGCCGATGATACACAGTTCAGTATCGGTACAGATACGGCTTGTGCTACATCATTAGCCAGAGCGGTTAACGGTGATAGCAGAGCGGGTACTTTAGGTGATGTCTCGGCTACGAGTACGGGCGATACCGTTACATTTACCTCTGACAGAGACGGTTACGATGGTAACGCCGTAACTTTATCCCAAACAGGCGGAACGATTACATTGAGCGGTGCAACCTTTAGCGGAGGGTTAGACGGTGATTTAGATAGCTACGAGGAAAGTACACTTTATACCGAGTATTGTTACGGGTCAAGCAACTCAGATTTGATACTTAACGTAGGTTACACAGACCCTACGGACGTGCCTAGCGACTTAAAACAGGTAGCCTATGAAATAATTAACTTGCTTTACTATGAAAAGCAAACAGGTAGAGGTATGGACCAATTAAGCACTTTGGCACGTGAAGTATTAGAGACTAACAAACGGTTTATTATATGAACGCTCGTAGCTTAAATAAACGTATTGAGTTTTGGCAATCGGCGGCAACGACTGACGGTTACGGTGGTAGTACAGTTACCGATACTCAAATTACAACCTCATGGGCTATGCTTAAAACACAGGGGTCTGAAAAGGTAAGTGAGTTAGGACTAGACTATACTAAAGAAACGGTATTAGTAACTGTAAGAAAGCGTAATGATATAGATTTGAACAGTAAGACCTTGTATGTCAAGTACCGAGATAATAGGTATTCAATAGCGTCTTTTCCGTCTAACAAGGACTTTAACGATGCTTATATTACCTTTTTAATGGTTAAACAAAAGCCAGACAGTAGAACGGCACAAACAGTTATACCGTAATGGCTAAACAAGGGATATACGTAGATGTTGACGGTACTAAGGCAGTCTCTAACGCTATTAAAAAGTATGGCGAGGAGGGGCGTAGGTTAGTAGTAGAATTGACCGAAATTGCAGGTAAAGAAACGGCTAGAGAAGCTAAAGTTTTTGCTCCAGTTGATACAGGTAAATTAAGACAATCAATAAAAGCAGAAAAACAGAATAATTATCTATGGTTTGTAACGGCATACGAGAAATACGCTAGATGGGTAGAGTTTGGTACAAGTAAAATGGCGGCTCAACCTTTCATGCACCCTGCGTTTAGAGTTATAGCCAAGCAATACATAAGAGATTTGAAACGACAGTTTAGTATATTGTCTAATAAATTCAATAAATAATGGACAAGTCATTACCTGATAAGTGGATAAGAAAAGCACTATTTGACCTTTTAGATGGTTTGGTGGTAGATACCGAAACGGTGTATATTTATGATACAAGGATTACAGGAGTAGATGAGCCTAATAATTATATTATAATGTCAACACAATTAAATGAAGTAGATAAATTTAATAAGTGTGAGTACCTATGGGATAGTGAGATACTGTTAGACATTAGGACGGTATATCAAAGAGCGGGTAATCCTGGAAGTCGATTATTAGTAGATAACATCTTAGACGCCGTTAGAAACCTTGTAAAAGACATAGATTTAGACGTTAGTAGCGGACTAACGATTAACAATAGAATACTATCTTTTCCTAATGATTTGGTAGAGATAGATGACACGGAAATAACATACCGAAAGTTCCTACGATTACAGTTGTGGATTGAGTAGGTTAATTTTGTATATTTGAGTATTATTTAATTTATAAATTATTATTATGGCTACAACCTTTATCAAGGGTGAAGACTTAATTTTGTACGTCTATACGGATTCTAGTTGGCTACCGATTGCCTGCTTGACTTCGAATAGTATCAACAGGACTAAGAACATCATCGAAACGACAACTAAATGTGATCCAGGCGAAACTATTAGAGCGTCAGGGTCTAAATCCTATGAGATACCTTTCGAGGGTATTTACATAGACACAACCTCTAGCCCATCAGGTGACACTACAAAAGTTTCACATGACAGGTTAATGACTTTGTTCGAAACTGATGACGAGCAGGAGTGGAAAATGGACACAGGATTGACTGATACCGTTGCTTATTTTGGCTCAGGTATT
>Ga0180438_10011261_pt1 | contig 10827 bp, 12 predicted proteins | sample SS_ome_12_FD_132455 | JGI IMG/M metagenome (GOLD analysis project Ga0180438, IMG submission 132455) | Hypersaline lake sediment archaeal communities from the Salton Sea, California, USA - SS_3_D_2 metaG | ecosystem: Environmental > Aquatic > Non-marine Saline and Alkaline > Hypersaline >... | reverse complement strand
GTATCTAATTCAGTTATATCTCCTTGGACTAACTTGATGAGCGAATTCTTTATTTTTAATTCCTTCATTGTCAGAACCTCATAATTACTAATTAGTGATGTGTTAAATTTTTATTCATATTTATATGAGTTAAAAGATTATATATTAAAATGATGATGAGGGGCTTTTCCATAAAGGAAAAGAAAATGTTTTTAGCATTATGTTTCATAGGGGATTAAAAACTAATAATAAATAATTAGATAAATTCATCACAGTCTCAATCACAAATAGCTTAAAATAAAAGGATAAAGATATTAACATTATATATACCAATTTGAATTATTCTTTAAAATTTAAACATACAAGAATCGGATTCTATCATGATATCAAGAATATTTGTCATCGCTTCGGGAGGATTACTTGCTTACTCTAAATGTTTCGTAGAAACAGATGATTCAACTACAGATGACGATTTAATTAGCGGGTTCATTACAGCAATTAGCAATTTCGCAATGGAAATCAAGGGTGGAAAGATAAACTCGCTTAATTTTAAAAATTTTAACTTTGTTTTTGCTTATGATGATGATTTTGATTGCATGTTTGTAATTGTCATAGATATCGACGACCTTGAGGACGAAGCGAAAATTAAAGTTGAGTTATTGAAAGAGGAATTCATTGCGAGATTTGGGAATACATTAAAAAAATGGACCGGAGAAGTACTTATTTTTCGGGAAATCAACGAATTCGTTGAACAGAATATTTATATTCCTCCTAAAGTTCTATTGGTTGGAGAAGATGGTGTTGGGAAAACTACAATAATGAATCTATTTCCTGGTGAAACTATTCTAGAATTGGATGAGGATTTAAACGAGATAATTCAGAAAGCTATTAATGTTAAAGGATTGGATCTCAATCAGTTTATCTTAAGAGAAATGAATCTTGAAGAAATTATTGATAACTCAAAAATATATCGCCCTCTATTAAATGCCGTTGATGTTATTTGCATTGTCACTAATTCTGCGGCAAGCAATTTAGGAAGAACGCAAAAACTGGTCCCTACCTTAATAAAGATGGTGAAAAAAGCAGATTTTTATGTGATAGCAAATTTTCAAGATCTAAAAGATCAAGCTTTTGAACCACAAAAAATTGAAGAATCGTTTGGAATAAAAACATTCGGTTTTTCAGCATCAGGAGAAACTGCTAAAGAGGAAATATTCACATTAATGGTCGAAATATTATCCACGTCTATTATCAAGAAAAACCAGAAAAAACAGCTAGCAATATTACACGATGACAGTAATTAAAAAAATTAAAGAAAACTGTTGATAAAAAATGGATATAGATGAAGATTTCGTGTTTCCTGTTTATATCATAGAAGATATTATCAATGAAATCGTAAGTTTGTGCAAAGAATCCAAGCTCGAAATCATGGGCCAATTGATTGGTCGAGTTTACAAATTTAAAGGAAAAAAGTATATCATAATAAACGATTCTCTTTTTATTAAAGGGGCAATTCATAGCGAAAAATATGGAACTGCTTCCGTTGAAGGAACCCTAGGAGAATTTGAAAAGAGATTCCAAGAAATTAAAGAACAGAAAGGAGATGTTAATCTACGTCGCGTGGGTTGGTGGCATTCTCACCCGGGATTTCAATGTTTTTTAAGTTCTGTAGATTTACAAACGCAAAAATCTGTATTTCCAGAATCTCATGAAGTTGCATTGGTCGTTGATCCCGTAAACGACTATTTTAAATTTTTCACTTTAGATGGCGAATCTGATAAAGAATATAAATCCTTGGATTATGCAATCATAAAATCTTAAAGTGGAATAATTCCCCCTGCGAGATTTAAATTACTATTTAACATGAAATCAACATGGCAAAGAAAAAAGGTCAAGAAGAGTTTAAAGTATTAGAAGAGGCATCTATTGATGATGATGTATACGATCGCCAGAAACGGATAAAAGGTTGGGATCAAAAAAAGATTTCAAATGCCATCGTCATGGTTATTGGAGCGGGCGCTACGGGAAACGAACTCGTGAAAAATTTAGTACTTGCCGGCATAGGAAAAATAATTCTAATTGACTACGATTTTATAAATATTTCAAACTTGAATAGATGCGTGCTGTTTAATATTAAAAGCGCGGAAAACAAAGAATACAAAGCAGATGTCGTTAGTGAAGCGTGCAAAGACCTAAATCCTAATGTAGAAATCATAGCACTAAAAGAAGATCTAAACGATATTGATAAAAAATATTATCAATGCGATGTTATTTGCTCTTGTGTAGATAATATTGAAGCACGCCTGCAATCTAATAATTATGCTTACTATTATAATATTCCGTTTGTAGATAGTGGAATAGATGAATTTTATGGGAGTGTCCAAGCTGTATATCCAGGAGTAAAAGATGCCGCTTGTCTTCAATGTGGAATCTCTAATGTGGATTTAGATTTAATGTGGGCAAAATTTTCTTGCACTGGTCAAGAGATATCTTCTGAAGATGGTGAAACTGTTGGAAAAATGGCAACACTCATCACGACAACATCAATTATTGGTGGTATACAAGCTCAACAAGTATTAAAATTTATTTTAGGGATTGATTATTTCAAGGAAAATGGAAAATGGAGCCCAAATATTGGTGAACCACTAATTGGTCAACAATTGAATTATAATGGTCATACCAATAAATTTGATATTATAAAGAAAATTAAAAATCCAGACTGTTGGACTTGTAGTTACAAAAAGAAATAAAAAGTTGAAATTATATTAATTGTATATATTCTATCATATAGTAAAAATCAGAGGTTGAAAAAATGCCGGAATTACCGCTAGAAATCTGGAAGGACCGAATTGATAACGAAATTCAAAGCTTAAAGAGAATGAACCTTTTAGAAAAAGATACAGTGGTTTCACAAGACGAGAGTATTGAATTGATATTAAACATTAATGCTTTTGGTTTTATCAAGGATAGTGCCGATCTTAAACCACAAAAAAAACACAGAATATTTCTAAAAATAAACCGAAGTTTTCCCTACCCCGGAGGAATAGATTTTTCATGGTACTCTCCAATCTTTCATCCAAATATTCACCCTGTAGATTTAGGAGATCCTAATGGGCAAATGGGTACTGGTTATATATGCTTGAATGTTTTAAAGAAGTGGTCACGACTCTCCGATCTGGAAACCACGGTAAAAGCATTGAAAATGCTAGTTGAAAATCCTAATCCCGAAGACCCACTCAATTATGACATATGCGCTGAAGCAACTGAATATTTTAAAGAGCATTCCATGGAAGACCTTAAAGAAAAATACGATTTTCAAGAAGATATCGAAGAAGAAGACGATGATATAATAATAATTGATGATTAATTATAGAGAGAATTAAGTGAATATTAATTGAATGACAGAGAAGACGAAATAGGATTAGAAATAGAGCATCCAGAGATTATTGAAAGAAAACCTCCTAATTATAAAATAATTGAATTCATGTTTGAGAAAGATAATAGCAAAGTTTGTCCTGATTGTAAGACTAAAAATTTAAAAGAAGCAATTTTCTGCGCTGAATGTGGTAAACAATTTTAAAATAAGCTCTTTTTGAAGTGCGTGAAGTATTTAACCTCCAACCACTCGTGCCCAAAGTGCCAATTTATCGTTTTCTTTTAATCCATGTTTATGAATGCAATCAGCAATTGTTATTCCACCGGGTAATTCACTTCCATCATGAACTAAAGTGTAAGAACGTTGTTCCGCACTAATAATACCCATGTGTTTGATAATTATATCTACAATTCGTTCAATCTTATGATGCTCCTTGACATCTAACTTAATTAATTTTCCGGTCCGGCTGTCTTCTACTTGAATACGCATTTTTTTCAACTACCTTTTAAATAAGAAGTAATCAATTTATGATTTTTATTATTGCTTAATTCAATTAATTGAAAACTATATAAAAATTTTGTTCAAGATTACTAATTTCGGATAAAAAAATAAAAAAAAGTCAAGAAAATATATTAATCATGTTCGTGATCGTGGCTTTCTTCTCCATTTTTCTTGAAAATTTCGTCTAATTTTGCTTTATCTTCGTCTGACATTTTACTCATTGCTTCCATTTGCTGTTTCATTAAATCCATCATGAAAGTTTTAGAGATAATTTGATTTAAAACGGGTAAGGCGATTCTCATTCTTGTTAATTCGTATAGCATATTTTTAGCTGTTTCTCTCATTTCTTTTAACTCTTCTTTAGTCATGCCTTCTTCACCAATACCCGGACAATCGACATCAACCACGCTGAATTTATTTCCATCAAATTCTAAAGGATAAGTCCGACAACTTAATGGTCGATTTTCGTAAATTAAGCATTGTTTTTGCTCTGAATTATATAATGGACATTTTTCGTCCAATAGTTCTTCTATTGGAACTGGAGAAAAAGGATCTTCAGGTTTGGTATCTTCTTCACCTTCCTTTTTAGGAGGAGGTAATGGTTTTAAAATCAAATCAGAACCACCATCGGGTTTATTATATATCTCCAAATACGGCAAAAAGTTTGCGAGTACGTTATTTCTAGCCCAGAATTCTAAATCCCACATGGTAATGGGTATTGGACCACGAGCATCGCAACATTTATTGCATCTGGTACATTTGAAGGTAAATTTCGCTTTCGGTTTTTCAGAAACAACTTCTTCTTCTTTTTTTATTTCGTCTTCTTCGCCTTTAGAAGCTTGATTTTCTTGTTCTTTTTCAGACATTCTCAGTACACAACTCCATATAAGTTGTTTTGAATATTATTAGTAACAAAATATATCATGAAAAAAAAAATTTATGTTTCACTTATTTTTATTGCTCTTTCAAAAAAAGCTCATCTATTTTTTATATATTTTTCTTTTACATTTTTGGAAAACTTATTTATACAATATTTTCATATTGACTAATTGCGTTCTTAGATAAATTAATTCAATAATTCTTTTGATTTTGAAATTCTTTAAATGTAATTATTTATAAATTAAAATAATTAAGAAAGAAAACATATTGAATAATATAATGTCGTTTGAAGAAGATTTTCAAATACTAAAGAATCTTACCGAAATACAAAGCTGTAGTGGTAACGAAGGTAAAATTCGTGAGTATATTAAAACTAAAGTAGAAAAATACAGCGATAAAACCGAAGTGGACATTTTAGGTAATCTTTTTTGTTATTTAAATGGACAGAAATCGACCAAACAACCCAAATTAAAGGTCTTATTAGACGCACATGCAGATGAAAATGGCTTCATGATAAGATTTATCGATAAGAATGGTTTTCTTCGATTCCATCAAGTTGGCGGGCAGAATGTGAGGATATTACCTGGACAAATAGTTACCGTGCACTCTAGCTCGGGTGAAGACCTCATAGGAGTAATTGGCGAAAAACCAATACACTTAATCCAGCAAGAAGAACGTAAAAAAACAAGCAAGATGGAGGATTTATTTATCGATATAGGAATGCCAAATGCAGAGGAAGCCAAGAAATATGTTTCGGTAGGAGATTATATTACTCTTAAACAGGAATGCACCCCGTTTAAAGGAAATAAAAGGATTTTTGCCAAAGCTTTTGATGACAGAGCGGGGTGCTTTGTTTTGATTAAACTCATTATAGAATTATCTCAAGAAAAAGAAAAATTAGACAAAGATCTCATTTTTCAATTTGCCTCGCAAGAAGAAATTGGAGCAAGAGGAGCGGTTGTAGGTTCCTACAAAATTACTCCTGACATCGCGGTCGTCGTTGAAGTTACTCACGCAATTGATTTTCCTGGAATAAATAAGGACAAGTATTTTGATTGCGCTCTAGGTTCAGGAGTTTCAATTTCCGTGGGACCGAATATGTTCCCTAAAATTACAAAATTAATGATCGATACGGCAAAAGAAGAAGATATTCCGTTTGTTTTAGAGCCTGAGCCTCGGCCAACTCCGTGCGACGCCAGAGTAATTCAAATGACGAAATCTGGCGTCCCTTGCGCTTTAGTTTCGGTACCATTGAGGTACATGCATACGAACGTGGAAACACTAGAATATGAAGACCTTCTCCATTTAAAGAATTTGATAAAAGCGTTTTTATTAAAAGATTTAAATCCTTCGTTAAATCCATAAAAGGCGATTTCTAAAAATACTTTTTAGATATAACGAATTTGTTTTTTTAATAATCTCACATGTTTTTAGTATTATCATGGACATAATTCTGATAAAAAAAATCGTCATTGGAACTCTATTCTCGATTAACCTCGTTTTAGCTTATTATATCGGCTTAATCAATTATTTAATCGGGGTATTTATAGTCCCTTTATTACTATTACTCAATTTTTTGATATTGTGGTTTTTTAAAGACATTTCTAACAGGTTTATTAACAAGAAATTAATCATTTGGGCGATGTTAGCAATAAATTTGTTATTTGCCTTTGTCATGGGTTCAAGCATTCCTGTAATGGAATCAGCAAGTAAATATAATATGGGGTATGTCATGATCCCGTTATTGGTTCTTCTTAATTACATTATCTTTGATAGACTGTTTTATTACGTAAAACACGCCGGCGAGAAAGGGGGGGACACACATAATAAAGAGCGATAATAAAAAAAAAAGGCCTATCATTGAATTTGAAGGAAAAAAGTATCATTTTCCTATTTACCAAATTCTACTTCTCGCAATTGGAGCACCCTTATCAGCATTTTATATCTATCTTTTTTTTGATAATGTAGCTAATTACTGGTTGCACGAAATTGTAGTCAAGCAGACATCCTTCTTTCTAAATTTGATTTTCAACATGAACTCAGAAGCAGTATTCAATCCAACTGGAAAATATCATTGGATGTTTTCCATTCCCTCGAGAGGTCCTATCTACTTTGAGACTTTTTGCACTGGTGTACAAGCCATATGTGTTTTTGCGGGAGTGATCATTTTCACGCCGCATTCAAAAGACCGTATAACAAATCGAGATATTGTCTGGAGAAAAGCAAAATCGCTAATAGTGTCTTCGTTGATGTTTTACATCGTAAACATTATAAGGATGTTGATACAATTGCAACTGTATAATATTGGATACAGGTGGGAAGACATTCATTACTCGATCAGCGCCGCAAGCTCCTTTATTGCCGCAATTATCATTTTACTGCTTCACAAATGGATACCGGAGTTCATCATATCGATCATTTACACTGGAACCCTCATAAGCGAACCAATGAAAGCAAAACGCAAGGAAAAGATTATTACTATAGCTAATGAAAGCCAAAAAATAGATTTAAATTTAATTAGGAAGTACCTTGGAGCGAACAATAAAGATTTTTCAAGAAAATTTCCCGAAATGGCTCAAGACTTTGGTTTTTTCATGGAAGATGGGCAATTATTAGTACCAAGCGAAAAAAAATCTGAATTTTTAAATGCATTAGAGAAGAAATTCAGAAAAGTTAAGAGTAATCAAATGAAGACTAAAACAGAAACAATAAAAGAAACGCAAAATAATGACTAATTATCTAACAAGTATTAACGAGAGAGAAAAATACCATGTATAATTATGATAATGAACAGAAAGTTATGGAAATTGGTAATGTGAAAATAGGGGGCCAACCCGGGGAGAATCCTATTGTTGCAGTTGGAACCGTTTTTTACGCGAAGCACGCAGCATTATTAGACGAAAAAACGGGAAAAATTGATAAACAAATCGTAGAACAAGAATTAAACGATTTCATGAATGTTATTGATGAGACAGGAATGCAAGCGATCGTTGATGTTGTTGGAGGATATCCCGAAGCGCTTGTAAAAGAGTGTATTTATGTTGCAGATTTAGTTGATTGCCCCTTTTTGGTTGATGGATTAAACGATACGAGCAGAGTTCCTGCAATGCAAGGTTTGAAAGATGCTGGTTTGTTAGATAGGGCGATATTAAATAGCATTGACGAGAATACTAATGAAGAAAGCATCTCTAGCTTAAAAAATACGGGCGTTAAAAATGCAGTCTTGCTAACCTTTGGAAATAGAGCTATTTTTCCGAAGCATAAATTAAAATTATTGCAGGAAGATTTACTACCAAAAGCAGAGAAAGCCGGGATAGAAAATGTTATTGTTGATACTGCAGTTTTGGATTTGCCATCTCTTGCGATTAATGTGGAAACTACAAGATTAGTAAAGAACGAATTGGGATTACCTACGGGATTTGCACCAGCCAACGCAATCTATGGGTGGGATTTTGTGAAAAAATATGGAGAAGCTTCCCGGTGCGGAGCTATAGCATCTTTAATGACATATTCAGCTGGAAGTGATTTCATATTGTTTGGCCCAGTAAAATTTGCGAAATGCGTCGTCCCTTCAATTTCTCTAATTTGCGCAATTAATTCTTATTATAGAAAAAGAATTCTAAGAAAACAGATATCTGAAAAAACACCATTAAATAAAATTTTTTAGGATATATATCTGAGAAGGAGCTCTTTAGTTCGGTTAATAAACTCGGGTAAAAGCTCATTAATTCTTTCTTTTTTACCTTCATCGTCCATTAAATAGAGAGCAAACATGTTATAATCCGAAACCGCGATCTTTCTGATCAAAATTACGGAATTAGCAATTTTAAAAAGAGCTTCATCTTTTTGTAGCGCTTTAAACTTAGAAAAAATCTTATATAGCATAGCAAATTGAGGGGCCGTGATTTCAAACACGTCTCGAACAATTTTTTCGTCAGACTTTAATTGATCTTTTTCTATTAATTCCGTGAGGTAGAGCGACCCTGGAGCGTAGAAATCCGCAATGACTAGTCCGTCATTACTTAATAATAATGTCAAAAAGACATTAGTATCTTTAGAGAAATTTTTGAGATTATAATTGATAAGATCCCTATTTGGACTTAATTTTGAGATCCCTGAAGAAAATGCTCTTAAAACACTAAATATTGAGAATATGCTCGTAATGTGTGTTTCTAATTGATTATCTCCAGTTGCTTCTGCTAACCTTGATTTAATAAGTTTGATATTTTTTTTAATCCTCCGAGTATTGATAATATCGTCATCGCCTTTAGTTAGTACAAAAATAATTGGGGTATTTTGGTCGAAACCGCGTAGAATTGCCCGAATATTTTGGAGGTATTCAATGCTTTCTTCAAATCTATCCTTGTTATTAATATCTATGAAGTAATAGAGCAAGTCTGCCTCGTATAAATAGATTTGAGATTTAGTAAGATATTTTTCTCGAAACACTTTTTGACCTCCTAAATCCCATAAAGATATAGTAGCACCAAGAGCTTCGATCGTGGAAATTTGAGCCCCTCGAGTAGGTTTCAATCCAATTAGTTTTGAAAATTTTCTATCCACTGATAATAAGAACGATGTTTTTCCAGAATCGTCAAGCCCTAGAAAGATAATTTTTAATTTTCTGTGTGTTGTAGTAGGTGTAGAAGGATTTTTTTCTATTTCAATTATTTGCTCAAGAAGTTCATCGAAATAAGGTTCTATTTCTTCATCAGGTTTAAAACCATCTGCATTAACTTCGTCAAACCGTGCAAAAAAATCAATGGTTAATGATTTTAAACTTTCGACATTATTATATAAAAAGCTCCGCTTATTTTCATCCACCATGATAGCAAAAGCAGTTGCTACAGGCGTTTTTGATGTTGCGATGTTTATGAAATGAAAGAAGCATAAAGATGTTAACTTGAAATCGGGATAAGGTAAAATGGCAAAATAGCTTAAATTTTCTGGCTTTTCTTTCAAAATGGCTTGGTCATCTAAAAGTAAGCTAAGGTTTTTAATTGATATTTGAGTATAATCTCGAATACTTAATCCAACTTCTATTTTAGCTTTTTCCTCGTCATCAGGTATTGCTTTTGGATAAGTGTACTTAGGAGTTGGACCGAATTGATCATACGCACTGAACAATAAACTCTTAATAATTGAAGAATCGATTGGTTCGTTCATTAAGCTATAGCTTTTTTTATTTAAATATTTAATAACATTTATTATTACGATTTAAATTAAATTATTATTAATAAATTTATACTTGATACATTAATGTTAAAAAAAATTGCTGAAAACATCCAACAAAACCCTCATGTAATAGAAAAAAAAGATCTAACGGAAATAATCCAATACATTGATAAAAATAGTTATACATCAAAACGAATTTTTTCAGATATTGGGGAAGATTCTGCTGCGGTTAAAAATGGGGATAAGTTTTTACTAATGACCACGGATAGAATCAATACATCATTCATTGAAAATTTCCCTTTCGGAGCAGGATTTAGTTCAATTTTAGTTGGAATAGACGATATTTACTGTTGCGGTGGAACCCCGTTAGCGGCAAGTGTAATTCTATCTTTCAATGATCGTTCAAAAGGGCAGAAAATAATCGAGGGAATATGTGAAGGCTCCCGTAAGTTCCATATTCCGATAATTAGAGGACATACTAATGCTAATAGTCAATGCTATGAATTAAGCACTACACTGATAGGAGAGATAAATAAGGAAGATTATATTTCTGCAAAGACAGCGCGAGTAAGCGATGATATTATAATTGTTTCTGATTTTGACGGAATGGTAGGCAAAGCCAGTAATTTATATTGGGACACTGTCACTTTTAAAAGTTCTGAAGACGTTTTAAAAAAGAGGAAGGTTATGAATGTCATTGCTAAACAACACTTGGCTAACGCTTCGAAAGATATATCAAATGGAGGAATTTTTGGTACGATTTTACAATTAATTAAATACTCTGATGTTGGTGCCAATGTTAATATTGAAGAAATCGTACTCCCAAAAAAATTAGTTGAACTTAAGTATACACTTGAGACCTATATCAAAATGTACTTAACCACATCTTATATATTAACAGCTCAAAAAAAAAATAG
>Ga0180438_10011259_pt1 | contig 10830 bp, 14 predicted proteins | sample SS_ome_12_FD_132455 | JGI IMG/M metagenome (GOLD analysis project Ga0180438, IMG submission 132455) | Hypersaline lake sediment archaeal communities from the Salton Sea, California, USA - SS_3_D_2 metaG | ecosystem: Environmental > Aquatic > Non-marine Saline and Alkaline > Hypersaline >... | reverse complement strand
TTCAAATTCTTCTCCCATTTTGCTTCGGTAGTAATCTTCCTTCTTTGGAGTCCAGCGTCTTATTGTCGTAAATAAATCATTTTTTCCATTACAAAATAGTAATACAAGGAGGTCAGTTTTAGGTAGGGGATACTCTCCACCTTGATACATTGTATCATACGCCTTGAACGATTCTGACAATTCGGTATAATGCACCTTAAATACTGCAAGTAATACTATCTCTGTCCTATCATCTGGAAGCTTGAAATATTCATGCGAGAATTTTATCTTGTTCATTCATTCACCACCTTTGCTACTGCTCTTATTTCCTTGTCTGGCATGTGAGGGTAGATTGGAAGGCTCAGGACACGCCTTGACAGTGATTCCGTCACTGGCAGGTATACCCTTGAGTGGTGCTTCTTGAAATAATTTGTGTGGTGTATCGGGTTGAAGTATACCTCTGATGCTATCCCAGCCCTTTCAAGCCTCCTCCTGAGTGCGTTCCTTCCCGCTTTCCGTATGGTGTACATCTGGCACACGTTCCGCATCAGCGAATCATCTGTGCGGATGTGCTCGTTGAGGTATCCGTTGTATGCCTCTGCGACTTTCTGGCGCATACTTATGAGCTTCTCGATTTTCTTCATCTGTGACAATGCGAGGGATGCTGTGAAGGAATCCATCCTGTAGTTCATGCCGAATGCGACGAACTGCCCGTTCCTCTTCCCGTATGAGCGGAACAGTCTGAGCTTCTCGCAGACCTCCTTGCTGTCCGTGACCACGATTCCGCCCTCTCCTGCCGAGACGACCTTGGATGCGTTGAAGCTGAAGACCGCCGAATCCCCGAATGTGCCGACCTTCCTGTTTTTCAGCTTCGCCCCGATGGATTCTGCGGAATCCTCGAAGAGCAGGAGGTTGTTCTCTCTGGCTATCTCCCTGATTTCCTCGATTTCGACGGCAGGCATCCCGCCGTAGTGGATTGGCATGATTGCCTTCGTGTCCTCGGAAATCCTGCTCCTGACGCTTTCTGCGGACAGCCCGTATGAGGTCTTCTCTATGTCTGCGCATTCTGGCCATGCGTTTATCGCCATCACAGCATTGACTGTGGCTATGAATGTGAATGAAGGGACTATAATCTCGTTCGGGAAGACATCCAAGGTGTTCTTGAGGCCGTGAGCGATGAGCATCGCATGGAGCGCTGAACCCCCTGAGTTGAATGCGACTGCGTAGCGCCTTCCTATGTATCTCGCCACATATCGTTCGAGTTGGTCGATTTCCTTTCCGTTAGCCCAGTCTGAGCCACGCTCCCAGACCCTTGTGAGGGCTTTCAGGTCATCCTTGTCCCGATAGATTCTATACAGCGGTATCCTCATCCTGCTCACCGAATATTATCTTCTTTCCGTCCTTCCTGATTCCGATTCTCTTCGCTGGAATTCCTGCCCAGATTTCGTCCTTCTCTATTGTTGTGTTGTACCTCACGAATGAATGTGCGTAGACCTCTGCTCCGTCCCTGATGCCTACGTTCGGCATGATTGTGGTGTTGCATCCGATGAGGACATCCCTGCCGATATGTATCGCCCCTTTCTGGTCGTTTATCGAGTTCCAGCTATAGAGCCTGCAACTCCCGCCTATCTGGGTATTCTCTCCGATATTGATGCCGTGCTTGGCTATCAGGATGCAGAACTCTCCGATGTCTGTGTTCTCTCCCAGTTTCAGCTTGTCTGGATATTTGCACATCCACAGGTACTCGGTCATCCCTCTCTTATCGAATTTCGGTCTTTTCCAGTTCTTGAATCTCATTCGTCATCATCCAGCCAGAAGTCATCATCTTCCCATTCGTCTTCCTCATCACAGGCTTCCTCATCCTCTTCCTCTTCTTTCTTCTTGCTCATAGTCTCTCCCTCACAATCCGAAACGCTTCTGCGTACGGAAATCCTGATGAATAGCCCCTGAACTGAGCCAGTGCTGTCACCGCTTCTGGGCTTCTGCCATGCGGGTATTCCCTGAGTTCGCTCTTGTATGCCTTCACTGCCTTGAGCTTCCTGCCCATCTGCTCGGTGATGTCCACGAACATGTTCGGGTTGAATGGGCTTTCGCCTAGCTCCGTGCTGGACGGCACCTCATATGATAATATTCTCTTGATGCATGGATAATGCCTTGATGCGACCATTGTAGCATTGAAGACAATCTGGTGGTCTTTGTTGAGGTCTGTCGGGGAATGGGTGAATATCCATTCTGGTTTCAAACGTGAGAGATGTCCTGAGATGGATGCATTGATTTGTGTTTGCGGAACTTTATCCAGCATCATGTCTGGGAAATCCCCAAACAGATAATCTTTTGTTCCGAGGAACGTCTTCATCCTGTCCGCTTCCCTTCGCTTTTCCATTATCATGTTCGTATCCTTGTATTGTGCTGTGCATCCTTCTGTGATTATCTGGACGTGAACTTCATGCTTTTCATCTGTCAGTCTGGCCGTAGTTCCTCCTACGCCATAAACCTCGTCATCGGGGTGGGCTGAGATTACCAGAATCTTCATCCTATCACCTCATTTCCGTCCTCATCTTCCGCTTTCGTGATTATGAAATCGTTGTTTATGATTTTCGCTTCCCTGATTATGAGCTTCTTCCCTGTGTGGTAGTCATAGGTGAAAGGAGGCGGGTACATCCCTGTCAATGCACGGACGAACCGCTCGTTGTAGTCTGGAGGCTTGCTCCAGTCGAGTTCGCTGTCTGACGGCTTTCTCCGCTCCAGATAGGTGGCTTGGCTCTCATCCTGCTTGATTGGCTGTATCCTGCCTTCGAGTATGTCGAGAAGCTCCTCGTCTATGATTTTGAGCAGTGCTTCAGTCGCCTTTCTGTAGAGCGTCTGGGCTGTCTCATCTGGGGCGATTGGATAGCGGACTACCGCATAGATGTCACCGCTGTCCACTGGATGCGTGCCTTTGGGGATTCTGAACATCGTGAGGCCAGATTCTGTCTCGTTGTTGATGATTTGCCAAGGGATAGCCCCCCTTCCCCTGTTCTTTGGGAGTAGCGATGGGTGCGTGCCGTAGGTCGGGGCGATGTCGAGTATCGAGTCTCGGATAAGCTGAGACCAGCCGAGGACGAGGATTGCATCTGGTTGCTTGTCAGCTATCCATTCGATTGTCTCTGGATTGCCGATTTGCTCTGTCTTGTGGTGCGGGATGTTGTACAATGAGCAGAATGCACCGCTGTCACGGTAGTCGGACAGAGTTGTTGTCGGTGTCCTGCATACGTTGCCCACGAGTTCGAACCGCTCGTCTGATGTGAGCCTCGTCAGCCCGTGATAGCCGAAGACATTGTGGCTTATGACTACGATTCTCTTAGTCATTCTCCAAAACCTCCAGCATCCGCTTGGATGCGGTTCCGTTGCCGTATATGCGTGAGCATGAGTTTCGCTTGGAATCGATGCTCTGGATTGCTGAGAAGATTTCCCCTTCGTTTGGTTTGATTATGTTGATTATGTTGCTGTCCTGCTCCCTGTTGTTTTGGCGCAGGCCTATGTTGATTGCTGGGATTCCCAATGACGGTGCTTCTATGATTCCACAGCTTGAGTTCCCTATCATGAACCTGCAATGCGAGAGGAGTGAGATGAAGTCCTGATGTGGCATCGTCTTGAAGATGCTGAAGTCGTTGTTTCTTCTGCATTTCTCGATTTCGTCTATGATTGCCCCGCTACCTGCATCCGAGTTCGGGTATATGATGATTTTCTGTGCCTTCAGGTGTTTCAGTGAGGATAGGATGATGTTCATCTCCTGCCCTGCGGTCTCTGGATAGTTCGTGTCTGGGTGGTAAAGTATGAGAATCCAGTCCTGCTCGTTCGGTATGTTGTAGTGCCAAGCGATTTCCTTGCGTGTGCGGAGCGGGATGCTGAGGATGGAGTCGAGACCCAGTGCGCCTGTGACATGGATGTCGCCGTGCGTGATGCGTTTTGCTGAGTTCAATGTTGCGGGGAAATGTATTGATGCCATCCTTGTGATGAGGTCTCGGTAGATGTCGTCCAGACCTCCTGAGTGGTCTCCGCCCTGTATATGGGCTACTGGGATTCCAAGGGTTGTGGCGCTTAATGTCGCTGAGAGTTGCTCGATGCGGTCTCCGAGGACTACTACGATGTCTGGCTCGTATGTCCTGAAGGCATCTGCGAAGTTCTCTATGCCTCTGGCTATTGAGACTGCCATATCATGACGGTTGTTCCTGTCGTGGATGCTCATGGTTATCCTGAAGTGCGGGTAGGGGATTTCCTTGACCGTGAAGCCGTAGAAGTCTGACAGGTGCATCGCTGTTGCGTAGAGTTGCAGTTCGAGTGTCTTGCTGTTGTGGATTTTCTCGATTAGAGGATGCAGTATGCCATACTCGGCTCTCGTCCCTGTCACTACTGCAACCTTTTTCATCTTACCAGTTCACCCTCCACTATCTTCTCTGTCACCAGTGCCTCATGGAGAAGCAAGATGGTTATTGTCGCTATCATGAACGATGATAACAGTGCTGTTCTAATCAAGAACAAAGAGCATGGGTCATCTTCCGTCAGTTCTATCCCACTCAGTCTTGCTGTTGTGGTTCCCCCCAGTACTATGAGCAGAAGGGAAACCATGAATGTACCAAAAAACAACAGCATGGTCTGCCTGTAATCCGCTACCGTATATTTTACCTTTACTTTCTTCTTTTCATCCATTGTATCGCCTCCTGTTCACATGGCATGATTCTCTTGATGCCGTCTCCCATCGCTTCTTCTGTCTTGCGAACCCAGTAGACAAGCTCCTCAAGCTCATCTGGCTCTGCGGACATCTTATGGTCTTTCCCGTCTTGGGATTTATCCAACGTGAAATGCTTCTCGATTATTGATGCTCCCAGTGCTGTCGCCATGATTGATGCTTCGTAGCCTTCTGTATGGTCTGAGAAGCCGAACGGGGAATTATTCCATATTCTCATCGCTCGGAGATTGAGTTGCTCCACTGGGGTTGGGTATCCTGAGATGCAGTGCATGAATGCCACTTCTGCTGGATGGCAGGTCGCTTTGGCTACCATGACGTCTTCCATGTTGTCGCACATCCCTGTTGAGATTAGCATGGGCTTCCTGTAGTTCGAGACATGCTTGAGGAAGCTGTGGTTCTTGAGAAACCCAGAGGCAATCTTAAATGCTGGGACTCCAAAGTCGTTGAGGACATCGGCTGAGATTGTATCGAATGGTGTTGCTAGGAAGATTATGCCTATATCATCGCAATGCTTCTGAATGTCCGCAAATTCCTCTTCTGTCAGTTGGTATTTCTCCAGCATCTTGTAATTGAAATACTGGAACTTGATTGCATCCGCACAGCAGTCCTTCGCTACATCGACCATATCAAGTGCTGTACTGACATCTCCGTTGTGGTTGATGCCTGCCTCTGCGATTATGAAGCACGGGTTCCCTTCCCCTATCATTGCATCATCGATTATCATCCTTTCTTCACCAGTTCATTGGTATATGTTACTAACATCACAATAACAAATACCCCGAAGAACAAACCATGCACGAATGATTTGTTGGCGTCTGGATTCTCTTGTAGGAGAACCGCTATCGCAAATCCTATTATCACACATGTGACTGCTATGAATGACAACAGCCACCATTCCGCTTTATTCTTCGGCATCTTTCATCAACCTCTCTGCTGTCTCCCAGTCCTCTTCGGTGTCAATATCCACAGAAGCATCCCTTGGCATCCTGTATAGCATCATCTTAGTCTTTGAACGGAGTATCTTGTTCTTCTTGAAATATTCTGTCCCTACCACATAAATGGCTCCGTTCGGAGCATAACTCCTTCCGTATTGCTGGCTTCTCTTGGAGAAGTTCTCCCAGCCCATGAGCGATATTGCGAAGCCATTGGAGATTTTCATGGCAAGCTCTACTGGCTGGATGAATTCTGAGACGCTATTCACTGCATGAGGCTCGTTCTCCCTGTACATGACGACAGCCTCGTAGATATGCTCGGCTTTCCTTAATGGCGATGTCGCTTGCAGGACGACGATGATGTCTGGGATGTAGCCGTCTTTCTCAAGGACATCGAGAGCGTGCAATACTGCATCTTCTGTCGAGGATTCGTCTGTGGCGAGTTCCTTTGGTCTTATGACGACTTCCGCTCCGTAGGCACGGGAGACCTCTGCGATTTCCTTCGAGTCTGTGGAGACGACCACTGTGCCGTCGCTGTTGCATTTGAGCGCTTCCTCGATTGTGTATGCGATTAGAGGTTTTCCGTTGAGCTTCCTGATGTTCTTCTTGGGAATTCTTTTGCTTCCTCCTCTCGCTGGAATAAGATACAGGATTTCAGTCATAAGGCGTACCTCCATTCGCCATCCGTGCGGACGAGCTTGTATTCGAGCTTCCTGTCGTTTATGACAGTCTTGCGGAATCCGCACTCGGAGCAGATTCTTATGCGGTGTGATTCTCCTGTCGAATTGCAGAGCCGAGTCTTCCAGATTCTGTTGTTGTTCCAGACCTCCTCTATGGTATCGCTGGTGAGGTTCCCGTATATCAGCTTTCCGTAGAGATTGCCACAGCACATGACGACCCTGCCGTCCCACCAGACTATCATGCGCTGGTAATTCATCGGGCAGTCGAAGCCCTTGCATTCCATGATTTCGTCCTGAGATTCCTTGAATGTCCAGTCATTCATCTTCTCCACTGCGATGTCATCTGCGAATTCACCCCAGAACTTTATGTAATCCTCAATCTGGTCGTGGTTCTTCGGAGTGTCTACCATCTGGATGCGGAGCTTCGGTGTCTCTGAGTTGAGTTCCTTCTTGATTCTTTGCAGGTCTTTTATGTTCTGGAGGACGGTCTCAAAATTAGCTCCCACCCTTACGCTTTCGTAAACCTCCTTGGTGCAACCGTCCACCGAACAGATTAGTTTGTCCAGCCCAGCTTCAATTAGATTCTTGGACATCTCAGGTGACAATAATGTTGCGTTGGTGTTGAACATCACTTCGATTAATCCCTTGTCCTTCGCATAGCGAACCATCTCCACTATATCTGGATGCAATAACGGTTCGCCACGGTGCATGAGCTTCAATGAGCATCCGCCTTTCTCAGAGAACTCATCTATGAGCTTCTTGTAGAGATTAATGTCCATATCCCCGAATGGCTTGAGCTTGTCTGGTGCTAATGAATGGAAGCACATGATGCATTTCAGGTTGCACCTGTTCGTGACCTCCAAGTCGAGATGCGTAGGGACTGTGGCTGTTATGTGCTTCTTGGGGTATTCCTCCCACTGCCTGCGGTACTCCTTGTATTCTGGGGTGCTTTCCTTCTCTGTCGGTGTGTGCTTCCTGTATTCGAATGTCGCTTCTATGAGGTCTTTCTTGTCTTCTTCAAGGAATTGCTCTTCGGTGATTGTCTTCCGCTTTCCGCTCTGTATATCTTTGTGGATTTTCTCCAAGACTTCAATTTCCTTTTCATCCGTGATTTGATGGACATCCAGTTCATCCTTTATCTGGGACATGAGTTCTGCATCCTGCCGTTCCTTGGTCTTCTCGAATACCGCATGGAAGGCTGGGGCTTTGCCTGAGACTATCTTCTCGTCTTTCAGCAGGTCTTCGATTCTCAGGTCTGTGGTGACTTCGCCCACACGCTCCAATAAAATGCAACCTTCCGACTCGTCGAAATGCCTCCAGAGCCAGAACAGGATGCTGTTGACCTCTGTTCCGCTGTCCACATGAGGGTACCAGAACGGGTCTATGCCGAGTGCTGTGAGTTCGTATCCTGCGTCCTTCAGCATGAGCAGGAACTCCTTTGTGCGCTCTTTCATCAGGTGCGGGTGGACTTCCACCATGAACTTCGGGGAATGTGTTGCCATGAGGTTCTTTGCGTTCTTGATTATCTCGTACTCGTAGCCTTCGACGTCCATTCGGATTAGGTCTGGCCTGATGCCCTGCTCCTCCGTGAACGAGTCCAAGGTCTTCATGTTGACGATTTCGCTCTCTTTGGATTCGATGTTGAAGCCTGACCAGTTGAGCTTGTCCGAGACCCCTATTGGCAATGCTTTGTTCTGGTCTCCGATTGCGAGCTTCATGATTGTGGTATTTTCCAGATGTTCTGTGTTTTCCGCTAGGATGTCGTAGTTCTTCTGAACTGGCTCCAGAGCATAGACTTTGCCTGTATTGCCTACGATTTCCGAGAGCTTCCTCGTGTAGTAGCCCATGTTGGCTCCGAGGTCTATGATTGTGTTGCCTTGGTTGACGCATCTCAGGAGAGCCTGTGCTGTGGGTTCTCTGTCGCTGTCAAGGAACAGGTCTCTGCTCAGCCCGTCATCGGCTGGGCTGATGCGGAACTGCTCCCCGTCCACGTCCACCGTCTCTGGGCGGAAGATTTCCCAGCGCAAGTAATCCCCTGCCTTGAGTATGGCAAGGATTCCCATATATGGCAGGAAATAATGCAGTTTCCCTGCGTTCTTCATTATCCGTCCTATCATTTGCTCACCTTCTCATATAATACTATGAACACGTCCTTGTCCACAGGGATGCTTTTTTTCACTGCGAACCTGTGATTCCTCATCAGGTCTGTGAAGTCTTTTCTCAGTTCCGTTGAATGGAGTTCCGCTACGACCTTCTTGGTGTGCTTCAGCGTGTTCGTAGCTCCTTCGATGACTTCGCATTCCATCCCTTCGACATCTATCTTGATTAGGTCTATGTCCCTGATTTCGAATAGCTCTGTGTACCAGTCCAGCGGGTAGATTGGGAATGATTCGGTTCTCTGATTGTATCCGAACTTCGTGGATGATGCCATCCATTCGCTTCCGTCTACAAGAAGCTCTTTGGAGTCCATGACCTTCCCTATGCCCATGTTGGCTCCTGTGGAGTCTATGTTGTTCTGCATTGCGAGCGTGAAGTTCGATTCCAATGGCTCGATGATGTAGCATTTGCATTTTGGCGAGTGCCTTCTCACGCATCTTGAGATTAGACCTATGTTCGCTCCGATGTCCATGAAAGTCTTCAGGTTCTTGAACAGGTGGGGGTCTGCTTTCAGGTAATCATTGTCATAGATTGTCGGAAGCTCCCTTGGCAGGAATGCGTCATCACGGAACCAGAGCGGATAATCATCAACAAGGATTGCCTTCACTTTGCCCTTTGAGTTGTCCTTGAGGATGAAGCGCTTGATGTATGATTTTGTCTGATAATAATAGACTTTCGGCGCTTCTATGCCGAAGTTCAGGCTTCCGAAGAAATAGGATATTAGGCTGTCTTTGATTCTCATGGAATCTCACTCCCTGTCATGGACTTCCCTCTTTTTCTTCTCTGTGGCCTCTTCACTGGCCTTCTCATCAAGAAGCTCCTTCAACACTGTTTGCTTTTCCTTCATGCAAATACCTACCATGACATACGAGTTAACTTATATAAGCTTTTTCATTCCATCTTTCACCTTTTCCTCAAACTTCTTCATGAAAGCATCCCATGTGAAATGCTTCTTGACCTTATCCTGCCCTATCTTCCCCATGCGTATGCATTCCTCGGTGTTCTCCGTAGCCCAGATGAGCCTGTCCTTGAACCTGAACCAGTCACGCTCCCTGAAGCCGTCCACTCCATCATCTATGGTCTCTTTGGCTCCCCCTTCATCTTTCGCTATGCAGATTTTCCCTGATGCCATGGCTTCCAATGGGACGAGGCCGTAGTCCTCGTTTATCGATGTGTAGAGAACTGAGTGGCATCTGGAGTAGAAGTCTATGAGTTGCTCCTCTGAGACATTCGGCAGGATTCTGACCGAGTTCGGGACACAGAGCTTTTCTGCGAGAAGCTCCAGCTTCCTGAGATACGGCTCATGCCTCGGTGCGACAGCCCCAGCGATGACGAGCTTCCAGCCAGCGAGGTCTTTGCCCGTCTCTGCGAATGCTGTGATGGCATACTCGAAGTCCTTCTCTGGGGCGATTCTGGACGGGTAGAAGAAGAACTGCTCGTTGTCCTTGTAGCGGAATTTGTTGTCCACTGCTGGATGGAGGATTTCTGAGTCCCTGTTGAGGAACTTCTTGATTCTGCTCTGCGAGTTCTTCGAGTTCGTGAGGATTGTGCCTATCTTCGGGACGAGTTTCGCTTCTATGTGTTTGAATGCTTGGATGGATGGGTAGAACGCAAGCCTGCTGATGAGGTTCCTTCTGCTCATGCGCCATTCGTAGAGGTCGTAGGCTTCACGGTTCGGAGAATGGCAGTACCAGAGGACGTTGTTGTTGTTCGCTGTCCATTCGGCTGGTGTCTGGTGTGCGTTGATGAGGTCATAGTCCAGCTTGAGGTTTAGGAAGTAATTCCCAGCTTCGATTGCTGTTGAGACACGTCTTGGAGGGAGGTTCCCTATGAAGGATTCCTTTACGTTGATGTTTATATCTTGGAATTCTGGGTATGTCTGTTCTGGATTATATCTGATGCAGTAGATGTCTGCATTGAAGTGTTTTGCGATTCTGAGGACTACCTTCTCCATACCGCCATAGGTTTCTAGGAACGGTGTTGCGATTGCGAGCCTCAATGAACCACCGTCAACTGCTCCAAGCTCCTGTCGAGTGCATGAGTCTTCAGGTATTCCAGTATTATAGATATAGAGAACATATCTATAAGTATCATTATGAGCCTTGTGAGGAATGCGAATGCGATTCCAGATGCCAGCGGAACTCCGAAGAGTATCAGGATGTATGCTGATGTCGCTTCGCTTGCCCCTATCCCTGCCACAGTAGGTATCGGCATGAACTGTATGATTGTGATTGCCCCTTGGAATACCATCATGAACAGGAAGTCTGTCAGAATGTGCCCTGTGATTGCTATGTTGAGGGCATATGCGAGGCATGTCCATTCCAGTGCCTTGACTGCCCATGAGATAAGAGTG
>Ga0180438_10011258_pt1 | contig 10830 bp, 7 predicted proteins | sample SS_ome_12_FD_132455 | JGI IMG/M metagenome (GOLD analysis project Ga0180438, IMG submission 132455) | Hypersaline lake sediment archaeal communities from the Salton Sea, California, USA - SS_3_D_2 metaG | ecosystem: Environmental > Aquatic > Non-marine Saline and Alkaline > Hypersaline >... | reverse complement strand
TTGCCCAACTGGTGAGCCTGGAGTTGGATGCGACTACGAGAGGATCAAGGCAGACGTGGCAACAGTGGTGGCAGACAGGGAGCCGGTGCGATGGCCGTAGATTCGCTAAGGATGGTTAGGGGAACTAAGATGGATATCGAACATATCTTATGGGAGGCCGATCGGCGGGGCCTTGACCTGACCATCGATTTTCAGAGCACGCAGTGGACTAGGCGCGAAATACAGATGACCGTTTACCTGAATAAGCGCCAAGAGGATGGAATAGTCGTTTCTGCCGAGTTGACTGGACCATCTCCAGAACCATTGGAAAAGGCGTTGCTGTTGATAGATTCGTTCCCTGTATTGTTTGATCACGTTACAAGTCTACCAGAAAAATAGGTCCGCTAATGCGTCTTATGAAAACAGAACAGCTATAATGATAGAGATTCTTACACTCTCGGTTCTTTCCGGCCTAGTAACGTGGCGCTTGTCCTCCCTGCTCCACACGGAGGATGCCTTCGAGTGGTTACGGCACCGGATAGGAATCGGGAATGACGAGAAGGGATACCCTGCTATCTATCCCAACACCTTGCTGGGTAGACTCTGGCATTGTTTTTGGTGCTTGAGCCTGGTTGTGGCAGTACCTGTCACAGTGCTCGTCGTAGCAGTAGCAGGAGAGAGTTGGCTTTGGACACCGTTTGTCTGGTTAGCAACAAGCACGATAGGAATATGGACTGAGAAGCAGATTCTACACTCTCAGTCAAGGTAGTAGAGAATGGCACGAAGTGAAGCGGCACAACCATACTACAGCCTGGACCAGTACAGGAAGACGTTTAACATTCCGCCCTGGGCGTTCAACGGCGTAGAGGACCCGGACGAGAGGCGCAGGGGCTGCGACCACTACTGGACGCAGTGGGAGAGGGATGAGCTGGCGCAGGCGCTGAGTGACGCTGAAGAGCTGCTGGCCGAGAGGCTTGGCTTCTACATCGGCACGAGGTATCTCATCGATTACGACCGGGTATGGTCGAACCCCTTGCAGCTCAGGTATGGGCATGTGCTTGGGGCCGGCATACGTGCCAGGACGGAGGTGACGCCCTCAGCGTCGGACTTCACTACCGATCCGGCAACCATCACCGTGCCTAGCGCCTCCTTCACCGGGGGTACAAGCGAGGTCATTGTCATAGAGGACGACACGGGTCTGGAGATCGAGTACGACGAGATCACTACCGTGGGCGCAAACTATGTGATCAGTATCAGTCAATACAAGTTGATAGAGTGGGACGACTTGGAGGATCAGTTCGACACTATCGACTACAATGCGGCGTTCCCTGCCGCGACGTGGTTGAAGCTGGCAGACCTGACCGTATACCGCCAGTACAGGGATGACGATACCACGCAAGCGACGATCTCCTTCGGGCCGAGCTGCAACTGCTGGTGCGCGGGCGAAGCGTGCGCTGGAGACGATTACACGGCATGCGTGTATGTCCTGAACAGGGACATCGGCCTGGTGCGCGTCAACCGTGCGACCGTTTCGAGTGGCACGTGGAGCTGCGACAATAGCTCAGTGTGCGGCTGCTACGATGGGGACAAGGTGACGGTGTATTACGAGGCAGGGACGACAGACATACCGGGCTGGAAGCAGGCTATCTACCGGCTTGCGCACGCACGGATGGGCGAGCAGCCCTGTGGGTGCGCATTGCAGGAGCGGCAGTGGCGACTAGACCGGGTAGTGCCGAGTGTGCTCACGGCTGAGAGAATCAATTGTCCCTGGGGACTGGAACAAGGTTCCTGGGCGGCCTGGAGTTGGGTCTCCGACCAAGCGCACGGCAAGGCTTTCATGTTGTAACTCGGTGAGCTAACGACTCACGAGGGAGGTGCAGCTATGGCTGTGAAGAGTAAAGCAGTTGTCACCAACGATCTCACCAGGACGTTCGTCCAGGACAACGGGATCGGCACGGTGTTCAACTTGTACGACTGCCAGGCGCTGACAGACTGGACGCGCGGACGGGCAGATACCGTCCGTGTGAAGGTGAAGAGCGCAACGGACTACAACAAGATGACGGTCAAGGCTACTGCTTTGGGGCAGTGGGAAGACCCAACGTTCACGGTGACGGCGTACACGCCGACGGATTTGGACTGGTTGCTGGACCTGGACTGCCCAACAGACTTCTGGTTGGTGATGGGAAGGTGCAACAGCCCAAGCGACCTGACGGCATACAGCAAGATCCGCCACATGTACCGTGCAACGCTCACGGAGCAGGGCGAGACGGACACCGACTTCATTGGCGAGACGGAGACTGCAGGCATCGTCACCAACACAAGCTGGAGTGCAGAAGATGTTGTGACCATCGTCCAGGTGGACACGGAAGAGAAGCGCTCAGGCGTGACCGAAGCGCAGGCGTTCAACGACATCGCCTTCCTTGCTGAAGGTAGATGCGAGGGCGACTGCGGCAGGGAGATCGGGGACGGCGAGTGGGGCCTGGCGGTTGCAGACTCCAACTATGGCTCCGCGACGGCCAACGTGTGGTACACGGACGACTACGGCGCAAGCTGGACGCTGTGCGCAACCGACCCATTCGCGAGCAGCGCAGCGGACATCAGCGCGTGCGTCATCCTGCCGGGTGAGACTGCGCCACGGTTCGTGGTGTTCAGAGGGACCGTGTTCAGCGACTACGGCGCGCGGGCTAGCATCAGCGATGACTGGGGCGCAACGTGGAGTGAGGTCACGGTCGGCGGCGTGGCGAATGGAAGCTATGTCAACGGCGCATTCAAGTACGGCGTCGGGCTGATCTGGATCGTCGGCAACGGCGGGTACATCTGGTACAGCGAGGACAGAGGCGACAACTGGACGGAGATCGGCCCTGCCACGACCGGCGTGATAGTTGAGCTGTGGGACATCCACTCGCCGCCGAACAACAGCAACCTGCTGTACGCGGTAGGAAATGACAACACGATCATCAAGAGCGAGGATGGCGGCACGAGCTGGACGAGCGTGACCGGGCCGGCAGACGGGACAGAAGATTTGTATGCCGTGGACGTGGACAGCGAGTACAAGTTCTTCGTCGGCGGCCAGATCGACGCCAGCAGCGAGTGTCTATGGGTGACGGAAGACGGCGGCACGAGCTGGACGGCAATCGCCTTCACCGGGAGCACGACTGCGAGTACTGTCGTGCGGCGGTTCCGGCAGTGCCCACGGGCGAGCCGGCAGCACAAGGTGTGGATTGCCGGGGTGAACAACGGGAGTACCAAGAGGTACGGCCCCGGAACCAGCATGCGGATGTTCAGGACGCTGGACGGGTGCGGTTCAAGTGAGCGCATGGACCTGGTGACAAACAACGGCTTGAACGGCTTAGCCGTCGTGGACATCAACCACGCCTGGGCGTGTGGGGAAGTCGTCAGCGGGTTCGGCGAGATTCAACGGTTCTGGCCCTCTTCGTAAGTGAGGGATGATGAGTACAAGTGGGGGCTGATGAGGCCCCCACTAGAAAGGCCGATAAAATGGCAAGTAGGGAAGTAGAGCTGATCGACGGGCGAACGGTAAGGGTGTACCTGCCACCGTATACGAGGATCCACGAGAGCGTCAGGAAGAGGTTGCCTGAGCCGCAGCCGCCGGTAGTGACGGAACGCACAGCAGCGGGCAAAGAGATCAACATGGTGATCAAGGATGACCCGCAGTACCTCCAGAAGCATGTACAGTGGGACGAGGCGTATATCGAGCAGGTGGACATGATGAGTTCGTTGTTCATGTTCAAGGACGTGCAGGTGCCGGAGGAGTGGGACGTAGGGGTTGAGGTTGGGGCAGAGATGTCATACTTTGAGCCCGACTGGAAGCCGCGTGAGGGCGAGATGGGCAGAAAGCTGGACTACATCCAGTGGAATATCCTGGCGGACACGATGAACGCGCAGAGGGTGACGCAGGCTGTGGCAGAGATGAGCGGCATCGATTTGAACGAGGTGAGCGCGAACGAGGCCACCTTTCGAAGTGACGTGGAAGGGCAGGCCGCTTGAAGACTGGATGGTCGGTGTGGGGGGGAGGGCAGGGCTGAGCTTTAGCTTCAGGTGCTTGGTGTGCGACCTGGCGTTTGAGATGGGAATAAGCGAGCAGCAGTTTTATGAGAAGTTCGATATGAGCGAGAGAGCGCAGTTGGTAGCAACCTACCGTTCACAGATGGACAGGCAGACGGTGATGGCTATCGCCTCGCAACAGGGGCAATAGCAAAGGTAGTCTATGGCAGGGCAGAAGTTTCCAGAGGTCGGGCTGAGGGCAGTATTCGAGATCACGGGGTTCCAGAAGAACTACAACCAGTATACACGCCTGATGCGCGACATCGACAAGACAACACAGCAGACAACAACCCGCATCAACCAGACGACCAAGGGTATGGCAAACGATGTCGCCCGCTCGTTCTCTGAGTTCTCGCGTCGAAGCTCCATCGTCCAAGATGCGTTTGATAACCTGAGCCCTGCCGGCTCTATCGCCGAGATGCAGCGGATGGGTGAGGCATTCAGAGAGCTAGGCAACAAGGCAAAGGTGAACGTTGCCTTGTTCGACAAACTGGTGAACTCTGGGCTGAGCTTCAGCCAGGCCATGCAGGTTGCGGGGGGTGCGATCAAGCTCGACGTAGAGGCATTTGATCGGCTCATCCAGCGTGGAGTGGACGCTGGCGAAGCATTCCAGCGTCTCACGAGCGGTGCCGGGGATGCCGCGCAGACAGTTACTATCCTTGGACGCTCCTTCTCAACTACAGCTGTGGCCATCGGCGCTGTGACTGCTGCCTTTGGTGCCAGCATTGCTCTTGTCAAGCGCTCCATCTCCGAGTACACCGAATTGGCAGAGGCTACAAGAGTGCTGCGTGACCAGACCGGCATCCTGAGCAGGGAGGCCAGCCAGTATACCCAGGCGCTGACGGCGACCGGACTCAGCGCATCGATGGCCGGACGCTCGATGACACAGTTCCTGAACAAGGTGACGGACCTGAACCGGGCAGAGAAAGCGGGTGAGGATACCTCCAACGACTTTGCCACGGCGCTGGACTTCCTGGATGTCAAGATCACGGATACCGAGGGGAACCTCAAGCCGACCGAGCAGTTGCTGAATGAGGTCAATGAGGCGTTCCAGCGGCTTGGCCCCGGCGCGAGGACGGCAGAGGCCGCCGTCAGCCTGTTCGGCATCGGGGCGTACAGACTGCTTCCCCTGCTGACCGACCAGCGCGTGACGCTACAAGACCTGATTGGAACGACACAGCGGTATGGGTCGAGCTTGAATGCGCTGACACAGCAGGAGTATGCCGATTTTGTCTTGGCGCAGTTCGAGCTGCGGACGGCCCTCCAGGGTGTGTTCAACTACATCGGCAAGAATTACATCCCCATCCTGACGCAAGTCGAGCGTGTTGCCGCCAATATCATCAGCATCTACAGACAACTTGCAGAGGGGACGAACAACACAGCCGGTGCACAGAAGACCCTCGTTGGTGCCCTAACCTCCCTTGCAGATTGGTTGGAAAAGGTCAACGACGATGTAAGTGGACTCATCAAGGCATACGAGATCCTGCTGCGAATCTCCAACCCCATAAAGGCCGCACAGGATGCCTACTGGCAAGCAGTAGGCAGATCAGCTCAATCTGCGGTAGAACTTGCCGATGCTGAGGAGAAAGCGGCACAGGCCGGGTTTGACTTGGCGCAGGCCACCGCAGATGCCAGCGTTACTCTGAAAGAGCAGATGGAAGCTCTAGATGAGCTAAAGAGCAAGCTCAACGAGAAGCTGGACGACATCGACCGGGATGCTGCAGAAAAGTGGGACGACATCCTCGTGAAGCGTGCGCGTGACGCCTTCGACCGTTCCTTGCAGAACGTGTACAAGATGGACGATTTGAGGCGCGGGCTCAACGAGAAGCTGGACGACATCGAGCGCGACTTTGCCAAGCGGTGGGATGATATCCTAGTCAAGCGGCAGCGGGAGGCGTTTGAGAGGAGCCTGCGCGAGGGTTGGCAGAACGTGGACCTGACACGCGGCAGAGACCGGCAGATTGCCGATGCCATCCGAGATGCTGCAGAGCAGGAACGCGAGATACGCCAGGAGGCGCGGAAGCGCATCGACGACGCCGAGAAGGACGCGCAGGAGAAGCGCGAGGAACTGGAGCGCGAGCACCTGCGTCGGCTGGCCGACATCCGGCAGGATTACCTCGATACGGTACTGGAAGCTGCACGGCAGAATGACGCAGTAGCCGTAGCACGGGCAGTGCGGGAGAGGGATAAAGCTACCCGAAAAGAGCAGGAAAAGTATGCGGAGGAGCAGCTTGACCTAGAAGAGAGCCTGGCCAAGAAGCGGCAGCAGATCGAGGAAGACAGGCGGCAGCGCGAGGAGGACCACAGGAAGGAACTGGCCCGCACCTTGCAGCGCATCCAAGAGAACTACCAGCGACAGGTTGAGGAGTTGGCTATCCAGCGCGAGCGCGAGCGCATCCTGCGCGAGATACAAGAGCAGCAGGAACTGGAGGACTTCAACAAGGCCAAGGCAGAGCAGCAGCAGGCTGCACAGGAGTGGTATGACAAGCAACTTGAGGAGTACGAGCGCCAGAAAGAGCGGGAGGCACAGTTACGCGCCATCGAGTTCGAGCGGGAAGAGATCGACTTTGTGAAGGCATGGCAGCGGCGCATCGAGGAAGCCAGGATGCAGTACGAGCAGGACCGTGACGCACTGGCCGAGCACCTGGGCATGACAGGTGACATGCTAGAGGCCGCCTACATAGAGTGGGCGCAAGAGGCAGCCGCAGCGGTGACAGAGGTAGTCACGGCAATCACGGATGCCTGGGTCAACGAGATAGGGCGCTACCAACAGTACCTCACGGAGTCGCAACGTATCTATTCTCGCAGTGCCGGACTGGGGACGATCCTACCGGGCAGCGCGGGGGCGCTCATGAAACCACCCGCGCGTGCACCGCAGCAGCCGTTCGGCTTTGGGCCGGGGATGGCAGAGGGTGGCGTGCTGCAAGTGTCGAAGCCGACGATGGTGACGATGGGCGAGGCCGGCCCGGAGACCGGCGTGTTCCTGCCGGGCCGCTCGTCTAACTTGAACGTACAGCACAACTTTGGACGGTTGGGCGTGGACTTCCAGGGCTTGCCCGGCGGGATGAACACGCAGCAGGTGCAGCAGATTGTCTACGCTGTGGTGACACAGCTTGCCAAGGGCGTCCAGGTCACGAGGTAGAATATGGCCATGCTTCAGTGTACTGAATTGCGCATCGGTGCGACGGCGGCAACGCTGATATTCTTGAGATACCGGGGGATACCCGACCCGGACGATTGGACGTTCCGGCCCTATAGCGTGGTGCGCACGGATGGGAACGGGCGGCCCAAGGGGTACGGGTACCCGAACGCGACCTGGACCTGGGAAGCGCTGGATCAAATGAGCATCGGGAAGCTGCTGGACTTCTTTGCCAATGATACAGATGCGAGTGTACAGGTGTACATCTCGACGTACACGGATACCGGCTGGTCACGCAGCACGAGCGATTACACAGCTTATATGTTGAGGCCGGTGGACGGAGAGGGTAAAGAGATGTACCCTGGGAGTTTAGGTAAGGCAAGCCAGAACGTGACGTTGCAGTTTACACACCTGGAGGCAGCGTGAGCATACCGGCGGGTGACTTGGCGCTTCTCCGAAGCACTCCACAGACCTCCAAGCTATACCTCGTCATTCAACAGGCTCAGTACACCGAGGATGAGGGTGTGACCTGGACCGGGTACGACTGGTCCTGCCGCATCAACGGCAACCCGGTAGACGACCCGACGGTGAGCTTGACCGTAGACGGCGGCGGCGCAGCGGTAAACCTCATCGATGGGATGACCGTACTTGTCGGCAGCTCTTACGGTGCGTGGGACAAGGGTGTGTTCCGCCTGCGTGGACACCAGTCGGTTGGGCCGGCGACGACGACCCTGGACATCGGTACATCATCTGAGGTACGCGGGAACGTCGTGGATGATGATTACATAGTCGTGCTGGACGAGTTGCGGTTGTGGCAGCGGTTTGGGCGCATCGAGATGGCCGGGGACGATCCAGTGTGGTACAAGGACTACGACATCGCCTGGGAGGACTTGGGTGGGAACGACGCTGAGCGCAGGCTGGCCATGATGCCGCCCGTGCCGATCATGGGGCCACACGGGGTAAAGTTCGTGGAGATCGGCGGGAGTGCGTCGCAGTTCTACTTCGACTGGTCGGATTCCTACGCCACAGCGGTTGGGACGGCGATCACGACCTGGAACAGTTCGGGAGAGCAGGATCATGCTGGAACCAAGTGGACAAGTGTAGCAGAGACACCCGGCTGGCAGACGACGAACGCCATCAGCGGGCTGCGTGGATTCCGAGTAACGCTGCAACTGAGTGACGGGCACGGCAACGCCACGACGCTGCCCTACCGCAGCGGGTACCGCTACGTGTTTACCTTGAGGAGACCTGGCGAGACACAGGTAGGCGACCCGCCCAATGCCGAGCCGATCACGGAGTTCTCCGTAGCATCTGTAGCAGGGAGCGTGGAGCAGGGGTTCTGGCGCACCACGATCACCGTGTTTGGCAGCGTAGCGGCGAACTACAATATCATGCCAGAGGCATTGGTTATCTTGTTCACAGAGGATGTCTACGGTTCGACGGCGGGCAGCGTCGGGCCAATTAGCGACCGGGAGAACATCTTGATGATCGGGCGCGTGGTAGAGGACACGATCCGCAAGGACCCGGAGACGGGGGATGTGACCTTCGACGTAGCCAGTCCGGGCGCGGAAGCGGCGATGTACCACAACTACTCTATCGTCGTGCAGAACGATGACGCCGGGACGAGTTGGATTGACACGCCTGACTTGACTGTAGACAGGGCTGTACACTACTACCTGACGTGGCACACGACGCTGCACCAGATTACAGACGTGTACCAGACGGACGACACGAAGGAGATCTACGCGCAGGACTTCAGTTCGGGCACGATTCACGGCACGCTCAACCAGTTCCTCTACGACCGGCTGTTTGCCCGGATGCTGGGCGACAAGTACGGTAGGCTCTGGTGTGATGTAGACGCGCAGGAGCAGGTATTTGGCAGCGTCACAAGCTTGTGGACGATGCAGCAGAGCGACTGGCTAGACGAGGTGCAGGTGCGCCAGCGGATACAGGATCCGGTAAGCGCCGTGGACTGCGGCGGTTTGGCTTACGCTGCCGGGGAGGTGACGCCGTACTTGAGCCGTGCGCCTGGGCTGTTTATAAAGTACCGGGGCACACGGCAGGAGAGCACGTCGCTGGTGACAACCGCGCAGGCGGCACTGAACACCGTCACCGGGCGGCATTTGAACGCGCTCAACTACGAGTTCGAGGTGGACTTTGCGCTGGTTGGGAACTGGCGCTACCTGGACATCGCGCCACAGAGGGTGGTGAACGTCGGGACGCTGGTCACAGACCGCGAGACACTGACCGGAAACTACATCGTGCGTGCTGTGGCGAACAACTACGAGCCAGAGGCCGGGACGATCTTTACAACCATCCAGGTTGAACAGGAGATGGACGACGGGGTGGTCGGGGTCACGATCCCCATTCCAGAGGCGATGCCGGGGAAGGAGTATGCGCCCCGGTATTATGGTGGGTTTGGGACCATCGCGCCTATCGCTGGGGCGCTGGTACCGGGCGAGCCGCCGGCGGATCCAAGTGGACCGCAGTTCTACGCTGTTGTTGGCGGCACAGACTACTGGACGGACGACATCACCGCCAATCCGCCGGTGTGGAATGCGCTCGCCCACGGGTTGAGCTTTACCAAGACTACGCTGATGTTTAGCGCCACAACCAACCGCTTCTTCGGATACGGGTGGGGCATCTGGGAGTACAGCCCCCTGCCCTTTGACACTGGGGCGTGGGCAGAGCTGTACAGCGAGTTGGACTTGGCGACCCTGTTTGGACACGCGGCGGACTACTTTGAGTGCTATATCTTCAAGATGGAGTTCTCGATCCGGGCCGATCAAGAGGGTTGGGCCTGGGCCGGGGTTTGCCTGTACTACAACGATGGGACGGATCACCGACTCCTGGGTTGTTTGCATACACGCAACGCTTGGGGCAGCATCACATACACGACGACGATTGACACGCTGGACGACGGCGTGGACTGGGAATGGGTTCATGCCTGCGAACTCCTTGAATGCGGATTGGCTGTAGACATGCATGCCAACATGGTCTATATCCTAGACGGGGCAGCACCTGATTCAGATGGACTAGGCACACCGACTTATGACGGTTGGTGGAGGTTATACCGCAGCCAGAACTACGGTGCGACGTTCGCCAAGGCGCAGGAGGAGACCTTCACCTGGGGTGTGGATGGGTACGAGCACGCCGGGTTCAGCAATGGGTTCTGCGACGTATGGGTACCGTGGGTAAGCGACTCGTATGCCGGGGGTGCGGTATTCTGGGCGGCAGCGATGCTGGACACCGGCAACAACCCGGTGGCGATAGAGTACGACACGCTGGTCTACCGCTCCATGAACTATGGGGTAAGCTATTCCAACATCGGGGACGATGGCGGGCTGGACAGCGGCCTGAACTTCATCGGCGGCCCGTGGAACTCGTACAACTACCTGTACGGGGGCATCAGCGCGATAAACGGCGCAGCCGCAGAGGTACCCAAGGTCTATGTCTGGACCTCTGGTTCCGGGTGGGCCGACTTTAACGACCACACGGGAAACCCCTACGGCAACTTCCGGGGCTGGATCGTGTACAGCCAAACGGGGTACACACTTACCGGCGGGTTGGTGTACCAGGAACCCTACCTAGTAGAGACAGCCGCCGAGACGGACAAGGTATGCACAGTGGATGACGTGTTCTGGCAA